>MDTB01084325.1_pt1 | contig 64509 bp, 58 predicted proteins | sample 811161 | NCBI WGS metagenome assembly MDTB01 (sample SAMN05326650, study PRJNA326480) | marine metagenome | isolation source: seawater | place: Mediterranean Sea | collected 2009
CAACTGGCGTATTGCTTTTTTGTAAAATTTGCAAATCAATTCCAGCTTCCTTAAGTTTTTGATGTTGTAAAATGCTTGCTATTTTATCTTCAATTTCTTCTTTTATACTCAAACTTACTTGCTGATTGGAGTAAAGCGTAAAGTTCTCATCATCTTTTATATCTAGTAAGGCATAATATGGGCTATTACCAATATCTTTTTTCAAAAAGCTTACTTCCTCAAAAGGAATTTTTACAAAATTCAAATCATCACTATCTTTTAAAGAAGAGAAAAATGCAGTGTTTTCTTCATATAATGCTATGCTTCTTTCATCATGTCCTTGCATGGCCAAATAAGTAGGTAGAATGATGATTGCTGCCATCAATATTGGACCTAAAATTGTCATTATGATAAATGATTTTTTCCGAACCCTTATCAAATATTCTCTTTTTATGATGAGCCAAATTTTATTCATCTTTCACTGCTTTTATAAAAATATCTTCCATGCTTGGTATTTTCTCCTCAAAGGAGATGATTTCCTCATTTTTTATCAGTTCATTTAGTAAATCGTTTGCAGTAGTATTTTCTTTTAATTGTATTTGATAATGATTTCCTTGCTGATCTAAAATTTTAAAATTATTAGATAATATCAAGTTGTCAGCTTTTAACTTCACTGAAAAAGTGTTATTTCTAAAATCATTCTTTATTTTTTCAATAGGTCCTTGTAAAACAGTTTCCGCATTATTAATAAGCGCAATGTGATTGCAGATTTCCTCTACCGATTCCATTCGGTGAGTAGAGAAAATAATTGTCGTTCCATTTTTACTCAACTCTAAAATCTCATTTCGGATAATCGCAGCATTTATAGGGTCAAATCCTGAAAAAGGCTCGTCAAAAATCAAAAGTTTAGGATTATGAATTACTGTTACTACAAACTGAACTTTTTGTGCCATTCCTTTACTGAGCTCCTCCACTTTTTTATGCCACCAATCTAGAATGTCCAATCTGCTAAACCAATATTTTAGTTTTTCAATTGCCTCATGATGTGGCATTCCTTTTAATTTGGCTAGATAAAGGGCTTGTTCACCTACTTTCATTTTTTTGTAAAGCCCTCGTTCTTCAGGTAAATAACCGATTTTTGCTATATCTTCTCTTTTTAAGGGGTTGCCATCAAAAATAAGTCTGCCACTATCAGGGGCAATAATTTGATTGATGATGCGCATAAGGGTAGTTTTACCAGCACCATTTGGTCCTAATAGTCCAAAAATACTCCCTTCAATAATTTCAATATTCACATGATTTAAAGCAGTGTGATTGCCGTATTTTTTGACAATGTCTTTTGCTATTAAAATGTGTTTTTGCATGCTAGCCGAACATTTCTCTTATTCTATCAAAAAAGCTTTTGTCGTTTTTTGTAGGCTTTGGATTGAAGTTTTCGGTATTGCTACATTTTTCAAAGAATTTCTTTTCTTCTTTACTTAAATTTTGGGGTGTCCAAACATTGATATGTACTAGCAAATCGCCTTTTCCGTAAGCATTTACTGAGGGCAATCCTTTCCCTTTTAATCTCAAGATTTTACCAGATTGCGTTCCACTTTCTAATTTTATTTTGGCTTTTCCATTTATGGTTGGAATCTCTACAGATGTTCCTAGAGCTGCATCAGCAAAACTGATATAATGTTCATAATGCAAATTCTGCCCATCTCTAATAAGGTTCTCATCTTCCTTAATATTGATAAGTACAATTAAATCTCCATTAATACCATCAAAAGGAGCCGCATTTCCTTTTCCGCCTACTTTTAATTGCATACCGTCTTCAACTCCTGCTGGAATAGTAATTTTGACTGTCTCTTCTTTTTTAAGCATTCCATTTGCATCAGTGCCAGCTGGCTTACTATCAATTATCTTTCCAGTCCCATTACAATGAGGACAAGGGCTAGAAGTTTGCATTTGACCAAGAATAGTATTACTCACTCTAGTTATCTCACCAGTACCGTTGCAATGAGGGCAAGTTTTATAATTAATCCCCTCTGCATTTTTAAGTCGATTAACCTTTATTTTTTTCTCTACTCCCTCAGCAATTTCTTTGAGGGTTAAAGTGATGCGAATTCTAAGGTTTGTTCCTTTTACCACTCTTTGCCTACCTCTTGATCCACCTCCAAAAAAACTTTCAAATGGATGTGAGCCTCCAAAAATATCTCCAAACTGACTAAAGATATCATCCATATTCATTCCTCCTCCTCCAAATCCGCCTGCACCACTCATTCCAGCATGACCAAACTGATCGTATCTTTGTTTTTTCTCAGGATTGCTTAAAACTTCATAGGCTTCAGCAGCTTCTTTGAATTTTTCCTCAGCAGCTTTATCCCCTGGGTTTTTATCAGGATGGTATTTTAATGCAAGTTTCCGATATGCTTTTTTGATTTCCTTAGCATCAGTATTCTTACTTACTCCCAACACCTCATAATAATCTCTCTTTGCCATTTTCTTTTTTTTAATTAGCCACTACTACTTTGGCATGTCTAATTACTTTTTCTCCTAGTAAATATCCCTTTTCTACCGTGTCAATAATTTTATTTTTTTGCTTCTTTTTTTGAGCTGGAACCATGCTTATTGCTTCATGCATTTCGGTATCTAATTCCTTGCCAATAGGATTTTCTATTTCCTTTAATCCTTTTGCTTCCAATGAAGATTTCAATTTATTGTAAATCAGAAATACTCCATGTTTTTCGTCATATTCGTTGGCCTGAATAGCTCTTTCCATATCGTCCAATATTGGCAGTAAAATAGACATTATGTCCTTTCCAGCTGTAGCAAAAAGAGCGATTCTTTCTTTTGCTGTTCTTTTTCTAAAATTTTCAAATTCTGCAAAAAGACGCAAATTTTTATCTTTTTCAATTGCTAGTAATTCTTCTATTGTAGGAGGGTTTTGTTCTACTTTCTCTTTTTTTTCTTCTGATTTTTCATCAGTAACTTCTGCTTCAGGCTTTTTAACTTCTTCAGGATTTTCCTGTACTTTAGTTTTCTTTTTACTCATAATTATATTCTGTTTTTTGCTTATATTGCAAAAAGGTTGCCAAAGCTAGAAAATAAGTCAAAATGTCAGTTTATTTTTTTTGTGATTCCAAAAATCGGTGCAGTGATTGACCTTTCAGATTTTTTGCAATAATTATTCCATCTCCATCTATCAATACATTTGAAGGAATAGAACTAATATTGTATTTTCTTGAACCTTCTGATTGCCAACCTCCCAAGTCCGACACATGATATTGCCAAAAAAGTTGATCTTGATTAATGGCTTTTAGCCAGACTTTTTGCTTAGAGTCAAGCGATAGGCTATAAATTTCAAATCCTTTTCCGTTTTTGAATTTTTTCTTTGTAAATTTTTGATATGCACTTACCAAATTCGGATTTTCTCTCCTGCATGGTCCACACCAAGATGCCCAAAAATCAATCAACACTAATTTTCCTTTTAATTCAGATAATTTCATGACTTTCCCTTTCGGATTACTATAAGCCAATTCAGGAGCTTTATCTCCAATTTTTAAGCCAATTTCTTGTCCAAATGCGAAAGAAAGCATAAAGCAATTTATAAATGTAAATAAAAGTAGCTTTTTCATGAAATAATTAGGTTTGTTTATTGGTTAATTAGTCAATGCGCTCAATTTTTGCGCCAATGGCATTTAGACGACTGTCGATATTTTGATAGCCTCTGTCAATCTGCTCCACATTGTGAATGGTGCATTCTCCATCAGCAGCTAGGGCAGCAAGTAAAAGCGAAACACCTGCACGAATATCCGGAGAAGTCATTGTTGTAGCTTTGAACTTAAATTTATGATTAAGCCCAATTACGGTTGCTCTATGCGGATCACAAAGAATAATTTGCGCACCCATATCAATGAGTTTATCTACAAAGAAAAGCCTTGATTCAAACATCTTTTGATGAATTAATACTGATCCCTTTGCTTGAGCGGCAACTACCAAAACAATACTGAGTAAATCAGGAGTAAATCCTGGCCATGGTGCATCAGCAATTGTTAAAATTGAGCCATCAATAAAAGACTGAATTTCATAACTCTCTTGTGATGGAATGTAAATATCATCTCCTTTACGCTCCATTTTTATGCCCAACTTTGAGAAAACAGAAGGAATTACACCAAGCTTATCATAAGCTACGTTTTTAATGGTAATTTCCGATTTTGTAATGGCAGCAAGCCCAATGAATGAGCCTATTTCAATCATATCAGGTAGGATTCTGTGTGTGCAAGCTCCCAAATAATCAACTCCTTCAATGGTTAGAAGATTAGAGCCTAATCCAGTAATTTTGGCTCCCATAGAATTAAGCATTTTACACAATTGTTGCAGATAAGGCTCACAAGCAGCATTATAAATCGTTGTGCTGCCTTTTGCCATAACAGCCGTCATTACAATATTAGCAGTTCCAGTAACTGATGCCTCATCCAATAACATTTTTGTTCCTTTTAGCTCATCAGCAGTTACCCTGTAGAATTCTTCCTTACTATCATAAACAAACTTTGCGCCCAAATTTTCAAAACCTATAAAGTGAGTGTCTACCCTTCTTCTACCTATTTTATCACCACCAGGTCTTGGGATATATCCTTTCCCATAACGAGCCAAAAGTGGGCCTACTATCATAATAGAACCTCTTATCCTACTACTTTTTGCTTTATAATCTTCTGAGGACAGATAATTGATATCAACATTATCTGCTTTGAAACTATAAGTAGATTCGTCAAGTTGATTTACTTTAACATTCAAATCCCGCAAAAGATCAATAAGGATATTTACATCACGGATATTGGGTACATTTTCCATGATTACTTCTTCAGGGGTTAGCAATACAGCGCATAATACTTGAAGGGCTTCATTCTTAGCCCCTTGCGGGTGTAAATCTCCTTTTAGTTTGTATCCGCCTGTTACTTTAAATGTTGCCATTTATCTTTTCTTAAAGTTTTTTTTATGTTTGAAGTTTTTGCCTTTCTTCTTAAGTTTTCTGTAGATTTTTGGTTTTTGAATGTCTTTATCATTTATTAACTTAAAATCTGCATGGGGTTTTAGCTTTCCATTAGATAACTGCTTAAGATGATTGAATATTGTATCATCATCAACAAATGCTTTGTTCCAATTAAGATAATCTTTTTTCATATGATTAGCAATCATTCCAGCCATAATTTCTTTCAGCTCTCCATCTTGCATTTCACAGGCATGTGCTATCATCTTTTCAATATTTATCCCATAAAAAGGAAATTTTATTTTTGTTTTAGGATAAGGCATCTTCTCTGGTTTTGCTTCTAGTTTTTCCTTCTCTGGCTTTGTATACGGCGATTCAACATCAATTTCAAAATTGGACATGATAAACAGATGATCCCAAAGTTTGTGTGTAAAATCTTTAATATCTCTTAAGTGTGGATTTCTAGCCCCCATAAAAGCGATAATAGCCTCTACACATTTTTTTCTTTCTTTTTCGTCTTTTATTCCTGTGGCGTGTTTTACCATTTTCTGTACATGTCTGCCATATTCTGGTATTATGAGTTGATCACGCCCTGTATTGTATTCCATAAAAATCAAATTTATGCCAGCAAAAATAATGAATTGAAATTAGTTATGAGTTGATAGGCTATTGTTTTTAGATAATTCCAAAAACTACAGAGTAAAATATTAAATACAGATTAAATTATTCAATAATAATTCTTTTACCTACACTTCCATCCTCATATATGTAAAACAGTGGAATGTTTTTTTGTTTATTGTCTTTAACTTCTCTTCCCAAGATATCTACAATTTTTATCACTTTTTTTTCTGAATTTGTCAATTCAAAAATAGTGGAAGTGCCACTTGCAGATATATTAATATTGTCTAAAAATAGATTGTTTTCATAGTCGTTTACATTTCTGAACTTAAGCATAAAGTCATCTTCTGCAGTATAATTGTTCAAATTAATGGTTTCGGCATCCCAATCATTATTTGATGATGGTATCCAAGCTGCTCCAGTAAAAATAGGATTAGTAGTTACCAGGCTTGCACCTGACTTTTCCCATATCTTTTGCCAAGAACTACCACAATCATCCGATACCCAAATTTGTAAAGTGTCCGACCAAACCTGTGTAGCATTAGGATCAGTCCAAAGCACATAAGCATAATTGAATGAGAGCTCAATATTTGTAAAAGAAGTAAAATCCATTGGGGGTAAAATCAAATCATCTGTTTCTCCATTAGCAGGATAATCGACATTATTAATGTAGATAGAAGAATTACTGTTAAAGCCAGCAGTAGTTGTAATTTCCCAAGTTTTGTCATTGTCACCATTATTTACACTCCAATTATTAGGAAGTGTCCCGCTTTGAAAATCTTCTGTAACCGGAGGTGTTATTGGTGTGCAGGGCTGTGGAGTTGAACCAGCACAAAGGTTGTGATTCAGCAAGTTTGGTCTAGATTGATTGATAGCAGCAATCATTCTGGTTTTTTGCCCTTGAGTAAACATATTCATACAACCGTCATTGGTATAGTCCATATAGTTCATAAACATATCTCCATTCGCATTTGAAGTTCCACAAGAATTGGCGTTATGCGGGAAAGAAGGACATCCATAATTTGATTCTTCTTGTGTAGGGGTGTCACTTACATTGTCATTACCACAACTACCAAAACCACTTCCCCATACATGATCCAAATTTAACCAATGACCCACCTCGTGTGTTGCTGTTCTTCCTTTGTTGTATGGAGATTGTGCTGTACCAATTGTTCCAAAATATCTGTAACCAACTACAACTCCGTCATTTTGACTAACTCCTCCCCAGCCTGAGGGTGGTGTAGCATAACCTAAAATACCCCCAGATAGGTTGCAAACCCAAATGTTTAAATAATCAGCATTTGGCCATGCATCTTTTCCGCCAGCTGAACTTGATTTTACATCGTTGCTTTGAAGTGAGAAAGATGAATTAGAAGTTTGTGTTCTTGTAATACCGTTAGTACTATTTCCATTTGGATCGGTAGTTGCAAGGCAAAATTCTATTTCACAATCGGCTGCAATGGATGCCCAAACACTTGGCGTCATCATGGCATCAACATTAGTTCTTCTGTAGTCAGCATTTAACACATTAATTTGAGACTGAATTTGATTATCAGAAATATTTTGTTGTGATGTATTGTAAACTACATGAACAACAACAGGAATAGTGATGATTGATTTTTGTTGATGGTTAGGATTCTCACTTATCCACTTTTGAATATCTTTTTCCAATTTTACTCTTTTTTCTATAATCTCAGGGAATTGTATTTGTAAATCTTGTAGATGTTGTGTTGTGCCACATCTTTCTTGTGCAAATAAGTTGGTGCTAAACAGCAATATCAGAATATAGCCAAATATTTTTTTCATTAGTTAATTTTTAGGCAAAAATAGGCAAAGATTTTAGCATGGCACTAGCTTTAAAAATAAATCTTACCCGCTCAAAAAAACAATCTATTTATTTTTGTTAGAGTTAATTAGTTTTATAAATTTGCAGCCCATTTTGAAAACAGATATAAAATGTACGCAATAGTTGAAATAGCTGGACAGCAGTTTAAAGTAGAGAAAAATCAACAGATTTTTGTTCACCGATTAGATTCCAAAGAAGGAGATAAAGTAACATTTGATAATGTACTTTTAATAGAAACAGATGGTAAAATTAAAGTTGGTGCGCCAAAGGTAAGTGGAGCAAAAGTTACAGCAAAAGTTTTAGAGCACCTAAAAGGAGATAAATTAACTGTCTTTAAAAAGAAAAGAAGAAAAGGCTATAGAGTGAAAAATGGTCATAGGCAATATCTTTCAAAGATTGAAATTCAAAAGATAGACGAAAAAGCAGCCGCTAAAAAAGTCGCTCCAAAAAAGGGAGCTAAGGCAGAGGCAAAACCAAAGGCAAAAAAAGCTCCTGCAAAGAAAAAAGTAGCTAAAAAAACCACTACTAAAAAAACTACTGCAAAAAAGACAACTAAAAAAGCGGAATAATAAATAAAACCTTAAAGTTATGGCACATAAGAAAGGAGCAGGAAGTACTAAAAATGGAAGAGATTCGCACAGTAAACGACTTGGTGTAAAAATTTATGGAGGGCAAGCAATTATTGCAGGAAACATTATTGTTCGCCAAAGAGGAACAGTTCATAATGCTGGAGAAAATGTAGGGATGGGTAAAGATCATACGCTCTTTGCACTTGTAGATGGAAGTGTTAAATTCACTAAAAAAAGAAATGATAAATCCTATGTTTCAGTAATTCCTAACTAAGGATTTCTTATTGTAAAACAGTATGAAAGAACTCTTGAGCAATCAAGAGTTTTTTTATGTAAATTTGTTTCCTTTAAAACATTAGAAGAAATGCTGCATATTCCAATTATTAGGGAGAATAAAAAAGAGATTATTGAGCTTTTGAAGATTAGAAACTTTGATGCTTCAAAGCTTATTGATACGCTTTTAGAGCAAGACGATAGTAGAAAAGAAACGCAAAAAGAGTTAGACGAATTGCTCGCAAAAAGCAACCAGCTTTCTAGGAAAATTGGTGAGCTGTATAAAAGGGGAGAAGTTGAAAAAGCAAATCAGCAAAAAACAACTTCTGCTGAAATTAAAGTACAAACAAAAAGCCTTCAGGATCAATATGCAGCATTGGAAAAAGAAATTACAGCTAATTTGGTTCAAATTCCTAATGTTCCGCATCCATCTGTTCCAAAAGGAAACACTGATGCTGATAACAAAACGATTAAAGAAGTAGGTGATGTGCCAACCTTAATAGATGGAGCAAAACCACATTGGGAATTGACAACTGATTATAATTTGATAGATTTTGGACTGGGAAACAAAATTACTGGTGCAGGATTTCCAGTTTATAAAGACAAAGGTGCTCGATTGCAAAGAGCACTTATCAATTATTTTTTGGACAAGAATTTAGCGGCTGGATATACAGAATACCTGCCGCCTCATTTAGTAAATGAAGCTTCTGGTTTTGGTACTGGTCAACTACCTGATAAAGAAGGGCAGATGTACCATATTACAGAAGATAATTTGTATTTAATTCCAACAGCAGAAGTTCCCGTTACCAACTTTTTTAGAGATGTTATAGTGAAAGATTTTCCCATAAAATGCACAGCTTACACACCTTGTTTTAGAAGAGAAGCAGGTTCTTACGGGAAGGATGTAAGAGGATTGAATAGATTACACCAATTTGATAAAGTAGAAATTGTACAAATTCAACATCCTGAAAAGTCATACGACACTTTAAATGAGATGGTGAAGCATGTTAGTTCAATTTTGGATGAACTAGAACTTCCTTACAAGGTGCTTCAACTTTGTGGAGGAGATTTAGGCTTCACCTCTGCTTTAACTTACGATTTTGAAGTGTATTCTGCAGGGCAAGATAAGTGGCTAGAAGTAAGTTCAGTTTCAAATTTTGAAAGTTATCAGGCCAACCGATTAAAGCTGAGGTATAAAGATGAAGATGGTAAAACAAAGCTTTGCCACAGCTTAAATGGAAGCGCATTGGCACTACCAAGAATATTTGCCGCACTTCTAGAAAATAACCAAAATGAAAGCGGTATTAAAATTCCAAAAGTGCTGCAAAAATATACAGGCTTTGACACCATAGAATAATGAAAAGAATATTGCTTTTATGCATGCTTTTAAGCACCTTTGTTGTTGCACAAAACAATCAAGGACAATTAGCATATCAGTATTCTCAATCGGGAGAATACCAAAAAGCAATAGCACTTTATCAGGAACTTAATAAAAAGAGTGTTTCTGCTGCTTATTTTCCACCTTACTTAAATTGCCTACTGCAAATTGAAGACTATAAAACAGCAGAAAAATTAGCGGCTAGAATTGTGAAGAAATTTCCGAAAAGTTTGCATTATAAAGTAGATTATGGTTTTGTGCAAAAAAAGAATGGAAAAGAAAAAAAGGCAAAACAGACTTATCAATCGGCCATTGATGGTTTGAGCAAACAAAGTAATCTAGCAATAAGCCTTGGCAATACTTTTGTGCTGAGGAAAGAATTTCAATGGGCACTCAAAACCTATGAGCAGGCAAAATCTTTAAATCCTACATATCCCTTTAATATGCAAATTGCCAATGTGTATAACCAGATGGGAGATGCAGAGCGGATGATTGAATCGTATTTATCATTAATTCAAACACATCCAAAGCAGAAACAAGCGGTAAAAAATAATTTGCAAATTTTTCTAAATAATGATGGTATTGAAAGTAGTAAAAATTACAATATCCTTAAAAAGCAACTGCTAAAATTTGTGCAAAAAGAAAAATCTGGAACGGATTTCTCTGATATGCTGATTTGGCTTTTTATGCAGAACCATCAGTTTGATTTGGCCTTTTTGCAAGCTAAAGCCATTGACAAAAGAATGAAAGAAGATGGAAGTAGAATCTATGAAATGGTAGATGTTTTCTTAGATAATTCCTATTTTAATTTAGCTATTGATGCTTATAAATATATTATAAAAAAAGGACAGGAAAATACTTATTACATTGATGCGCACATTAACAAATTATACGCCTACAATCAACTAATAGAAAAGAGCAGAGATGAGGAGGATTTACAAAATTTAGATGAACTTTATTTGGAGATAATTGCTGAATTGGGAAAAAACAGAAACACCATTATATTGCTCTCTAACTATGCGCATTTCAAAGCCTTTTTTCAGCATGATTTAGAAAAGGCGGCTGAGATTTTAGATGAGGCAATGCTTATTCCTCATTTGTATAAAAACGATTTGGCAGCCTGCAAATTAGAGTTTGCAGACATCATGCTTTTAAGAAATAAAGTGTGGACCGCACTACTTTATTATTCTCAAGTAGAAAAAGAGTTTAAAGAAAATCCATTAGGGCATGAGGCAAAATTAAGAAGAGCAAAAATTTCCTATTATCAGGGTGATTTTGATTGGGCACAAGCACAATTGGATGTGCTTAAAGCTTCCACTTCCAAGCTTATAGCTAATGATGCTATGAAGCTTTCCTTACTTATTACTGATAATTTAGGATTAGACACTTCTGTTGTTCCTATGCAGACTTTTGCTAGGGCTGATTTGCTTTTTTATCAAAATAAGTTTGAAAAATGCCAGCTTACCCTTGATAGCATTTTAAGCATTTATACAGGACATACTTTAACGGATGAGATATTGCTTAGAAAATCCGAAATTTACCTAAAGACCAATCAGTTGCAAAAGGCAGTTGAAATGCTCGAAAGAATAATCAATGAATTTTCCTATGATATTTTGGCTGATGATGCTCTTTTTACTATGGCTGATTTGTACCACAAAAAACTGAAAGATAAAGAGAAAGCAAAATCGCTTTATGAGAAAATTCTGATTGAGCATAATGGAAGCATTTATACTACAGAGGCTAGAAAGCGATTCAGAAAATTAAGAGGTGATCAGTTGTAATAAAAACAAACGCTATGATAATTTATAATGTAACGGTAAGTATTGATAAAACAGTTGAAACTGAATGGTTAGATTGGATGAAAAACACACATATTCCTGATTTAATGAATACTGCTTTGTTTTTAGATTGTACAATAAGCAGAGTACTGGCAGAAGAAATGGGCGGATATACTTATGCCATTGCATATAGTTGCAAAAGCATGGACGATTATAATTTATATAAAGAAAAATTTGCCGCAAAACTACAAGAAGAACACAGTAAAAAATTTGCAGGAAAATTTGCTGCATTTCGTACGCTTTTAGAAGTAGTACATTGCCATGAATAAAGTAAAACCTAAAAAATATTTAGGGCAACATTTCTTAAATGATGAAAATATTGCTCAATCAATTACTGATTTGCTCTCATTAGAAACAAGAAAAGTGGTTGAAATTGGTCCTGGTATGGGGGTGCTTACAAAATACTTGTTGCAAAAGGATATAGATTTAAAGTTAGTAGAGCTAGATAAGGATTCCATTATATATTTAATCTTGCTTTTTCCAGCAATAGAAAAAAGTATCATTGAGGCAGACTTTTTACAAGTCGATTTGCAAACCACCTTTGATAGTCCTTTTTCAATTATTGGGAATTTCCCATACAATATATCCTCTCAAATTCTTTTTACAATTTTTGAAAATAAAAACCAAATTCCAGAAGTAGTAGGAATGTTTCAAAAGGAAGTAGCGGAAAGAGTAGTGGCTAAAAAAGGAAAGCAAAGAGGAATTTTGAGTGTGTTTTTGCAAGCCTATTATGATGTTGAATACTGCTTTACGGTACATGAGCATGTTTTTAATCCTCCGCCAAAAGTAAAGTCAGGGGTGATAAAACTCAATAGAAATAATATTAAAGAGCTTCCGTGTGAGGAACAAAAGTTCAAGCAAATTGTTAAAGCAGGATTTAATCAAAGGCGTAAAACTTTGCGAAATGCACTAAAATCCTTTTCTTTGAAAGATGATTCACGCATTGAGCGTCTGATGCAAAAAAGAGCAGAAGAATTATCAGTAGAGGATTGGATTGCAATAACATTAGCATGTCAGAAAAACCAGAAATAACAACAGCATTTATTCAAGAAATCAGCAAACTTCTTACAGAGGATAATGCTAATGAATTGGAAAGAATTCTTGCTGATTTGCATATGGCTGATATTGCAGAGATCCTAGAGGAAATTTCTTTAGAGGATGCCAGAAAAATTTACGGTTTAATTGATGAGGAAAAATCAGCAGAAATTCTTGTTGAGTTAGATGATGATTTAAGGGAAGATTTATTGGCTGATTTAACGCCAAAGGAAATTGCAGAGGAAGTAATCGATAATTTAGAATCGGATGATGCGGCAGATGTAATTGGGGAACTTTCTGAAGATAAACAGGAAGAAGTATTATCCCATATAGAAGATGAGGAGCATGCAAGCGACATTGAAGATTTACTTTCTTACCCAGAAGATTCTGCTGGTGGACTTATGGCAAAAGAACTCATTAAAGTAAATGAAAATTGGAACACCCTGCAGTGCCTTAGAGAAATGCGCAAACAAGCCGAGCATGTAAAGCAAGTACATACCATTTATGTAGTAGACAATAATGATGTGCTTTTAGGTTCTATGTCGCTTAGAAGGCTATTACTTACTGAAACCAATACGCCAATTCGGGCAATTATTAAAACTGATATTATTGCTGTTCAGGCTAATGAAGATGATGAGTCAATTGCCAATATCATGAACAAATATGATTTGGTGGTACTCCCTGTAGTAGATGTACAAAATAAATTGATAGGCAGAATTACTATTGATGATGTAATGGATGTAGTGAAAGAAGAAGCGGAAAAAGATTATCAGATGGCATCTGGAATTTCGGAAGATATAGAAGCCAGTGATAGCATTTGGACATTAACAAGAGCACGATTGCCATGGCTGCTTATTGGTATGCTTGGCGGAATATTAGGCGCTAAGGTGATTGGCATTTTTGATATTGAAAATAATTATCAGTTGGCTTTTTTCATTCCGCTAATTGCTGCAATGGGCGGTAATGTAGGTGTGCAATCGGCTGCCATTGTTGTACAGGGTTTAGCAAATGATTCTTTGAAAATGGAAAACCTTTTTCAGAAGCTGCTTAAAGAATTAGGTGTGGGATTGCTCAATGGGATTATTTGTGCCATCATTATCTTGGGAGCTGCTTGGGCATTAAATTACGGAATGGCATTAAGCGCTACTGTAAGTATTTCCCTTTTGGCCGTTATTGTTTTTGCTGCACTTTTTGGCACTTTCATTCCCCTTACTTTAGAGAAATACAAAATTGACCCTGCACTTGCAACTGGTCCATTTATCACTACTGTTAATGATGTCTTGGGCTTGTTTATTTATTTTCTTATCGGACAAGCTATTCTATAAAAAATGAAAATCCTTTTTGTTGATATCGTTCATCCTTTTCTGAAAGAAGAGTTAGAAAAACAAAATCATATTTGTGATACTGCTTATGATCAAAGAAAAGATGAGGTTTTACAAATCATCCAAAATTATGATGGACTAATTATTAGAAGTAGATTTTCAATTGATAGTGGGTTTATTGACCAATCTTCTAATTTACAATTTATAGCTCGAGCTGGAAGTGGATTGGAAAATATAGATGTAGATTATGCAGAAGGAAAGGGTATACAATGTTTTAATGCAGCAGCAGGAAATAGGCAAGCAGTAGCCGAACACGCTCTTGGAATGCTACTTTCCCTTTTTAATAACTTAAATAAATCGGACAAAGAAGTTAGAAATGAAATTTGGCAAAGGGAAGCTAATAGAGGAGAAGAACTTGCAGGCAAAACCATTGGAATTATTGGCTATGGAAATAATGGCTCTGCTTTTGCAAAACTGCTAAAAGGTTTTAATGTTCAGATATTAGCTTATGATAAATATTTGGAAGATTATCCTTTCCAATCCGACATGGATACCATTTTTCAAAATGCTGATATACTGAGTTTGCACATTCCGCTCACAGAAGAAACTACTTATTTGTTTGATGAAAATTACATCAATCAATTTGAAAAACCCATTTACCTCATCAATACAGCAAGAGGAAAATGTGTAAAAACTTCCGATTTAGTTTTAGCTATGCAACAGGGTAAAATTTTAGGTGCTTGTCTCGATGTTTTAGAACAGGAGAAAACCTCATTTGAAGCGCTTGCAAAAGAAGAATTATCAGCAGAGTTAAACTACTTATTTACATCTGGAAAAACTATACTTTCGCCACATATTGCTGGCTGGACTAAGCAAAGCAATCAAAAAATAGCAGCAGTGCTTTTGCAAAAAATTACTGCATTAGCATAAAAAAAGTCCTGCAAAGCAGGACTTTTTAGAATTGTCAATTCTAAAATTTTAGCAGTTAAAATCCTACAGTAAGCCCCACTAAATAGTTGCGAGTTGCTTCAGGAAAATAAGCTGCTTCATTGTAGCCTCTCTCACTATCAGCATTTACATATGCATTACTTTCTCTTGGATCTTCCCCATCATAAATAAAACGATATACCCAAGCATTACTTACATATTCATTGTTAAGTATATTGTTTACTTGCAAAGTCAGTTTTGCAACATCAAGCCAATTGTTTTTAATATCGTATGATAATCTTAAATTATTGGTTAAATAATCGTCTAGCTTTCTATCGTCAGATGAGGTGTTGTCGATAAATTGCTCTCCAACATATTTAGAAATAAATTCAACATTCATTTTTTCCGACAATTTTAAGTTAAACTGAGATGCCCAAATTACAGAGGGAGAAAATGCCAAATCAGTATTTGTATGCTCTACTTTTTCTTGTCCCCAGGTATCCCAATTGTCAATATACTCAGTAAAAGCAGCAACTTTATTTTGACTTAAAGTCATATTGGCTGCCCAATGCAATCTGTCACCCAATTTTATGGTTCCTTCCAATTCTACACCTCTTCTGAATGAATTGTCAATATTTGTACGCGTATAAGCGCCAACATCATTTATTTTTCCAGTTGGGGCCAATTGGTTCTTGTAATGCATAAGGTAGATGTTAGCTCCAAATGAAATCCAATCGTTCAAAAACTGATAGCCCATTTCTACATCATAAAGTGTTTCTTGCAAAGGACGAGAATTAGGGGAGCTTTCTACAAAGTCATTTCTGTTTGGTTCTCTATTACCAACTGCAACAGATGCATAAATTGCCTGATTGGCATTCAAGCTATTATGAATCCCTACTTTCGGATTAAAGAAATCTAAGTTTACACTTTGCTCAGCAGTATTTCCTTGCTCATCATTACCTAAAAATTCATACTTTACTTTTCTTTTCTGAAAATCGGCATACAAATTGGTATTGTTAAAAAGCGCATAATCTATTTTTACATACAAATTATGATCAAATTTGGTAGCAATATTTCTGTAATATTCGTGCTCATAATTTCCATTGGATGCATATTCAGCCCAAATTACATTGCCATAATGTTGTCCAGAATAACGATTGCTAGCTCCACCAAAAGTTAAATTGGCTTTATCCATTTTCTGATTTAAAGAAAAAACCACACCTCCAAAATCGTTATTCAACCATTTTCTTCTAATCAAGTCAGTAGAGGTAATGGTTTTATCTCCTATTACCACATTATTCAGTCCATAATCTGCTAAATCTTCTCCAGCTTTAAATTGCTCATAATAACCCTCACCATGAGTGTAGTGTGCTGAAACATTTATATTGGTATTCTCCCTTGTTTTTTTGCTGTAGTGCAATTGGTAATGAGTTTGCCCATAATTATCAACCTCATTTTCATAATCGTAAGGATTGTAAGTTCTGTTGCTATCCAAATAATTTAGAGGAACTCCATACCAAGCTTGATAGGTTCGTTCCTTGCCAGAAAACATTACCGCCTTAAGCATTTCATTTGCCCCAAAATAACCTCCAGAAAGGTAGAAAGATTTCAAATCAGAGCTAGCTTTATCCATATAACCATCAGAGGAAATTTGAGATAATCTGCCGTCAAATGCAAATTTTCCGCCAATGAGTCCTGTGCCGAATTCTGCATTATTTTTAAATGTGTTGAACGAGCCATAACTATTACTACTCCTTACATAAGGATTTTTATTTAATCCTGTTGTTTTCAAATTTACGGTTGCTCCAAATGCAGACGCTCCATTAGTAGAAGTTCCAACTCCTCTTTGGATTTGAATATTGTCCACAGAAGAAGCAAAATCGGGCATATTTACCCACCAAACCCCTTGGCTTTCCGAATCATTTAATGGAATGCCATTTACAGTAACATTGATTCTGGTTGGATCCGATCCTCTTACTCTAAATCCGGTATAACCAATTCCGGCTCCTGCATCAGAAGTAGTAACAACTGATGGAGTGAGGGAAATTAAATAAGGTAAATCTTGTCCAAGATTGCCTTTTTCAATTTCAGCTTCATTAATATTCGTAAATGCAACAGGCGTTTTTTCATTTGCCCTTAATGCATTTACATTTACTACATCCAATACTTTATGTACAGAAACCGTATCGGAGTGCTGTTGAGCAAATCCTATAAAAGGAATTGCAAGCAGAGCAGCCATGCACTTTTTCTTGTTAAACATTGCTTTAATTTTTTAGTTAACATTTACACGCATAATGGGGTTAATGCATGCTTATTTAATGAAAACTCATTTCCCTAGGATGAATTACCACCTCAGGTTCAATGGGTATAATCTCAGCCTTACGGCACCCCTTTTAAGATGGGGTAAAATTATAAAAAAGTAGTTAGTTAGGCGTTCTCAGTTGATAGATTTTTTCAATTATAGTTTCCAATCTTCGTTTTCCTTCTACAACATAATAATCATGTCTCAAATTTTCTAATTCTTTTTTGTAAATCTCAAAAAGTTCACCTCTATTATGTGGGTTTTCTCTTAAAGGATCTATCTCCCAAGGAATATCGGGTTTGCACAACAAATAAAATCGCTTTTCTTTTTTGTTTTTTTCAATTTGTTCTAAAATCCAATTGTCGCAATTTCCGTATTTATATTCACTCCAAATTTTAATGGTGATTAAATCCGTATCATGTAGATATAGTTGCTGATTGTTAGTTATTAGCTGTTCGGTTTGCAATTGTCCTTTTGCAATTACTAATAAATCATCTTGTGTATAATAGCCATCATCTAATTTATTAAGAAATTCTCTGGAAAATTCTGCTGTAAAAGGTATATTAAAATTTTCAGCTAGTGAATTGCAAAGGGTTGTTTTTCCGCTACTCTCAGGTCCTGTTACAATTACTTTAAGCATTAGGTTTCAGCTTCTTCAGCCAAGCAAAATAACCAAATACAGCAATGATGGTATAGGCAATAAATAAAAGTCCAGTTTGTTCCAATTCCCTGCTGTGGTAAAGATAAACGGAAACGGCATCAATTACTATCCAGTAAATCCAGTTTTCAAGCACTTTCTTAGCCACCATATAAGTGGCAAACAAGCTAAATACAGTAGTAAAAGAATCCACTAATGGCATTGCTGCATCTGTGTAAGTGCTAAAGTAAAAGCCCATCAAAAAAGTTAAAAAAGCTCCACTAATGAAAATCATAATATGTTTTTGTAAACGCCATTCCGTTACTGATAAAGTGTTGTCGGCTGTTTTTTTACGCCAATTCCACATCCCATAAAACGCCATGATTAAATAAAAGATTTGTAAGGCTGTTTCTGGATATAATTTAGCATTGTAGCAAATATAAATATAAAGGGTAACACTTACAGCAGCTGCTGGCCAACACCAATTGTTTTCCTTAGCTGCTAATATAACATACAAGAGGCTAAAAATAACAGCTATGCTTTCCATAGTAAACATTTAGAAGTTGGGTTTTTCTTCCAAATTACTGTTCATTACTTTTAATGTAAAAACCACTTTATCCTCAGAAAGAAAAATGTTTTCCATTTCCTTATTTATGGCATTCATTACTCTTATGTAATCCCCAAAAACTTGTGTGCTCATTCCGTTTGTATTCACCTTAATAAAAGGGTGTTTTCTTAAATTTTTGATAAACTGAATGATTGAAGGTTTGTAGTCTTTATTGAGCGGATACATTGATATTTCTACAGAACAGTCCATTTATAAAGAATGCACAGCATTTGCGATTTCTGCAATTAAGTTTTCATCTTTCTCAATCGCATTGCCAACTACTACAATGTCAGCTCCTGCTTTGCAATTGGCAATTGCTTTTTCGCCATTAATAATTCCTCCACCTATTATTAAAGGCGCATCAACAGATTTGCTAACAGCAGTAATCATCTGCTCTGAAATGGGTTTTTTGGCTCCACTCCCGCCATCCATAAAAATGAGTTGTAGCCCAAGCATTTCTCCAGCCATAGCTGTGCAAGCCGCTACGGCATCTTTATCAGAAGGAATAGGAGTGGTATTACTCATATAGGAAACTGTTGTTGGTTTTCCGCTATCAATAAGCATATAGCCAGTTGGCAATACTTCCAAAGAAGATTGCTTTAATATAGGAGCAGTAATTACTTGTTTGCCAATGAGCATTTCTGCATTTCTTCCAGAAATTAACGATAAAAACAAAATAGCATCAGCTTTTTCATTCACTTGCATGGCATTTCCAGGAAATAGAATTACTGGAATATTAGCATGTGCTTTTAATGTCTTGAGGCAAGCATCTAAACTATCATGCGTGAGTAAAGATCCGCCAACAAAAAAGTAATCTGTTTTTGCTTTTTCTGCCTTTTCAATTATTGAAATGAGTTGTTTTTCATCTTGCTTATCCGGATCAATCAATAGGGCAAACGATTTTTTATTGGCTTTTTTATTTTCTATAATGTTGTTGTAAATATTCATAAGCAATTTTTCTATTTGCAAACATACACTAAATAGTGATTATTTATTTTCCGATAGTTTAACTTTAATTGTTCCTGCTTAAAATTTGCAGCAATTTCCCCTTTTTCAGAAAGAACAAAAGGAGTTAAACAGATGTCTTTTTTAAAATCAACTCCTCCTTTTTGATGCCATTTGAAGATGGCTTCTTTACAGCACCAAATTAAAGTGGCTTTTTCTAGAGTTAGCTTTTGATGATTGTCTTTTGCAATGAATCTTGATGAAAGGCGTAAAGCTTTTTCACTTATTTGCTCAATATCTAGCCCCACTTTTTTATCACTTACAATAATAACAACTAAATTTTTTGAGTGCGAAATAGAAACAAAGTTTCCATCTGATAATGTTGTCGCGCCATACTTATTATAAATAATGGATGTGTTTGGATGAATTTTTTCAAGCAATAATCTGCTTGCTAAAAATTCTTTTTTTCTTTTTTCCCTTTTAAGTCTCGACAAGTCGTATTGCTCAGACAAATTTTTGAGCTCATCTAAGGACTCGCACACATCCCAAATTGCAATAGTGCAATTATTTTCTTCTATTTTCTCGATGATTCCCATATACCCAAATATTGATGGCTAAAATAATAATTATACTTATCTTTGCAATCCGCAAAAAACAAATAATGGAAACAGAAACAATGAATTATAAAGTAAAAGATATATCCTTAGCAGATTGGGGAAGAAAAGAAATCATATTAGCAGAGGCAGAAATGCCAGGACTGACGTCAATTAGAGAAGAGTATGGTGATAGCAAACCACTTGCTGGAGCTAGAATAGCTGGTTGTTTGCATATGACAATACAAACAGCAGTCCTTATTGAAACATTGGTTTATTTAGGAGCTGAAGTAACATGGTCGTCTTGTAATATATTTTCTACTCAAGATCAAGCCGCAGCTGCAATTGCTAAGTCAGGGGTCCCTGTTTTTGCTTGGAAAGGGATGAATGAAGAAGAATTTGATTGGTGTATAGAGCAAACGCTTCACGCCTTTGCAGATGGCAAGCCACTTAATATGATTTTAGATGATGGAGGGGATTTAACCAATATGGTTTTGGATAGATATCCAGAATTAGTTGCAGGTATTAAAGGGCTTTCAGAAGAAACTACTACTGGAGTACACAGATTGTACGAAAGAATGGAAAAAGGAACGCTAACAATCCCTGCTATCAATATTAATGATTCCGTAACAAAATCAAAGTTCGATAATAAATATGGTTGTAAAGAATCATTAGTTGATGCTATTAGAAGAGCTACAGATGTGATGATGGCAGGAAAAGTTGCTGTTGTTGCTGGATATGGTGATGTAGGTAAAGGATCTGCTGCCTCCTTAAGAGGTGCGGGAGCTAGAGTTATTGTTACAGAAATTGATCCTATTTGTGCACTTCAAGCGGCAATGGATGGTTTTGCCGTAAAAAGAATGGATGATGCTTGTAAAAATGCAGATATTGTTGTGACAACAACTGGAAATAAAGATATCATTCAGGCGCGTCATTTTGAGAGCATGAAAGACAAAACAATTGTATGTAATATCGGTCATTTTGATAATGAGATTGATGTAGCCTGGTTAAATGAAAATTGGGGGCATACCAAAAATGAAATCAAGCCTCAAGTTGATATGTATACGTTAAATGGAAATGACATTATTTTACTTGCAGAAGGTAGATTGGTAAATTTAGGTTGCGCAACAGGGCATCCTTCATTTGTCATGTCTAATTCCTTTACCAATCAGGTATTGGCGCAATTAGAACTTTGGAATCATTCTGGAAAATACGAAAATAAAGTATATATGTTACCTAAGCATCTAGATGAAAAAGTAGCGCGATTGCACCTTGCTAAGATTGGTGTAGAACTAGAAGCCTTGCGCCCAGACCAAGCAGAATACATTGGCGTAAAAGTAGGAGGGCCGTATAAACCTGAGTATTACAGATACTAGTATTAGTTATATAGATATTTGATAAAAATCCCGAGAAATCGGTATTTTTTATTGTATTTTTATAAAACCTAACAACCATCACCTAATAACTAATTATAGATATAAAGAAAATCACCCGATAAATTGTTTGGATATTGTTTTAGAGGTAGTAGGGCAGGACCATCAATGGTTTGTCCTTCTTGCCCTAGTAGAAACTTTGAATCACAACAGCTGCATATTGCAATACTCGAATTTACTGAGTCAATTTTAGCACAATTCAAGGAAGGTTGATAGGTGCAATTTCTGTCATAAGTTTTATATATATCAAAAGATTGATGATAAACAATAATTCCTTTTACACCTCCATTAATAAAAACATGGCTGCCAACTGTTTGTAATTTTGAAAGCTCAGGTAAAGTCAAATTTAAGTCAATATCCACTATTACATTTTGCACATAATCTTCTTCCTTTTGGCAAGAAAAAAACAGTAAGCAAATAAGGGTTAAAAATCTAATTTTCATAGGCTTTGCAAGATTGTTATTTTTTTGATATTAAGATGAAATTTCAACTGCTTTTTTCTTTTACTTAACTGTTATTATTTATTTCTTTTTATATCTTTACGGCCTTGTTTTTAAAATCGCTATCAAAACAAACTAAAAAAATATGTTAAGAAAAATATACTTACTTTTTGCTACTGTCCTTATCTCGACAGTTGGCTTCGCGCAAACAGGCACTCTAAAAGGTACTGTATTGGATGCTATAAGTGGAGAGGTTATTCCTTTTGCCAATGTTGTTATTGAAAGAAACGGAAGTCAAACGGCAGGAACAACAACCGATTTTGATGGAAAATTTACCATCAAGCCAATTGATCCAGGAACTTATACGGTAAAAGCAACTTTTGTTGGTTATCAAACTTATATGATGACCGGGCTGATTATTTCAGCCAATAAAATTACTTTCCAAGATTTAAAATTATCATCTGGTATTCAAAAAGATGAAATTACAATTGTAGAGTATAAAAAACCACTTATTGATCAAGACAATATAACTGGAGAAACAAAAACAGCTGAAGAAATTGTAGCTATGCCAACAAGAAGTGTTGCTTCTGTTGCGGCAACAACTGCTGGTATTTATCAAAGAGATGAAGGAGAATCCTTAAATGTTAGGGGTTCGCGTTCAGATGCAACTGACTATTATATTGACGGTATTAAAGTAAGAGGTAGTTTAGGAGTTCCTCAATCAGCTATTGAACAAATTACAGTAATGACAGGTGGATTACCCGCACAATATGGTGATGCAACTGCTGGTATTATTTCCATTACCACTAAAGGTCCTTCTAACAAGTTTTTTGGAGGTGCTGAGTTAGAGTCTTCTTCTTTGTTTGATAAATACAATAAAAACATTTTTGGACTTAATTTATCAGGACCAATTCTAAAGAAAAGAAATGATGATGGTACAAAAGGTAATTCCGTTATTGGTTATTTCTTCTCAGGTGAATTTAGAATGGTAGATGATTCTGATCCTTCTGCAATTGGCAACTGGAAAGTGAAAGATAATGTGTTGGCCGATTTAAAAGCTAACCCATTTAGACCAGCTCCTAATGTTTCAGCAGGATTTTTGCAAAATGCAGAATTTGTAACAATGGATGATTTGGAAAAAGTACAGGCACGACAAAATGTTGCACAAAAAAGAATTTCTGTCTCTGGAAAATTGGATTTCAAACCTACTAAAAACACTTATTTATCCTTAGGTGGGAATTATTACTATAATAGAGGGCACTCTTACACAAGGACTTATTCTTTATTCAATTCTAATAATAATGCAGAAAGTATCAGTAATACTTGGAGGGTGTTTGGAAAATTAACGCAAAAGTTTGGTAATCAAGAAGCTGATGATGATGAAAGTGCATCAATTATTAAAAATGCCTTTTTTACCATTCAAGGAGATTATACTAGAAACGAATACACCACGCAAGATGACTCTCACAATGAAAACATTTTTGATTATGGTTATATAGGAAAATTCAAGACCTACAAACAAAACATATACGATTTCGGAGAAATTTATGACACAACAAGAAATACTTATTTCACAGGACAAATACATTCTGGTTGGACAGATACACTTTATACCTTTAAGGAAGCAAGTATAAATCCTGATGCAGCTGTTTACACTTCAAAGTACTATGATATGTTTGAGGACTATGGAATGACTTCATATATTGATGGTTATGGTATGGATGGCGTTATCCGTACACCATTGGATTTGCAAGGGGTTGGACTTAGAAATGGCGAACGCTCACAATCGGTTTATTCACTTTGGTATCCTTTTGGAAGAGAGTATAATTATTATGGATATTCTTATTACAGCCAAAGTACATTTAAGGCTTCTGGTTCTGCCGATATTAAAGATCATGAGCTTTCTTTTGGAATGGAGTATGAGCAAAGAACAGATGCTTCTTGGGGAGTTAATCCTGTAGGACTTTGGGGATTGATGAGACTATTGACAAATAAACACCTAACACAATTGGATTTAAACAACCCTCATCCAGTGTTTGATGAAAATGGTATTTATAAAGATACCGTGAATTACGACCGCCTTTATGTAGCGGAAGAACAAGCTGAATTCGATAGAAATTTAAGAAATAAATTAAATAAAGGCAAAGTTGAATGGATTGATGTAGATTCTTATACCCCTGATGTATTTGATTTGAGTTATTTTTCAGCTGATGAACTGCTTAATGATGGAGGTTCTTATGTGAGCTATGCTGGATATGATTATTTAGGGAAAAGGTATGCAACTAACAAACAGCCTACATTTAAAGATTTCTTGACTGAGACAGACGGAAGGGGAAATCATACGAGACCAATTGCTGCATTCCAACCTATCTATACTGCTGGTTATTTGCAAGATAAATTTGCTATTGAAGATCTTATTTTCAATGTAGGTGTAAGGGTTGATAGATATGATGCCAATCAGCTAGTACTAAAAGACAAATATTTGTTGTATGATACTTATACAGCTAACTCATCAAAAGCTAGAGAATTAGGTAGTTTATCACAATTTGGAGGATCACACTATGTGTATGTTGATGATCTTGAAAACCCATCCTCAATTGTTGGGTATAGGAGTGGAGATACTTGGTATGATGAAACAGGATCAGAAATATCTACTCCTGATGTACTGATAACAGCTGCAGGTGGAAAAATAGCACCACTTGTAAAAAATAGCACTGCAGCACTAAATGGAGATTTGAGCACAGATGCATTTAAGGATTACGATCCGCAAACCGTAATTATGCCAAGAATTGCTTTTTCTTTCCCTATATCTGATGAGGCGCAATTTTTTGCGCATTATGATGTACTTACACAAAGACCTCCTGAAAGAAGTAATTTTAATCCAACAGAATACTATTTTTTAGAGCAGAATATTGGAGGTTTATTGAATAATCCAGATTTGAAACCAGAAAAAACGGTTGATTATGAAATAGGATTTGCACAAACCCTATCGTTAAAATCAGCACTTACTATTTCTCTTTTCTACAAAGAATTAAGAGATATGATACAAGTTATGAACTTACCAGGAGCTTACCCTGGCAGATACATGACTATGCAAAATTTGGATTTTGGGACGGTTAAAGGCTTATCAGTAGCCTATGATTTAAGAAGAACCAATAATGTGGCGCTTACAGCAAATTATACGCTACAATTTGCTGATGGAACAGGCTCTTCTGCTACTTCAGGCTATAGCTTGGCCAATACTGAACAGCCAAACTTAAGAACAATGACGCCACTTTCTTTTGACCAAAGACATACTATTTCCTTATCGGTTGATTTCCATTATGGAGCAGGCAAAGACTATAATGGTCCCGTATTATTTGGTAAAAAGATTTTTGAAAGAGCTGGCTTTAATGCATTGCTTTCGGCAGGTTCTGGTACGCCATATAGCAAACAATCTAATATAACGCAAGAGGCTGCTTTTGGTATTAACGATCGTTCTACTTTAGAAGGTACACTTTATGGCTCTCGTTTGCCTTGGCAGTCTAGAGTAAGTGCTAAGATTAATAAAGAATTTGAAATAAAATGGAATGATAAAAAAAACTCGTATGTAAATGTATATTTACAAGTGCAAAATCTGTTTAACGCTAAGAATATTATAAACGTTTATAGAGCTACAGGAAATCCTGATGATGACGGTTATCTTTCAGCATCTGCATCTCAAAATGAGATTAACACAACAAATAATCCTGAATCATTTGTGGACCTTTATAGGATTAAGGTAGACAATCCTTCTCATTATTCTTTGCCAAGAATGATGAATTTAGGATTAACTATTAGTTTCTAATTTAATAAAAATGAAAGTAAAGAAAAATACAATATTTATGAAAAATAGAGTAAAACAACTTTTTGCTATTTCTCTTATATTAATATGTAATGATGTAATCGCAAAAGAGAATGTTGCTGATCCTGGAGTAAACACAGCTATTCAATCGAGGATTGCATCAGGATGTGCAAATGCTTCTTCACAAACTGATTTGGATGTGAATAATGTAAGGGCTACCATTTTAGGAGGTGGTGATATGTGGTGGGATTTGAATGATGCACAATATGAGGTGCCAAAAGGAAGTTTTAAAAATTCCTTGTTTGCTGGTGCACTTTGGATTGGTGGTGTTGATAATGGAGGACAATTAAAAGCAGCAGCACAAACCTATAGACAGTTTGGTGGTAACGATTTTTGGCCAGGTCCACTAGATATAAATACAGCTTCAATTACTACTGAGGAATGCTTGGCATACAACAAACATTTCAAAATAGATCGTCCACAAGTAGATGAATTTATCGCAAGATATGTAACTGCACAAGATCCTACTTATACTATTCCTGATGAAATTATTGATTGGCCAGCACATGGTGCTCCAGGGCAAGATCCTTACTTAGCACCATTCTATGATGCCAATGGAGATGGTTTTTACAATCCTTATGATGGGGATTACCCGGATTATAATGTCACAGGTAATAATACTAATAGCAAGCTTTATGGTGACCAAACGCTTTGGTGGGTATTTAATGATAAAGGAGGAATACATACGGAAACTCAAGCTGAGCCTATTGGTTTAGAAATTCATGCACAAGCATTTGGTTTTGTGGCTGACAATGAGGTTAATGATATGACATTTTACAATTACAAAATAATTAATCGAGGGACACAGCCCCTTACAAAGACTTATTTTGGACAATGGGTAGATCCTGATTTAGGATTCTATTTAGATGATTATGTGGGTTGTGATGTTGGTTTAGGACTTGGATTTTGTTACAATGGAGACGCAGAAGATGAGGGTGCTTCAGGTTATGGATTTAATCCTCCAGCAATTGGTGTAGATTTCTTTCAGGGGCCAAGAGCTGATGAGTTTGATCAACTTGATAACGATAGAGATGGTTTTATTGACGAGATGGATTCTGTTATTAATCCAGTAACTGGTCTGTGGGAATATACACAGTATGAGGAAATCATAATGTCTAAGTTTGTTTATTATAATAATAATACTACCGTAACAGGTAATCCTAGTACAGGAACACATTTTTATAATTATTTACAAGGTATATGGAAAGATAATGTACCTATGACTTATGGAGGAGATGGAAAAGGAAATGGACCTGGAGCAACTACCGATTTATGTAATTTTATGTTCCCTGGTTCAACAGATCCTGATATGTATCCTCAAAATGGAGAATGGACTGAGGTAACAGCAGGGAATATTCCAGCTGACAGAAGATTCCTTCAGTCAGCAGGCCCATTTACTTTATCGCCAGGTGCAATTAATTATATTACTGTTGGTGTAGTTTGGGCAAGAGCTAAAGCAGGAGGCCCAACAGCTTCAGTACAATTATTAAAAGTATATGATAGAGAAGCGCAAGCACTTTTTGATAACAACTTTAATATCTTAAACGGACCTGACGCTCCCGATTTAACAATTAGAGAATTGGATAAAGAATTGATTTTTTCCTTATCAAATGAGGAATCTTCGAATAACTATGAGGAATCCTATTCTGAAAAAGATCCGTACATCACAAAACCAGATAATTTACTAAATAGTCCAAACTATGAATTCCAAGGTTATTTAGTGTATCAGTTAGTAGATGCTACAACTTCTGTTACTGATTTAGACGATCCTGATAAAGCAAGATTGGTATTCAGATGTGATGTTAAAGATAATGTCACAACTATTGTAAATCAGTATTTAGATCCTGTTCTAGGTGTATACACTCCAGTAGAGGAAGTAAGTGGTGTATTGAGTGCTGGTATGAAAGGGTCAGTTGATAATGGAGTAGAGTATTCATTCAAAATTACTGAAGATCGATTTGCTTTAGGAAATACGCGACTGGTGAATCATAAAACTTACCATTATATGGCGCTTTCTTATGCATACAATATGGCAGAAGAGAATGCAGATCCTTATAATGTTGATGATCCAGATTATGATGGTCGTAATCAGCCTTATATTGCAGGTAGAAGAAACATAGAAACATATAGTGTAATCCCTCATTTCACCGAGCCAGAAGCAGGAGGAACCGTGCTGAATTCCGCTTATGGAGAAGGTGTGAAAATCCAAAGATTAGAAGGGACAGGAAATGGTAATACTGCCATGGAATTGTCAGATGAAACTATTACGGAGATTCTCAATTCTTCTTCTCACCGTTCATTAAATCCGATTTACGAAAAAGGATTAGGGCCAATAAATGTTTCTGTGGTTGATCCTGTAGCAGTTAAAGAAGGTACTTATATTTTCAATTTAGAAGATCCTACTTACACCAATGTTCAGGGAGTTAGCACGATAACTTCTTATGGTAAATGGACGCTAACTAATGAAGCGACAGGCAATGAAGTAGCTTCATCTACAAAACCAATTGATTTAGGTTCAGAGAAACTAATTGGAAATACTGGATTTTCTATAAAAGTTCAGCAAGGTGTGAATCCAGCAGAAGACCCCACTATTGTTGCTGATAATGGTTTAATTTCATCTGCTATAGAATTTGAGAACATTAATGATAGATGGCTAACAGGAGTTCCTGATTATGATGATGAAAATGGATATATATGGGGGTTAAATTGGATAAGGGCTGGTTCTTTTGAAAATGATGACAACAGTTTGCTAAGTGATTATTCCGTGGATGATGATCCTAATGGTATTTATGAGACGGCTGTAGAGCGTAGTGCGGCAATACCGATTAATAATTTCTTTGGTGGAGGCAACTTTACATTAGAATATACTGGAGGAACTTGGGCACCTTATCATTTGGCTTCTGCGTATAAAGATGGTCCTGGCTATAGTAAATCTACTACCGATCAAGTAAAAATGGCTGATTTACATTCTGTTGATATTGTTTTTACAGACGAAAAGTCCCAGTGGTCCAAATGTGTAGTGGTTGAAGCCAATGAAAACAATCCAAATTATGGGGGTGATCCTTTGCTTGCAGAAGGTGGTCAAATCAAAATGGGATTACGACTAAAACCTTCTGTTGATAAAAATGGTAATACACTAAATGATGGCACTATGGGCATGAGTTGGTTCCCTGGCTATGCAATTGATATAGAGACAGGAGAAAGATTAAATATCATCTTTGCAGAAGATTCACATTTATCTGAAGATAATGGTAGGGATTTGAAATGGAATCCTACTTCAAATATTGTTACTTCTCAGGCGCCAATGTACGACCCTCAGTCTAGTACTTTCTATCAAGGGTCTTATCTGTTAGGCGGTAAGCATTTTATTTATGTAATTAAAGGATCTGCTGCTGTAAAAAAAGATAGTACTTATCTTGATGGTACAGAAAGTCCGAATTATGATGAATGTGCTTGGATTTACAATCAGTTAAAAAATTATGTTTTACCTACAGGACAACCAAATCCTGGCTATTCGGCAAACATCTGGCAAGTGTTTCGTAATGCTTCATGGGTAGGCATGCCTATTCTTAGTCCAGGTCGTACACTTTTAGCTAATGATGCTACAGTTAAGTTAAGGGTAAGCAAGCCTTACAGGCAATACGTTACTAGAGATGCATCTGCTATTTTAGACAAAGATGATGATCTTGTATTAGGCTCAACTTATTTTCTAATGGGTGCAAATATTAGTCATAATGGAAATCAGTATGCTCCTGGCGATACTTTTACTGCAATGAGCACTTCTTTCTCCGGTAGTAGTAATGCAAGAGCGGTAAGTCCAATTCCAAATAACGAATTTAGTGCTAGGTATCGTTTTTCAACATCTGACATAGTTGCTGAGAAAGGAGACCATAAAACAGCTGTCGATGCATTGGACATGATTAATGTAGTGCCTAATCCTTATTATGCTTATTCTACTTACGAAACATCTCAGCTCGATAATAGAATTAAAATTACAAATCTTCCTAGAAGAGCCACTATTTCAATTTACACTATCAGTGGAACTTTAGTAAGACAAATAAAAAAGAATGATAAACTGACATCAGTCGATTGGAATTTAAAAAATACTTTTGGTATTCCCGTTGCATCAGGGCTTTATGTGATACATGTTGATGCAAAAGGGGTGGGCGAAAGAGTGCTTAAATGGTTTGGTGTAATGCGACCTATTGACCTTGATACTTTCTAAATTATAGATAAAATGAATACAACTCAAATGAATAGAATAAACAATTGGCTAAAAGTCATCATGATTGTAGCCCTTATTACAATCCCAGTGAAAGAAAATTTTGCAGGAAATGAGCAAAGGGCTGGTCAATCAGGTGCTTCCGAATTATTGATTAACCCATGGGCAAGAAGTTCAGGATGGGCAGGAGCAAATGTTGCTTGTGTTAGAGGGCTTGAAGGTATGTATAATAATGTGGCAGGTTTGGCGTTTACACCAAAAACAGAGCTTATTTTCTCCCGCACCAATTGGCTAACTTATGGCGATAATGAGGCAGTGAGCTACATCAACACTTTCGGATTTTCTCAGAAAGTTGGAGAGTCAGGAGTTTTGGCACTTGGTATCATGTCTTTGGATTTTGGAGAAATTGAAATTACAACTGAAGAGCTTCCTGATGGCGGTATTGGAACATTTTCTCCTAAATTTATGAATATAGGGGTCTCTTATGCCAAGACATTTTCTAATAGTATTTACGGTGGATTTACCTTAAAGATGGTATCAGAACAAATATCAAACGTTCGTGCTGGAGGGGTCGCTTTTGATGCAGGTATTCAATATGTAACAGGAACAAAAGACAATTTGAGATTTGGTATATCATTAAAAAATGTTGGGCCAAGAATGAGTTTTTCTGGTGATGGACTTACTTTTAGAGAGTATGTAGATCCTAATTATCAGATGGCAGTAAGCCATAAGTCAGCTGAATTTGAATTACCATCTCTACTGAATATTGGGCTTTCGTACGATATACATTATTTAAGACATAGATTAACTGGAGCAGGCACATTTACTTCAAATGCTTTCCAGAAGGATCAGTATCGCTTAGGTTGTGAGTACTCTTTTAAGGATTTGTTTATGGTAAGGTGTGGATATACTATGGAAGAAGGTATTAGAACGCCATCAACAAGAACAACTGCCCTAAGAGGGCCAAGCGGTGGTTTTACCATTGAAATTCCAATGGGAGGAGGGAAAACCTTTGGTGTAGATTATTCTTACCGACATACCGATCCTTTCCAAGGTTCGCACTCATTTGGCGCCAGAATAAACCTCTAAATCAAAAAATTAATTTTTAACAAAAAAAGAGGGGATTCTCTCTTTGTGTTAATGCTATATTACTATGAGCGATATTAAATATTTTACAAAAGAAGGCTTTGACAAACTAACAGAAGAATTAAATTTTCTAAAACAAGTTGAGCGACCAAGAATTACGCAAGAAATTGCTGATGCAAGAGATAAGGGTGATTTGTCGGAGAATGCAGAATATGATGCTGCCAAAGAAGCGCAAGGCATGCTAGAAGCGAAAATTGCAAAATTGGAAGAGCAACTCTCTCATGCACGAATACTTGATGAAAGTGAGCTAGATACTTCTTCAGTACATCTGCTTACAAAGGTTACCATTAAGAATTTAGATAATGGTATGCAACTTACTTATGCTATTGTTCCAGAAGCTGAATCAGATTTAATGGCAAAAAAGATATCGGTAGAATCTCCAATTGCCAAAGGGCTTCTAGGTAAAAAGGTAGGTGAGATTGCTGAAATTAGTGTGCCTAGTGGAATTGTAAAATTTGAAATAATCACTATATTTACTTAAAAATGTCATCTATCTTTTCTAAAATAGTTACTGGAGAAATCCCTGCTTACAAAGTAGCAGAAGATGAACACCATTTAGCATTTTTAGATATTTCACCCCTTGCTAAGGGGCATTTATTGGTTATACCCAAAAAAGAAACCGACTACATTTTTGATATTTCTTTAGACGATTTTTCGGCGCTTTGGTGTTTTGCACAAATTGTAGCAAAAGCAATGGACAAAGTGTTTGATTGCGAAAGAATAGGAGTAGCCGTAATTGGATTAGAGGTACCTCATGCGCATATTCATTTGGTTCCACTTGAAAAAGGTGTTGCTAATATCAATTTTGAAGAACCAAAACTAAAATTTACGCCTGAGGAGTTTAAAACAATCGCTCAAAAAATAAGAAGCGAAGTATGAAGTTTAATTATTTTAACTTATCAGGATTATCTTTAATAAAAGCTTTCCAGCCGGTATAACTTTTTTCTTTAACAGATACATCTTCCTGAAAATGATGACAAACTGCAGCAGCTAATCCATCAGTTGCATCCAAATGCTTAGGTATTTCTTTAATTGATAAAAGTGATGTGAGCATGGCAGCAACTTGCTCTTTACTGGCATTTCCATTTCCTGTTATTGCTTTTTTTATTTTTTTTGGTGTGTATTCAAAAATAGGAACATCTCTATAAAGACCTGCTGCCATTGCAACACCTTGTGCTCTTCCCAATTTCAACATGGATTGCACATTTTTGCCAAAAAATGGTGCCTCAACTACCAATTCATCTGGCTTATACTCATCTACCATTGCCAAAACTCTTTCAAATATTTTCTTCAGTTTCAGTTCGTGTGATTTTAACTTAGATAGATGCAGTACTCCCATCTGCATCAGCTCCATATTTTTCCCATTTATCAGAATAAGGCCATAGCCCATTATGGTTGTTCCAGGATCAATCCCTAATATTATTTTCTCAGTAGGCAATTATTATCTTTGAGTATATTTGCAAGACAAAACTAAACAATGCATTCTAAAAAAACACAGAGCTTACTGTTAAAAATTACAATTGTAGTTTTAGCATTCTATTTTTTGTATCAGCAAGTTGTAACTAAAAAGGCTTTTGATGGATTTGACATACTATTCATTAAGCAAACCATGTTCAAGAACCAAGATTTAATCATATTGGTTTTTTTCATGATGTTCTTTAATTGGTTTCTGGAAGCTGTAAAGTGGAAATTTTTGATAAATAAAATTGAGAAAGTCAGTATTCTTGCTGCTATACGTGCTGTTTTTTCAGGCATTACGGTTTCCGTATTCACGCCTAACAGAGTTGGAGAATATTGCGGAAGGGTTTTTTGTTTAGAAAGAGCAGATAGAGTCCAGGCTGTTTTGATTACAGTACTAGGCTCTATGGCACAGCTTTTAACCACCATCTTTTTTGGCTCCATCGGGATACTTTTTTTAAATAATTATATTCCTGAGCTTGAAAAATTATATCATGAAATGGTTTTTGCTTACCCTCTACTTTTTTTCATGCTTTTGTTTTTGAATATTCTGCTACTACTTCTTTTTCATAATATTTCTGTGATTTCTAATTTGATGGATAAGTTCAATTGGCTTAGTAAGTATAAAAAATACAAAGAGATTTTTACTTATTATAATGCACAAGAATTAATGATGGTGTTCTTGCTTTCTATTTTTCGTTATACAGTATTTACTACTCAATTTTTTATATTATTAAAATTATTTGCAGTTGATATTTCTTATCTTGATGCTATTGTTTTAACTATGGTTATGCTTTTTGCTATATCTGTAATTCCAACAATAGCTATTTCTGAAATTGGTGTTAGAGGTTCTGTTGCACTTTATCTATTTTCGCTTGTTTCTGTAAATACTATTGGTATTCTTTCTGCTACTTTCCTACTTTGGGTTATCAATCTTTTAATTCCAGCAATTATTGGTACTTTCTTTGTTTTTACACTTAAATTCTTTAGAAAGTAATGCAGATTATCATTTTTATCATCCTGCTTTTATATGTTTTGCTTATTTTAAAATTTACCATTGGGTGGTATAAGATAGAAAAAGCAGAAGACATCAGCTTTACTCCAAAGGTAAGTGTTGTGATTGCTTTACGTAATGAGGAAAGTCAAGTTGAAAAGTTGCTAAAAGATCTACAATCACTCATTTATCCTACTGATAAAATTGAATTTGTCCTTGTAAATGATCATTCTACAGATAATACATATGAGCTGCTACAAAAAAATACAATCGATAATCTAATACTCATTAAATTGAAAGGGGGGCAAGGGAAAAAGCAAGCCATCTCAAAAGCTATAAGTGTAGCAGGTGGTGAGATTATTATAACAACTGATGCTGACTGCAGTTTTAATCCCAATTGGGTGCAAACTATTGCGTCTTACTTTTCAGATAAAAGGATAAAGCTAGTTTCAGGCCCTGTCATATATCAAATTCAAAAAAGTGTTTTTCAGAAATTACAATCCTTAGAATTTACCTCTTTAATTGCTAGTGGAGCAGGTGCAATAGGAAGTGGTAATGCTATCTTTTGCAATGGCGCAAATATGGCTTTTCGAAAAGATGTGTTCTTGGAAGCAAATGATTTGTTAAACAATTCTGCTGTAAGTGGTGATGATGTTTTTTTATTGCATAGTGTAAAGCAAAAATATCCAAATACAATTGTGTTTGCTAAAGATGAAGATGCTATTGTACGAACAAAGGGGACACCATCAATAAAGGAATTTATAAATCAGAGAAAAAGATGGGCAGCAAAGAGTAGTGATTATAAGGATAGCGCAACTATTTACACCTCCTTTTTGGTGTTGTTTACGAACCTTTCTTTAATATATTTATTTGCAAACTGTATTGCTGATATTTCTGCTTTGCAAATTTTTGGATGCTTTTACATTACAAAGTTTCTTATTGATATGCTACTACTTTATCCTGCTTTAAAGTTTTTCAAACGAACTGATTTAGTAAAATGGATTTTGCCTTTCGAGATTTTCTATTCTTTTTATATAGTTTTGATTGTAATTTTATCATTTACCCAATCCTTCAACTGGAAAGGCAGAATACAAAAAAAATAAATGCAAGTAGCTTCATTAAATAAATTGGCATGGCAAAAACTAAAGCAGAATAATCTTGCTTTTTTTGCATTGTTTTTTATTACGTTGTCTGTCTTTTTAGCACTTTTTGCAGTAGTCATCAGTCCAGATAAAACACCCAAGGCTAATGAGATGCATATTGAACTAGCTACTCTAAAACCATTAACCAAAGTTACATTTTTCGAAAGCCCAAAAGAGCAAGTTGTTGAAGTGTCATATTTAGAAGCTATGATATTTGGAAGACCTTCAAAAACAAATAAGATTCCAATTAGCAGTTATGAAGAGGTTGAAAAAGGGGTTTTTTATCTTCCTTATCAATCAGCAATGCCGAAAACATATTATGGGGAATTTGAAATTAATGAGCAAACTTTTTGGTTTGGCACAGATAAATATGGAAGAGATTTGCTCAGCAGAATTCTTTTGGGAACTAGAGTTTCTCTTGCAGTTGGCTTTATTGCTGTGCTTATTTCCTTACTAATAGGAATTAGTTTAGGTGCTGTTGCAGGTTATTTTAGAGGTAAGGTTGATGATGTAATAATGTGGCTAATTAATGTCGTTTGGTCTATTCCTACTTTGCTAATGGTAATTGCTATTTCACTTGCTTTAGGAAAAGGCTTTTGGCAAGTATTTGTGGCGGTAGGTTTAACAATGTGGGTTGAAGTAGCTCGTGTTGTAAGAGGGCAAGTACTATTCATTAGAGAACTAGAATATGTCGAAGCAGGAAAGGCTTTAGCATATCAATCATCTCGCATCATTTTCAAACACATCTTACCCAATGTAATAGGGCCAGTAATTGTAATATCGGCAGCCAATTTTGCAGCTGCAATATTGATAGAAGCAGGACTTTCCTTCTTAGGAATAGGCGCTCAACCACCTATGCCAAGTTGGGGAGGAATGATAAAAGACCATTATGCATACATTATTATGGATAAAGCCTATTTAGCCATAATTCCAGGTTTGGCTATCATGAGTTTAGTGTTGGCTTTTATGCTTTTGGGTAATGGGCTTAGAGATGCATTTGATGTAAAAAATTAAAATTATGGATTTATTTTTTTCGTCACTTATTATTTTCTTATTGAGGTTGGCAGACCAAAGTTTAGGGACATTTAGAGCCTTATTGGTTGGCAAAAATAGACCGATTTATGCCGCACTTATAGGGCTTATTGAGTCGGCTATATGGATAGTAGCAATCTCTCAAGTTGTAAAAGATATTGATGATCCTGTGCTGATTAGTGCCTATGCTTCAGGATTTGCAGCAGGCACCATTTTAGGCTCTTACATAGAGCGAATTGTTGGCGTGGGGAATGTTGTGGTGCGCGTTTTTTGCCCAGCTAATTCTCCTTCTGTTGCCGAAACGCTTAGAGAAAACGGGCATGGTGTAACTGTAATAGATGGAGAAGGAAAAGATGGAGCGGTAAAAATTTATTTGTGTGTGATTGCTAGGCAAAAGCTAAAATCAGTGTTAAGTACCATTGAAGAAATCAACCCAAATGCTTATATTACTACCGATATGGCGAATCCTACTTCTTTAAAAAAGTAATAACCCTCCGATAAAAATTACTACACCAGCAAGCAGTAAGATTAAAGTATAAGGCAAAATTTCTTTGGCTTTTAGTCCAGTAACTGCAAGCAGTGGTAAAGCCCAAAAGGGTTGTAGCATATTGGTGAGTTGGTCGCCATAAGCTAGTGCCATTACACTTTTTGGGATACTTACACCAAGTTGATTAGCAGCATCCACTATAATAGGGCCTTGTACTGCCCATTGCCCGCCACCGCTAGGGACAAATACATTTATAATACCAGCACTGATAAAAGTAAAAATTGGAAAAGTGGTTTCATTTGCAATACTTACAAAAAAGTCAGACATAATCTGCACCATGCCTGAATGATTCATAATACCCATAACACCAAAATAAAGCGGAAATTGAATTAAAATTCCCGCAGCTCCAGAGATTGCACTATCAACTCCTTTGAGGAAATTAAAGAAACTTTTATGCATGATTATGGCACATCCTAATAGCACCAAATTGATATAGTTTGGATTAATTACTTTTAAGGAGATAACCTCAGGCAAGATAAAGGCCTTATAAAAAGCATAGAAAAAAATTATGCCTCCAAACAGATATGACAGCATTGTTGAATGATCTAATTTTTCAGCTCCACTTAGCGCTATTTTTTCTGTATTCTCTTCTGTTACTAATTGAAGCCTTTCACCTTCTTTTTGTTTTCCTAAATAATACATTAGTAGGGGAAGAGCAATCAGTAAAATTATGCTGATACAAATATTCATAGTAGAAAAAACAGTTTCAGCTTGAGAAATTACGCCAATTTGCTTGGTTAAAAAATGGCCTTCTTCTGCAATTTTTATGGGTGCAGATCCAGAGATGCCACCATGCCATACCATTAAGCCTGAATAGCCTGCTGCACCAACTAATGGATAATTTAATTTGACACCTTCTTTAGTGGCATGCTCTCCCACTTTTCTTGCAAAAATTGCTCCAAAAATAAGCCCCAATCCCCAATTAAAAAATGCAACCAATAGAGTAGAAAAAGTAATAATTGCTGCTGCATTAGCAGTGTTGTTGCAATACTGGGTTCCTTTTGCTATAAGCTTATCTATTGGTTCGCTTAACGCTAACACATGTCCAAGCACTAGCATCAGCATCATTTGCATAGCAAATACCAAAAGATCAGAATTCCAAAGCCCCTGTTCCCAAAAGCTGAGTAATTGGATAAAATGATTTTCCTGCTGTTGAGGGCTAGTTAAAAATAGGGCTAATAAAAAGGTAAGAAAAGTGAGCAATACTGCAATTGTAAATGGAGTTGGCAGTACCGATTTAAATAACTTTTCAAACCGATTAGCAAAGGTCATTTTCTAAAAAGGTAAATCGTCTTCTTCTGAAGCTGGTGCATCAAAAACAGGTGGTTCTTCTAAGTGCTCATTTTCAGCAATTTCTTCTCCTATTTTTTCAATTTTCCAAGCATCTACATTGTGAAAATACCTGCCATTCCATTCTCTTGAAGAAAGGTTGAACGACACTTCTACTTGATCGCCAATATTATAATGCTCCAACATAGCGATTTTGTCATCACCAAAAAGTTGGAAACAAATTTCTGGATTGTACTGTGCTCCTGTATCTAAAAGGAAAGATTGTTTTTTCCATTCTTTTCCAGCTTTTGATGTTCCGCTTTCTACACTTAATTTACTGCTAATTTTTCCTTTTACCGATAAACTCATTTGTTTTGATTTTTAATTTGAAAAGCAAATATAAAACTTAATAATCTTCCTATTTGCTTTTGTGAAAAAATGTTAAAAAATAATATATTTGCGCCCTTAGTTAGCGGCTGTGATGGAATTGGTAGACATGCTAGACTTAGGATCTAGTGCCGCAAGGCGTGGGGGTTCGACTCCCTTCAGCCGCACAGGTTAAAGCAAGCATTTTCGCTTGCTTTTTCTTTTTTTATGATTTTTCAAATCAGTAAAATTAATGTATTTTTGCAGCCCTTTTAAAAACAACATAATTTATGAAAATCACACAAAGCAAAACCAAAGATTTAATGGCGACCTTAAAGGTTGAAGTAGTGGAGAAAGACTATAGAGAAAATGTAGATAAAATATTGAAAGACTATAGAAAAAAGGCGCAAATGCCTGGCTTCAGAAAAGGCAAAACGCCAATGTCAATTATTAATAAACAATACAAAACCTCAGTAACTGTTGAGCAAGTAAATAGACTAATTCAAGACGAACTGTATAAGCACATAACTGAAAATAAGGTAAAAGTTTTAGGAAGCCCAATGCCTATGAAATCAGAAAAAACAATCGATTGGGAAAAGGATGTGGATTTTTCATTTGATTTTGAGATAGGTTTATCTCCAGAGTTTGATATAAAGATTACCAAAAAAGACAAACTTACTTATTACAACATAAAGGCAGATGAGAAACTGCTTGATCAGTATTGTAATGATATTGCAAAACGATATGGCGCAATGGGAAATGTTGATAAATCTGAGGAGCGAGATTTGGTTTTTTGTAAAATTGAGCAATTGGATATAGAAGGAAATCTAATGAAAAATGGCATCAAAAATGAGGCTACAGTTTCCATGGAATTTATTGCTGACAAAAAAATAAAGCAGCAATTTGTAGGTGTAAAATCAGCAGATACAATAAAAGTAAATGTGATGAAAGCATTTACTAATCATTCCGATTTAAGTGCAATGCTCAATGTAAAGCATGAGGAAATTCACAATCTGGTATCAGAAGAATTTCAATTTACTATTCAAAACATCAGCCGTTTAACGCCTGCTAAGTTAAATAAAGAGCTTTTTGATAAAGTATATGGAGAAGGAAATGCAAAAACGCTTAAAGCTTTTCGTGCTAAAATAAAGGATGAGGCAGAAATGAGTTTTGTTGGTGAAAGCGATAGAATGCTAAAAAATGATGTGGTTAATTATCTGTTAGAAAAAAATAAATTTGAAATTCCTGATAACTTTTTGAAAAGATGGCTTGTACAAACATCAGAAAAACCAATAACGCTAGAGCAAGTAGAAAGCGAATACGATATGTATTCTAAAAGTTTGAGATGGCAACTTATTGAGAATAAAATAAGCGAGCATTACGAAATTAAAATTGAGCAAGAAGAGATGCTTTCTCATGCAAAGTCGCTAATTTCTGGGCAAATGATGCAATATGGACAGTCGGTTTTAGATGATGAAAAAATGAATGAAATTGCAGATAGCATTCTAAAAAAAGAAGAAGAAAGAAAGAAGATAATTGATCAAATTTACGATAAAAAAACACTAGATGTTTATAAATCGAACTTCAAACTTACAGACAAAGACATTTCTTATGATGATTTTGTTAAATTAGCATCAGAAAAATAAATTCAATTTTCTGAAAACTAATAGCAATTAACAAATAATATATCATCATGGATTTCGAAAAAGATTTTAAAAAGTTTGCAACAAAAGATAGAGGAATTAGCTCTATAGCAGTTGATAATTTTACTTCCGCTTACGGCAATTATATTTCCCCAACAATTATTGAGGAGCGCCAATTAAACATTGCTACTATGGATGTTTTCTCTAGGTTAATGATGGATAGAATCATCTTTTTGGGAGTGCCGATTAATGATTATGTGGCCAATATTATCCAAGCACAATTGTTGTATTTAGATTCATTGGATCAGGATAAAGACATCTTAATTTACTTAAATACTCCAGGAGGAAGCGTTTATGCTGGGCTTGGCATATATGATACCATGCAGTATATTAATTGTGATATTTCTACCATTTGTACAGGAATGGCTGCTTCTATGGGGGCTGTGCTTTTGTGTGCTGGAGCTAAAGGAAAGCGAACAGCATTAAAACACTCTAGAGTGATGATTCATCAACCAATGGGAGGCGCAAGCGGGCAAGCATCAGATATTGAGATTACTGCCAAGGAAATTCAGAAATTGAAAAAAGAACTTTACGAAATCATTGCACATCATACAGGGCAAGGCTACAAACAAGTGTGGAAAGATGGTGATAGAGATTATTGGATGACCTCAGATGAAGCACTTAAATACGGTATGATTGATGAGGTATTAGTAAGTAGCAAGTAAAATATGGCTGATAAAGAAATCATAAAATGTTCCTTTTGCGACAAAGATAAGCAAGATACCAATGTGCTTATTGCAGGCATAAATGCACACATTTGTGATTCTTGTATAGACCAAGCAATTGGAATAGTTGAAGCTGAAAAATCTGGCAAAGATGCATCAGAACTTTCCGAGCATTTCAAACTACTAAAGCCAAAGGAAATAAAAATCCATTTGGACAAGCATGTGATTGGGCAAGATGCCGCTAAAAAGGTATTGGCTGTTGCTGTTTATAATCATTACAAAAGATTAATGCAGCCTTTAAAGAAAGAGCAAGAAGTTGAAATTGAGAAATCCAATATTATTATGGCGGGAGAGACGGGAACTGGAAAAACTTTACTTGCCAGAACAATTGCTAAGATGTTAAATGTTCCTTTTTGTATTGCAGATGCTACTGTGCTTACAGAAGCAGGATATGTTGGTGAAGATGTAGAAAGTATACTTTCACGCCTTTTGCAAGTTGCGGATTATGATGTAAAAGCTGCAGAAAGGGGTATCGTTTTTATTGATGAAATTGATAAAATTGCCCGTAAAAATGACAATCCTTCCATCACTAGAGATGTAAGTGGAGAAGGCGTGCAACAAGCCATGCTCAAATTATTGGAAGGATCGGTTGTAAATGTTCCTCCTCAAGGAGGAAGAAAACATCCAGAACAAAAAATGATTGCCGTAAATACTGCTAATATTTTATTCATTTGTGGAGGTGCCTTTGATGGTATTGATAGTAGAATAGGAAGCCGATTGAACACCCAAGCAATAGGCTACAAAAAATCTACCGATAAAACGATTGATAAACAAGATATTTTACAATATGTTGCCCCACAAGATTTGAAAAGTTTTGGTCTTATTCCAGAACTTATAGGCAGAATGCCCATACTTACTTATTTGAAACCTCTAGATAAAAAGGCGCTTAGAGCAATACTTACTAAACCAAAAAATGCTATCATAAAGCAATACGAAAAACTTTTTGAGATGGATGGTATCACGCTTTCATTTGATGAACAAGCCTTGAATTTAATAGTAGAAAAAGCCATTGAATATAAATTAGGGGCAAGAGGATTGCGATCTATATGTGAGGCAATTATGCTTGACGCTATGTTTGATATACCTTCTGATGAAAATAAAAAAGAGAAGCTGAATATCAGCCTTTCTTATGCCCAAGAAAAGTTAAATAAAGTATCGCTAAAAAAATTAAAAGCGGCTTAGGGTACTACAATCAAATAGCTTTCCTCATTTATAGTAACGGAGTAATCACAATTACATCCATCTATTCCATAATCAATTACCCTATCTGAATAACCATTAGGACTTACTTTTACTTTTCCGCTTACAATTGCACATCTTTTATTATAGGTTACAGTAGGCAACAAACATCCCAAATTTACCTCTAAACTATCAGTGATTTCTACAGTAAAATCATTATTGTTGAGCCCATTTCCTGAAGCAGTCCCTACAACTTTATAAACATCATCAAAAGGATTTTGAGTGGTGTTTTTTCCCTCTGTCCAAATCCTGGTCCTGTTTGAAAGCCAATCAATTCTACCAATTTCGGTTGTAATGTTGGCATCAACTGCTATGTCAAAAACCATATGTACCTCTGCATTTCTTCCCAGATTTGTAATTGTTCTGCTTCCTTGCACCCAATTTGTACTATTTACATAATAATGATTGAAGGTAGTAGTAATCACAGCTAATGAATCTTGATATGGGGCAGTATAGATTACAATGATTTTCCCCCTTCTTAGTTTGCCATACTCATCTAGGCAATCAACTTCTCCAAAGTCAATTATTAAGGTATCTGCATCAGAAGAATCAGCCGCTATGGATTTGTAGTTAGCACAGGAAGATTTGCTCAATCCATTATCATTAAAGCCATCTTCCACTACTCTATTAATATCGTTAAATATATTTTCAGCAAACAAATGGTCTTGTGATGCTTGTGTACTTGTCTGATTGGGAGTGTTCACTATTTCTTCATCCTTACAAGCATAAAGTAAAATGCAAAAAATAACAAGCAAAAAAAATGTCTTTGTCCTCATATTATGTAGTTTCTTATTTGTGTTTTTGAACATAAATCATTTCATTATTTAAATTTTTGTAAAACTACTGATTTTTCTCTAAAGTAATAAAATCAAAATTATAGAGATGTTTTTCATCTGCTTGATTCTGGATTCTTGATATCTCTTTCCAATCTTTATTCAGTCCTGGAAAAAAAGTATCTCCTTCAAAAGATTGATGCACTTTTGTTAAATAGATCTTATCTACTAAATTTGCTTCTAATGCTAGTTTATAGATTTGCCCACCTCCAATAATAAACGCTTCATCCTCTCCATTATGTTTAGCAATTTGTAATGCTTCCTCAATTGAGCTGACTACCATACAGCCATCCGCCTTATAGGCAGTTTGTCGTGTAATTACCACATTGGTTCTATTGGGCAATGGTCTGAATTTATGAGGAATGGACTCAAAATTTTTTCGTCCCATAATCACATGATGTCCCATAGTGGTATCTTTGAAAAAACGCATGTCTTTAGGCAAATGCCAAATAAGGTCATTGTCTTTTCCAATCACGCCATTTTCGGATGCAGCTACAATTAGTGAAACTTTCATTAACTTTTACTTACTTTGTACATTACGCCTCTTTCTGCTAAATAATTTTTTACAAAGTTAAAATGTTCACCCAAATATTCAGGAGGAGAGATTCCAATTCGGTTATATGTTCCGTCTGCCACTAAATTGGCAACTGCAGTACAAGTAAATCCTGTGGTGCGTGCCATGGAAATTGTTCCATCTTTGTATCTGTCTAACAAATCATAACGATAAGTTGTATCCTTCCCATTTTCATTCCCTTTCATGATGATGCACATGACGGTAAAATCTTTTTCACCTTCTTTTAACTGCCATTTTGGGAAGAGCAGTTTGGCGGTTAGATCTATCGGTCGTACCTTTTGTCCGTTTACTTCAATCTCCTCATAAGAGAAAAACCCGCTTGCTCGTAACACCTTCAAATACTCTACACAACCTGGGTAGCGCAACGTTTTTTCAATCATGTTTGGGATGTGTGGCATGGTGTAAATCAAGCTTCTCAACCCATCCGAATTCCAACTTTCTAAAGTGCCTACTCCTTCAAACTCTATCAGCTCGGTGTCTGATAATGCTTCTTTGGTGATGAGCTGGCTGTTTTGCACATAGCGGGCAGGACGAATATATTCTTCAATTACATCAATAGGCGAGAATACCGCTTTGTACTGGTAAGGCCATTCGCGTACTTCTGGCAAACCGCCTACCAAACATTCGTAATCCGAAATCTGCATTTGCGCATCATGATGTCCTAAAATGATGTTACCCATGCCTGGAGCAACACCGCAATCCATGACTGCAACCACTCCTTTTTCTTTAGCTAGTGCATCCAACCCAAAAGGGTCTTCAGGAAAAAAAGAGATGTCTACAATGTTTTTTTCTGCCTCAAAAACAGTTTTTAGCATTTGATAGCCCATAAAGCCCGGAACAGCACCTATCACTAAGTCAAAATCTTGAATGATATTGGTTAAAGTATTTTGATCCGATAAATCGGCCTGTATGGTTTGTATGTTGTGCGCCTGAAGTGGAGCTAAAGCTTGCTCGCTAATATCTACAGAGGTAACAGCATGTTGTTTTGCTAAATCTTTAGCCATTACATTGCCTACTAGGCCTGCTCCAAGAATAACGATTTTTGCCATTATACTGCTACAATTCCTTTAATGTGTGGGTGTGGATCATAATCAACCAATTCGAAATCTTCATATTTGAAGTCAAATATATTCTTTACTTCTGGATTGATTTTCATCTTTGGAAGCGGCCTAGGGTCGCGACTTAATTGCAGTTCTGTTTGTTCAAAGTGATTTGTATAAATGTGTGCATCTCCCAAGGTATGTACGAAATCACCTACTTCTAAATCACACACTTGTGCCATCATCATCGTTAACAAAGCGTAAGAAGCAATGTTGAAAGGAACACCTAAAAAGATATCAGCACTTCTTTGGTACAATTGGCACGATAGTTTTCCGTCTGCCACATAAAACTGAAAGAAAGCATGACAAGGAGGGAGTGCCATTTGCTCAATCTCTCCTACATTCCAAGCGCTTACAATAATCCTTCTGCTATCGGGATTGTTTTTAAGCGCCTCTACTACTTGAGAAATTTGGTCAATATGTTTGCCGTCAGGAGTAGGCCAGCTCCTCCATTGGTAGCCGTATACATGCCCTAAATCACCATTTTTATCAGCCCACTCATCCCAAATGCGCACTCTATTTTCTTTCAGGTAATGAATATTGGTATCTCCTTTTAAGAACCACAAAAGCTCGTGAATGATGGAACGCAAATGCAACTTTTTAGTGGTTACACAAGGGAATCCCTCCGATAAATCGAAACGCATTTGATGGCCAAATACACTTTTCGTTCCTGTTCCTGTTCGGTCTGCTTTGAGTGTGCCTTCTTGCATCACTCTACTCATCAAGTCTAAATATTGTTGCATTCTGTCTTTTTATAAAATCATTCCCACAATTACGGCTGTAAACAAGGAGGCTAATGTTCCTGCTATCAGCGCAAGTATTCCTAATTTGGATAAATCTTTGGTGCGTTTAGGCGCTAAAGCACCAATACCCCCTATTTGTATTCCTATGGATGCAAAGTTGGCAAATCCACATAAAATATAAGTAGCAATAATAATGGATTTTTGCTCAACAAATGCACCTGCCGCTTTCATCTCCCCCAATGATACATAAGCCACAAATTCGTTCAGTACCGTTTTCTCTCCAATCAATTGTCCCACTAAAAATATATCTTCCTTACAAACGCCCATTAGCCATGCGATAGGAGCTCCAATATAGCCCAGAAGCATATTTAAAGAGAGTTCAGTATATCTGGTGTTAGCTGCAATCAAGCTGTTGAGTGCTGTCCAATCTCCAATTTTCAGCAGTATGTAATTTGCCATAGAAATCAGAGCGATAAATACCAACAGCATTGCGCCAACATTTACTGCTAATCTGAGCCCATCAGTTGTTCCTTTGGATATTGCCTCTAAGGCATTGCTTCCCATCTCAGCTTTTGTAACTACTAATTCTTCTTCAAATTGTTCTTTTTCTGGCAATAATATTTTGGCTGCAACAACAGCTGCAGGTGCCGACATTACAGATGCTGCTAGTAAATGCTTAGCAAACATTATTTGCTGCACTGGGTCAGTTCCTCCCAAAAAACTAATATAAGCGGCCAAAACTCCACCTGCAATGGTTGCCATTCCTCCACTCATCAAGCACAGCATTTCCGATAAGGTCATTTTGTTGAGGTAAGGTTTTACTAGTAGTGGCGATTCGGTTTGTCCTAAGAATATATTTCCTGCAGCCGCTACACTTTCTGGTCCAGAAAGGCGCAATGTTTTTTTCATCAACCATGCAAATCCGTATACAATTCTTGGTAAAATTCCCCAATAATAAAAGAGTGCGGTAAGTGCCGAAAAGAAAATAACAGTAGGCAATATCATTACAACAAAATTCATAAGTGGCGATTCAATAATGCCTGTCTCAAAAGACTGGAACAAAAACATTGTCCCTTCTTGAGTGAAGGAAATGATTTTTGTAAAAATCTTGCCTACAAATTCAAAACCTGCTGATACAAGCGGAACTTTAAGGATTAAAAGAGCAAAAACCAGTTGTATACCTAAGCCTTTTACAACCAATTGCCATACAATCGTTTTTCTATCTCTGCTGCATAAAAAAGCAATCAGCAGGAGTGACAGAATACCAATAAATCCTCTAAAAAGAGAGGACATAGAGAAACCTGATGTTGCTATTGTGGTAGGACTAACATCTATTTTTACAAAGGCATAATTAATGCCGTTTTCATTTAATACCAAAGTATTTTCATCATTTGTAATATGATAAGTTCTTGTCATTTCTTTTGGTAAAACATAATGAAAAGAAAGCATGTTGTCCGCAATCTCCCATTTCCCATCTGCAATTAAATTTTCTGTTGAAATTTCATAATGAAAAGTGCCGTCAGCCTTAATTTGCATTTCATCCTCTGTAGCAATGGGCTTTAGGTTTTCGCCTGTTTCTAACGTGTCTGGAAGGATGTAATCAAAACGCCAACTTCCTTCAATGTTTTGCGAAAATGAAAAGAAGCTGATAATCGCAAAAAAACATATGAGGAAAAGTCGCTTCATTTATTTTTCATTTCGGCTATTGATTTCATCTCTTATTTCAGAAGCTTTTTCATAATCTTCATCTTCAATAGCCTTTTTTAATATTTTTTTCAGTTTTGTTGTAGTGAAATCTTTCAATTGTTTCACTTCTGACTTTTTTGTGCCCTCGTCTCCGAAAGGAATATCTTCTTCCAAAGTTTTATCCAAGATAATTCCAGCTTTGCTCAGCACTTCCTCATAAGTAAAAATAGGGCATTTGAAACGAACTGCAATAGCTACCGCATCAGAGGTTCTTGCATCAATCTCCATTTCCTTTTTCCCCTCTGATTTACAGAAAAAAGATGCATGAAAAATTCCCTCACTCAAAGTGTGTATAACCACTTTGCTCACTGTAATATCAAAACTGTCGCTAATGCTTAAAAACAAATCGTGAGTAAGGGGTCTTTCAGGAGGATCCGCATCTTCCAAAGCTAAAGCGATAGAACGCGCCTCACACCAGCCAATAACAATAGGTAATTGTCTTTTTCCTGCCAATTCATTCAGTAACAAAACATAAGCATTGTTTTGCGAATCACTAGTTTTTAGTGCGGTGATATCAAGTTGAATTAAATCCAATACTTAGTTTTTAACTTTCTTAATTTCATCAATAAGCCTTGGTATCACATCAAAAGCATCCCCAACTATACCATAATCGGCAGCCTTAAAAAATGGAGCTTCCGCATCACTGTTGACGGCTACCATAACTTTAGAAGAATTCACTCCAGCCAAATGCTGAATTGCACCAGAGATTCCAATAGCCACATATAAGTTTGGCGCTACTGCTTTTCCAGTTTGCCCAACATGCTCTCCATGAGGGCGCCAACCAATATCAGACACTGGTTTTGAGCATGCTGTTGCAGCCCCTAATAAATCTGCTAATTCTTCAACCATTCCCCAATTTTCTGGACCTTTCAATCCTCTTCCCGCCGACACAATGATTTCAGCCTCAGCTAAAGAAATTTTTCCAGTTGCGATTTCCTCTCCTTCAATTGTTACACTTCTAGTTTGAGATGTGCTAATTTGCTCAATATTGCAATCTCCTCCACACTCTATAAGTCCAAAAGCATTAGGTGCTAATGAGATGATAGTTTTTTCGGTATTCACTATCGCTTTTTCAATAGCTTTTCCAGAAAACGATTTTCTACTTACTGTAAGAGGAGTTGTGCTAAAAGGAATATCCACTACATTAGAGAGTATTCCTGCTTTTAATTTCGCTGCTAATCTTGGGGCAATCATTTTTGAAGTATAAGTGCTTGCAAAAACAATAACCTTTACATTTGTAGCATGTTCGGCAAAAAGATTGCTTGTAGCTTGACTATCACCTTTAGCAATTCCACTTGCTGATAATACTTTGCTAGCACCATAATTTCCTAATTTATTCAACTCATCATCACTCACATCTCCTATAGATAGTGCAACCACATCCATACCTAAAAGTTTAGCAGTTTCTTTGGCATAAGATACTGCTTCAAATGTACTTTTTCTAAAACTTCCTTTCCAGTTTTCTGTATATACTAATACTGACATTTCTTTCTAATTTTTTATTAAATAACTTTTGCTTCTTCTTGTAATAAACGTACAAGTTCAGCTTCATTTCCTGCTTCTACCAATTTGCATACACTTTTTTCTGCTGGCTTTTCAAATTGCTCAGATGTTGTTAAAGAATCAGTATTTGAGGGATCTATCACTTGCAATGGCTTTGTTCTTGCTTGCATTATTCCTCTCATATTTGGAATCCTTAAATTACTTTCTTCAACCAATCCTTTTTGTCCGCCAATTACAAGTGGTAAGCTAACCGATAGGTTTTCTTTTCCACCGTCAATTTCTCTGCTCAATTTAGCAGTTGTTCCTTCTATTTCTAGTCCATTACATGCATTTACAAATGGAACATTCAAGATTTCTGCAATCATTCCCCCCACAGCGCCTCCGTTATAATCGATAGACTCTCTACCAGCAATAATCAAATCTGCAGGATTTTCACTCAAGTATTTTGCAATTTCAGTAGCTGTTGAATAACTGTCTTTCGGGTTTCTGTTTATTCTAACCGCCTGATCAGCGCCTATTGCTAAGGCTTTTCTCATTACTGGTTCAACTGTTGCATCACCAACGGTTATAACTGTCACATTTCCTCCCGAATTTTCTTTTAATATCATTGCTTTTGTTAAGCCAAACTCATCATAAGGATTAATTATAAATTGTATTCCTGAGCTGTCAAAAGTAGTGCCGTTTTCGGAGAAATTTATTTTTGAAGTAGTGTCCGGAACACTACTTATACATACTACAATATTCATTTTGCTTCTATAATATTATTTAAGTCTACAAATTTAATGAAAATAAGGAGAATAATTAGAAGGCAATTTTATTTTTTAAGATGAAAAATAGAAAGTATATTTTTATTTTACAATTTCAATTAAAATATTACTTTTGCAGCCGAAAATTAAAGCTAAAAAATTATTAATAAAATCTAGAAAAAATGGAAATGATTGTAAATTATTTACCGCTTTTTGGAATCTTGGCTCTAGGCTTTGTGTTCTGGAAAAATGCTTGGGTAGCTAAGCAAGATGAAGGTGAAGAGAAAATGTCAAGAATTGCAAAAAATATTGCAGATGGTGCAATGTCTTTCTTGAAAGCAGAATACAAAATACTAGCTGTATTTGTAGTTGCCGTTGCAGTATTGCTATTCTTTAAAGGAAGTTCTGAAGTAGGATCAAATGGAATGGTGGCTGTATCCTTTATTGTAGGCGCTATTTGTTCTGCGTTAGCTGGATTTATAGGAATGAAGGCTGCAACTAAAGCAAATGTAAGAACAACTAATGCAGCAAGAAAATCACTTGGAAGTGCTTTAGAAGTGGCTTTTGCTGGAGGGGCTGTTATGGGCTTAGGTGTTGTTGGTTTAGGTGTTTTAGGACTGAGTAGTTTGTTTATGTTTTATAGTGGTCAAGGATGGGAGATTAATGAGGTATTAAATGTACTTTCAGGTTTCTCATTAGGGGCATCTTCTATTGCACTATTTGCTCGTGTGGGTGGAGGTATTTACACCAAAGCTGCTGATGTTGGTGCTGATTTAGTAGGTAAAGTAGAAGCTGGTATTCCAGAAGATCATCCACTAAATCCCGCAACTATTGCGGATAATGTTGGAGATAATGTTGGAGATGTTGCCGGTATGGGTGCTGACCTTTTTGAATCTTATGTCGGCTCTATAATTGGAACTATGGTATTGGGTGCAGTTTATGCAAGCTTACCAGAATTTCAAGCTTCATTTGATGGATTAGGAGCTGTATATTTACCATTAGCTTTAGCGGCTGTTGGTGTTATCATGTCTATTATTGGAACCTTCTTTGTAAAAGTAAAAGATGGAGGATCTCCTCACACTGCATTAAATATCGGTGAATTTGGTTCTGCCGGATTAATGTTAGTTGCATCTTATTTTATAATAAATGGAATGCTTCCCGAAATATGGGTAGAATCAGGTAAACAATACACTTCAATGGGAGTTTTTTGGGCAACTATTGCTGGTTTAGTAGCTGGTTTGCTTGTTGGAAAGGTAACTGAATATTATACAGGAACTGAATCAAAGCCAGTGAGATCAATTGTTGCACAATCTGAAACAGGATCTGCAACTAATATTATTGCAGGATTAGGAGTAGGAATGATGTCTACTGCTATTCCAATTATTTTGATTGCTGCTGCTATTTTAGTTTCTCACAGCTTTGCCGGATTATATGGTATTGCAATTGCTGCTGTTGGTATGCTAGCAAACACTGGAATACAATTGGCAGTTGATGCTTACGGTCCTATTTCCGATAATGCTGGTGGTATTGCTGAAATGGCTGAATTACCTTCAGAAGTAAGAGAAAGAACAGACAAATTAGATGCAGTAGGTAATACAACAGCTGCAATTGGTAAAGGTTTTGCTATTGCTTCAGCAGCTCTAACAGCTTTGGCACTTTTTGCTGCCTTTATGAAAACTGCTGGTGTTGAGTCAATTAATGTTGCTAATCCTCAAGTGATGGCAGGATTGTTGATTGGAGGAATGCTTCCATTTGTATTTTCTGCTCTTTCAATGAATGCTGTTGGCCGTGCTGCAATGGCTATGATTGAGGAGGTGAGAAGGCAATTTAGAGATATTCCAGCATTGAAAGCTGCTTTAGAAGTTATGCGTAAATACGATTCTGACATAAGTAAAGCATCTGATGAAGAAAAAGCAATATTTGCTGCTGCTGATGGTGTTGCAGAATATGATAAATGTGTTGCTATTTCTACACAAGCATCAATTAGAGAAATGGTATTTCCAGGACTTTTAGCAATTGCAGTTCCTGTTCTTGTCGGATTTGGAGGTAAATGGTTTGGTATTGGAGGAGCCGAAATGTTAGGCGGATTATTAGCTGGTGTAACAACTTGTGGTGTGCTTATGGCAATCTTTCAATCTAATGCTGGTGGTGCTTGGGATAATGCCAAAAAAATGATTGAAGAAGAAGGAAGAAAAGGAACCGAAGCACATAAAGCTTCAGTTGTAGGAGACACTGTTGGAGATCCTTTTAAAGATACTTCAGGCCCTTCATTGAATATTCTTTTAAAATTAATGTCAGTCGTAGCTCTTGTAATTGCACCTTCTATTGCTACGGATTTTAACAATAATCTTTCAAGTCAACAGATTTCAGATTTTAATCAAGAATTGATGGATTTAGATCATGATGTCGCATTAATAAAATTAGAATCTGAAGTGTATGATGTATTGTTTGATGGAGAAACTATAGGTATAGAAATAGTAACAGAAGCCATGATAAGCAAAAGTCCTGATGATATTTTATCATTATTAAGCTATTTTCTCGAAGCTAATGATCGTATTCTAAAGTTTGCTTGTGATGAAGTACTCTACTACGATAATAATATGTATCAATTTATTGCAGAAGGACAGTTAAGTTCTCAAACAATTCAGTTTTCTTCAGCTCAGTTAGTTTTTAATTATGAAAAGACAACTAACAGGATAGAAGGCCGCTTAATTTTCGAAAAGCCAGAGATTTTTGAAGATGTTGAAGGAGATAGATTTGTTATTATGTTTAAGTAATATAATAATTATATCATTTAATAAAAAAGAGGGTAATTACCCTCTTTTTTAGTTTTTTAATTTTTATTAAGAAGTTTTGAATAATCCATGAATTTCAGCATCAATTTTGTTGATGACTTTTCCTAAGTCTTCTTCATTTTCAGAGAAATTAATATCATCAACATCTATTATAAGTAATTTGCCTTTTGCGTATTCTGAAATCCATGCTTCATAGCGTTCATTCAGTCTAGTTAAATAGTCAAGGCGAATAGAGTTTTCATAATCTCTTCCTCTTTTTTGTATTTGGCTTACTAAAGTAGTTGTTGATGCTCTTAAATAAATAAGTAAATCTGGTCCTTGAACAAAAGAATCCATCAAACTAAAAAGTTGTTCGTAGTTTTCAAAATCCCTTGTGCTCATCAGTCCCATTGAATGGAGATTGGGAGCAAAAATAAACGCATCTTCATATATGGTTCTGTCCTGAATAAAATCCTTTCCGCTCGATTTTATATTTAGTATTTGACGAAAACGACTATTCAAAAAATATACCTGAAGATTGAATGACCATCTTTGCATGTCCTTGTAAAAATCATTCAAATAAGGATTATTTTCGACATCTTCATAGTGTGCTTCCCATTTGTAATGTTTGGAAAGTTTTGTAGTTAAAGTCGTTTTTCCAGAGCCTATATTTCCAGCAATTGCTACGTGCATATTTCTCAAAATTTTTGACTAAAATAAAAAAAGAAGATTAAAATTTTAAAGTCCTAATAGCGAATTTGAGAAATCGTTAATAAGTTTTTAATTCAGAAGTAAAATTTCCTCTACAATTTCTCGGTTATTACTTAATCTTGGGATTTTATTTTGCCCTCCTAACTTGCCTTTTCCTTCTAGCCATTTATAAAAAGTGTCTTTTTTTAAGCACTCAATTTCTGGTTTTTGTAATATCAAATTATTTGTTCTTTTTGCCTTGTAGTCGGTATTGTTTTCTTGCAAATAGTGATCTAATTGTTCAGTAAAGTTATCAAGATTATTTGGCATATTCGTAAATTCTATCAGCCACTGATGTGCTCCAGACTGACCCTTATTAATATAAATTGGTGCTGCTGTAAAATCCTTAATTGTTGCTGCGGTTTTTTTACAAGCAAAAGACAGTGCATTTTCAGCATTCTCAATTACCAATTCCTCACCAAACGCATTGATAAAACTTTTTGTTCTTCCCACCACTTTTATTCTAAATGGTTTTAATGAAGTGAACTTTATAGTATCTCCAATTAAATACCGCCAAAGACCAGCATTTGTGGAAATAATAATGGCGTATGTTTTATTCAGCTCCACTGCTTGCAGGCTAATAGCATTTCTGCTTCCGTTATTAAATTCATTTATAGGAATAAATTCATAAAATATACCATAATCCAACATCAAAAGCAACTCATTGCTATTTGGCTGATCTTGAATTCCAAAATACCCCTCTGAAGCATTATAACTTTCCATATAATTCATTTCATTTGAAGGTACCAGTTTTTCAAATTGTGTTTTGTAAGGGGTAAAACTCATTCCTCCATGCATATACAATTCTAAGTTTGGCCAAACTTCTAAAATATTAGTTGCTTTTGTTTTTTCCAATACTTGGTTTAATACAATTAACATCCATGAGGATGCGCCTGTTAAATTGGTAACATCCTCTGTGATGGATTGCTCTACAATCTTTTCTAGCTTTTCTTCCCAATTTGGATTTAGAGCTGTTTCTAAATCAGGCGTGCGGTGGATATTTATCCAAAAAGGGAAATTGTCAATCAATAGGGCAGAGAGGTCGCCATCAGTATAATCAGCAATAGAATTGCTCTCCATTGATCCTCCAAGCATCAAACCTTTTCCATCAAAAACTGTGGTTTGAGGATTATTATTACAGTAAATAGCAAGCATGTCTTTGCCTGCTTTATAATGACAATCTTTTAGTGCATCTTCAGTAAAAGGTATGAATTTACTTTTTGCATTTGTAGTTCCTGAAGATTTTGCAAACCACTTTGTCTTCCCAGGCCATAAAATACTGTCTTCTCCATTTCTTAATTTTTTGATGTAGGAAAAAATTTCCTCATAAGTTCTTACAGGAACTTTTTTTCGAAAATCATCATAAGAATTAATAGATGCAAAATCATACTCTACTCCAAATGCAGTATTTTTTGCTGTTTTTAACAAAATGGATAAAACTTCTTTCTGTACAGCAATTGGATATTTCAAAAACAAATCAATTTGATGCATGCGTTTTTTTAGCATCCATGAAAGAAAAGAATTTTTGAAAGGCAACTTCATAAATAATGGCTACTTTTATTGCCCTAAATTACAAAAAATTATGTTTCGAGATACGCTTAAAAAAATGGATACAAAGTTGGAGGATGTCGTACAGTACTTTTTAGAAATCCATGGCAAAAGCATCTTTATGAATGATTTGATAGGTAAGCAGATAAAAATTGAATGGAGTGGAGAAGTAATTTGTGCTTGCAAGAAGAAGATGGGGTCTTTTTACAGAAACTCAGGCTTTTGTTATAAGTGTTATTGGGAATCTCCACAAGCATCACAATCTATTTTTAAGCCCGAGCTTTGTACCGCACATCTTGGTATTGAAGAAAGAGATTTGGAGTGGGAAAAGACCTTTCAATTGGCGCCACATTATGTGTATTTGGCAAATTCTTCAGGAATAAAAGTAGGGATTACAAGAGGTTCACAAGGTGTTATAAGATGGATGGATCAAGGAGCAAGTCAAGCCATTTTACTTGCTGAGGTACCTAATAGGCGATTCTCAGGAGATATTGAAGTAGTATTAAAAAGATATGTAAATGATGTAACAAATTGGCGAAAAATGCTATCAGGAAATCCCAATCGTGTTGATTTAGTAAAAATGAAAGAGGATTTATCTGTTTATGTGCCAGATGAGCTGAAACAATATATTCTACTTGATAATACAGTAACTGAAATTGCTTACCCTGTAAAACAGTATCCTAAAAAAATAAATAGTGTAAAATTAGAACGAACTTCCATCATTGAGGGGGAATTAATGGGTATAAAAGGGCAATACCTTATTCTAGATAAAGACAGAGTTTTTAATATCCGTTCTCATGAAGGTTTTATATCAAAATTCTCTTTTCAGGAAGTAGCACAAGGAAGATTATTTTAGTTGATTTCCAATTCAAAAGGCATTCTTGCCTGAATTTTTTCTCCTTTCAAAATTTGCTCCACAGATTTAACAAATTTACTGTCTATGCCAAAATATTGAGCAATCTGTTTGCTTTTCTTTCCTGACATTTCTTTTATTAGCACTTCTATTGGATCTTCTTTTTTTGGTAATGAAACTAGCCTATATTCTTTAATTTCAGCAAGATGAGCAGCAATATCAATTGCTGTTTCCAATCCACCCAAAACATCTACTAAGCCTAATTCTTTAGCATCATAACCTGTCCACACTCTACCTTGCCCAATATCATCTACAGCTGCTGTGCTCATATTTCTGCTATCAGATATATGATTGATAAAAGTTGCGTAAATATCTTCTATACTTTCCTTAATTTTTGCTTTCTCAAAAGAGGTTAGTGCTCTTAAAACACCCATGTCAGCATATTTGTGTGTATTCACAGTGTCAATGGTAATACCCAGTTTATTTTTATAAAATTCTTGGAAATTTGGTATGATGCCAAACACCCCAATTGAACCTGTAATTGTGTTAGGATTTGCAACAATACTATCAGCAGCACAGGAAATATAATAACCTCCGCTTGCTGCCAAATCTCCCATTGAAACTACAAATGGTTTTTCTGCTTTTGCCAAAATGCTTTCTCTCCAAATTACATCAGAAGCTAATGCACTTCCTCCAGGAGAATTCACACGCAATACAATTGCTTTTACTCTTTCATCTTCTCTAGCTTCTTTGATGGCTGTTGCTGTAGTTTCAGAGCCAATAGTTTGAAGACTTCCTTTACCAGAACTTATCTCACCTGTAGCGTAAATGATTGCAATTTTATCTCGGCTAATTTTCCCTTCCTTCTTTAGTTTGGCATTGGTGTATTTTGCAAGCGATATGAAGTTCAACTTTTCAACTTCTCCTAATTTACTTTTTAATTTTTCTTCTAATTCATCTTGGTAAATAAGCGCATCTACAAAATTATGTTCTAAACATTTCTTAGCCGAATTTAACTCTAATTTATTAGCTAATTCATCTATTTGGGCTAAAGTTTTTCCTCTTTGGCTTGCAATTGAATCCAAAATATTATCTGAAATAGTTGTAAGTAATAGTGAGATTTGTTTTCTATTTGCCTTACTCATTTTATCCAGTACATATGGCTCAATAGCACTTTTGAACTTTCCATGTCTAATAACTTGAGCTTCTATATCTAACTTGTCCAATAGCCCTTTGTAAAACATAATTTGAGCAGATAATCCTTTTAACTCAAAAATACCTTCAGGATGTAAATAAAGCTCATCCGCAACAGAACTAAGGTAATAGCTTTTCTGGCTGTAATATTCTGCAAAGGAAATGATAAATTTTCCAGAAGACTTAAAATCCAAGAGTTTGTTTCTGATTTCTTCAACATGTGAAAGCCCTGCACTAATAGCTGACACATTCAAATATATGCCTTTTATTCTATCATCTGTCTTTGCTTTCTCAATATTGTCTAAGATTTCTTTTATCTCTATAGGTGTATTCATCTCAGTATTTCCTATTGTCAAATAATCTAAAGGGTTGTCAGATGCACGTTCAACAATGGGTTTTGCTAATTTGATTTTCAATATCGAATTTACTTCTACTTTACTTTCATCTTTTTTGTCTAAAGATGAAACGGCAACACTTATTACGCCAACAAACAATAAGGCTACTACTACAATTGAAAGCACTATTCCTACTATAGTTGATAAAACATTTTTTAAGAATGATTTCATTTTTAAAAGGGATTAATTTTAGTCGGCTAAAATTAATAAATAATCATTTCCTATTGTTTATATTTGGATTTTATATTTTTATGAATACAATCTTTTTACAATTAGGCTCTAATATGGGAGAGCGAGAAGCGTATTTGCAAACTGCAATTGCACTCATTGCTGAAGAAATTGGATCTATTCAAAAAAGATCAAAGGTTTATGAAAGTGTGCCTTGGGGAGTAGAAAATCAAAACAATTATTTAAATCAGGTGATTCAAATAAAAAGTGATTTTTCTGCTGAAGATGTTTTAGAAAAAGTATTACAAATTGAGCATAAAATTGGACGAATAAGAAATGAGAAATGGGGGGAGCGCATCATAGATATCGATATCTTGTTTTTTAATGATTTAATTATTGAGAAAGAGGGTATTTGTATCCCACACATTCATTTGCATAATAGAAAATTTGTATTAATTCCCCTTAATGAGATTGGTACTAACTTTATGCATCCCAAATACAATAAAACAATTAGCGAGTTGCTAATCAACTGCAAGGATATAGAAAGTGTAGAGGAATATGCAATATAAGTTTATTTGTATTGAAGGTAATATTGGGGTAGGGAAAACATCCTTGGCTCAAAGAATTTCAGCAGATTTTAATGCGCGCCTTGTTTTAGAGGAATTTGCTAACAATCCTTTTTTACCAAAATTTTACAAAGAGCCCTCAAAATATGCTTTTCCATTAGAACTGTTTTTTATGGCAGAGCGCTATAAACAAATTAAAGCAATCAATGAACAAGAGTTATTTACTGAATTTACGGTTTCGGATTATTACTTTGTAAAGTCTAGACTTTTTGCGCAAAACAATTTGTCTACAGATGAGTTACAACTATTTTATCGTTTGTTTGATATTATGCTTTCCTCACTTCCAAAACCAGATTTACTCATCTATTTGTATGCAGATATTCCTACTTTACAAAAAAATATAAAAAAAAGAGCCCGAACTTATGAGCAAGATATTTCAGATGATTACCTTTTAAATATTCAAGAGAAATATTTGGATTTTTTCAGAAAACAGAATGATTTTCCGGTTCTTATTCTAGATATTAGTAATGCTAATTTTGTGCAGAATAAATCAGAATATCAAAAAATTACGGATGCTTTTAAAAAACGATATTTAGCAGGAATACATAGGATCAGTTTATAACCAGTGCGATAAATCTTTTTCAATCAATTTTTCCAATTGTAATATATCTGATTTGAAGTGTTTTTCGGTTAATTTCTTTTTTAAATGTTTGTCTAGCTTCTCTGGCTTTTCATAAACAGCCTTGAATAGCAATCTTATAGCAGATTGTGGTAAATATTTGCTCAATTGAATATTTGGAAGTAGATTGTAATACCTTATCTTCATTAGAATCCAGCCTAACATTCCCTTTGGCTTTCCTGACACATTTGTTTTTCTTGAGGTGTCAGGCTTAAAATTAGCATCAACTTCCAGAAAGCTAAAGAGTTTTTGAGTGCTTTCCATTGGGCTTTTTACTATATCTTCAAATAGCAGAATTTTAATATTCTCCTTTGAAAAAACCTTAAAATATCTTTGTAGTTGTTCAAAGTAAAAACCTTTCGATTTGTAATGATAAAGCGGACTCCAATTTGCGATTTTTCTTTCATCTTCCAAATCAAATGTTTTTTCAAAATCATTTTCTGCCTCTTTTCCAGCTCTTTTAGCGTGTAGAAAATTCGAATATGCCCTTTCCACAGGCTGTCTTAAAACAACTATAATCTTTACATTAGGAATTTCTTTTTTTATTAATTCTGCCGCTTTTTCATTGTAGATATATGAGGGAGAAGCTTCTCCTATTGCACCTTCAGCTTTTACTTCATCAAATAGTGATTTATACTGCTTAAGAGTAGTGATTTTTTTTTTATTTGAACCTTTCACAACATACTTATTATCCTGATGATAATTATTGAAAAACATGGGTTCTTTCACTTTTGGCATAAAAATATCAGGGTGCTGCTTTAAGTAGGTGTAAATGGAAGTTGTGGCCGCTTTCATTGCACCAATAATTATAAAATTAGGAAGATTTTTTTTCATTTTAGCTCAAAAATAAAAGAACCCCAAATATATGAGGTTCTTTCAAAAATATATGTAGGATTGAATTTAATTAATAAGTGCATTAAATTCTTGATTTTCTCTATAATTCAAAAACTCTAGATCCTTAGCAGCTTCTAATTTAAATGTTGAATCAGTAGCAATGGCTTTTGACAAATTCGTTGTAAGCATTTGTAAATTGGCTGATCGTGCACCAACAATGGCATTCAAATAATAGCAAGCAGCAGTATTATCTGTGCAGTTGCTGCTATTGTTTCCATTCAATATTTTTGCAAGAGTAGCGTTGTGCGTGTTTGCATTTTTAAAGTAACGCTCTGCTTTTGCATATTTTCCTTGACGGATATCCAATATTGCTTGATTTTTTTCACTGGCATTTGCTTGATTGAAAAATTGTTGTGCTTTTGCTAGATTTCCTTTTCTTCCTGCAATAATTCCATAATTCGTTAAAACATCTGCTTGATTTCCACTTATCTCAAATGCTTTGTCCAACCGATTACTAGCTTCATTCAAATTGTTTTCAGCAAGATAAATACAAGCAATATTATTATGAGCTCTCCAATCATTATGCAGATTAACAGCAGCATTATAAATTTGTAATTTCACTTGCTTTTTATCTGTAAGTGTAGCTGCAAATAACAACTCTTTAATATCTAAAGAATCAGGATGAGAAACAGCTAGTGCTGCAATATTCTCATCTGTTCTTTTTGGTTGATAGCTCAACACACTAATTTGTGCTTTTCTAAGTTGAGGAAGGATATTTTTATCAATGGCATCATAAAGCTCGGCCATATCGCGAATCGCTTGTTCTCTTTTTTCAGGATCTTGAACCGAATTTACAATGTGTAATACCCTTCTTTTATCTTGCATGTCAGAAGCTTTCATAAGCTTATTGAATCCTTCCCAATCTTCTCCATAAGATATATTGGTATAAAGCTCTTGATTATTAGCTCCATCTAATTTTAATTTTCTAAGGATTTGCTTTGCGTAACGCACAGTTGATTTGTTTCTTCTTTCCGAAACATCATCATTTGCATCTACAGTTCCTTCTGGTGAGGCAAAGGACTTGATTTCAATACTGTGAGTTTTATAGCCCAATTGTGCGAATTCTTTTAGTTTTTGAATGTCATCATCACTTTTTTCGGAGGTTCTAATCGTACTTTGATTTACCAAAAAGTAAATGGTGGCAAATTCCGATAAGATGGTTTCTTTCTCATATCCATGATTTGCTATGGCAATTTCTTCTGTATTTTGCACCCTTTGTGAAGTTGCAATTACGCCTTTTGCAACTGTTACAGTGCCCAATGCTTCAGCATCATCTTTCAACTTGGCTACTGCTTTTATTTTCAAATCAGCATTCATCATCTCTGAAGAATAAGTAATTTCATCTTTGTAAGTAAAGCCTCCTCCAGACACATATGGGATTGTAGTTTGTCCGCCATTTGCTTCTTCTCCTTGCAAGGTAATGGTTTTGAAAGTTGTTTCAGAATCCTCACTTTTCAGAACAGGAGTCAAATCAATTGTAGCGTTTTTATGAAAATATTTTTCAGGAATATTGCCGTCGATTTGTAAAGCAACTTTTCCACCATGTACTTGCAAAATAGGTGGTGTAACAGTATAAAGTACTGTGTCGTATTTGCTAGTCATTTTTGTTAGCCCACATCCACTTATTAGAAAGGCTAAAAAAACGATGGAAAAAATTTTGTAAATGCTTGCTGATTTCATGATTAAGATTTTGTTTTTTATATGTTTTAATTTGCCGCAAATATATAAAATACACTAACAGGCAGCCCTCATAATTGTTTTTTTGTGGACGGAAGTTATTAAAAGATTTTGAAACCAACTTCAAAAGAAATTTTTTCTCTAAATTTGCATGATGAAAAATAATAAATTTATTATCAGAGATACCATTATAATATTGATTGCGATTTTTATGTCTTTTAATATAAAAGCGCAAGGAAAATTATTTCCAAACAAACTTGAAAAATGGTCAATAGGGGCTGGAGTTGGAGCAGCTGAATTTTATGGAGATTTAGTTTCAGACAAGCTAAGTCCAGGATTTACACTGCAATTAAATACAGTTGTTGATAGTTATCATAGTTTACAAGCGGAATTTGTGATGGGTAGACTTACAGGTAATAGGCTGTTTAACTCTAATCAAATTGCGGGGGAGATGTTTGATGCCGAATTCATGGAGTTGGATTTTAATTTTCTAATAAATATTTCTTCTTTATTTGATAAAGAGTTAAATTTTGACAATAATAGATTAACAAAAAAATATCAAGACAGAAGTATTAATTTTATGGCTAAATTTGGGTTCGGATTAAACATGTTTAGGACTAAAAGAAATGAATTGAATGGTGAACAATTTATAAATAGTTATGGTTATGAGTGGCAGTGGGAAAATAATTTTAAACATGCTGGAACAAAACATGTGCCCTGGAATAAAAATATAGTAGAGAAAACTTTGGTTCTAGGATTCGTAACAAACTATAAAATATCTCAAAAAGTCGCTATTAATTTTTCAGCAACAAGTAGAATTGGAGGTAATGATAAATGGGATGCGATGATTAATCAAAAAGATGATATGTTTATGTTTTATAGTTTAGGTACTACTTACAAAATTACTGACTAATATTATCTTTTTTTATATTTTGCAATATATCCCACATAACTATTCCTGCACTTACTGAGATATTTAAAGAATGTTTTGTTCCATATTGAGGTATTTCAATACTCGTATCACATAAATCAATCACCTTTTGATTCACTCCAAAAACTTCATTTCCAAAAATTAAAATAATTTTGTTTTTTGGAGGCGTAAAGTCACTCAATATTATTGACTTCTTAGTTTGTTCTACTGCAACAAGATAGTTGTCAGGATGTTTTAATGTTTTAATTAATGAAATAGTATTTTCATTGTATTGCCATTCAATATGTTTTTGAGCGCCTAATGCAGTTTTTAATATTTCTTTATTTGGTGGAGAAGCTGTAATACCACACAAATATATTTTTTCAATTAAAAAAGCATCAGCACTTCTAAAAATAGAACCAACATTCATTGCACTTCTTACATTGTCTAGAACCAGAATAATAGGATTCTTTTCTGCTTTTTTAAATTCAGATGATGTGATTCTTTGTAATTCGCTATTTTTTAATTTACGCATCTATTATATTTGCTTGCAATATTAAAGAATAAATAATTGTCAACTAAAAGTCATAATATAAAAAAAGAAACACCATTAATGGGTCAGTACAATAGTATTAAGGCAAAACATCCTGATGCCCTTTTGCTTTTTAGGGTAGGAGATTTTTATGAAACCTTTGGTGAAGACGCCATTACAGCTTCCAAAATTCTTGGCATTGTACTCACTTCAAGAAATAATGGAAATTCCAAAATTGAATTAGCAGGCTTTCCTCATCATTCTATCGACACCTATTTACCAAAATTAGTAAGGGCAGGGAAAAGGGTGGCGGTTTGTGAGCAGTTGGAAGATCCGAAACAAACCAAAAAGATAGTAAAAAGGGGAGTTACAGAATTAGTAACTCCAGGTGTTTCTTATAACGATTTAGTACTTGAGAACAAGAAGAACAATTTTTTAGCAGCTGTTGTTTATGCTTCAGATAATTTAGGGGTCTCCTTTTTAGATATTTCAACAGGAGAGTTTTTGATTACTGAAGGAAGCAAAGAATATATCGCTAAATTATTGCAATCATTTTCGCCATCAGAAGTGATTTTTCAAAAAGAAAAAAGAAAAAAAATTGTAGCAGATTTTGGATCATCTCATTACACTTTTGCAATCGATAATTGGGTATTTAATTCCGATTACACTTCAGAACTACTGCTCAAACAATTCAATACCAAAAATCTTAAAGGATTTGGTATTGATGGTCTTAAAAATGGAAAAATTGCTGCAGGGGTTATTTTACATTATTTGAATGAAACTGAGCATCATCAAACCTCTCACATTAGCAAAATAAGTAGGATTGAGAAGGAACATTATGTATGGATGGATCGTTTTACAATTCGCAACTTGGAGCTTTTCTCTTCTCCAAATGAAGGTGCAAAAACACTCATTGATATTTTGGATGAATGTATTTCTCCTATGGGGTCTCGGCTGCTAAAAAGGTGGCTCGCACTACCATTAAAGGATGAAAAACGAATAAAAAAGCGATTGCAAGTAGTCGAGTATTTAATACAGAATGAAGAATTTTCTTCTTTAATTCATCAACAGATATCTAAAATTGGAGATTTGGAACGCATCATTTCAAAAGTGGCAACTGGGCGGATTTCTCCAAGAGAATGTCTGCAATTAAAAGTTGCTTTACAAGCCTTAAAACCAATCAAAGAAGCTTGCAAAAACTCTTCAGATAAAACTTTAAAAAATACAGCAAAGCAAATAGATATTTGTACTGAGATAAGTGAGAAAATAGACAAGCAGTTAGATCCAAATCCACCAGTTTTATTGCACAAAGGGAATGTAATTAAAGATGGGTTTTCTAAAGAATTAGATCAGTTAAGGGAAATCAGTAGTTCTGGAAAATCCATATTGCAACAAATTAAAGAACGAGAAAGTGAAAGAACAGGAATCCCATCTTTGAAAATTGCATTCAACAATGTTTTTGGCTATTATTTAGAGGTCAGAAACACGCATAAAGACAAAGTGCCAACAGACTGGATTCGTAAACAAACTTTAGTAAATGCGGAACGCTATATTACAGAAGAATTGAAAGATTATGAAAGCAAAATATTTACTGCTGAGGAGAAAATAAAAGAACTAGAGCAAAAACTTTATCAGGATTTGGTATTGATTATCTCAAGGTTTGTCGCTCCTATTCAGCTCAATTCACGCCTTATTGCCAAACTAGATTGTTTGTATTGCTTTTCCTTTATTTCTAAGAAATACAAATATCAAAAACCTATTATAGACAATTTGAATACCCTCATTATTAAAGATGGCCGCCATGCAGTAATTGAAAGGCAGTTAAATGCGGGGGAAAGCTATGTGCCAAATAGTGTTAAGTTAGATAAAGACAAACAGCAAATAGTGATGATAACTGGTCCTAATATGTCTGGAAAATCAGCACTATTAAGGCAAACAGCTTTAATTGTTTTGATGGCTCAAATGGGTTGTTTTGTGCCAGCAAAAGCTGCAAAAATTGGTATAATTGATAAAATATTTACTCGAGTTGGAGCTTCTGATAATATCTCAATGGGCGAATCTACATTTATGGTGGAAATGAATGAAACAGCAAGCATACTGAACAATCTCTCTGAGAGGAGTTTGATTTTACTTGATGAGATTGGTAGAGGGACTTCTACTTATGATGGGGTTTCCATTGCTTGGGCTATAGCAGAATATTTACATCAACATCCTTCCAAAGCAAAAACCCTTTTTGCTACTCATTATCATGAGTTGAACGAAATGACAAATTCTTTCGAAAGAATAAAAAACTACAATGTGTCAGTAAAAGAAATAGATGGGAAAATTATTTTTTTACGCAAACTTAATAAAGGAGGAAGTGCACATAGTTTTGGAATTCATGTGGCTAAAATGGCTGGCATGCCAAAAGTAATTGTAAATAGAGCAAATACTATTATGCAGCAATTAGAAAAATCTCGTACGGCAAATGATGCTCAAGAAAGAGCAAAAAGCATTAGTCCGAATGATGATTTGCAGTTGAGTTTTTTCCAATTAGATGACCCTGTATTAATGCAAGTAAGGGATGAGCTTTTAGATATAGATATCAATACACTTACTCCTGTTGAAGCCTTGATGAAACTCAATGAGATAAAAAAACATATTGGCAAAAAATAAAAGGGTTTTTCGGCTTTGCAAGAACGAATATTTAATTAAATTTGCGTCCTATTTGCGAGTGTAGCTCAGGGGTAGAGCATCACCTTGCCAAGGTGAGGGTCGTGGGTCCGAATCCCATCACTCGCTCAAAAATCCTTCCAAGAAGAGGGATTTTTTACTGTATGCCCAGATGGTGGAATTGGTAGACACGTTGGACTTAAAATCCAATGGACAGTAATGTCCGTGCGGG
>MDTB01141115.1_pt1 | contig 64467 bp, 68 predicted proteins | sample 811161 | NCBI WGS metagenome assembly MDTB01 (sample SAMN05326650, study PRJNA326480) | marine metagenome | isolation source: seawater | place: Mediterranean Sea | collected 2009
CAGAGAATCTGGATGTATCGATGTTGACGATCTCTGTATTATTCCAGGAGAAAAAGCTTGGCAGGTCATTCTAGATCTTCATGCAATATCTGATGACGGCAACCTATTCGATGCATTCGCATTAGCAGGTATAGCCGCCCTAAGGAGCGCGACAGTTCCTGCAGAGAGGTTTGAAGTAGGTCAAGATTCGCCTCTAAAGGTTTCCAAAAAGCCGATTATGTGCTCCTACCACAAAGTAGGCGGAAGGTTCGTTTATGATGCATCATACAAGGAAGAACTCGGAGGGGATGAGAGAATTCATATTACTCTGGGAGATGATAATCACGTTCACTCTCTCCAGAAGGGTCTAAAGGGAATCTTCACGGCAGACGAGTTTGAAGAGATAATGGAGCACGCCAAGTCTAGGTGCGCCGAATTAAGGAAAATTGTAGACTGATAGGTGATTTGGATGGCAAAAAGAACACAGAAAGCAGGCTTAACAGCGCGCTTCGGATCTAGATACGGAGTTAGTGTTAGGAGGAGAGCAGGTTCAGCTCTGAAAAAGAAATCAAGGCAGTACGTATGCCCCTCATGTCAGTATCCAAAGGTCAGGAGAAAGGCCGCAGGAATCTGGGAATGCAAGAAATGTAACCACACATTTACAGGAGGGGTTTGGGAACCCTTTACCAGAGCTTCCGATGCAAATAATAGGGTGGTAAGGAGATCAATGGAGGGAGCGACAGCTACCGACATGACAGTCATCGCCCAGCAGGCCGCTCTCGATTTCGAGAGAAAATTAGTGGAGGCGGACGAAGTTGCCGACTCTGAGGAAGAATGAGGGCACAATCTCTCTGTTCCTAGATTTTCCACACGCCGAAGCGAAGCATATCGCAAGTGGACTCAAGACTGAATCGGACTTTACCGAGGACCATGGAATCATCTCAATCTCAATATCATCGAACAATTTTTCAGATCTTAGGGCTATATGGAATTCTACCATGAGAGGAATAATAGCATCCGAGCAAGCATTGAATGCCATAAGGGAATCAGGTGAATAATATGAATGACAACAATGATGTTGCAGAGGCTCTTAAGGCAGTAGCCCAAGACTTACAGACAACGCTGGCACAGATGCAAAATGTCACCACCCAACTAAGTGAGTTGACAATTACAATCGATGCCCTATCGACACAGAATCCCTCAAAGCCAGTTTACAGAGCTATTGGGAGCCTTCTTCTCGAGGTCGAAGATAGAGAATCATTGAAGAATGATCTGGAGCAATCTATGAGTGCTTTCCAAGAACACATGGATAGGCTTTCCTCCAAAGAGAACGAGCTCAGAGAAAAATACGATAGCTTAGTTAGAGCATATGAATCGCAGTGAGAATATGTCAGGGAGAGGCTCCGAAGGAAGTGCTCTAAGTGACGACTTAGAGTCTATGCTCGCTCTTCTTTCAAAAGGAAAGATATCCAATGCTAGGGAGCTCTCAGACTCAATACTGGAGAGATCTAGGTCTGCCTCTGAGAGGAATCACGCCATAGAGGCTAGGGTTAGGATAGAGAGGGCACTCCTAGGGGCAGTACCGGAGGAGATGATCGGCGCCGAATTGAGGTGGTGTGTAGATAGGCTGAATGCTATTTCCAGTGGGTCTTCCGTACATGGTCTCGCTCTACTAAATCTAGCTACATGGCACGCAAATCGAGGTGAGCTGATGATGGCTTTAGCCACACACTCTGAAATCTCAATAAATAACGGACATCCTCTTGACATCAATTCACTATCAAGGATGGAAGTGGGTAGAATCCTAAGCTCAATGAATGACTTTGGTCCTGCAATGAGGCACCTATGGTCTGCCAGATCGGGATTCATAGAATTGGGAATGTCTCCCGAGGCTATCGCAACCTCTCTTGAGTGGCTTGATCTAGCTCTTGATGATATAAGTAATGACTCTCCAACAATGGCCTCAAGAATAGAAGAGGCGAAGCCACGTCATGGACCGGGAAATACCACGTTTCCGTCTAACCCGTCTGATATCACCTCCATTGTAGAGTACTTATTCCCAATATTGACTCAAGACTTATCTGGCACATCAAGATTAGACATAGGGCTAATCATTGAGGCTTCCGAGAAAATGAATAGGCAAGTTTGGAAGGATGCCATAGCCTCCAGGAAGGACGAGATTCAGGACCCAAATCTTTTGGAAGTATTCCAATCATGATCCCTCACTCTAGTTATCTCTTCTTCTTCCCAAGAAAGTCTTGTTGGCACTTCTATACACCATCCAACTTCCTCTATCGATGGATCATCAGACCCCCAAGGTTCAGGGAACGGTGAATCATCCACCTCAACAAGAACGACTACTCCGCCATCTATGAGGTCATGATCATAGGATACAGCGGTTCCCAGCAGACCCGTCTCTTCATACAATTCCCTCAACGCAGCTACATCCCATCCCTCGTCATCGTTGATATTTCCGCCGGGAAGCTCCCACCCCCTCTCTTTGTGCAGTACCATGACCCAAGGATTCCCAAACTCTTCACCCTTGCTGGAATAAGTCCAACACAATACGAACATCATGCTCCCTCCATTTTCTTCCGTAACTCTTGATTAATCTCAAGAGCTCCTTCTACTCCTTGTGCAGCCATACGCCTAGTCATGAAGAAAGCTTCAGAAAACTTCCCTTCGCTGACCAATTCCTCCACCTCTCTAATCGGATCTTCGGCAATATCTTCCTCTACATTCTCATACAAGCTGATCGGAGTCGCCATATCTTCCATCTTCCTGAGGAAATCAACTCTCTGTTCTATTCCCGGGGACTTCCATTTTCTCTTACTCTTACCATCCAGCTCAGCCTCCATCCTAGATTTGAAATCGTCTCTGACTGTGTTACTAGGGAAACAAATCTGAGCCTGATCATAGCAAAGCCAGGCATCACGATACTCCTTCCTCCTCTCATGCATCCTTCCTAATGATGTCCATGCCTCATGATTAGTAGGTCTCTGTGCAAGGATAATCTTCGAAAGGCGAATGAATTGGTCTTCGTCACCCGAATCTCGAATTCTCTCAACTCTTCTCGAGAATAGTAGATTTGCTCTCCTGTCCCTGAGGTCGAGCTTACTAGTCCTGTCAAGAAATTCGGTTAGGACATCCTGAGATTCACAGGCCATCTCCCACCAAACATCTGGATCAAGAGGATCAGCTTCTAGCGAAGCGATAAGCAAATCGTATCCTGAGCTCAAAAAATCAATGTGTTCCAATTGCCTAAGTTGCTCTGGTTTTCTCCCAAGTACCGAAAATAGGTCTTCTAGTACGGACCTAATCCCCTCGGAGTCCCCTAGTAGAGATTTTACCCTTACCAGAACTTTCCAATTTTCAGGATTGGTAAAGTCATGTAATACTGCCTGCCTAGCGCTTTGCTCTCCCCACTCTAAGTTCACCACTCGCTCTTGAATTACGTGGCCATTTTCGTCCAATGCAAGGTTGACATACTTCTGAGATTGACTTCTATGCCTGTCGCCGAGGCTCCTCCTAGGGTGTTGCAGACTATCTGCAATATCTGAATCTGACATATTATCCTCACAAAACCGATTCGAAGGGGGATTTATCAGCACCAGGGGTTAGAGTAGCATCCATCCCAATTTTACTTGTCACACCATCCTCTGCCCTACTGGGATCGAGACTAGAACCTCTCTGCCCGCTCATAATAATGGTATCTTTGTCTGGTTGCCATCTTGTCATAAGTGCCCACTCCACTCTTTTCGGATCTGAGATATCTATGTCTTCATCTACCACAACAACTTGTTTCATCGAGGGATGGCCCCTGAAAGCAGCTTCTATGGCCTGCATCCCATCATCCTCATTCTTGGGAACAATCTGGACTACTGAAGACAGCCATCCACAACCTCCATCGGTCATGTGAACATCAACACACTCAACCACTTTAGAAACTGAATTCTTTATTGTAGGGGCTCTCGGCATACCCATCAATGTCCTATGTTCAATGCCTGTAGGAATTAGGGCATGGAATATCGGATCCACCCGATGGTGTACATAGTCATACTCAATCACATGCTCCTGCCTAATGTCATCTACAGTCCCAGTGATGTCAACGTAGGGCCCCTCATCATCTCTCTCTGTAGTTATCCTAGCCTCCATGGCATACTCTGCATCCGCTGGAACCATCACACCGTTAGGGAGCATAACGACCTTCAGAGGAGAACCATGCAACCTCATGTGCAAAGAAGATGCGACGGTCAACTCATCAACATAGTCAGAGAATGACATAGCGGCCGCCAGAAGTACGGTAGGGTCCGGGCCATTGACTACGGCAATGGGGACATCATCACCCGCTTCTGCTGCTTCCGCGCTGATGGTCCTCAGGTGCCTAGGGACTAACCTAGCCACAGTATGATTCCTATCCCTGAGTAATTGTCGATGGAAGGATACGTTCCGTACTCCTGAATATTGAGCAACTATAATTGACGCAGATTGATATCTGCCCCCGTCCTCTTTGAAGTGCCAAGGAATTGGAATCTTACTCAGATCTACTTCCTCTTGGCCTGATTGCATTACCGGTGCCTCAGATGCATCCACAACTTCAGGGTCAGAAGGATTCTCCATCGCCCACGCTAGTACATCTATCAAATCACCCGGTGAAATGTCAAACATTTCACACAACCTAGACTTCTCCAGAACGTTTAGAGCCGCCCTGTGCCCTGGGGCCTCAGTAATGTTATTGAAAACCAAAGGGATATCTCCCATCTTGTTAGAGGTTTCAATCATACCATGTAAAACACTAGTAGATTCCTGTACATTATGAACGCCACTGAGCATGTCTCGGAAGGCCATATCGGGGGGCGGGGTCAATGCATGCTTGAATGTTGGTGACATTATGCCCTCTAGGGCCCACTAAGTCGAGGCTATCCCGTCACGCTCTTATACCCCATGAGGGTCGGCGAGACATCATTCTGAGGTGTTACTTTGGGTAGAGGTCTTTTCTCCGGGCAGAAGATGAAGTCCGATAGGAAGAGATATCGTTGGAAGGAGCGCAAGTTTAGGGACCGACAATTCAAGCAACAAAGAGGTGGCACCCTAAAGCACGACCCCCTAATGGGCAGTACTCAGGCCAAGGGAATTGTAGTTGAGAAAGTTGGTTTTGAGGCCAAACAACCTAATTCTGGCATTAGAAAGGCAGTCAAGATAAGTCTGATCAAAACAGGTAATAGACTTACCGCTTTTGCACCTGGTGACGGCGCAATTTCATTCATCGATGAACATGACGAGGTACTAGTCGAGGGTATCGGAGGTAGCAAAGGACGATCTTACGGAGATATCCCAGGTGTCAGATACAAGGTCATCAAGGTGAACGGCGTATCCTTGGATGAAATGGTCAGAGGCCGGAAAGAGAAGCCAATAAGGTAGGTATCGACGTGTCTGAAGAAGCAATCCATGAAGATTCAAGGGTGGAAGCACCTATCGCCGGAATCGGGACTATGGTCTTTGGGAAGTGGGACGCTACTGAAGTAACTTGCTCAGATCCCGGGCTCGCTCCCTACATCAACCTGACAACAATCGGAACACCTCACAGCGGAGGACGACATGCTAACGCATGGTTCGGTAAATCAAAGCTTTCCGTCGTTGAAAGATTCATCAACAATCTCATGAGAACCGGTAAATTCTCAGGAAAGAAACAACATTGCGCAAAGGCATATGAAGCCGCATTAGATTCTATCAACAATAGAACAGGAGAGAACCCCCTGCAGTCATTCATTGACGCCATTGTTGAGGCATCACCATGCGAAGAGATAACTAGGATCAAGCAGGGCGCAGTAAGCACCCCCAAGGCTGTTGACTCATCACCTAGCAGAAGATTAGATATTGCATTGAGGAATCTGGCGATAGGATGTACATCCGCTACAGCTGGTAGCAAGAGAACTCTCGTTCAAGGCATAGTCAGTGAGATAACAAAGGCTGCCGAGGGGGATGTTGCAGCTTACTCAATAGGTAAGAGAGAAGAAATTGAGCGTGTAGCCGCTTCTGCAAGATAATTCTTTTCCACCCTTACGGTCATGTTTTACTTCTTCCCACAATCGGATTTATGAACCATAGTCAGGTGGCCGGAGTTATTGAGGAATTAAGATGGGTCGTAAGGAAGACAACATCAAGAGAGCTACAGAGATAATGCACGATCGCGAGCATATCAGAAACATTGCTATAGCCGCACACATCGATCATGGTAAGACTACGCTTTCGGACAACCTGATCGCAGGCGCCGGAATGATGTCCGAAGAACTAGCAGGTAAGTCCAGGGTCCTAGATTTCGACGAGCAAGAAAGCGCTCGAGGAATCACTATCAACGCTGCCAGTGCCTCTATGGTACACAGCGTCGATGGGCAGGATTACCTCATTAATCTGATAGACACCCCTGGTCACGTAGACTTTGGAGGAGACGTCACTAGAGCAATGAGGGCAGTTGATGGATGTATAATTCTCGCATGTGCTGTCGAAGGGACTATGCCACAAACCGAGACTGTAGTACGCCAAGCACTGAAAGAAAAGGTTAGGCCTGTTCTGTTCATAAACAAGGTAGACCGACTGATTAATGAGTTACAAATCGATGGACCTGAAATGATGAGTAGGTTTGAGAAAATTATCACCAAGGTAAACAAACTAATCTCTACATACGCTCCCGAGGACCTCGGTAAGGAATGGCAAGTTTCTGTACAGAAAGGAACAGTAGCATTTGGGTCAGCATACTACAACTGGGGGATGTCAATACCTTACATGCAGAAAAGTAACATCAATTTTAAACAGATTTTCGAATACTGTCATGACGATAATCAGAAAGAACTTGCGAAGCTCGCACCTGTCCACACCGTCCTTCTAGACATGACAGTTGAGAAGCACCCATCACCGGTAATCGCCCAGAAGTATAGAATTCCAAATATCTGGCAAGGAGACCTGGAGTCTGGCGTAGGCAAGGCCATGATGGAGTGTGATCCCGATGGTCCCCTATCCCTCATGATAACTAAGATATGGATGGACCCTCATGCTGGTGAGGTCGCTGTTGGCAGAGTTTATTCGGGGCGGATTAAGCATGGAGAATCTGTATGGGCTATAGGATCGGCCAAGGCCGAGAGAGTGCAGCAGGTCGGAATGATGGTTGGAGGAGATAGAATTTCTACCTCGGAGGTGACGTCTGGTAATATCGCTGCAATCACAGGGATTAGAAGTGCCGCTGCAGGAGTTACAATTGCAAGGGAAAAAGACGCCCCGCCTTTCGAAGCGATTAGACATATCTCAGAACCTGTAGTCACTGTCGCCGTAGAGCCGAAGTCTATGAAGGATCTTCCCAAGTTCATCGATGCACTAAGGGGGCTCGCAAAGGCAGACGCCTCATTGGAGGTATCTACTAACCAAGAGACAGGTGAGGCTCTACTAGCTGGAATGGGAGAATTACATCTTGAAATTACCGTATACAGATTAGAGGAGGAGCAAGGGATCAAGGTTAAGGTCAGCGAACCAATCGTCGTCTACAGAGAATCCGTTCAATCTGATAACAAGGGCAGGCCTTTCGAAGGCAAGTCCCCAAACCGGCATAACAGATTCTATGTCGAAGCAGAGCCTCTCCCTGATATTGTCGTTGAGAAACTAAGAGCCGGTGAATTCAGGGATGGTACCGTCAGGTCAAAAGATGCAAAAGAAATAGGGGATCAATTCGCGGAACTAGGCATGAACAAGGACTTGATGAGAAAGATATACGCTATCAATGGAACCAACGTCCTCGTGAATGACACCAAGGGAATCCAGAATCTTCATGAGACTAGGGAGCTCATAATTGACGGCTTCAATGATGTATGTAAGAAGGGCCCAGTTGCTGATGAGCCTCTAATGGGGGTTATGGTCAGGCTCGTTGACGCCAAACTACACGAGGACGCCATCCACAGGGGCCCCGCTCAAACTATTCCTGCAGTAAGGAACGCTGTAAAGGGAGCTTTTATGAGGTCAAGACCGGTAATCTTCGAACCTATTCAGAAAATTCAGATAGACTCTCCCAACGACGTAATCGGCGGTGTTACCAGGGAGGTTTCTACGAGAAGGGGAATAATTGAGGATATGCCAGTCGAAGATGGAGTTACCAAGGTAATCGGAACAATTCCAGTTGCTGAGACATTCGGGTTCTCAAACGATATTAGGGCGGCAAGCCAGGGAAGGGCGATTTGGAATATGGAAAATGCGGGCTTCGTCCACTTACCCCCAAATCTGTACGAGAAGGTTACAGGCGAGATTAGAGAAAGAAAGGGGCTGAAGCCGGAAATTCCTGGCGAGACTCACTACCAGGACTAGATCAATTAATCCTGATCAACTGGAAATCGGTCATTTCTCTCAGAATTGTCAATGATTCCGATTCTTCGAGTATATCGAGGCATGAATGAGCCTTAGAATGATGATACATTGCTCTATCTTTGGCATATCTTATGGAGTCGTTATCATGAAGCTCCTGAACGGCTTCAGCGAGTAAATCTGGCGAGCATTCTCCCGATCCATATGCCTCTGTGAAGGAAGGGAGATGATTTCCAGAGTCCAAGGCATGAATAGCAATCAGGGTTCTTTTTCCTTGCAATATATCCGAACCTGCTGGCTTTCCGAGAGTTTCAGTATCCCCAGTGATATCAATTAAATCGTCCATCAGCTGGAAACATAGTCCCATATTAAGTCCCCACTCTGCTAGAGATTTTACAACCTCGTCGGATGCTCCGGAAAGTTTTGCACCTGTCATCGCGCAAGTCTCGAACATCGCTGAGGTCTTTCCAGCGATCATTTCTATGTACTCCTCTTCAGAGACCATGTCCCTTTTCTCAAACTCCATATCAATCATCTGTCCCTCAGCAACCCTCCTAACCATCTCTCCGATGGACTTCACTAGGAACACTAGGTCGTCAGATGCAATATGCTCAGATTCAGCCAAAATCTCAAAGGCCACAGCTAGCATTGCATCACCTGCATTTATTGCTGTAGCATCGTCATATGCTACATGAACAGCGTCCAAACCCCTTCTAATTGGGTCCTGATCCATGATATCATCATGTACCAGAGTAAAATTATGAATTATTTCTATGGACGCGCCTAAGGTATTATGCCCGGGATTCGATCCACCTACCGCATCTCCTACTAATTTTGGCATGATCGCCCGGAGTCTCTTTCCACCCCCAGTGAATAGGTGCTTCATAGCACCATGCAATCTCTCTTGCTTTATCTTTGACAAACTCGAAAGAATTTCGTTCTCCACGATCTCTCTATGTTCCTTTAATGCACCCATCAATGAGGAGCCTGGTGAAACCTGCTCACCATCCATTGAAACTTCCCCGAATACAACAACCTCACTTCTTTCCTTAATATCATCAAAATTTGGATACAGTCCTTTGAGAAATTCACTCCATAATAATCTAAACCATGGAGCCACAATTTCCCCCTCCCAATTACCAGAACCCCCCATAATCTGTCTAATGCCCTCAGGCCCTATCCACTTATAATCAGAAATCTCATTGTCATTAGGCACGATCTCTAAGCTATCGACTCTCGCCATCAAAACATGGTCTACTTCGTTCTCCAACCATTCCTCATTCCATCTGCACATATACTGAAATGAGCCAAGATGGAGGAATTCCATGGAGTTTGCAATATCTTGATTTATCCCCAACTCTTGGGGAAGTTTCCTCTTGGCCGCTTTAATACATCCCTGGATTGGATCGCCATTCTCTCCTTCAATGTCTAATGGATGGCTACAACAGCTATTCGCCCAAATTCCAGGAAATGTGATTTTATCATGAGACCTCTGTTGAATCAGTAATCTATTCTCGGAATCGAATATTAGAACACTGAAGGCCCTATGAAGCAGACCTTCCTCATTATGACAGACCAATTTACTCTCGGATCCAATCATATTATCTTCTAGATCAACTAAAATACAGCGCTCAGCCATCATCTCGGCTTGCGAGTTGTCATGCCCAGAGAGAGCGTTGGCAACATCAACCATGACATCCCGAGAAACCATCGACATATAACAGAATCCAATCATCCAAGTATTTTGGTACCAATGGTGATGCCCTCATCTAGAAGCTGGCTAATTCTTTCCGGGTGATTTCCATTAATGAACCAAACTTCATCAACACCTCTTGATATCTGCGATGCTCTAGTTGCTTTCAGTTCAATTCCTCCTGTAACATCTTGTTCGGAATTGTGAGAAGTCTCGATATGTTCCTCAGCATTCCAAATCGGTAGGAGCCTTGATCCTTCTGAATTTGGGGGCATATCCATCATACCATCTACGTCCCCTAGTAGAAAAATTGAATGAGATACAGAAGGCAACTCAAGTGATACCCTAGCCATCAAATCATCTCCTGAAAGTATGCCAAATTCTGCTCTTCCGCTAACACTGACTACGTCTCCAAAGGATACTGGAACGGTGCCTTCGGGGATATTCTCGAAGATATCAAGATCCCCAATGAAGTCTCTTCCCGTTTCCATTGCCCAAAGTGAGGGTGGGAAAACCGCGAATTCGACCCCATAACTATTCAAAGAATCAGTCACATACTCACACAGCTCTGCCATATCTGACCTAACTCTTGCTACAGCATCTCGCTGTTCCTTTGATATTTCATCATCTAAGCCTCCTGCTAAAGACCACTTCTTAGCAAGTAGGTGTCCGAATGAACCTGCACCATGGATTAGTATTACTGTATGTCCATCAGAAATCATCTTTGAAATCTCACAGCATATAGAGTCAATAACTCCCTTTTTTGCACTTTTGAATGAGGATTTATCCGTGATAAGGCCCCCTCCTAACTTCATTACCACCTTTGCAGCCATGTGGGTCTGAGGCACTGTTTAGATTTGGGTTCTCCTGTCATATTATTGAAAGGTTCATTTCATATCGGGGTTTGGGAAGTATATGTCTGACCCCGGGGAAATCGAAATCTTTCAAAGGTGGCTTCAATCGAAGCTTGTTGCCACAGAGCACATCGAAGATCCTGTTGAGAGGGATAGAAGAAGATCACACATTGAATCTGCGATATCAGAAGCGATATACTTTAGAGAGTCTTTGGAGAAATTAGAGTCGCTAGATTCGCCTGCACCATTCATTGAGAGGAGCACCTCTGTCAGGTCTATAGACAACAGAGACCATGCAGTCTCTACTAGTGATGGCAAGAAATGTATCAAATGCTCTTCAGTTTTAGTGGAGGATCTCAGCTTCTGCCCTATTTGCGGAGAAGAAAATTAACTACTCTTCTTCATCCCACTTTGCACTAGCCAGCCGGAATTCAGGATTATCATCTGGTAGTACACTGAGGTATTCGCCTTCTACCGAGTCAACTAAGTAAACAGTAACTCCTGCGTGCCATACCGTCTCTCCAGATGCAACCATTGATGCGGTATCTACCTCTAATATCGTAGGTCTACTGTGATGAACTTTACCAGCTTCAGCTGCTGATCTGATCGTAGCCGAAAGATGGACATGTGACCTCCCACTAGGGGAAATTCCCACTTCCAGAAGATTGTCTGCCTCGTCTGGAGAGCAGGGATAGAATAGAGAAGGTGGGATGTTATCAGTCGGTAGATCCAATTCAATTTCTAGACTGTGCCCATAAGTGGCTCTGATTACATTTCCTCTAACTTCGTATCGTCCCTTTGGGTCGGTCTCTGCAATAGCCCTAAAATGATGTGGTCTTAACCAATGATATCTTCTCTCGTTTGACTTTTTAAATTGCCTTATTATGTCTTTAATATCGATCCAGCCATTGATGTCCATCTCTAGATCAAACTTTTCTGGAGCGTGCCTAAGGGCCAATGCTAGCCTTCTTGCTAGTGAATCTCGTTCATTCCCCCTCATGATGAACTTACCCTCTGAATTACACGCAGGGCAAAGGTCATCATCCGAGAAATATCCGTGTGTGTTGCACTCTCTAATCATATTATCAGGTGTGCCAGTTGAAGTCGTCTCATGAACCTCTCGGTCGGATTTGTTCCTACGTTTTCACCACTAAGGGTTATTTTCCCCTATGCTTCCCGAGACACATGAGAGCGGTAATAGTTGATTGGATGAGGAGCCCTTTCCATCGGGCACACAAGGGGAAGCTGTCAGAAACTCGTCCCGACGAATTACTAGGGCAAGTAACAAAGGCTCTGCTGGATAGGAATCCTATCGACCTGGACGAAATTGACGATATCATAGTAGGTTGTGCGTACCCTGAAGGTGAACAGGGATACAATATTGGCAGACTAGTTACGTTCCTCGGTGGAATTCCCGACAAGGTTCCCGGGATGACTATCAATAGGCTATGTGGTTCATCAATGCAAGCAATACTCACTGCCGCCTCACATATCGAGAGTGGCTGGGGAGATTGCTTTCTATGCGGTGGAATAGAGTCAATGAGTAGAATCAAGAGAAGAGGCTTCAGTTGGAGCCCCCATCCTGATCTTGAGAAAGTATTTCCAGATGCTTACATAAATATGGGGATTACTGCAGAAAATGTAGCCGAAAACTGGGATATCTCTAGAGTCTCGCAAGAAGAATTTGCCCTAGATTCGCACATGAAATCAATCCATGCTAGAGATAGCGGATACTTCAAATCTGAAATTTGTCCAATTAGTACAAAGGATGGTGTGATTAATCAAGATGGATGTATAAGGGACACTTCCTTGGAATCAATGTCGAAATTAAAGGCAGTTTTCAAAGACAATGGTTCAGTAACCGCTGCTACATCCTCTCCTTTGACTGACGGGGCAGTTTGTATGCTAGTCTGTAGCTCTGAATTTGCTGAAAAGAATGGATTAGAACCATTAGCGAGAATAGTCACGAGTGCAGTAACTGGATGTCCACCCGACATAATGGGAATAGGGCCCATATCTTCCACCCAAAAAGCTCTCGAACGTTCAGGATGGAATATTGACGAGGTCGACATTTTTGAAATCAATGAGGCATTCTCCTCGCAAAGTATAGCCGTGATCAATGAATTATCCATAGACTATCAGAAGGTAAATATCGATGGAGGAGCGATTTCATTAGGTCACCCTCTTGGAGCATCAGGAGCGAGGATAGTTGGAAAGGCCGCATCCATACTAAACAGAACCAATTCGGAAAGGGCAGTCGCGACGATGTGTATAGGTGGGGGGATGGGCATTACAATCGCACTAGAGAGGCCTTAGAGAACAAGTTTACCGTTACACTCTGGGCACATATCCTCTTCACTAAGTAGAGATGGTATTACTGCTAAGATACTGGAACAATGAGGGCATATTGCCATAACTTCCTCATCTGCCAAGTGATTATTTTCAGTGATATCCATTCCCTCAAACCATCTTCTGAATGAGACGTTGTTAAGTGGCTTTATTCTTCTGACCGAGGAAATACCGAGCAGGACGTATAGAGCTCCCACGATAGCAGATGGCCCAGTTAACAGTATCAGGAAACCTTCGAACATGAAACAAATTCCCAATGAACCTAGTGAAATTGAGGATAAGAAGATACCAGGGCTTCTACGAAGACGTAACAGAACTGCGCCGATAACTGATAATGGTAACGAAATCACTCCAAATATCATGGGAAAAATGAAAAATATTGATCTGTCGTAGGGCAAGCTAAGAATTACGAGCAATTGAACAATGGCAAGCATGACAAGTAGAAAAGATACGTGGCGAGTTACAGAAAACATGCCCCTTGCCATAGTTTCATTTATTCGCGGGAGCGACGCACTCATGAATCACTCGGCAATCGGAGTCCATGGTCCGGGACACTGGCGTCAGCCAACTTAGTAATTCTCTGGCTGGTCGAAAGGTGCTATTGGCAGTAACTGGGGGTATTGCAGCAGTGGAATGCATCAAACTTTCTCGAGAGCTCAGAAGACATGGTGCGGATGTCTCCCCGATGATGACTAAGGAGGCTACCAAGGTAATTACCCCCTTGGCTCTATCGTGGGGGGCGAATACTGACGTAATATCTGATTGGGACTCATCTATGGCTCAATTAGATGACTATGATGGAATCATCGTCGCACCTGCGACTAGGAATACAATTTCTAAGCACCTGAATGGAATTATCGACTCTCCAGTAATGATGGCCCTTTCTGCGGCCAGAGGGAATGGCACACCATTATTTTTCGTTCCTTCTATGCATTCCGACCTCTTTGACGATCCTGTGACGAGCGAGATCATTTCCCAGTTATCGACGGAAGGATCACATGTTATCATCGATCAGGAGAAAGAGGGAAAGAGGAAGCAACCAAATCACATTAGGATTGTTGCAGAATTTAGTAACATAATCAATTCCGACCTCCCTAACAGAAAGAGGATTGCTATTACTCTGGGGTCAAATCTTGCACCTTTAGATGATGTTCGTAGTGTGATCAATCGTTCCTCGGGAAAAACAGGCTGGTTAATATCAGAATATCTGTATAGAATGGGACATGATGTTTTCTGCTTAGCTGGTCGTACGACATATTATCCCAATTTCAATCTACCAAAAGTGAAATTCGCCGAGCACCCAATAGAAATGCTAGATGAAGCACTCAACATCTCCTCTTCATTTTCACCAGAAGTCTGGATTTTTTCTGCAGCAGTGCTTGACTATATTCCAGACCCTATCAAAGGCAAGATACCAAGCTCCAAAGAAGGAATTCAAATTAGTCTGACTCCCACAGAGAAGCATATCCCGGTAATATTGAATGCAACGGGCAAATGCTATTCTATTGGATTTAAGCTGGAAAGTAATTTGAATTTGGAACAACTATTGGAAAAAGCCTCCTCACAAATCACTAGATATTCTCTTGACGCTGTTATCGCAAATAGATTAGAGGATCTCCATGACTCCGATTCTCCAAGGGCATGGCTTCTAGATTCTAATGGAAAAAGCTCAAAAATACAAAATCTTACTTCTCTTTGTCATATAATCGAGTCCTTAACAGCAAATTAATGGCTCCCTGATACGAATTATTCAAACCAGCCTCGCACACGGCGATACATGGGCACCCCCAAGAAGGCTAAGAGAGGAATTCCTCCAAAGTCCGAATTCAACTCTTGGTACCCCTCTATTGTGGAGATAGCCGACTTAGTAGACAAAAGATATCCAATCAAGGGAATGGATGTTTGGAAACCGTATGGTTTGAGGGCAATGTCACTCATCGACTCCCTTACAAGACATCAGATGTCTATGACCAATCATCATGAACACAGATTCCCTCTGCTGGTGCCAGAAAATTTGTTGGATAAGGAGAACAAACTAGTATCCAGATTGAAGGCGGCCAGAGAAGCTGGAGTAGACCCCTCGGAACTGAGGATGGATGAAGAAGACTCGGGATTCAAGAAAGAGGTATACTGGGTAACTCACGGAGGTGAAAATGAGTTAGAATCCCCGATGTTTCTTAGGCCCACTTCTGAGACTCCTATGTACACAATGTTCTCCCTATGGGTCAGAAGCCATACAGACCTCCCCTTGAAGACCTTCCAGATCGTCAATACCTTCCGCTACGAAACCAAACAGACTAGATCATTTATCAGAGTTAGGGAAATTCACTTTTTCGAGGCACACACCGTACATGTGGATGAGGATGGAGCAACAGAACAGATATCTGAGGATGCCCACATGGTCCAGAGTATTTTGCATGATCTCTGCCTACCTAACCTAGTTTCTAAGAGGCCAATATGGGACACATTCCCCGGTGCTTGGTACACGATGGCCGCTGATGTTGTAATGCCAAATGGTAGGACCTTGCAGGTAGCCACATACCATCATTATCGCGACCAATGGGCCAAGGCCTTCGATTTGAAATATGAAGATTCAAATGGCGATACTAAATTTTGTCACCAAACTACGTTCGGCATGTCAGAGAGATTATTAGGGTCTGTAGTGGGAATGCACGGGGATGATCAAGGATTGATAATGCCTCCCGCAATAGCCCCTTTCCAAGTTGTTCTCTTACCAATAGCGGCACATGTTCGTGATGATGTAATGAGTGAGATTTCACTAGTTAACGAACGCCTCAGCAAAGTTGGCATTAGGACCCACCTCGACAGCAGAGATGTCAGGCCGGGAGTGAAACATTTTGATTGGGAAATTAAAGGAATACCAATTAGGTTAGAACTCGGACCCCGAGATATCGACTCGGGCAGCTTCATCATTACTGAGAGAACTGGTAAGAAGTATGGAGCTAACCTAACCAATCTAGAGGAATCTATATTCAGCGCCCTAGAATCAGTTTCTAATGAACTAAGAAGCAGAGCAAATGAGGTTTTTACTGATCTGGTCGTGGATCTTCCAGAAATCATCATCTCCGATAATGGACACGAGTTTTCATCTCCTCTAAGTGATGGCAAAGTTTACTCATTCCCCTTCTGTGGGAATGACTCCGATGCAGAGGTCCTCGAGAAGCTCTCCGGACTAACAATGCTAGGCGAATGTGTTGAAAAATACTCAGAGCCGAGGAATTGCGTAATTAGTGGAAAATCGACAACCAACAAGCATCACATGGCTAGAATGTACTAGGTCCTTTTTCTGGCAGAAATTAACAACATGCCTACAAACATCATTATCAGGGCCCCGTCTATTATTCCCCCTGTACCTGCCTCTCCCCAAGCTTCTTCGCCTTCCAAGTTTGAGTATTCCGCCCATATTAATCTTGTATTATCATCACAGTAGGTGCCCTCTTCCACAGATTCGGTTAGCAAGGTAATGACCTGCTCTCCTGAGCCATTAGACCACGCTATGGGAATGCCGTCCTCATACAGTATGGAAAGATATGAGTATGGCGGATCTTCTATTATCCAATTGAAGGATGTGATTCTTGCGGATTCTGAAAGGTTCCAGGAACTATTTGCATCCTCTACCACGTCACTAGATCCATTCTGAGATACACTCCACTCCAGAACATATTCTGAATAGTTGTTCAGTCCATACATACTCCAGACGATATACAATGTCCCATTCTCGTCAAGTTGGGTGGATGTACCCATGCTTAGCTCTTGTACAGGGTCCTCCTCTGAACATAATGTAATCACTGAACCTAATCCATAAGACACATTGTAGGTAGAAATTATCAAGCATAAGAACATGATAAGGGGGATAACTTTCCTTCTTTTTTTAATACTAACTTTTTTGATATTTGCTGAATCCAGAGACCTTTCTGAAATTGGTATTTCTACTCCACCATTGCCATTTAATTTAACGACTCCAAGCTCTGGTGGCTTTACTGGGGGCTCTACTCCCATGTTCTCTAAAGCGTCCCTTCCATAGATCCTTTCCGCCATGTAGTATAGATCTTGGTCACCACTGATTTCAGAAGGTTGTATCGAACCATCTAAGACTCCCTTGATCTTCTCAGAGGCATCCATGGTGAGCGGTCTCATAGATACTTCATGAATGAAACCCCATCAATGATGAATTTAATTATGATTCAGGACATTAACGATTCACACGAGATAGCAATATCTCCGTATGTTATTCCCATAGCTTCCATTAGCTCCTGTGGAGTGCCACTCTCGCCAAACCTATCTGAAACTCCCACCATCCTCAGGGGGGTTCCCCCTTTGAATGAGACATGCTCAGCAACAGCACTCCCCAATCCTCCAATGACCGAATGATCTTCCGCTGTTACCAGTCCTTTGCACTTGCCCGCCAGCTCGTCAATCAACTCTGTATCTAGTGGTTTGAGTGTGTGCATATCTACTACCGTCGCCTCAATACCTTTGGAGGATAAGTATTCTGCGGCCTTCATCGATTCAGATACCATCACTCCACATGAAATAATTGCCACGTCGCCCCCCTCTCTTAGGACTGAGCCTTTTCCAATTCTCAAGCGCTTAGATGATTCTCGATCGTACATTCGGGGTGTTTTGTTTCTCGCAGTTCTCGTGTAAGATGGATTATTATGATTAAGAAGCTGCACTGTCAGTTCTTCAGTCGATAGATCATCGCAAGGATGCATTACGGTCATTCCTGGTATTGTCCTGTAAAGAGCCAAATCTTCTATTGATTGTGCGCTACTTCCATCTGTGCCAGTGTGAACGCCTCCATGACTTCCACACAAGTGTACCACTAATCCTGGTCTTGCTACCCCGTTTCTCACTTGCTCGAAACCCCTCTCCGTAAAAATTGCGAATGTGCTCGCAAATGGAATTTTTCCAGATGACGCCATGCCGGAGGCCACTAAGACCATGTTTTGCTCTGCAATTCCCAGAGAAATTGTTCTCTCAGGATACAATTCCCTGAAATGACAAGATTTTGTGGATTTTCCAAGATCCGCTTCTAAGACAACCACTCTGGAATCGCCGGATAACCTCAGTAGGGCTGAACCATATCCATCTCTAGAAGCTCCACCCGCGGAAGGGGCACTCATGACAACTCCTCCAGTGACTTTCGCAGCTCTTCATCAGTAGGAGCCTTTCCGTGAAAAGCTGGATTATTTTCCATAAATGACACTCCTTTTCCCTTGGTTGTATGCGCTATAATCGCGGTTGGAGATGCTGTATTATTCGAAGACCACTCTATTGCTGAAACTACTTCTTCCATCACGTGACCGTTAATTTCTTTCACATCCCATCCGAAGGAAGAGAGTTTCTTTGCTACATCGCCTACTTCCATCTGAACCTCAACAAAATCATCATTCTGAATTCGGTTTCTGTCGACAATTAGATTCAATCTTCCAACTGCGTGAAAATCTGCGGCCATCGCAGCCTCCCAGAACTGCCCTTCCTGTAATTCCCCATCTCCAACCATGACCCAAACATCTCTATCACTAGAGTCCAACCTAGCCGCCAGGGCGCACCCAAGGCCAAATGATAGCCCCATTCCTAAACTTCCAGCAGAGAAATCCACCCCATCGGTCCACTTCATATCCACGTGCCCTTGACACACAGACCCCATTTTTCTGAATGACATCATATCTGTCTCAGAAATAAACCCAACTTCGTGAAGTATGGAGTAAACAGCAGGGCTAGCATGACCTTTACTCATCACAAACCTATCTCTGTCGTCCCAGTCAGGATTATTTGTATCAAATCGTAATTTGTTTGCATAAAGTGCAACCAAAATATCAATCGCAGAGAGCGATCCTCCAGGATGTCCTGCACCAGCAGAATGAATCATTCTGACTATGTGTCTTCGGCATTGGCGGGCCAACTCCTCTAGCTGAACATTGTTCATCAATGAAGTTCGGGTAACGGATTTCACATGCCTGCTAGAAAATCTAACTAATGATGCTTTCCGGAGTCCCTCCCTTGTGAGGGCAGACGAATTCTTATGACGTCGATACCCGACCAACAATCATTACTATGCCACTGGACGCCGCCGAAGTTTCGAATTCGGACTGGAGAGCTAAGCTTTCAACTATGGCCATCCCCTTGGCAGTCTCCACAGATAGCACAACGTTAGATTGCCTTGAATCGCTTATCTCAAAAGGCCGGCTAACGTTCGAACAGGGTGTAAAATTAATGCATAATCCAAGCCTCAACTCAGTCACCTCTTTGGCCAATATGGTAAAGAAAGCTAGGTTTCAGGATTATGTATTTTTCAATGATAATCTACATGTTAACTCTACCAACGTATGTGTTTTGGCATGCAGGTTTTGTGCTTTCCGAAAAGGTCCAAGACATCCTGATGCCTATTCACTGGACGTCGATCAGTATCTTGAGAGAGTTAGGCCCTACTCGTCTAGAATCGACGAAGTACATACTGTTGGCGGATTACACCCAAAATGGACCGTATCTGAGTATTGTAATCTGTTTTCAAATCTAAAAGAAGAATTTCCACATATTCACATCAAGGCACTAACTGCTGTGGAAATAAAGCATCTATCGTCAAAGTCCTCCCTCTCATTCTCAGAGACTCTTTCTAGGCTTTCTGAAGCAGGTCTTAATTCACTACCAGGCGGAGGTGCAGAAATTCTTGTAGACAGTGTAAGGGACCGTATTTGTATGGGTAAGGAAAGTTCTGATGAGTATTTGGAAATTCATGGAATAGCTCATTCATTAGGAATTCCGACTAATTGTACGATGCTGTTCGGTACTGTTGAATCCGTAGAAGACAGGGTCAACCATTTGCTGAGACTCAGAGAGCAACAAGATGAATCATCTGGGTTTCAATGTTTTGTCCCCTATCCGTTCTTACCGGACAAGACAAGACTGCCTGAAGCCCAGCTCGCTACCGGACAGGAGATAATACGCATGATTTCAGTCTCTAGATTAATACTGGACAACATACCACATATCAAGGCTTACAGAATGAATATAGGGGACAAGCTAGCCTCCTACGCTATTAATTGTGGCGCGGATGATGTTGACGGAACAGTCGGTCATGAAGAGATAATGCATGAAGCTGGCAGTAAGACAAGCCTCACCACCAGCTCCGAACAACTGGCTAGAATGATAATTTCCTCTGGCGCTATACCGGTAAAGAGAAACTCCTCCTACTCACAATTTGAAAAAATCGATATACTCAAAAAAACCTCTTCTCATGTTCTTCCCGTTATCACAGTCGAGGTTCCTTAAATGAGCTGGAAGGACGTAATTGGCAGGGTATCTTTTTCTAACTGCGACCCTATTTTCGATGGCATAAGCCCTGAATGGACAATCCTCTCTGCACCACCAGCTTGGTTGACTGGACACATTATGAGAAGGGACTGTATTACCGCTCCCATCCCATCAGCAGATTATGCATCCAATTGTGAAAAATTACTTTTACTTCCAGATATTGGCATTGTCAGTAATGGTGAAGTTGGCTCTGTGCTACTATTCGGCAATCGCCCTATAGAAAATATGAGGGATATTGCACTGCCAACCGACTCATCGACCTCCAAGGTATTGCTGAGCTGGATCATAAAGAACCGTGGCCTAGATCCGAAATACATTGAGACTGGACCAGACATAAACATCATGCTGGACAAATGCGATGGGGCACTTCTTATAGGCGATAGAGCCATTTTAGCCTCCATATCTCATCCAGACCTTGTGAAAATGGATCTAGGAGCTGAATGGACTAGAATAACAGGACTACCCATGGTCTTCGGAGTATTCGTAGCTAGAAGAGACTCGCCAGAAGAAATTTTGAAAGACGCACATTCTGAAATGATCAGACAAGTTGAACTCTTTGAAAGCGATCATAAATGGAGAGAATCTGTAATATCCCGTACATCTAAAAAACTAGGATTTCCTGTAGAAAGGGTTGAAGATTATTTTAGGAAGGAGGTCAGGAATAGAATGTCCCAAGATGATATTGATGGCCTCCTGTTATTTCTAAAAGAGGCATGTGGGATGCCCGATCCCCCTGTCTGGCTAGATCCTCATTCTGAATAATCCAGCTTTTTACTGGAAACCCATTCTAGTAGGTCTAGTGCAACTTCACACGACTCTGCGACTACGATGTCCTGGTCATCCTTGAATCTCTCCAGGACGCCGAGAGCTATCCTATCGCCTATCGCCCCCAGGGCCTCCGCAGCTTCGTGTCTGACCATTACATCTTCTTCATAATCCTCAAGCCTATCGATCAAGTAAGGTACCGCCGCTGAATCTTGCATTTGACCCATTACGTATGCTATTTCGTGCTTCAAAAGAGCTGATGATGAAGAGAAGGCAGCGGCCAGAGCTTCCACTGAATCATTACCACCAATATTTCTGAGCGCGAATAAGGCCCTCATCCTCTGAAACATTTTCTCTTCTTCGTCGCATAAAGTTGTTCTGAGCATAGTGACGTCATTTACGATACTTGGTGGAGCAGGGTCCACAGAATCAAACACACTGACCTCGGGTCTATCCTCCTTCATCTTCATTCACCAGAACCTACGAAAACGATAGAATCAACATCCAAATCAGACCTGATCATGCCTATTTCTTGACCTTTTCTGAGGAATAATCGTATAGCTTCTCTACCGTCGTCCCCATAATCAAGGGTTCTTTTATTGACATACATCCCCACGAATTCCTCGTTAGTTTCATCATCAATTCCTCTTCCCCATTTCTTGGCAAATTTCAAAGCGTCTTCAGGGTTAGATAGTGAATGCTCAATACTATTTCTCACATCCTCTGTAATTCTTCCACACATTTCTAATCCTAGGTCTTTCCTTACAACATTACCTCCTAGAGGTAGAGGCAATCCGGTCTCTTCATTCCACCATATCCCTAAGTCGAGAACCAAACTGACTCCCTCGTCCTTCCAGGTTAGTTGTCCTTCATGAATAATGACTCCTACGTCATACTCGCCACTCTTAACAGATGGCATAATCTCATCAAATGGCACTACCTTGCAGTCAACATCTCCAAGTGCCAACCTAAGTGATAGGTAAGCACTGGTTCCAAATCCAGGAATAGCGAAAACCTTGTTTTTTGCTTCCTCAACGGTCATTTCTTCTCTCGAAATAATCATCGGTCCGTATCCCTCGCCCATCGAGGCTCCACAGTTCATCAAATGATATTTGTCGGAGATATCGGGGAATGAGTGTATGCTAACCGCAGAAACCTCGTAATCACCATTCATTGCATGTTGGTTCAATGTCTCGATATCCAAAAGCACATGTTCATACCTTCTCTCTCCAGTGTCAATAGCCCCTGTTGTCATAGCATGAAACATGAACGCGTCATCCGGGTCCGGTGAGTGTCCGACCCTGTATACTGCCTCACCGCTCATGCACCCCCGCGTGCAAGTCGACTCAAAATTCCTCCGTGTCTTAACTCTCTGTAGCAAGAGTGAATAATTGTTACTCCGGCCAGCACCCATGCCTGACCCCGATAAGCTATCCACGGCCACTGGCCAACTCGGCCCTATTTGCTTTGTCACAGGCAAGCCTATCACATTCTCAGAAGCCATAGTTGTTGATGACAAATACGTTTGCTACGAGGCATACGTGGAACTCATGGGACAGGGCTCTGCCACTGATTCTCGGGAAGTCCCATCCAAGCTACCACTGGAATGATGGGCACCTTCATGAATGACTATCTCTCCAAAGTAACGTGGCCATCGGTTGGAGCAGGTATGCACTTAGATTCGGGGACTACTATCGTTCCTTGTCTACTAATGATTTATGGACGCCCCCGAGACTTCGTTCCAGAGAGTGGATGTTCATCCCTTGGGGCTCTAAACCCCCCGATAGACATCGTGCATTACCTACTAAACTGGATTTATTGAAGTATCTACAGACTAGATCCCCACACTCATGTTTTCATAGCACTGCATATTATACCGACCCCAGCCAAAGAAAGATGGTTGAGAAGGGCTGGTTAGGCGCAGATTTAATTTTCGACCTTGATGGAGACCATCTTCCGGGCGTTTCTGATAATGATTTTCCAGGGATGATGGAGAAAATCCAAGAACAGGCATGGAGTCTTTGGTCAGACTTCCTTCATCCAGAGTTTGGATTTGACGAGAAATACGTACAGACAACATTCTCAGGCCATAGAGGATTCCACATACATGTTAGAGACCCATCTCTGATGCACCTTGACTCTAATGCCAGGAGGGAGCTTGTGAATTATATTACTGGTGTAGGAATTGATGTTCAATCTGTAATGTCAGGACCTAATATTGGATGGTCTGAAAGAATAGATTTGGGATTTGACAATGTTGTCGGAAAACTGGCTGATATATCCACAGGAGATAACCCAATTGATAACATAAATCAGCTACATTCAAGTCTGAGATCGAGGAACTTCTCATGTTCCAAGGAACAGATAAAAAAATTAGCCTCAGAATCTATCGCCGGGGGAAGAATAGATAGATTGAGGGATGATAACAGTAGACCAGTCTTCACAACTAAGAAACTTAACGAGGCATTCTGGGAATTGGTCAAGGGAGCCCCATTAGCCGTTGGAGAGACTGATGAAAATGTGACAGTAGATGTAAAGAGAGTTATCAGATGGGTGGGTAGCCTACATGGCAAATCAGGACTTAGGGTTACAGAGTTCCCACTTTCTAGACTGGAGCCAGGAAAGAGTGACTCTTTCGACGCCATGACGGAATCATCAGTTTTCAGTACTCAGAATAGTTGCAAAGTTGAGTTAATCGTTGACGATGTAACTACTAGGATATCAGGACAGGAAGTTTCAGGATCTTCAGGTGATTTGTTCGAAGTACATGAGTCCATGGCTACTTTCCTAGGCCTCAAAGGTTGGGCAATCCTACACTAATGCGGGCACTTAGGCATACTTAATCACAGAATGTTGAATAGTGTAGAGTCCCGGAAATCAACTGAGACGAACATGCCGGACGATGAAGAATCTTTGGTAGGTCCCAACGGAATGCCATTACCACCGCCCCCACCAGGTCTCAATTTACCCCCCCCTCCTCCTATTCCGATCCCACCAACACCAGGGGAATTGAAAGAAGAGGTACAATCCAATATTGAACCCGAAGATATGGAAAATTTCTCTGAAGAAGAGTCGAAGAATGACTTTCAAAGTCATTGGGAGAAAAGGAAATCCAATAATGACTCTCAAGCTATAGAAAGCAGGGATAGTATGTATGGTCACATAGACAGAATTTCATCTGGTCAGGTGGGTTCACTGATGGACAGGTTTTCTGACCGGTTTGGCTCAGAACTGGACAGAGAGATTATTGTACTCAGAAAGAAGCAACAGAAAGATCTACTTGCTATCAAACCAACTGTAGAACTAATTTCATCACCCGATGATGACATCGAAGAAGAATCAGAAGATCAGGGTGATGATGGCGAAGAGGAAATTGAGGACCTGTTCTCACAATTCTTCGATATCGTGAATAATCTGCTTGGTGATATGGATGAGGATTTCATAAATTCCTTTGTCTCCTCAGATGACTTTCCCCTCTTCCAGGAAGTGGGAGAAGGGCCAAATGATTGTGATGACGAAACTAAGGCAGAATTTTTCTCTATGATTAATCGGGTACTTGGAGATCTTCCGGAGGACAAGATTGGAGATTTTGTTGATTCCCCGGGCTTTACGATCTATCAAGAGATGGGCGAGATTTATTCATGATAAAATATTGAGGTGCGAATATGGGGCTATTGGAAAAGGCAGGCAAGATTTCAGAAGACGATAAGAAGGAAGAAGTAGTTACAAAAACCACTCCCGTTAATGTTGAACCAGCACCTGTGGCCTCTAAATCAAGACGCGCTAAGAAGAAGGAAGCTAAGGCGGCCGCAAAGAAGAAGGAGCCTCGGAAGCCTAGAGCCAAGAGAGAGAAAAAGCCCAAATCTCCTCCTAAAGTCATTCCCGATGGATATGAAGAAGTTGGAAGCGCAAGAGCATCGCTAAGGCTATTTGTCGATTTTGCAGTAAATTTTGGCTTCATAATTGCAATATTTGTAGCGTTTGCAATCCTAGAAACTCCTACTACACTGGCCCTAATTGTATCTGTCTTACTTTCTATATTCAATATGGTTGTAATGCCCATAAGGTTTAGCCGTTCTATGGGCAATGTAATTTCACGTACACAATTCATTAATTCTAGAGCGGACAACGCTACTTTCATCTATCACTCCCTCAAGAATACAACAATAGCTTCTTACTTCATATTCTTACTTGGTGTATTCTTTGGCATTTCCATGCTCGGAGATAGCTCAGGTATTGAGGGCGGAGATTTCATGAACGCCTTTATTGTAATATGCCTCTCTACAATTTTGATCCCCTTGTTGGACTACATTTTCAGAAGGACTAGAGCGGACTCGCTAGGTGTTTGGGAAGTAGCCTTTGGAGGTATCTGGCTAGTAAAGGCTACCTCCACTACGGATTCGAATTCTAAATCAAGATTCATGCAAAGGTTAGAATCAATGGCGGAGTATGCAGAGTCGCGGGTCGACCTTGACGATGACTCCGAAAAGAGTTGATGAGTTACCTAACCCTGGAACCAGAGCCAATATCGCCTTTAGTAGTCAATATGCTTACATTACCATCTCCATCATCTGCAGCGAGCAACATCCCTTCGGATAATACGCCCCTAAGTTTACGGGGCTCTAAATTAGCTACGAATACAACATTCAATCCTTCTAATTCCGTTGGATCATAATAGTCTTTGAGTCCAGCACAAACGGTTCTAGTTGAATCCGGTCCATCTTGAATTTTTACCACGTATAGCTTATCTGCATTGGGATGCTCTTCAACCGAAACTACTTTCCCAGTCTTCATTTCAACCTTCAAAAAATCTTCAAATTCTATGTAATCAGCTCCTTTGTCATCATTCTCCATAGGGTCATCATTAATATCATTGGCCAAGGATATTTCATGATTTAGAATTTCATCAAGGTCTAACCTAGTAAAAAGAGGCTCGGGCGATATCTCGTTCCATTGCAGGTCCAAGGAGTAATCTGTAGAATTATCCCATAATTCACTGTCTAGATCGGTTTTCTCCCCGAGCATTTTCCATAATTTCTCAGATTGAAATGGCATAAATGGCCTTGTGCAGATTGCCAATGTCCTACAAATCCTCCAAGAAAGGGCCAGTCCAGAAAGAGAATGATCCTTTGCCTCAGATTCTACTGATTTTAGATACTTCCATGGCGCACATTTCTGTAAGAGTTGATTGCCAATCTGCGCTATCGATATGATTGATCTCAATGCTTCTTTGAACCTCTGTCTTTCCATAGAATCAATCGCTGAACGTAGGATATCTTCGCACTGCGAGATCATGTCTGAGTGCCTTTCAATATCGTCATATTTCAGTAACGGATTTCCCTCTCCTGTTGCTAACCTATTAGTCAGTGTCATTACCCTATGTACAAAGTTTCCATAGGTTCCGATAAGCTCATTATTTACCCTGTCAACAAATTCCTCCCATCTGAAATCAGTATCATGAGTTTCGGGCATATTGATGGATAAGTAATATCTCAGACAGTCCGCATCATATCTATCCAAGAAGGATGGCAACCACACCGCGTGCTTCCTGCTTTTACTGAATTGGCCACCCTGAAGCATTAGATATTCATTTGAAGACACATTTTTTCCGAGTACTAAATCTCCCTCAGATAGATCACAAGTCACCTTTCCGTTGTTGTTTGAAGCATTGATTCCCATAATGAGTGCTGGCCAAATAATTGTATGGAATGGAATGTTGTCCTTACCCATGAAGTAAATATGCTTTGGCGACTCTCCACTAGAGCTTTTCTTCCACCAATTTTCCCATGCTGAGTCTCCATCGGGGTGACCATTTGCAGTTGCATATCTCTCAGACCAAATTCTAGCACAGGAATAGTATCCCTGAACTGCCTCAAACCAGACATAGATACTCTTTGAAGACCAATCAGATCCTTCAATTGGAATATCTATCCCCCATTCTATGTCTCTTGTCACTGCTCTCGGTCTAAGCCCCATATTTAGCCAATTCTTGGTCATTGACCTAACATTAGGCTTCCAAACTGACTGCATATTCGATGCATATAATTCGAGGCTATCTTGAAAGATATCTAATTTGAAAAAGAAATGATCCGTATCTCTAACTTCTATATCTGCTGCTGGATCTAATTTGGATAGTGGATTGAGCAACTCATGGGCTTCATATGTTGAGCCACACTCGTCACATTGGTCGCCACGAGCCTGACCTTCACCGCAAACAGGACAGGTCCCTTCTACATATCTATCTGGTAGGAATCTAACTTTGTCTTCTGAAATTGAACAATATTGCTTCATTGTCTGCTTCTGTAACATTCCTGAATCCAATAATTTAGTAAAAACATCTCCAACTAACTCTTTATGTCTTGAATCTGTAGTTCTGTTGTACAAAGCACCCCCATACTCGATACCTCTTGAATCAACATTTTGAGGCCAGGCACAACCAAGCTTAGTTAGCGAATCTAGCGCTAATTCATGATACTTGTCTACTATCTCCTGTGGTGATACGCCCTGTTGCTCTGCGGTAATTGTTATTGGGGTTCCATGCTCGTCAGAACCACTGCACATCAGTACTCTTCTACCCCTGGCTCTTTCGTACCTATATTGGATGTCAGCAGGAAGGCAATTACCAGCCACATGACCTAGGTGTAATGGCGCATTAACATATGGCCAAGCCATGAAAATTGTAACATATTCCGGCTCCGCCACATGGTTAGCGGTCAGTCACCTATTTATGTCGCAATCGGTCGTATAGCAACAGGGAGCAGTCATTCGTGTCACGCACATGTATAATTTTCGTTCAAAAGTGAGGAAAGATAGTTGGTAGACTACACGCTTATCATAGCCTATTCGGGACTAGCTCTAGGAGCGTCCTTCCTATGCAGTATACTGGAAGCAGTATTGCTTTCCACAAGCCATGGTCACATAGCCGCTCTAAAAGATACTCATCCCAAAGTTAGCGATCTGTGGTCACAATGGAAAGATGACCCCGAAAGGCCCCTCACTGCTATATTGACTCTGAATACTATAGCACATACTGTTGGGGCCCTGGGTGTCGGCGCGGAGGTACAGACTCAGTTCGGCGGAGGCATGATTGTACATGTTGCTGCCGCTGTCCTAACATTGGCAATACTGTTACTGAGCGAGATTCTCCCCAAGACCATTGGTGCTCTCTACTGGAGGAAACTTACTATTCCATCAGCTAGGATAATGAAGGCTATGATGTTCGCTCTTTGGATCATAGTCAAACCAATAGAGATTACAAGGTCTCTATTACCTGCAGTAGAGACTGAGACTGTTACCAGGAATGAACTTTCTGTGTTGGCTGATATAGCCGAAGAGACAGATGTAATAGAAGAAGATGAAGAGGCGGTAATTCAGAATCTGTTGAAGCTCAGAGAAATCATGGTAAGTGATATCATGACTCCAAGAGTAGTAGTGACTTCGGTATCTATTGATGATACAGTTTCTGATGTCTTGGAGAGGATACCGATAATGGTTCATGGAAGAATGCCAGTAACAGGAGGTAATATTGATGATGTACGGGGAGTTGTTCTAAGAAGCGAGATTCTCCGTAGAGCAGCAGTCGATGAGTATGGTAAGAAGATGTCAGAAATTTCTAGGCCCGTTAATCTGTGTAGTGACAACGACTCCGTGGACAGGGCGCTAGATATTCTCCTCGAGACAAAATCTCAAATCTTAATTGTTAAAGATGAGTTTGGCGGGACAGAAGGATTAGTTACAATGGAAGATGTGATCGAGACTCTCCTTGGTGTCGAGATAGTAGACGAGTCAGATCAGGAAGCGATAGACGGGGGCTCACATCATGAGGACATGCGAGAACTCGCAAAACAGAGAGTCGAGGAGAGCGAGTAGTGGCCTATTCAGGCCTATCGAAAAATTCCCATTGCAATTCTGCTAATTCCTCATTAGTCGATGCCTCCGAATATGCTTCAAGTGGCATCCTGTTCAATTCCAGAAACGATCCCCCATATGGAAGGCACGACAATATCCTCTTTGCCTGATCTTTTCTGCCAAGAATGTACAGTGAAGATGCGAATGCTTCCGCAGTAGAAAGCCTTCCCGGCTTACCCCATGATACTGGGTTGGCTGCTAATAGTACCGGAAGAGTTCTACCTTCTAGTCTGGTGTACCTAGAAATAGTATCTAGAGACTCTTCCAGTCTCTTCCAAGAACAGTCCAGTGCTACGATAGACCCGCCACGCGATACCGACTTCATGTCTTCTGGGCCCATCAAAATACCACTAGATGGGTCAAGAAGAAATCCCCTCTTCGGTGCCGCGCGTGTAGATTTGTGTAAAACCGCGTGCCCATGTTTAGAAAGCCTCCTTGCACTGCATTTCTTAGGGTCATCTTGGTCTAGGTGGATGACATGAAGAGGAACGTCCTCCAACTCATTCTTTCGCAAGGAACTCATCTAGAGCATCTCCTATTGTCATACTTCTGCTAGTGGCGGTCTTAATTGGCCTTTCAGGATCTAATGCGTTCTCTTCAAATAATACGATATCCATTGACTTTGCTATTTTCTCAAGAATATTATCAGCGGGTAGAACCCCAGCTTCAATCTTCTGAACATCATTGAGTCTTAAGTTTAGTCTCTTAGCCATTTCTCGAACAGTCCATCCTTTTCCTTCTCTTGCAATTTTGATCCTAGTGTGGAAATCTCTGGCGACTTCTTTCTCCATCTTAGTGATGTTTTTAGTATATGTTTTGGTAGTGGTTGAAACTGGTTTTCTCACAGTTTGGGTAGTAATTCTTCTTTCCAAGACTGTCAAGTTATTTGATTCGATACATCTTGTACAACATCTTAGTCTAGCTCCTGATATTTCTGAAAGAAATGTTGAAACTCTATTTGTCCCACACATCTCACAGGTTGCCATGTTCTCGCCAAGGAGCACTCTATCATATGGGTTGGGGTTATTTGAAATCAAATACCCCTTACGAGACTCATGGCTACTGGCTCCGACGCCCATCGTCAGGAAGATCCCGCCAACACTACTTCAGTTTCAAATCTACAAACTGAAATCAAGGGCCTCACAGAAACTGCACAACAACTGTTAACCGATAAGTTACTACTTGAGAGCGAAATATCCCAGGTTAAGAAGCGCGCAAGCCGACTCGAGGAAGAGATTAGGAATCTCAGAACCCCCCCAATGGTAATAGGGCATATACAGGACCTTGTGGATGAAGGAGCAATAGTCAGGAGTTCAAATGGTACAGTCTTCCTAGTTTCTATCAATCCTCGCATCGATGAATCGCTCTTGATTCCCGGAGCTAGAGTAGCGCTTAATCAGGACAATCTCTCCGTAATTGAGGTTTTATCTGACTCTTGGGACCCACTCGTTGTTACTTCTGAGATAATTGAAAAACCTTCTGTTACATTTGACGACGTCGGAGGGCTCGAAGAACAAATTGTCCAAATTCGTGAAGCAGTAGAGCTATCTTTCACAAATCGTGAAGACTTCAAGAGACTCGCTATAGATCCTCCGAAAGGAGTCCTGTTAACCGGACCTCCTGGCACTGGAAAGACTATGTTGGCCAAAGCCGTAGCAAACTCCACCAATGCCGTCTTCTTGGGTTTAGTAGCCTCCGAATTAGCTCAAAAATATATTGGAGAGGGAGGAAGATTAGTTAGAGAGATTTTCGACCTCGCCAGGAAAAGAGCTCCGGCAATTGTCTTCATCGACGAGCTTGACGCCATAGGATCCAAGAGGCTCGACAGCGCAACGTCAGGAGACAGAGAGGTTCAGAGGACACTTATGCAACTTCTTTCAGAATTGGATGGTTTTACACCACTCGAGGATGTCAAAATTATAGCAGCCACTAATAGGCCAGAGCTTCTTGATAATGCTCTATTGAGACCGGGTAGATTTGATAGGATTGTCGAGATTCCTCTTCCCGACGAGGACAGTAGGCTTTCAATATTGAAGGTGCACACTAAGAAAACTCCCATATCAGGTAGGATTAAGTTGGAAGAAATAGCCTCTAGAACCGATGGTTTTAGTGGTGCGGAATTAAAATCACTAGTTGTCGAGGCTGGTGTTAGTGCAATATCGAAAGGTAATAAAAAGATAACAAAATCAGATTTTCTAGGATCACTAGAGAAACTTACAACAAACAGGATGAAAGATAAAAATGATAACTCATCCGGACTATATGATTGATGAGTAATCCTAATCCCTTAATCTCCATGCGAGGTCATGGGCGGACCGTTGATTGAATGCGTACCTAATTTTAGTGAAGGCAGAGATAAGGATATCATAGATGCCATAATAGATTCCATTACAAGTATAGACGGAGTAAGCGTGCTAGATGTAGATATGGGGGCGGATTTTAATCGTACCGTAGTTACGATGGTTGGTGAACCCGAAGCAGTTTTGGAAGCGGCGATAAAGTCTACAGGAGTCGCATTGAAATTAATAGATATGTCAAAACATACAGGGGAACACGCCAGAATGGGTGCTATTGACGTAGTTCCTTTCATACCTCTCAGTAACTCCACAATCGATGACTGCATTGAACTTTCAGTGCGTTATGCAAACGCAGTCTCCCTAAATTATGGCATTCCAATTTATCTCTACGCTGAATCGGCTAGGGATGAGAGACGTGTAAAACTACCAGATATTAGGAAAGGTGAGTATGAAGGTCTCAAAGAAAAATTATCTGTTCCTGAGTGGCAACCGGATTTTGGTCCTTCAGTGTTCTTGCCTCGTTCCGGAGCTACTGCTACCGGAGCTCGGCAAATTCTGATTGCATACAATGTAAATCTTAGCACTCATGATAAGTCCTTGGCCAATATAATTGCAGGTAAATTACGTTCAAGTGGCGTGATTAAGAGGGACAAACAAGGGAACAAGTTGGTCGACTCAAATGGAATTACAATTAGGGAGCCTGGAAAATTCAAAGCATTACAGGCGGCTGGATGGATGTATGATGAAGATACTGCTCAAGTATCCATGAATCTACTTGATCACACCATCACCGGCCTTCACGACGTTACAGAAGCAATACGATCGGAGGCTGATAAACTGGGACTAACGGTCACTGCTAGCGAACTTGTTGGTTTAGTCCCAATGAAGGCAATGATTCAAGCTGGAATGCATTATTGTATGAATCCAGATGAGGGTAATGAAAACAATATTTTACAACATGCAGTAGATGGTTTGGGCTTGGATGGCTTGCATGAATTTGATGCCAGCTCTTCAATTATCGAGCTAGCAATACGGGGGGATTTACCTGAATAATGGATATTTCGATGTCTTATCAAAAATATCTTCCTCCGATCCTACACCGGGAGGTGGTTCAGTAGCCGCTCTAACACTAGCCCACGCGCATGCGCTAGGGATGATGGTTTCCAGGTTGACTCTAAGTAACAAAAAATGGTCGAAAGGTCATGATTCTGCGTCAGAAGTGATAAAATCATCTACCAATGGAATCGAGCTCTCACTGTCGCTTGCTCACGAAGATGCTTCGGCTTTTGATTCCGTAATGGATTCCTACAGGCTTCCAAAGGATAACGATGCCCAGAAAACAATTAGAGAAAAGGCCATAGCTTCTTGCACAATTAACGCTGCATTAGCGCCACTAAAAATAATGCGAGCATCGGGTGACTATCTACAATCGATTGTAGCGCTATCAAGATATGGTAACCCCAATGCCCTTACGGACCTCCTCGCATCATCTGAACTGGCACGCGCATCATCAAGAATAGCATCTTATAATGTTCAAATTAATTTAGATTCCTTGGATGAAACCGAAGAAAGGGAAAGCATATCACAGGAGATGGAAAATCTTCTGGAACTATCTCATGCCAGCCATTCTAATATTGAGTCAACTATACTGGAGAGACTGGAATGGAATTAACGTTCAAAGAACAGATATTGGTCGGAATCCCCGATCATTTACCAGCTGTAAAACCGATTGATTCCTCTGTCCCACATGCTCCCATTAGACCACAAGTTCTCAGTGATCCAGAAAAAAAATTAGCAATTGAAAACTCATTAAGATATTTTCCAAAGAAATGGCATAATGTATTAGCAATTGAGTTTCTACAAGAACTGGATGAGTTGGGCCATATTTACATGCACAGGTTTAGGCCAGAATATGAAATGTTTTCCAGACCTATAGATGACTATCCATCTATCTCTCCCTCAGCTGCTTCAGTAATGTTAATGATTCAAAATAACCTAGATCCTCTGGTAGCTCAATATCCACATGAGTTGATTACGTACGGCGGAAATGGATCTGTATTCCAAAATTGGGCACAGTACCTCATCTCAATGAAACTACTTGCTAAGATGAATGACAATCAGACACTTGTGATTAACTCAGGGCATCCATTAGGACTGTTTCCTTCGAGTCCAGAATCTCCTAGAGTAGTCATTTCTAATGGCCTAGTAATTCCAAATTACTCTTCTCAGCCGGACTATGAAAAGATGAATGCACTTGGAGTGACACAGTTTGGACAGATGACTGCAGGGTCTTACATGTATATTGGGCCACAGGGCATTGTTCATGGAACAACAATTACTCTATTGAATGCAGCTAGAAAATATCTTGATGTCGATAACGAATCGGACCTATCTGGGATACTATTCATCACATCAGGTTTAGGCGGAATGTCTGGCGCACAAGCTAAGGCGGCGGTCATCGCAGGAGCTGTTTGTATAATAGCAGAGGTCGATTCACATGCCGCCATCAAGAGGCATCAACAAGGATGGCTGTCCGAGTTACACTACGATTTGAACGATGTAATATCACGTGCCCGCCTAGCGGTAGAGGATAATGAGGCTGTATCAATAGGCTATGTTGGGAACATAGTAGATTTACTTGAGGGGCTTATTGAGAATAATCTAACTCCAGACCTAGGTAGCGACCAGACCAGCCTTCACAATCCCTGGTTAGGTGGCTACACTCCTGCTGGATTAACATTCGAAGAGGCGAAAGAACTCCTATCAAATGACCCTGAAGATTTTAAAATAAAAGTGAAGGACTCCTTAAGAAAGCATGCGAAAATGATCAATCTATTGTCTTCCAGAGGTATGAAATTCTGGGACTACGGAAATGCCTTCCTCTTGGAGGCTAGTAGATCTGGAGCGGATATTGTAGATGGACGCGGTCAATTCAAGTATCCATCATACGTTGAAGATATAATGGGGCCAATGTGTTTTGACTACGGCTTCGGTCCTTTCCGTTGGGTTTGCACATCTGGTTTAGCTAAGGACCTAGAAACATCTGATTCTATTGCGCACACCATACTTACTGAGCTCCATTCAGAAGCCCCAGATAGAATCAAACAGCAATATTCGGATAATCTCAGATGGATAGAAGAAGCTGGAAAAAATGATCTGGTGGTGGGAAGTAAAGCCAGAATATTGTATGCTGACTCTATAGGAAGAAAATCTATCGCTTTGGCTTTCAATGAGGCTATAAGAAATGGAGATATTTCGAAACCTATCGTTCTTGGTAGAGATCATCATGATGTTAGTGGCACAGACAGTCCTTACAGGGAGACTGCTAATATCAAAGACGGATCCAAGTTTACTGCGGATATGGCCGTTCAGAATTTTGTGGGCGACTCGTTCAGAGGAGCAACTTGGGTTAGTCTTCACAATGGGGGAGGTGTCGGCTGGGGGGAGGTCATCAATGGTGGTTTCGGACTGTACATAGACGGTTCTAAAAGATCCAGAATAGCGATCGAATCAATGATTCCATGGGATGTTGAAAACGGTATAGCGAGAAGGTCGTGGGCTCGGAATGATGAGGCCATGTGGACAATAAAAAGAGCCATGGATAATGACGCTAATCTGAGTGTTACAATCCCATTCTTAGTAGATGAGAATATTTTGAATAATCTCTTTGATTCTCGATGAGTCTATTTGCTAATGCCCTTACCGGAATCTATGAGAGAGCTCGTGATAGATGGTAATTCCCTGACTATACGTGACGTCGTAGACACTGGTTTAGGACTAACCAAAGTGGTTCTTTCAGAATCTGCTAGAGAAAAAAGGAGTGTATCCAGGGAGGCGGTTGTAGAAATTCTGAAAACCGGAACCGTAACTTACGGCATAAATACCGGTTTTGGTGCTCTTTCTTCCGTTTCTATCATGCCGGATAAATTAGAACAGCTCCAAGCCAATTTGATCAGGAGCCACTCGTGTGGTATAGGAGAACCAATGGAAAACCGCCACACTCTTATGATGATGCTAATTAGAGCAAATACACTTTGTAGAGGCAACTCTGGTGCTAGACCAACAATAGTTGATACACTTATTTCAATGATTAACTATGGCATATGTCCAGTGATACCTAGAATTGGCTCACTTGGAGCTTCAGGAGATTTAGCTCCATTATCTCATCTAGCATTAGGCATGATGGGAGAAGGGGAGTGTAACATTAGGAATGAAACCGGAGAATGGTCTTCATTGCCCTCTATCGAGGCTCTTGGAAAATATGGAATTACTCCAATAGTTCCGGCCGCTAAAGAAGGACTATCCCTTATCAACGGCACAAGTCAAATGTGCGCCTTCATGTGCGAGGCATTGTATAATTTGGATATCCTTTGTTTTGCCTCTGATGCCTCTGTCGCTTGTACTGTTGAGGCTATCAGAGGATCTCACAAGCCTTTCGATCCAAGAATACACAATTCCAGGCCTCATCCTGGTCAAACTTTGTCAGCAGCAAGGATTTCATCGCTTTTAGAAAATTCAGAAATTAAAATTTCTCATTTAAATTGTGATCGAGTCCAGGATGCATATTCCATAAGATGCTCTCCGCAAGTACATGGGCCTGTTATCGACATGCTAAAAGAATCTAGAAGGATTCTAGAAATTGAGATAAACAGCTCTACAGACAATCCTCTTGTATTCACTGAGGGAGGTAGTACAGAGGTGATATCTGGAGGTAATTTTCATGGTCAATACATTGCATTGAGCAGTGATTCTATCTCCATAGCATGTCATGAGCTTGCAAGTATTTCAGAGAGAAGAATAAACCAGATATTAGATCCGAAATGGAGTGGGCAAAGCGCATTTTTGGCGAATAATGAAGGCCTTGAGAGTGGTCTAATGATAATTCAATACTCCTCGGCTGCAGTATTAGCAGAATTACACCTATTATCAAACCCCGCAACTACTTCCAACACGCCAGTGAGCAATGGGAAGGAGGACCATGCATCAATGGGTGCCACGGGAGCATACAGAACTATGATTTCAACCAGGCTTTTGGCTAATGTTATCGCGAATGAAATTATTTGTGCTTCAGAGGCAATAATCAGGATTAATGAAAAACCGGGCCAAGGTGTTTCTAAAGTTCTTGAATGGTCAAGGAGTATTGTAGCGCCTCTTGAGAGCGACCGGCCTCTGTCGAAGGACACAAAAAACCTTTCTGAGTCATTATTGAATGGGGATCTAACCAGGATTTTTATGTGATTTTATGCAAGAGAAAATGCACCTAACTCAACATCCAGGGCTGAACCCTCCATCATTCGAAGCTAGGATTACAGACGTCCTTGATGACGGTGTATACTTAGATAGAACATTTTGTTATCCGAGAGGTGGCGGACAACCCGGAGATAAAGGAACGATTGCCTCCATCGATAAAACAAGTCATATGGGCGAAGTTAAACCTGGAGATAGTATTCTCCATCCATTAGAAAGTCCTGAATTATTCGAAATAGGAGATAAAATTGATTGTGAGATAGACTCATTTTGGAGAAATAGGAATACAAAGATGCACACAGCACAACATGTTTTCTCGGCAATAGCAAATGACATGTACAATGCTGAAACAGTTGGCAATCAAATTAGTGATAAGACTACAAGGATTGATCTATGGTTCCCAGACAGAGACCTCTTCGATCCCGAAGAAATTACTCTGCAGGTAAATGATGTTCTGAACTCAGGTGCCGACGTCTTGATTCATAAATGGTCTCGGGAAGAAATCCTTAGCCACGACATGATGAGGCATACAAATTTCATGGACAGGATACCCTCGTCAATTAGTATGCTCAGAGTTGTAGAGATAGAAGAAATCGATTTGTGCCCGTGCGGGGGGACACATGTAGGAAATATTTCAGATATCCCAGAAATAAACATTGTCAATGTAAAGTCCAAGGGTGCTGGGAAACTAAGAATATCATATAATTGAATTTTCTTATTGATAGGTTACAAATTACTGGTGGGCTCGGCAGGAATTGAACCTGCGATCTTCGCCATGTCAAGGCGACGTCATAACCCCTAGACCACGAGCCCAGTAATATTCCGACCCCGTTCTACTCAATGAATGATTGCATTACTATGATATGATTTTTGATATCTTTCCTGAACATCCTTCCTGGCTACAATATCCATGCGCACGAGTTCTACCGTTTTTCATTAGATCTAGACGGCAGTCAATGATTTCACCATATTTTTTACATGTTAAACAAAAACCATCGACCTTTCTGCTCATGTTCCTACATACATAGCTAAACTAACCTCAGATAAGGGATTTTTGGTAATATTATCAATTTATCTCTAAAAACGTTATACTAATCTAAAGTTAGCTGTGTTTTTCATTATTTTTTTTCTGATAACCTAGATTATCAGTTATCCGTGTAGCTCTATTTTGTAACATTTGTATTGGTCGAAAAATAATATTACGACATACGAATGATAAATCATAATGGTAATTACAAACTTGTGTATAATTTTAGATATTTACAAATGTATTAGTTTCATTTTACAATTATCCCGTTTACCATGGTTTTCGAAATAGGATTCATTCCAGGGGTTTGACACCAGGATTCTACCTTCTTGGAATGAAGAATGTTAAGTGACGCCGAATTATTTTCTAAAATTACTCCGAGAGCACCATTCTCCTTATTCACCATTGTTGTAGAAGGATTCCTAGTGCTTGCAGTCAGCGCAGTGATAGGATCTATTCCACACCTATGCGTAGCAAGAGACCCGATGAATGGCATAGAGATCGTATTGCAATTAGGATTGAAATCTGTAGCAATAGAAAAGGCCCAAGAGTTTTCGACACATTTTTTCATCGGAGGGAAATCATCGATACCCAATACGTATTGTGTGCCTGGGAGGAAAGTTTGCATTACCCCAATCTCATGTGCTATAGCTCGGGACTCGTCGTCCGAAGTAGCAACATGGTCAGCGCTAATGGAACCCAATTCGGCGGCAATTGCTAGTCCTCCCGAGTCTACAAATTCGTCCGCATGTATCCTAGAACCCATTCCCATTTCTTTTGAAGCTGTGATAATTTCAAATGTATCATCTATTGTAAACCAACCAGGTTCACAAAACACATCTGCCCAATTAGCAATGCCTTGATTTACAACCATCGGCAACTGTTTTCCAATCAACTCTTCTATGTATTCCTCCTTGCTCATCCTAGAAGGGATATCATGCGCACCTAACCAAGTAGCTTGGATTTCACAAGGTGAAATTTTATTCACTCTCTCCGTAGCTTCAAGTAGTTTAAGTTCTGACGAAGCGTCAAGTCCGTAACCGCTTTTAGCTTCCATAGTCGTGGTACCAAGCTTCAATGCATCATATGCCCTATAGGCGCCAAGCTCTACCAATTCGTCTATCGAACAACTTCTCGTGCTTTCTACTGTCTTAGATATCCCCCCGCCTAATTTGGATATATCCGTGTATGTCAGACCTTTTTGTCTGAGTGCAATTTCATTACTCCTATCCCCGTCCCAAATTAAATGAGTGTGAGAATCTACGAAACCTGGTACTATAGCCCCTCCTTTAGCATCAATTATGTTCATATTGCCTATCTTTTCTGAAAATCTATCCCATGATGGTGCATATTCCGAAATTAAACCCTCGGAGTCTATTATTTTCACTATTAGCCCGTCCTCAATTAAAATTCCGAGTCCTTCAGAATAGACATTGAGTTCTTTATCGCCCATTTCCTCACCTATGAGCGGTTTTGTAATGTCACCATGGGACATGTGAGCTATTTCCCCTGAGTTAACAACCAGTGTTCGCACGACTCTCGACAGTAGTGATGCTTGAAAGCACTACCCTTCTCGTAGATATGTGACAGGACTAGTTGTAGGCATAGAAAGTACTGCTCATACGCTATCTATTGGCTTTGTTGATGAAACAGGAGAGCTATATTCATCTGAATCAGCACTTTTCAAGCCAAAGGAAGGGGGCATACATCCTCGCGAAGCCGCCGATCATCATTCTTTAGCTGCACCGGGACTCGTTTCTGCTCTGTTGAAGAGGAAGGATTTCAATCAAGATGACATCGTTGCCGTTTCATTTAGTCAGGGTCCAGGACTTGGTCCCTGCCTACGGATCGGTGCTTCGGTTGCCCGCTCACTCTCGTCATATTGGAAAGCGCCGTTAATTGGTGTTAATCACTGTGTAGCACATATTGAAGTAGGCAGGAATCAGACTGGATGTGAAGATCCGGTTTTACTATACGCAAGCGGGGGAAATACGCAAGTTATAGCTAGATCTGGAGATAAATACAGGGTCATAGGAGAGACTTTGGATATTGGAATTGGGAATATGTTAGATAAGTTTGCACGAAACCATGGAATAGCATTTCCGGGCGGACCGGCCATTGAGAAGCATTCCCAAAAATGGGATCGGGATGCATCTGTTAGCGGACCAGAGTTATTGGCCCTGCCCTATGGAGTGCATGGTACGGACTTAGCATTCTCAGGCCTACTAACGTCCGCCATTTTTCACTCTAAAAAATTTCCATTGGAACAAGTTTGTTATTCTCTTCAAGAGCATGCATTTTCTAGCTGCATTGAGGTTGCTGAAAGGGCCATGGCACATACTGGGAAGACAGAGTTACTCTTAGGGGGCGGTGTTGCTTGTAATCAGAGGCTTCGTGAGATGAGTGCGATAATGTGTGAAGAAAGGGGTGGAAAATCTTTCTGGCCAGAAAAGCAGTATTGTATAGATAATGGGACCATGATAGCTGAATTAGGTAGAAAAGAGATACAATCTGGAAGGGTTACTGAGTTGGAAGAAAGCACTATTGACCCGTCCTTGAGGACTGACTCTTCTACGATATCATGGCCATGATGGCACCAAGTCTTATCAAAGGCCTTCATAGCGGACATATGGAGATAGTGTAGTGCAGAGGAGGAGAAAACCGAGGGCCAAACCTCGTGACGTGTTTAGTGGATCTTCGACAACACCCGGCAAGACTACCAAAAACCCTCCTCCAAGAGAAAATAAAAGGCCAATTACAGCGCCTCCTTCTAAACCAGCAGTTCCACAAAAAGACTCAGTAAAGACCTATGGGAAAGTCCCTGAAGAGACAGAAGACGCTGTAGTGGTCAAGAGCGTAGAATCGCCAAATTCTACTGACATAACAGAAAAAAATATACTGGGAGACTCTAGGAAAACTATGGGACTTAGGGATAAAATCGTAATCTCTGAACCTGAAGTAAAGGAAAATGTAACCAGTAAAAGAGCTCAAGATATTATAGATAAAAGTAGAGCAAGGGCCATGGAGTCATTTGTCAAGAAACCCATTAATACCGATACTAAAGATAAGACAAAAATATCCCCTACGCCAAAGAAAAGAATTAGGAAAAATAAGAATTCTTTCCAGCCCGCGGAAAGAAAGAGAAGGCTTGATAGAAGCCGGCATATGGAATACAAATACGAAGTTAGGAGATTGTTGATTGAGCTAAATATCGATGAGGAATACCGATCTAGTTTATTGGGAACCACATGGGCCAAGGGGGAAAGGCAAACAGTTTCTGATGCAAAAGATTTCTTATTTTCAAAGCACTCAGAGGGCATCATAGATGAGCATCAGCTCGAGACTTTAACTAAAGTTGTAGATGGATACACGGTTAGGCGTTGAATGCGCATAATTCATTTCCTCCTCCCTGTTGGGTGAGACAAGGGTGAATCTGTGGTAACGCCAATGGATGAAAGCATAGAAGGCGGAAAACCGCCATACACCAACGGCATATATCCCGATATGTATAGAACTAGGTTATGGACAATGAGACAATATGCTGGTTTTTCTACGGCCGAACAGACTAATGAAAGATTCAGATTATTATTAGAGCAGGGTCAAACAGGGCTCTCTGTAGCCTTTGACTTACCTACTCAATTAGGGCTAGATTCTGATAATGATAGGTCCTTGGGGGAAGTAGGGAAAGTAGGCGTTCCGATAGACTCGATTTCTGATATGAGAGTTTTATTTGAAGGAATTGATCTTTCCAATGTATCTACATCCATGACGATCAATGCTCCGGCTACTACTCTACTCGCCTTATATGTGGCAATTGCCGATGAACAGGGAGTAGATAGGAAAAATATCAAGGGGACAGTTCAAAATGACATTCTCAAGGAATATATTGCCCGAGGACTGTACATTTACCCTCCAGAAGCCTCTATGAGGTTAACATCTGATCTTATGAAGTGGTGTTCCATTAATGCTCCCTCTTGGAATACTATATCGGTAAGCGGATATCATATGAGGGAAGCTGGATGTACTGCTGTCGAGGAAGTTGCATTGACGATTCTGAATGGAATTGAATATGTAAAAAATGCCATTGATAATGGGATGTCTGTAGATGAGTTCGCGCCTAGAATTTCTTTCTTCTTTGCATGTCAAAACAATATTTTAGAGGAAGTCTCAAAGTTCCGCGCGGCCAGAGAAATATGGTATGAGCTGTTGACCAATAGGTTCGAGCCAAAAAATCCTAAATCGGCTATGCTTAGATTCCATACACAAACGGCTGGAGCTTCTCTTACAGCTCAACAACCGTTCAATAACATAGTAAGAGTATCATATCAAGCTCTTTCAGCGGTTTTAGGCGGGACTCAGTCACTTCATACCAATAGTTATGATGAAGCCATAGGACTACCAACAGATGAGGCTGTAACAATCGCATTAAGAACACAGCAAATACTGGCCTCTGAAACTGGTATTACAAATCACGTTGACCCTCTTGCAGGGTCATATGTGATTGAACAAATGACGTCTGACATTGTCAAAAAATCCCTAGAATTGATAGAAAGAATAGAGTCCCATGGAGGGGCCTTATCAGGAATTAGATCTGGCATCCAGCAGAGGATGATACATGAGAGTGCATGGAGGCATCTGAATTCGATAGAGGAGGGTTCCATGAAGGTTATTGGCGTTAACGTTAATCAGCTAGAGGAAGACCCTATTGAAGGTCAAATATTGGATACTAAACTCGCTGAGAATCAAGTACTGATGTTAGAAAAATTTAGATCTACGAGGAATAATGATGATGTTAAAGAATCCTTAGATAATCTTAGAAATGCTTGTAATTCTAATGATAATCTAATGGAATTCATCATAGACGCAGTAAAATCAAATTGTACTGTAGGTGAAATAAATGATGTACTAACTGCCTCATTTGGCACATGGATATCCCCAAGCGGTGTTTAAATGACAAAGATAGATCACATAGGAATCGCAACAAATTCGATTACGGAGGCAATGCCGTTCTGGGAAGTGCTAGGATTCACACCTTCAGGAGGAGGGTTGGTAGAGGATCAAGGTGTGAATGTCAGATACTTGGTTAATGAATCTGATACTAGGATTGAGCTATTAGAACCAACAGCGTCTGACACGCCGGTAGGTAAATTCATCAAAAAAAGAGGCATAGGCATTCAACAATTAGCAATATCTGTTGATGACGTATCAGAAACCATATCTAATCTACTAGACATTGGCATCAGGATGATCAATACCGAGCCACAGATAGGACACGGGGGGAATAAAATAGCATTTATTCACCCTTCATCTTCGGGTGGTGTGCTAATAGAACTAGTTGAGTACGTTTGAAAATCATCAAAAGGACCAATGCGCTCGGAACAACATGATTACTTCAATTGAAAGTGTCACTGGCCATGAGAATCGAATACCTGGTCAGATTACAAAAGAAGTAAAGTTTCTATCCTCAACACTCAGCCTTCTGAGAGATTTAGAAGAGATTTCAAATGATGAGTTTTTAGAAGCCGGTTCAATACAGGGTGGCCTGAATCTATTATCCGCTATGATTTCTAATGGTGTAGAAGAGGAAGAATTGGAATCTCAAATTTCATCTTTAAGAGATCGTGCATTATCTATTTGTGTGAGATATCCACAATTAGACGAGAGAATTGAGAGTAAGAGGTAGGCTATCTCCAGAGATTCCTAGTAGAAGGGAAAGCCTCGTTACAATACTCATATACTTCATTATAATAGAGTTTTATTTTTTCTTCAATGTCACGGTTAACTATGGTAGCAGATTTTGTCTTATTCACCCTGACATTAGCAAAGTCATACCTAGCCTGTACTCCAACAAAATTGGATAAAGAATCAATTTTTTGGGTTTCAAACATTTCTTCGTAGATTCCAATGTAAAGGTCTTCTTCACTGAATACGCCCATAACGGTATCAATCGTGTCATTATATCTCGTTCTCATTGAACAATGTTCAGTCCTGTAATATTGCTTTAATGCATCTAAAAAATTTATTTCGCCTGATTCTATGCCTTCATCATAATTACCTCTATCAAGATTATACCTTACGGCGCTCTTTATTCTGTCAACAGGATCCCTCAACAAGATGATTGCTTTACAGGCAATATTCCTTTCTTGGAAATTAGAGTAAATACTCCGTAATCTTGATTTCTTTAGGCCGCTGTAAGAGGGAGTAATATCCCCTGTAATACTTACAGTGTTTGAAAAAATAGATTCAAAATAATCATAATATGAATCATTATTCGTTTGCATATTATATCTTAGATAATTGTTCTTGTTTAATAAACTACTAAATATTCCTGGTTTTTCAATTTTATTGTAACTAAGTAGTGGTATGTCTAACGCATCCCAAATATGATATTCTTTCAGATCCCCTCCTTCATACTTTCTAGATTGCTGTAAATAGCTGTGTAACCAGCTAGTTCCACATTTTTGAAATCCCAGTCCTAAAATGAAAGTGTTTTTTGACTTTCTTGATTCCATGACATCCCCGTTTGTCGTAATGATATCTACTATTTTAACTAATAAATATAATAGTATAGTAATACTGCAGTAATATTTATTAAAAATTTGGTTAAGCACCCACCATGCCTAAGGTCAGTCTTGACATGCCAAACGAGATATTAATGGACATTAAAAGACATGTTGGCGATCAAAAGAAATTTGTTAGTGTAGCAGATGCAATTAGGACTGCATGTAGAAAGTTGCTAGATCAACTTGATTCAATAGATGAAAGGCATGGGAGGTTAGAGGATGACAACTAGAGAAGAAGCAGTAGACGCGATTCATAAATTGGTTAGATATGTTGAGTCTGCGAGTGGCGACTTGAGGGAGGGCCTAATGGATACTCCTGAAAGAGTCATTAAATCATACGAAGAAATATATTCAGGATATAAATTAGAACCTAGCGAAATCTTAGATTCTACATTCAATGGCGAGGAATATGACGGAATAGTTCTTCTAAAAAATATTGAGTTTCATAGTACGTGTGAACATCATCTTCAACCATTCAGTGGTAAAGCCCATATTGCGTATATCCCAGTCGACAGAATTGTCGGGATTAGTAAATTAGCAAGGCTGTTAGATTGTCATTCTAATAGGTTACAAAATCAAGAAAGAATTACTAAATCCATAGCGGATGATATAGTGAAGTATCTGAATCCTCTCGGTTGCGCTGTCATAGTTGAGGCAAAGCACGGATGTATGAGGTGCAGAGGAGTGTCTAAGCAGAACGCCTCCATGACTACCAGTGCTCTGAAAGGGGCATTCTTTGATAATCCAGATGCCAGAAATGAGTTGTTTCAATTAATCAACAACTAGCAGGATGATATTATGATAAAATATCCAATAGTAGAAATTTTTCATTCGGTACAGGGTGAGGGGTTCCATGCCGGGGTGCCTCATGTATTCGTCAGATTTGGAAACTGTAACTTAAGATGCGAATGGTGCGATACAGATTTCCTAACATATGATGAATTATCCTTAGATGAAATCATTGAGAGAGTGTTATCATTTGATTGTAAGAGAGTAATTTTCACCGGTGGAGAACCAGCATTACAAGATCTAAAAACCATAGGAGGAAGACTCAAAGAATTCGGATATTCACTTTCAATTGAGACAAACGGGACAATTTTAATTGACCCAATTATAGATTGGATTTGTGTAAGTCCTAAAGATCAGATTTACCCTACAGTTAAATTAAAGCAACTAAAGGGTGATGAATTAAAGGTAGTGTATTGTGGACAGGATTTATCAATGTATGATGAACTAAAATCCGGTTTTGATCATCATTATATCCAGCCCCTTTACTTGGAAAATGATAGTATTGAATCTAATGGTATTAGCTTTCAGATTGTAGAGGATTTAGTTAAGAAATCCCCTGGTTGGAGGCTATCATTACAAACTCACAAATGGATGGGTGTGCTTTGATGTCATTTAGAGCGGTAATGGCACTATCTGGTGGAATGGACTCGACCTCGTTACTACTCCGATTATTAAGAGAGGAATACTATGTTACTTGCGTTAGCTTTCTATATGGACAAAAACACTCTATTGAGATAGAAAAAGCAATAGAAAACATTGAGAGACTACAGTCCAATGGACTTAGACTGGAGCACAAAGTCATCGATTTGAGTTCTGTTATGGGTTCGTTTCACTCTGCCTTAACAGATGAAAACATCGAAGTTCCCGAAGGACATTATGAAGAGCTACAAATGAAGCAAACAGTTGTTCCTAATAGAAATTCCATATTCTCATCAATCTTGTATGGGATGGGGTTAAGCATATCTCTAGCTGAGAATTGTGATGTAGTTATTGCATTGGGCGTTCATAGTGGGGATCATGCTATCTACCCAGATTGTAGGCCTGAGTTTTACAATGCTCTCTCTAATGCTTTCTCAATAGGTAATTGGGACTCAGAAAGAATTAGCTTTGAGTTGCCATATATCAATGGGGATAAGACTACTATTCTGACAGATGCTGTAATTTCATGTGACATACTAAATTTAGATTTTAATGAGATAATGAGAAGTACAATAACCTCATACAACCCAGATAAAAAGGGCAGATCGAGCGGAAAGTCAGGGTCTGACGTTGAACGAATATTGGCATTCCATGAAATAGGGCTTGTAGATCCCATACAATATAGCTCATCATGGGATTCTGTATTAGAGAATGCGTTGAAATTAAAACATAAAGTTGGTGAATAGTACATGGTAGAACAAGATAATGAGTGGAGAGATCAATTAAGCGATCTTGCCTACAAGGTAACGAGAAAAGGCGGAACAGAAAGGCCCTACTCAGGAGAATATTATCTCGAAGAAAGAAATGGAGATTATTTTTGCATCTGTTGTAATCACCTGCTATTTACCTCTAAAATGAAGTATCATTCGGGTTGTGGTTGGCCCGCTTTCCATACAGAGCACAAAGATGCTGGAATCAAAAGAGTCGTAGATTTGAGCCATGGAATGCGAAGAGTAGAAGTCAAATGCGGTAAATGTGACGCTCATTTGGGCCATGTATTCGAGGACGGTCCGAAGGAGTTTGGCGGTGAAAGATACTGCATTAATTCTGTTTGCCTTGATTTTGTCACGGAGGGAGATAACTGACTAGATTCATGTCTTCTAAGAAATATGGTCACGAGAGGGGCCTATCTGCAGCCTTTAGGCAATGGAGGGCAGGGAGCCACTGTAAATTCCTGCACGGTTATTCTCTAGAATTTGAGTTTGTTTTTGGTACGAATAAATTAGATGATAATAATTGGGTCGTAGATTTTGGTAGCTTAAAAAATCTTGAAGGTTGGCTCAGACAAAATTTTGATCACAAAACATTGGTAGCTTCTGATGACCCAATGTATACAGTTTTCGAAAACTTACATGAGAATGGAATCATTGATATGGTGACCGTTGAAGATACTGGATGTGAAATGTTTGCTAAGATGGCTATGGAGAATGCCAAAGCCTTGATACAGAACATTACGAAAGACAGATGCTGGGTTGAAAGTGTGACTGTACGCGAACATGGGGCAAATAGTGCAACTTGTGTGAGAGATAACTAATTGCTTCAATTACATTTTTTTAAGTTAAAGAAATAGAAAATCCTATTCTGGATAATCCCCCTCTTTCTCAAATAAATTTGCAGCTTCTGTAATTACCGAAATAATCCTATGTATCTCATCGTTCTTCGGCAACCCCCTCATAATGACCCTATTCAAGGTCTCTTCAATGCCTTTTCTCTTATGCTCCTTAGTAGGTATTGAATTTGATAGCCTAGAAATTTCTGTTCTAAGCCTATCCCTAAGATTTGGATCGAGAAGCCTTTGTTGATAGGTAACCTTCGCAACAGAACTTGGAATATTAGCATACCAAGTGTAACAGATGATAGACACCGCGTGACTAAGGTTCAGTATTGGGTAACCTTCCCAAGAAGGTATTGTTACCAGTAGATCGCACCCCTGAAGCTCATGGTTGGTAAGTCCAATATCTTCAGGACCAAATACATACGCTATTTTACCCTCAACTGATACTAATCTATTGGGTAACTCTTCTGGCAAAATGAAATGTCTGAAAGATATTTTATCACCAATTTCCCTCTTACCGGATGTCCCAACAACGATTGAGCAATCCTGTGTTGCTTCATCTAAATTTTCGAATGTTTTGCAATAATCTAGTATATGTTGAGCGTGTTTAGCCCTATTCCTAGTTTCGTCGCTCCAATTTTTATCTCTTCCAACAATTCTCAAATCTGTAATTCCAAAGTTAAGAACAGTTCTAGCAACCGCACCAATATTTCCGTCATATTTGGGCCTAACAAGTATGATTGTTAGGTTATTACTCTCTGTTGGAAATTCAACAGGTAATCTTCCACCCATGCTACCCCGAGCAGTATCGCATTGATAGTAATACGCTAATCTACTCGCCTTTGCCGATACCTGGTGATGTAACCAGCGATCCAGTTTCTCATTCTCTTATTCCCAACGTCTGAATACTCACTCACGAGCTTCTTGTTATCATCGAAGCTATCGGTAAACTGATCAGGATAAAGCTCTAAGAGCCTAATAGCTCGAATTTTAACAAATGATGGTCTGATATTACCCATTTTACTCCTCCAATAACTTTACTTCTAGAGGAAACCCCTCTTCTCTTGTACAAACAACAGTAATCTTCCTCGGAGGCTTTTGCATGCCTCTGGACCAGATATAGTGATTCACAGCCTCGTCAATCCAGATATCCTCATCTTCCTTCATTTTCATATGTCTAGCGACGTGAATTTTAATTTCTGCAATAGCTCTGTTCGCCCTTCGCGTCCTAGGTACACTCCAAGCAGCTCTTAATGGAATAGTCATCTCCTTAATTTCAGCCATATAATCACCTTTGTAGCTTACTTCTTCGCCACATGTTGCGTTTTGGATGTGTTGTGGTGTTCCTGTTTGTTCTCAACATTACCCAGACGGGGACTCTCCTGTTTTGTTTTGTGACCTTCATCAAGCGCCTCTTCTTAGCGTTGGGCTTGTTTCTTGCCATATTATCACCTAATAATTTGATAGTCCAGGATGCCTTTCTATTGCATCGCCTTTCACAGCATGAGCTACGGAATCTAGCATGGCCTGTCCTTCGGGAGTCAGTACTTTCCCATGATTGACATTCCCGGCGGGATTCATTCTACTCTCGATTAGTCCAGCCTCAGTTAATTGTTGCATGATGGTTCTAGAAATATTCCTCGATCCTGCGACTGCTCTGTTTGGCTTCACACCTCGATTCTTGGGGCCACCGTAGTGCTGAGCCATATGGTTGGCTCCAATGGGGCCCAGCTTGCCAACTTTCCTCAATATAGCGGCGGATCTGATATGCCACCAATCATCTTGTGAGGGGGGCCTCTCTCTGTGTGTTCCCGTTTTGACTATTCTGGACCATTCTGGGGGGTTTATTGAGGGTACTTCTGCCAACCGAGCTGAAAGTTCGGTGATCAGAAGGTCTGCAGGCACGTCGTGATATGTAGTCATTGGCTCACCTAGCAGCCGCCCGTCTGACAGTTCATATTTAACCATGGTGACACGTAATCCAAAACAATTTTTCCTAAAATGAGTTACAACGGCCTACAAGGATTGAAATTACCTTAACCTCGCGTAGGTCTATGAAGAAGACAATGTCACAGAATCCTAACATGCTTAGGACCATGATAGGCATAGGTCTAACATTGATATTTGTGCTAGGTTATGCAGTCTATTCCAACACAGTTGACTCGGAATATTATGGGTATGAGACAACTAATAATTCAGAGTCTCTGGAACTTAACCAAGATGATGTGGAAGTTTCAGAGTGGTTCTTATCTACTAACATGCCTATTACTTGGGTCAATGTTTCCGTTATTGGTGCACCTCAAGATTCAATTCTCAGAGTTCAAGCCGATGGGACTCCATGGTTTCACTCCCCGTTCTTAGGCAATAGTCAAGAGTACCCATTCAGTTGTGAAGGAGACGGGGACTACTCTGATTTAGTTGAGACCTGTGATTATTCCACAAGCCATGAAATTATTATCACACAAGAAGAAGGCATAATGAGAGGAATAGTCTCTTCGGTGTTGCCTATAGAAGGACTAGGATATCTTCAGGCCGATGATCTGGAAGAAGCTTACGAGAAGGCAGATGTTCTGATTTCTGAAGAAGCAACAACGATTACTTGGAGGATGGGTGTATACGATGATGAAGGCAATGCTCTAGAGTCTGATGGAATAGAAATCAGAGTATCGATGGTTAATCACGAGTTAACCGATGTCAATGAGTTTCAGATTGATCCTATCGAGGAGTCTGTTTACAGTCTAGCAACACTGATTGGTTGCTTCAGTCTCATGTTAATACTTCCTCTTATTGTATATTTCTCCGCAATTTACAAAGCAAGGAAGGACGAGTCAACCAGGTTAAAAGCTCCACCGTTGGATAAGTAGTATTACTTCAATTCAACAAGATTCAGTTCCATGAGGTTAGTAATTGACGTTAGACAGCGTTGTTTGGCAGGGATTATTTCTTCTTTATAGCAATCTTCCATAATCTGAATGATTTGTGACAATGTTCTATCTCCATCGATAAGATCCCACAAGGCTGAATTCAATCTATCCAATGGTCTCCTAAGTAGTCTAGGGGCTTTAGTTAACCTTGCTAGGAAGTACTCTAATCGATTAAAATCCTTCTCAATAAGGATAACAACCTGCCTATCTGAAATACCGTGAGGCTCCAATATCTTGGTTGGTGTGTCATAGGAAATGCCATGTTCCCAGAGACACGGAACGTGGGTAGGAATACTATCTATTCCAATGTTTATTTTCATTATATTACCACCCATAAAACAAGACTAACCATACAACAAACTCCGAATATCGCGGATGCTCTGGTAAGATTTACAGATTTTATTATATTTTTAGAATACCAGGTAATTATTCCGAAGAATGAGGTCAAGAATAGTAGTATTTCGCTACCTTGTGGGAGTAATTCCAACTTATCTCCTCAACTTTATGGAATTCTCTACAACTGATTTTGACAATGTCGAAATCCTTTTGTTTATCCCTTCATCTATAATATCTCCATTATCATCAAATGCGTCCTTGATGTGAGGTACAGCAATTTGCTCGGGTACAACCCACCCATGAATCCACCTAGCCGCAATTCTCATGTGATTAAGGGTATTATTGCTAGATTGTCCGCCCAGCGTAGAAACCAATCCAAACACCTTTCCTGAAGTGTGTTTGGAATAAAGCCAATCTAGACTGTTTTTCATGACGCCACTCATCGTCCCATGATATTCAGGACTGGAAAGGATATATGCATCAGATTCGGTAGCCATAGATTGAAACTGCTTTACGTTATCATCATCCCAAGAGCCCTTTGCACCTACAAGGGGTAATGGATATGCTCCGTGATCCCAAACCGTTACATCAGCCCCTAGCTCAGTGCACTGATCTAGTATTATTTCCAACATCCTGCCATTAGCTGATTGTAAATCATAGGTCCCACAAATTCCCATGACGCGTATAGGCTTATTCATGTCTCTGGAAGAAGGTGCCCGTCTTCAAGGTGTAGGTATGGTCGCTACGCAATAGAGTACGAGAGGAGAGAATGCTTATTTCAAATTCGTGCAGGGCAAGGTTATGGATGGGGGGAGGATTACGCAATTACTCACTGATGCGAAGTCTCACGCGGACGTAGGAGACATGCTCCTAGCTAGTCAACTTTACACAAAGGCCACCGAGGTCGAGCCGAATAATGCGGCTGCATGGTATGGACTGGGAGTAGTACAGACGGCCAGGGGATTCCCAGATGACTCCAGATTAGCGTTCGAGAATGCACACAGGTTAGACCCTGGGCATGCTCCCACGGCTGCGAATCTTGCTGTTTTATTGGAGAATATAGATCCCTTAAGATCTTACGAACTCGCAACTATGGCCGTAGAGAAATTGGGTAGTATTCAGCAATTATCTATTATTATCGAGAGTTATAATGAATCAATGGTCGGCGGTAATTCAGTGATTCTAACTGAAATTGGACAAAGCCAAGAAGCACCATTGATAGAGAGTCGTGAGATAAATGATGAATCAAATCAAACAGAAGAATATCCAATTTTAGAGAGTCGTACGGTCAGAGAGGAAGATGAGATATTACTGGAAGCCCGACCAATAGAAACTATTGATGAGATTATCAATAATGCGAAAAAGTTGCTAACCGAAAACAGGCCAAAGGAGGCCCTTTCATCTATCAGGAGTAGGTTAGAAAAAGATGGGTCTGTGAACTATGAATTATGGTCATTGTGTTCCACAACTCTCTATATGTTAGGTCACAATAATGAAGCACTGGAAGCTGTAGAATATGCCATTGCGATAGGGGACGACCGGGCTAAAACGCATTATAATCATTCGCAGATTCTAAAGGACTTAGGTAGAATAGAACAATCGTTACAATCAATTTCCAATGCCTTAATTTCAGATCCTGAACATGTCAATAGCCTGATTTATATGGGTGAAATAAAGTTACAGAATAATGATACTATTGAGGCTATATCCTTCTGGGAAAGGGCTTATAATATCTCATTGGATGATGAATTAATGCTGCGTATTAAGAAGGCTAAGGATAGCATACCTAAAGTTGATAATCTGGAAAAAGAAGTAAAATTGGCTATGGAGACTGTTGAGGATAAAATTTCTATTGCTAGGGCTCTGACTGAGGAGGGCGATTATGTTAATTCAGTGAAAGCTTGGAAGCGCCTTCTGGAAGTAAACAAAGACTCACCAGAGATTTGGAATGGCATGGCAGACTCACTCTCAGCCGCCGGGCATGTTGATAGAGCACTTCAGTGTAGACAAAGGGCTAATTCATTGACTATCCAAGAAGAGGATACCTCATACTCAGAACCAGAAGAAGAGCTTGATTTGATAGCGGCTGGGAATGAAGCCAAGGAGATATTAGAAAGTTTAGATAATTCTCCTGAGATTGATGCAAACGTATCCATCGAATGGTACAATAAAGGAATCAATTTATTAGCGGAAGAAAGAGGATCCGAAGCCCTAAGCTCCTTCGAAAAGGCGATAGGAGGGGCACCCAAGGACGAATTAGAGCTTCGTGTCAAAGCACAATCTGGTAGGGGGCATGCACTGTATCAAATGGGCAGATATGGGGACAGCATAAGGTCATATCATACAGCCATATCAATGGACCCTGGGGGGGTTAGTGGTAAACTCCTGTATAACATGGGCTCTTCATACGCTTCTCTAGAGCTCTTTCAGGATGCTGTGAAGTGCTTTATGCAAGCATTAGATAGAGGTCTAGATGAAAACGATAGGGCACTGTGTAAAAAACAGCTCAGTAGGTGTAAGATATTAGCAAAAGAACAAGCTAGAAGGTCTGGTCGATGATGACTCTACTAGGACAACTATAGACTGATGAAACCTCATTCTTCACAAACCCGATCAATGTCATACCATGCTCCATGGACATCTCAACAGCCATAGAACTTGGTGCACCAACAGCGATAAAAATTGGTATACCACACCTGATAGCTTTGTAGGTTAACTCGAAGGAGGCCCTGCCGGATACTACTAGAAAGCCATCGTTAATGGGAATTTTATCTTCCATTAGGAAAGTACCCATAAGCTTGTCTAGTGCGTTATGCCTTCCTACATCTTCAGATATTGAGATGAGATTTCCATTGTAATCAATAATTGCTGCGGCGTGAGAACCCCCCGTTCTATCAAAGAGCTCTTGGCTTGTTCTTAGTAGATTTACTGACTTATGGATTGAAGATGACGTGATCTTCTTGTCATTAGGTAGAGAGGGTCCTTCTAGCTTAATAAGAGACGAAATAGAGTCCCGCCCGCACAATCCACACGCGGAAGAAACCGATGTCTTTCGAACATGCTCAGTCGAGTCAAAGGTACATTCATCAGCGATGTTTACAACATAATCATCATTACTAAATGTAATATCAACTATATCCTTAGTGCCCCTAATAACTCCCTCGCAATAAAGAAAACCATACACAAGTTCTACATCATTACCGGGTGTTCTCATTAGAATTCCCAGTGAGTGTTCTTCGCCTAAATGTATCACTTTGATGGTCATGGCACGTTCTACAACAAGCTCATCTGTTACATGGGAAAGAGCCTCATTAGAAAACTTCTGAATATCGACTTCAATTATTTTACCCATGCACGTCGTGCCCCATTCAAGTATTCATAGATGACGATGGTTGTCGCAACTGTTCAAATACGGCGAGTGTTAGCGAAGGTCATGAGCATACTAGGAGGTGAAGGCTTCTCGTTACCCGTCGTTTCAAATATCGATGTCGTAAAAGTCAGTATTGATCTAACTGAAACTGCCAAAGGCGCACTTTCTGCATCAATGGCCGGTGAAGAGGATACACACGTTTTACTAATTAGTGCACAATCTGGTGGATGTTCTGGGTACATGTACGATATGGCAATTGTGGAGGAGCCAGATAACTCAGGATTTCAAAAAATTCAATTCGATGGCATCAGGATATTCATCCATGACAAAGATAGTACTATGCTGAATGGCATCCGGGTCGATTACAAGGACTCCCTGATGGGAGGAGGATTCCAAATAGAAAATCCTAATGCTAGCAAGTCGTGTGGTTGTGGCCAATCCTTCAGTTGATAAAATGAGTACTAACACAGGAAATTGTGCACAGATCTATCCAATGAGATCTAGTATATCAGTTATGGAAGGTTTGGAAAGTGTAAACCATTTGAATAATATCCTATCAACTGATATATTATCATTAGATAAAGGAATGAGAATGGATGCATTAATTTGTGATTCTAACGGCAGAGTGGCAGATATAGTGAATTGTTATCATATGGGGCATAGTGTATTGATTATTGGTATTGAGTCCAATGCAGATAGTACTAGGGAATTACTCACTAAAGGAGTACGCTGGGACCAAAAACTTTCATTATTGAATGGAAATGGAGTATTGGACCATCTCAGAATAATAGGAGAAGACCCAATATCTATTGTAACGAGTCTTTACCCAGAATTATCTGAATTATCTGAAAATACGTATTTAGAGTTTGAAAATGTAGTGTTCTCAATAGGTATGCTTAACGAGAATGAAATGATAGATGTAATAGTAAGGAGGGATAATTCTGGTTTCTACGAGAGGATAGAAAGATCAGATTACAGAATTTCTAATTTCGAAGAAGGGGAATACGCCAGAATAACGGTCGGGTATCCAGGTTCTAACGAGGCCAATACTAAATATCTGCCACATGATCTAGGATTGGTGAATTTGGTTTCCCTCAATAAAGGGTGCTACCCGGGACAGGAAATACACGCGAGACTGGATAGTAGAAGTAAACCGAAGAAGAGGATGGTAGTATTGACCACAAGCGATGCCCTAAGGAACGGTAAGCATTCTTTATCGGATGGCACCAGTGTTAGTGTAACTTCAAGAGCAGTTAGAGGCGATTTACATTTGTCAATGGGGATAGGCTCTGTAGATGTTTCAACAGATGCAACACTAGTGGATTATAATGGTAATTTCAAATTAACTTTGCCTTGATTCTAGTTACCGAAGAAGTCGGCTTCTACAGATGTGATCTCCTCATTGTTATCTATCCATTCACGCATTGTCATTAGAGGTGAGATTCTTAGAGTACCTAGATGTCTAGTAAATAAATATACCATGGGATCATGTTTTTCTACAATTTGCATTTGGAAAAGAGACTTTATCCTATCACTCCGAGAGTCAAAGAAGGCAAATTCAACAGCTACCCCTATTATTGTGGCAGTGTACAGAACCAATAATACCGATATTGAGAAGACAACAGGGTCTCCAAGCAAGTCTCCAGACCTTAATTGACTTCCGTATACTAATTGTCTAGATAAAAGGAAGATTAAGCCAATACCAACGGAAGGGCCCAACGCATCGTCAACTAGAGAATGCATTGGTATCAGCCTTCTTTTTGTTGGATCCGCAAAAACTAGTGATGTCATTGTTGCAGCCCTTATAACAGAAATTACAGAAACTAAAAAGATGTAGAAAACGGCACTCAAAATCATAACTTGCCTCGGCTCTATGGGGAGATATAGAACAATTAGAAATGCGAATATCCCCAAGAAAACGGTAATCGGCATTCTATGTGTTGAGTCAAGTACCCTATCAAGAGTTCCTGTACCATCATCAAGTCTCGGTATTCCAATGATCTCCCATCTAGTGAATCTCCTGATTATATTAGCAACATACGAAAGAAGGCCCTTGTCTATCAGAACCCATTCTATTGGTCTGAACATAGGTAAGAGGATAATTGTGACAAAGAAGGCGAATATCCCGAGAAGAGGAGAGAATATCAGGGCGGGTAAAAGAAGAAAGTGCTGAGGACCTAACGGCCTCAATAAATCTGATTCAATTCTAGATTGCCTTTCTTTGTTGATGAGGAGCCTCCTTGCCTCTGAATCCAATTCAGTTCTATATCTCTTTATTGGTATACCCGAATCTAGTACCCTACGGACCTTCTCTCGGTAATGCTCATGCTCGGGCTCCATCCCAACCCACCACTTCCATCCGAATCTAAGAGGAAGCGTAAGGAGTACAGGGAGAAGTAGAATGAGAAGCCCTGTTGTTAGGCCTTGGACCGGTTCAGCCACGGCACCTGGCAAGAATGTCTCCCTTAGAAGAAACCGGTTCTCTCACAGATAAAACGAAGTTATTGAGGTCATTATCAATTAGCCGAGTTAAACAAATCGGCTACAGTCGACCAATCAACAACATTCCACCAAGAATTGATGTAATCACCTCTTCCTGGGCCGAACTTTTTGTAATACGCGTGTTCCCAAACATCTAGGCCCAGTATTGGATAGCCATCGCAGCCTCCTTCCATTAGTGGATTATCTTGATTCGGGGTCGAGCAAATGCACAGCTTTCCATCATCTTTCACGCAAAGCCACGCCCAGCCACTACCGAATCTGGACGTAGCTGCATTGGAAAATTTATTTTGGAACAATTCAAAAGACCCAAACTCATTATCGATAGCTAAGGCAAGATCGCCTTCTGGTTGACCCCCTCCGTCAGGGCTCATAACTGTCCAGAAAAGTCTGTGATTCCAGAACCCTCCCCCGTTATTCCTAATAGACGGGGTGTCGCTATGCTTTGCGAGTAGTTCCTCTATGGACAAACCCTCCATTTCTGTGTCCTTAATCGCCGCATTAAGCTTTGAGGTATATCCTGCATGGTGTTTGCTATGGTGTATTTCCATAGTAAGAGAATCAATGTGCGGCTCTAATGCATCGTAGGCGTAAGTTAATTCAGGTAGCTGAAATGTCATGTTATCGTTCAACCGAAAGGGCGCTATGATATCAATACTACTTCTGGTAAACTTCATTGTAGCTATCGGACTCGGGCAACTATGAGGATAGCTGTTACTGATGGCATAGATGAAAATGCGAAGAAAAACCTAGAACATTTGGGCCACTTTGTTTCAGAGGAGCACTACAGTAATGAGGATTTAATTAGCGGTTGCATCAGTGAATTTGACATTGTCGTTATCAGAAGTGCGACTAAGTTAACTGCAGATGTCATATTGGCAAATACTGCGGATAAAAGCAATCTTTCCATGATAATTAGAGCTGGTGTGGGTGTTGATAACATCGATTTATCATCAGCTTCCGAGAATTCAGTACTAGTTTGTAATACCCCAAGCGCATCAACTAATGCTGTTGTTGAACTGACCATGGGTCATTTGATCTCCAGCTGCAGGAAGATTACTACCGGGCATAAAAAAATGGGTGATGGCGTTTGGGCAAAAAAAGAGTTACGCGGTTCAGAATTACGTGGTAAGAATCTAGGCCTTTTGGGATACGGAAGAATAGCTAGGGGAGTAGCTGAAATTGCTAAGTCCTTCGGAATGAAAATTCATGCATATGACCCTTATGTTATGTCGGGCAAAGATGACTGCGTCTTTCATGATTCTGTAGAGTCATTATTTAGTTCATGTACCCATATATCCATTCATTGTTTCCTATCTGATGAGACAAGGCATTTAGTAGATTATAATATGATATCTTTGATGCCACAAAAGGGAGATGATGGGATTCTATGTGGAAACCACATAGTTAATTGTGCGCGTGGGGGAATCATCGATGAGAATGGGTTATTCCGTGCACTGAGTAATGGTAAATTGATCTCTGCTTCTTTGGATGTTTTTGAGGTAGAGCCTGCGATAAAATCTAATTTACTCAATTTGGATGGATTCCAAGCTACTCCACACATAGGGGCTTCTACTATGGAGGCACAGAGTCGAATAGGGAATGAGATAGTTGCGATTGTTCAATCCCATAGTAGAGGCGAGACTCCTGAGTCCTGCTTGAATTAATAATCGTACAAGTATTAGACTATACTATGCATTGTTGTGAGTGACGATTGTAAATCGGATAAACTTGCGGGTACATCAATCTTAGAAATTTCGGATTTTAATGATAAGCCTTGATCTTTCTTTAGCTTCCAAATTCTAGAGTTGAAATCTATTAGGTCGTCCGTGATAGAAAGATACCTTGTAGCATCGACGTTCCTTGATACTACTAAATTGGGAAATGCTCTGATATCAACTGCGCTTTGGCCGTAGAGAGTGGTGGAAAGGTAATCTGTAAAAAATGGACATACAGGTGAGAAGGCTGTCAATGTATCTCTTACTATTCTGTGCAATGTCCAGGTAGCCGATATATCGCCATCATACAATCTGGATTTTGACATTTCAAGCCAATGTCCTGGAAATATGCCGGTTGAGAAGGTCTTGATAGATTGCGTGGCGCTGTAGATATCCATTTTTTCCCATGAATTTCTGACTCTTTGCATCATGACATCGAATTCCGATAATATCCATAAATCTTCGAATGCCAAATCATCTGGTGATGATTCAAGATTTTTTGGAACTTCAAACTGGCTTGCCAATCTCGCTATATTGAACATTTTTGTCAACACACCAAAATATTTGGATTCTATCTCCTCCGGATTTATATGGAAATCGTCTCCAACCTGAGCGTCACATGCCTTCCAGAGTCTGAAACACTCGCTACCTATTTTGTTGGCCTTGAGTGATATCTGCTTACCTTCAGGGCCTTTGATCTTCCATGATCCAGTACGGCCACCCGCTCCACATTCCAAAACAGAATCTGCATCAATCCCATTTCCTAGAGATTTTGACATCTTTCTTCCCCATGGATCCATTCCAAGTCCATCAATCCAGATATTCTGAAAGGCCGGCTCGTCAAATAATAATGCACTTTTTAGCATGGTGTAATATAGCCACGTTCTAACAATTTCTTTGCCTTGTGGCCTCAAAGATGTGGGGAATGCTCTTTCAAACATGTCCGGGTTACTGATGTAACCACTAACATACAAGTTAGAATTTGAAGAGTCCATCCATGTATCAAAAACCTTAGTCTCCCCCGAAAGGGCGCCTAGTGATCCAGCGATTTCGTCATACAGGCCGACGAATTCTCTAGTTATTCTGTCCAGAACCTCAGAACCATTCGGAGGAGTATCCCTCCATGGCTGGACATAGGTACCTTGTGGAGGAACAACAACCTTAGATGCATCTTCTGAATACCATATTGGGACCTCAGTATGGTACCACCTCCTTCTGCTAATTGGCCAATCAATAGAAATGCCCTCCATCCAATCGAAAAGAAATTGCTTATTTCTTTCAGGAACGAAATTACACTGACCTGTTATTTCTGATAGCCTATCAATGACATGCGTCTGCCTGACATACCATTCTTTCAGTAGAATGATTTCCACAGGATTGCCTCCTCTTTCGCTAACTGGGATTTCTTGCATTCTTCTTTTTGAGGACTGCATCCTTCCAGATTGCTCGAGAATCTCTATGGCCTTCTTCCTAGCATCCAAAACCTTCATGCCAAGTAAAGGTCCTGATATATTTGTTAATTTACCATCTAAATCGATAGCAACGAATGGCCTAAGAGAAAGCTCTCTAAATATCGATACATCGTTCTGATCTCCAAAAGAGCAGACCATCAAGATTCCACTACCAAAATCCGACTTAACGGAAGGATGAGTCATCACCTCAACAGTATTCTCCCTACCCTCTACAACTATGGGTAGTATAGCCCTCTTGCCCACCAGATGCTGATATCTCTCATCATCAGGATGTACCATCACTACTCCACAGGCACAAATTAACTCTGGTCTAGTAGTAGATATCACAAGCTCTTCGCCGTCTTCAGTTTTCCAGATTATGTCACAAAGCAATGTTTCTCGTGTAACTCTCTGAACCTCAGCATCTGCGATTGTCGTGCCCTCAATCGGATCGTAAATATTCGGTCTTAAATCTTCGATAATATCTCCTTTCTTAAATAAATCAACAAAGATTGATTGAGTTACGGATCTATATTTCGGATCATCAGTCAGATACTCATTTTCATAATCACAAGATAGGCCCACTCTTTTCGCAGTTTGCCTCATTTCTTGAGTGTAGACTTCTATCGTGTCCTTACAGAGATTAATGAACTCGCCTCTCTCATAAGACCGCATTTTCTTTCCTGTTTTCTTCTCCACAGTGAACTCAATGTTGATTCCATTCCTATCAACTCCCCAGGGGAATAGAACCTCCTTACCGATTAATCTTTGGCTTCTAGCAATCACGTCTATCATGCTGTACTGGGCTACAGCTCCGATATGCCATGTGCCACTGGGATAGGGTGGAGGGGTATCGATTACAAAGAGCTCCTTTTCACTATTTGGATTGAAGGAATATCTAGATGGATTGGAATCATAATGTGACTCCTGGATCCTTTTTTCAAGATCTATGGTCCACCTCTTATCGGTTATTTTAGGATCTCCCATATGGCAACTCTGATGTGTGCCTGAGAACACTCATTATTCACTGTTGCCGAATTATTCTGAACTATCAATATTGCATTTGCGATTAACTAAACAGCGTGGGGTTGAAGTCCCTTCGGTACTCGCAGAGGTACGGTATCATGACGAAGCGGGATGAAGACTCTAGTTCGTCGTTGCCTGAAATACTAGGGTCACTAGCACGTACTCCTGAAGATGCTGCTAAATATTTGCGAGGCAAGGTATCCGATTTCGATCTAAAGAAGGGGCTGAGCTCAATAAGGAGGTCCCCGGTAACAATAAAGCGAGCTCTGTTAGACTCAACAGTCAGTGACTTAATCACTAAAGTACCAGTTATCACTGTTATTCTGTGCCTTACAGTCACAGCATTGTTGGGAAGGCATTCCGGTATTCTTGACTGTCGAGATGGTTTCGAAAATGACTATTGCGATGAAGAGGGCGCCCTAAACGTCAATGGGGATATGGCAGTATATTTACCTGTAGGATCGGAAGTTCAGAGAGATATAGAAAATGTTGAAACTAATTGGACAACTAATGTTATGGTAATTTATGTAGAATCCGAGAAAACTGGTGTAGATCAGTTATCTATCCTTAAACAGATAGACATGGTAGAGAGTTCCCTAAATACCGTAAGAGACGATAAAGGGCAAGAAGATTTTGTAATTTATGTTTTATCGGTGTCGACAGTGGTAAAAGAAGTAAACTCTAGTGGGGGAAGAGTGGTCAAGGCTTTCTTTTCTGGAATAGCTGAGGCTACAGGAAGTGACGAGTTCTCACAACAAGTGGATGAGCTTGTTGATGAACAGTCAAATTTAATCGGTGACTATTCAATACCAGACGAGCAGGAGAGAGTGGATCAGATTTTAGGCGAGATGCCTCAAAACGCCCTGGACAAACTAGTGAGAGATGTAGGCAAGGGAAACACAGTTGAAGCGGGGTACTGGAATAGGGCAGTAATCATTATTGGAATCAGCAGTAATCTAGATCTAAATGGTGATGGGGAAGATGATACAACAATCTCAAATATCATAGAGGAAACACAAGAAACTATTGATTCTATTTCAGAGGAAAATAACTGGATATGTAAAGACTCTAATGGGAATGAAGTAGATCCTGAGTCTGACGAGGGTTCAGAAATATGTGATGGTTCTGAGCTTGGACTAAAAATGACCCTTACGGGCCCAGTACCTCTCACTAATGCTATCACTGAGAAATCATTTCAGCTATTTTGGCAAGTATTCCCCGTTGGTGTAGTGATAGTAGCATTTGGATTATTCCTATTCCACTGTGATTTATTACAGACTGGAAGAATAAGGTGGGTTCAGGGTGTAAAAACGTTAATTATATCGGGTTTGCCTACGTTGTGCTCAGTATGGATAACTCTTGGTTTCATTGGTTACACAGATTATGAAGTTACTATGACAGTGATTATCGTCGGACCAATAGTTTTGGCCCTTGGCGTATCATACGGATTGCACATTACTAATCGTTATGCGGAGGCTAAAGGATCCCCCAGGGAAAAAATGTCTGAAGCCATTAGCTCTACTGGAAGGGCGGTTCTTTTGTCGGCATTGACTACAATCATTGGATTCATCTCTCTAGTATTTGTTCCAATGAAGCCTATTCAAACGATAGGTTTCGCGTTATCGGGGGGTATAGTTGTAGTATACTTGATGACTATGCTAATGGTACCCAATCTAACTATGATGCTGGATCTAAAAAAGCCCTCACATCCACCGCCTAAAGTTTTCCAGGGAGCAGTAGGAGTTCCAATAAAATGGACAAGGGTAACCCTTGTTATTTTCATGATGGCGATGATAATTTCTGCAGGATATAACAGGCCTAATGTCGAAGAAAATATCGATTTATTAAAGATGGCACCAGCGGGAGTAGATGCCGTAGATAAGATGGGAATTTACTCTGAAGAATTTAATGCGGGACAGCCGGGTTTCCTGTTAATTGAATCGGATATTTATGCAGATCCTGACCCTATTCCAGAAGCTGGAGCCCAGAAAGACCCATTTTCCAACCTCAAGGGAATAGAGCAGTTGGAATCCAAATGTAACTCTGTTGATAATACTACAGCTGTATCTATTGTTTTCTTAATGAAGGCAATAGGAGTAGGTGTAAATGTATCAGGTACGCCAGTTAGTGACATAATTCCAGATGATCTCGGGCCCATCAAGGATGTAGCAGAGCTTATTTTCGATAGAGAGCAGACAGGAAATCTGTCATTTTGGAGCGCTCTCAATTACCTAGACCTCCAAGATACTGGGGGCGTACAATCTCAGAATTTCCTAATTTATGTATTCTATGAGAGCATGACGCTTGAGATGAGGGAACTATTCATATCTCCAGATTATGATAGGAGTCTGATATACATCGATATGCCTTTCATGGACGTACAGAGTACCACACTTGCGGTTGATGAGGTAAATCGATACGCTGAAGAGGAGAAGGACGGGGCAGTAACATCAAGCACATTAATTGGTGTTGCTTCCATAACAATAGAAGTTAACAATCTAATTGTAGACTCACAGTGGTCATCTCTAGGGTTTGCATTGTTATTCACGGTACTGACTCTTGCACTAGTATTCAGAGACGTCAGATATGCGATTCTTACAACGCTCCCTGTAGGATTTACAGTGATGATGCAATGGCTAGCCATGGATGGACTTGATGTCGATCTTTCCTTGATAACAGTGATGATTGGTTCTATATTAGTTGGGGTTGGGGTTGACTTCTCCATACATATAGCTAACAGAATTAAGGAACAAGGCGGTACAATTGAGGCAATCCAGACAGCGTGTGCGAGTACTGGATTGAGTTTGTTTGAAGCTACTACTGTTACTGCTGGTGGGCTAACATGTGCCTACCTAATTCCAATCGAGGCTATCAAGCCCTTCATCACAGTAATTATTCTCTTATTGTTGGTTGCTGCGATATCAGCCTTAATTTTACTACCGGCTATATTCACAGCTATGATAAAGGCGAATTTGGGTTTAACTGGAGGAGTAAGTACGATGGTAAAAACTGCTGGACTTCGAAGAGCGATAGCTAGAGATGAGGCAGATACAATAGACGCTGCGATAATACTTGGCTCTTCAGACGATGCCTGGTGAAACGTTGATTTGTATGCTCCCTCACGGCAAATCATGACACGTTACTGGCTGATGAAGAGCGAACCACATGTATACCCTTGGGATCAACTAAAAACTGATGCCAGTACACATTGGGATGGAGTTAGAAACTATCAGGCTAGGAACATTATGAGAGATGAAATGTCCATCGGCGATTTAGTTCTATTTTATCATTCAAATTGTAAGCCACCGCACATAGCGGGAGTAGCTAGAGTTTGCAAGAGCGCATATCCTGACTTCACAGCTCAAGACCCAGACTCAAAATACTTTGACACAAAGGCCTCCCCCGAGAATCCTAGATGGTTTATGGTTGATATTGAGCCTGTTTACGATTTGAATCCAGTTAGCCTCCCCGAATTAAGAACTAATGGTGCATTAGAAGGAATGCCCTTACTAAGGAAGGGGCAGAGATTATCGGTTCAACCTGTATCAAAAAAGCACTTCAATATCGTATGCAAAATGGGCGGTCTGGATAACAACCAATTGTAGATTATGGGCATGTCCTCGGTGGACGTTCGTCATCAATGCGGATTTTACGTCAGTCTTCTCAGCCCCGCTTCCCCAAGGCATCCAGCATCCCCGGTCGGGCTGCTCGCTTCCGCGCCTGACCTGGTTCCCGGG
>MDTB01132900.1_pt1 | contig 64313 bp, 49 predicted proteins | sample 811161 | NCBI WGS metagenome assembly MDTB01 (sample SAMN05326650, study PRJNA326480) | marine metagenome | isolation source: seawater | place: Mediterranean Sea | collected 2009
AACCTGTCTCAAGGTAGCTACCACCCTTATAACCAACAAGAACCTTGTTGCGTGGGAAGTACGGATCCTTGTAGACCGTAAAGCGGTTGCTCAAGGTACCAACCTTTTCAGCACCGAGGCTGAATGGTGAGGCAACTTGACCTTCGCCGTCAAGGCTTAGGCTTGGGCGATACATTACCGAAGCTTCAAACATGGTGCATACATCAGGTGAAGTCACGATGAAGTTTGCAGATCCACGTAGGGTCTTACGATGAATGGTGTTAGCAACGTCGATGATTGTCTCAACGAGAGTCTCGTACCATTCTCTAACCGTACCGGTGAACTGCGGGCCTGTAGCAAGAGTGCTAGTAAGATCCTGGACTCGTCCAGTTTCCTTGTTAACAAACTTACCTGGTGCGCGTGACCAGTAGTAGTTAGCTCCAACTGCTTCTGTAAGAAGATCGTTAAGAATCTCACGATCAATTTCCAGTGCAATCTGCTCGGAGAGGATCTGAGTAAGCTCGACCTCAGCGTCAAGGCTGTGGTAAGCGTTAAGATCCTGAGCGAGCTCGGGTGACCAGCGAGCACGAAGCTTACGGGTTACCGCGGTGACCGCGATGGATTCGATCTTGATGTCGATCTCAGGGATGGCTGGGCTACCATTTCCACTTTGTGCAGAGCTGAAGTCTGACTCAAAGGTTGGAATGGTTAGTGCTGAACCGTCGTTACCGTCAATGTTAAGTGTTGGGGAAACAACATATGACATTGTAAGCGGGCTGGCATATTGGGCACTAGAGTGAACACCTCCGCCTCCGTCATTTCTGTTACCAGAACCTGAAACAATTGCAAGCAAGACTGCGCTGGTGTCACCTTTTCTAACAAAAGGATCAGCCGAGAAGCCAGCAGCAGAGGTGTATGTACCAAGCTGGTTAAGACGACGAACGTTCTTGAGGTTAGCACCGGCCTGAACATCTTGAGAGACGTTTCTGTAGCCGAGGGTGTCATTTGTGAAGAGACCCACTTGCTTGACCTGAGAGTAGTCGAAGTCAGCTGGGAAGCTGCTTAGGTTTAAGAATACAGCTCTGAAGTCATTCTGAATAACTCCATCGGTGTTATCTCCAACAATCAGGGTAGTGACCTGAGGATCAAACTGAAGAAGCTTGGCATCAGAACCTGTAGCGTGAAGAGCTCGCTGACCAATAGAAGACTGCTGACCAAATGCACCTGATGCGGTGATTGTGATAGAAGTAGACTGAGTGTGGACCAGAGAGTAACCGGTACCAGCAAGATCATACTGGCCACCTACAGCAAGTGAACCGGAACGGACACCCTTACCTGTTGGTGAGTTGTAGATGGATTGACCCTTTGAATAAACCTGGGCATCTCGTGAACCAGCAGCACCGGCGAGAGTGGAATCACCACCGCGGTCAGTACCATAGGTGTAATCCAGATAGAAGAGCAGACCGGAAGGAAGGCTCATAGGCTGGATAGAAACGAGCTCGTTGGCGATTAGGCCGCCGAAAACTCTGCGAACAATTGGGAATGCGATATTGGTAAAGCCGCGAATGTCACCAGAAGCGGTTCCACCTGCTGCACCTGTTCCCAGACTGTTTTGCTCCCGAAGAAGCTGTGCTGCTTGGTTTTCAAGTAGCATGGACATGTTCTCACGACCTTGTCCCTCCATTCCGCGGAGGAGTCCCGTGCGAGACCACTTTTCAACCAACCTCTGGTTCGCAACGCCCATATGACGCTGACGAATTCCTTCGGTTAGCTGGTCCAGTGTGAATGACTTGCTCATATTAAATCTCCTTTTAATTTATAGCAGTTTTGCAAGATATACTAACTTTATTTAATTCCCGCCAGGACTGACCATCTATCAACTTCGCCTGGTGCAGAAGCACTATTTGAAGCTGAAGCACGGCCAACTGTTCGGGAGGAAGAGCCTAGATTTCTCAAACGAGACTCAGAGAGAGACTTCTTGCCATCATTGGCTGATAGGCTCTCAGTTAGGCTTCTGTATAATAGCTTGACTTCTCTAAGGTTACTAGCCTTATCCAGTGCCTCAATAATAGATCGACGCTTGGTCGGGGTCATACTGTGACTCTGCAAAAGCTTATTAACATAGAGTAGTTTTGCATTAAACAGGTTCATCTCGGTTAACTGCTCACGAAGTGTTTCAACTGCACCTCTGTATTCGACAATTTTACCGGAAAGAGCACGATTCTTGCGGCTCTCACTTCTAAGAGCTTTTCGAAGATGCCTATTCTCCGAAAGCTTATTTAAATCTGTATCTTTGAAATCAAGAGCATCCTTCTCGGCCTTGCCTCCACCGAAGTGATGAGCCATTGCCTTGGCTTCACCTTCAGTGAGCTCCTCTTTCATTCTCATAATTTCTTGCTGTAGCATTCTAGGGTCTATTTCAAAAACCTCATCAAGCGGGACTTCTTCAGCAGGTGCTTCTTCGTCTCCGGCATCGAGTTCAAGATCAGCAAGGTCAGCGTCACCAGGAGAGTCGTCGCCTACTTCTTCCTCATCATCGATCAGGGTAATTGAAAGATCATCAGCAGAAACACCTTCTGCCGCTTCGTCCGGGATGTCTAGGTCGAGCCTAAATGCAATTTCTTTAAGCATATCATCAAGCTCGAGCTCGTCGAGGTCAGCGTGTGCACCTTCTTCAGCATGCTCCGCTTCTTCCATGTAGTGACCTTCGTCGGTATCTTCATGCTCGCCTTCTTCCATGTAAGCATCTTCCATGTATGCATCTTCCTCCATCTGCTGCTTAACGCCTCGGACGTAAGCCTCATCAGCATCTTCGTGTTCAGCCTCGTTTAGTGCTGATCTGAATGCTCGAGAAAGATCATCTAGATCTATTTCGTATAGTGTGTCATCAGACATCTTTTTGTTCTCCTGGTTTATAGATGTATCAATATCTATTACACTGTTAGATAAATTGACTGTTTCTTTGGTAAGGTTCTTTGCAATCTCTAGTATCTTCTTCTGCTCAGCAGCATCTAGAGAGGTAAAAGATTCTCCGAGGGCAGCGACCATGGCTCTGTTAACATCTTCGTCATTGCCAAGCTGCTGTTCTTCAAGATCTGCCTCTTTCATCAGGCTCATTAAAGAATTAAGGGCTGTCTCGTCGAGAACAACCTCTTCATCTTGAGCTGAAATTTGATTAGATTCAAAAAGCGCTCCAGAGACAAACCCATCATCAGAGTGTGAAGATTCGCCTTTTACAAGCTGATCCTCGATAAACTTTCTTATTCTTGGAGTAACTGCCTCAATTATTGCATTTTTTGCATTTTTTTCAGCAACTTCTCTGAGCTGTTTTGCCTCAGCAATTGCTTCGTCATAAAGTGAATTTGACATATTTTCGTCCCACCTCTTATTTAAATATTAACGATTAGGTAAAATTACACCATCTTTGCTAAAATAGAGAAAATAAATTAAAAATCAAACTCTGATAAAACTTTCTTTATTTTAGATCTAGTTTTAAATATGGTTCTGATATCTGGATCAGGTATGTCATCGGCACTAAAGACTCTTATGCCGTCATCTTCTGTTGCTTCAGGTGCCCTAGAAGTTCCATACTGTGTTCCTGACTTTCTACCCGGAGCTGTTCTATATGCAAATGAATTAGAAGATCCTCCAAGAGCTGGCCCGGTAAAGCCTTTATATAAAGCACTAAAAGGAATCGGAGATATTGATCCGTGCATCCGATCTCCTTTTCTTACTGGAATTCTTTCGGTCTCAGAAAGAGGGGCCAGGTCAAACCTCTGCCCTGTAGCAAATCCCGATCTATCCGCCCTTGGCTTAACAGAGTCAGGGCTAATATAGCCCGTACCTGACTTGTTCATAATCCTGGAGACTAGATTCAAGTCATTGAGTCCCTCTTCTTCTATAAATGCTTCGATGTCGAGTAGAAGATCATCCTCCTCTTCAGAAGAATCCATTCTATAGGGGTAGGTTGCCTCTCTAGAATACTCAGAACCTAAACCCTTGGACTTTGTTGTCCCATAGCCGGCACCAACGTTGGCGTCTCCGGCAGGGGCAGGCCTATAATATTCTACAATCTTAGGTGGCGATGCCATTAGATCCCTATCGGGAGCCTCCATCAGAAGTGTCATAAGACTTGCCAGAGAGTAATGATCCAACTGTTTGAGCAGCTATTTCAGTTGACGTTGTAGATGGGCTCACAGCACTACCAAGGCCTGAACCATACTGAGGTCTGGGTCTAGGGATTTCCGTAGATGTTTGGTCGGATGCATTCATGCTTCCCGGACCAGGTGATGTGAGGTTTGGTGTAAATGGAGATGAAGGCTGGCCGTCTTCACCAAACTCGACGTTGTTGAGGTTGGGGGCATTAGTAAAGTTTAGATCAAAGCTTCCAAAGTATTTCCCGTTATCATTGACAACTCCGTTTGAGGTACCACCAACCGAACCCTCTGCTCCTTGCAAGACAACTTGCTGGAGGGTTCTGACTTTGTCGGGTTCGTAATCAGGATCGAATTGAGGAGCTCCCCTATATGAATCTCTTAAGCTTTCAGCGCCCCTGCTGCCCAAGCCAAAGTTTGAAACATTACCTCCGTCAGGACGTGTTGAAGCCATTATAAGTCTCCTAAGATATCTTGTGCTAGAGCTTTTCTGTACTTAATAACTTTATCAAGCTCTCTTCTCATTCTTGCCTCTCTAATCTTTAGAGCTTTGGCATAATCAACTTTTTTCTCTAACGTAGTAGCCAGCTTGTCTGCATCAACTTCCTTGGCTGCAGGCTTGTTTGCCTCAAGGACCTTTTCAATTCTAGCCTTCTCTTCAAGGACTATTTTTTTCAAAAGGGATGGTGTAAGCTTCTTAATTTTAGACATTATTTTCTCCGCGGGAAAGATCTTATATAAGTATTATCCCAAAAGAAAAGTTACGGTCTATTTTTCGATGGCGCAAAAGCGAGCTCAGCCCAGTTATTAGCAGCGCCTCCAAATAGGTCTAAGGGATCTGAGCTAGCTACAGCTCGAGCAGCACTATCTCCTTGGGCTTGAGTTGGACCTCGACTACTCTCAGCGTGCATTTGTTCTTGTAAGGTTGTCCTTGCTGTGTCTTCGAGAAGAGAAGATAGAACAGCATCATTGGTCATGTTACTAACTGTACTTGTAACTTTTTGATCAAATTGACTTGTCTCAGCTTGCCTTTGCCTTTCATTGTAGCTTATATTGTCTAGTGAGGGTCTTCTCGAAGAATTTTTCCTAGAGCTAGACTGTGTGTGACTACCGTCGTATCTTCTAGTTCTCGACTCACTTAGGCTTGAGACCTGGGTACTAGATATTCCCTCACTCAATATCTCTATAAGACATTCTTTAACTACACTTTTTAAACCTGATCTGGTAATTTTTTTCACTATCCTACGCCTTTCCAGCCATTGCTTGCTGATAATATTGGAAAATTAGATGCGTTAATTGTGGTCAAGCCTGCAACCAAAGAGAACCCTGTAGTCCCACCGTCTCCAAGAAGAAAAACCTCTTTGCATCTAACATCAAAGGTCTGAGTTGCTTCAGCATTAGCAGCCGCAGATCCTGTTGGAATTAAAAAGTAGTTTCTGTGCTGATGAGAGCTTTTTGTTCCTCCGCCATGCGCTTCTCCCGGGGCATAAGAACCTGAGAAAGAAAAGGCAACCCGCAAATCATTTGCTCCAGTATTTCTAATGGTCAGATTCTTTGTGACATACGGGAACATAATGTGAATTGGGTTAGAAGATGCACCTGGAGCAGGAACATCAGAAATCGTGGCTGAGCTAGTTACATAGGGTATAGCTGATGTTTGGTATGCAGGAACGTAGCTAGCGCCTGGCTGTGGTTGTTTTAATGGCATTACTCATTCCACCCTAATATTTCATTGAATATTCTATCAATTCTATCGGTTTTAGTAAAAGTCTCATTTAGCTCTCTTCTAGTCACCTTCTTTCCTTCAGTCATCATGAATGCTCCTGGTGTAGAAGGTTCTGAAACCATATCGAAACAAATTAGTTGAAAGTCCTCCTGGACCACATCATTGTCACCCTGGCGCCTTGTTGATCCTACACCTCTGGAAGATACCCCTAGAGTAACACCGGACTCTACTAGGCTTTTAAGTATTTTTCCACTAGGTGTATCAAGAAGCTCTATTGTTCCGTATACCACGTCGCCATCCATATAGGCTTCTCTAATAATATGAGAGACATTCTTAAGCTCAACAACAGAAGTATCGGGATGATCACATTCCCCTAGTGCTCTATTTTCTCTTATAAATTTCTGATAATTTTGAAGCTCTCTCTCAAGTATTCCTCTTGGGTAGATTCTTCCGTTTTGATTTAGCGTGTCTGACTTTTGTATTGGTCCTTTTAAAAATATTTTTCCATTATTAGAGCTTTTAGACTCGTTTATTTGGTCAGGAGAATATTTTAAGGGCATCCATTCTGTCAGAAGCTTAAGATCTTCTTTGCTCATGCAGACTCCATTATTTCGTGACTAAGTTTTGAAATTGTTAAGAATTTAGAAATTAAACTATCATCTACTGTTTCATAACTAATTAAAGATATTTTTTCTCTAACAGCATCAATTTTTTCTAGAATGACTTCGTTGTCAGTCTCTTTAGAAAAAGAAGAAAGGCATCTAGAAGTTTTTTCAGCAGATTCTTTTAATAAATCTTGAATCTTTTCGCTTTCTCCAGATGAGCAAGAAAAAACATAAGTTCTTACTATTGATTTTTGCTCTGAATTTAAGACTTCACCATACTTGCTATTTAACTTTTCCATCATGAGCTTAGAGACAAGATTATCAACGTTCTCAGAAACATGACTATTCATCTCTTCTTCATATTTTTCCTCTAGAAGTCTTTGAGCAACTTTGTTTTCGTATTCAATCATTTTAGATAGATTTGAAGAATCATTCTTTCGCCACTCGTTGATTAAGGATTGAATTGTTGCGTACGACTTATATTCAGGAATCTTTCTATGATAAAACTCCGGATCTTTTATTTTGTGATTGATATCTTTTATTAAGAAGGATTTTTCTTTATTTAGCTTACTAATATTATGCCTTCTTGAAGCCTGCTTTGCCTCAGAGAGAATTCCTGCAGCGACGGACGTATCAGACACTGTTGACTTAGCCAGGGCATTAAATAATCTAAACTCTTTGTAAAGCTCAGTGCTAGAAGAAAATCTTTTATCCAAAATATTGCACACAACCTGTGCCTCTGATGTTTTTCCTTCAATTAAAAAACTAGAAATAGACCTTAATAAAAGCTCGTAAATTATTCCTACATTTCTTTTCTTATTGTGAACTCTTGACATTAGTCGACCTCATTATCGGATTCTATTAAAATTTGGCTCCTTGGAATACTTATGCTTCTCTCAAGAGATTTTAAGGTAGACTTTATCTCTCCAGTGATTTTAGCTTGGTTCTTTATCTTTTGGTCCAAAAAATCTTGAACAAATTTTTCGTCCTCTTCAAGAAAAGATCCTTTTCCTAGGGATCTAAGATCATAGTTTAAGTTTTTCATTCCTGTTGGATCACCACTTACAGAGTCTGAAGGATTTTTTGAATCATGGGTGACTTGCCTAAAGTGGTCTACAGATGCACTTCCTGGATCGAGAGGCCCACCCTTTCGTTTTCTTCTTGACCTATTATATAGTGCTCTCTCAAGCTGGTCTACTTCGTCGTCGTCATCGTCATCATCTTTCTCACGAGGCGACTCAGAGAGTCTAGCAAAAGAGTCAACCGTGTTTTGTGCTCTTATAGGTGCATCCTCATCCTGTATTGAGAAAAGAATCATATCATCGTCATTGTTATCAGAGTCAGAAATTAAGCTTAGATTTTTTGAATTTCTACTATCTGAGTCCTCGACAGGGGCTTCTGGAGGAGCTTCATCGCCTGCCATCTCATCGTCTCCGGGAAACTGATCATCCGGAGATGCAGAGCCTCCTGGGCTACTTTCAGCTGGAAGTGCAGCAGATTCAATCTTAAGATCAAAAAGCTTGTCTTCATACACGCCTTTCACAGCCTTTTCTATTTCAGAATCAGTGAGGCCGAGAACATTTTTTCTAATCCATTCTCTGTCAACCATCCCTTCAGGAACTGTTCCGGCAATCTCAAATCTACTTCTGAAGAGCTCTAGCTTTTGCTGCTGAGCGATTGTTGATGGATTTGATAATTGTAAATTAAAATCAAGAAGATCTTCTCCTTCGAAGCCATTAGAGAATAGATGAATAATTGCTACTTTGTTTAACTCTGAAAGGACTGTTCTTTGTATTCTATGAATAGATCTACTAAATCTTATATCTTCTTGAGAAAGGGTGGCCTTTGCACCTAACCCTTCGTCATACCCTAAGTATGCTTTCGGTATCTTTAATGCGGCAAAAAGTTTTTTCTGTATGTATTCAACATCCTCAATTGCAGTAGTATTCGCTCCTCCGGCCAGAGAGTCTATCTTCGTACCGGTCTCGCCGCCTCTAACTGGCAAGTAGTAATCTTCATCTACAGAAAGTGGGTTATATCTTAGGTCTACCCTCCCCGTGTCTCTATCTAGAACTTGGCTTCTTTTCAAGGATGTTTGAACCTGTTCCATGTAGCCAGGTATATCTTCTGGTGGAACATTTCCAACATCAATATAAAAAACTCTTCTTTCAGGTGATCTTACAACCCTGTACACGAGCATAGCATCTTCTACTAATATTAGCTGTCGCCAGATTCGTCGAGCAGATTCGAGAACACTAGACCCATACGGAAGAAAGGCATCATTTCCAAGTATTCTAAAATGAGATACTTGCCAGTTCTCTAGAACCTGATTTCCTTGAGTCACCCATCTGAATCTAACAGCCAAGGGATCTTCTGGATCAAACCCTTCTTCTCTCTCAATTTCATTAACGGGTATTGGATACGCGTTTATAACACCATATTCTGGTGAAACATCGTTAAATAAAAAGAAATCGCCATATTTTACAAGATTTCTTGTCCATCCAGTAAGGTTGAATTCAACATTTAGAGTATCATAAAAAAGATCTTCAAGAAGCGATAGGACTTTTGGATTGTCTGAATGTATGTGTAAGACCTGACCTTTTTCATCAGATGCTGCAACTTCTTCAGAATATATGTCTAGAGCAGAGCTAATCTCAGGTGTGTACTCCATCTCACTAAAGTCACTATACCTGGCCATTCTGTCATAGGTACCGTAAGCAGACATTGCTGTGCTATATACGTGACTCTGAGTTTTCTTAAACACTTCAAAAGCGGAAGATTTCCCGCTAGACTTCTCAAACTCTCTAACTTTTCTCTTTACTACTGGCCCGCTTCTAAATAAAAGGGTAAGCTTTTTAAATAGGCCGTCGTTGTCGCCTGCCATGTGAGGTAACTCCTTACTAAACTATACACAAATACATATAATGCAGTAAATCAATCAATTAACCAACTAAACTCTTTAAGGCCATTGCTTCCCTCTTTCCATCTTTTGCCCTGGTCTTTAGATGATTGACTTTTGTGTATTTTTCTGTTGTTCATGTCTACATTTTTTTGATTAGAGGAGACAGCTGACGGGAAGTCGTCGTACGTGCTTGTCTTGACACTCATTGACTTTAGCATGGCATCTGTAAGAGCTTTTGAATCTTTAGAGACTCCTGAAGTTGTATCGCAAATCCACGACCCTATTGCAAGACTCATAACTAGGTCATCGTTGTAACCTTTCATTGCCTGAGCTTTGTTTCCCTTCCAGATAAATGTCTTAACCTCGTCATAGAGTCTTGACGAATAGGAGAGCAACTGTTTATTTCTGATCATCTCCTCTAGCTTTGTCAAAATCATTGACCTGGACTTTCCTGTTGTCGCAAAGCCAGCATTATCATGATTTCTTGTTGGAACGTAATCTCCGAGGTAAGTTCCTCTTTTTGCGTAGTAAAGCTTTGGATAAGAGAGGTCTTTTAGCCTTAGTATGGTAGCATATCCATAACTGTTGTTTTCTGGACATAAGAGAGCATCGTTATACTTTCTACCAATTTCATTTAAAATCTCAGCAAATCTATCAGGAGGTGTTTTACCTTTATACTCAGCAACTATTTCTCCTGTCTGTGAATCAATAACATGAAAAGCAGAGTAGTCCTTAGAGTCTCCTCTGGACACGTCTGCAGATATAACATAGTTTTTTCCAGCAGTGGGCCTTGACCAGACCCATATATTTTTATCAAACCCCCACCTGTCGGCCGGAGGTCTTATCATGCTGTGAAGCCAGGAAAGATCGTCGTCTCCTATAAAATTTTCACCAGAAGATGCGAAATCACAGAGAAACTCCTGAGATATCTGCCTCTTTGAAAAGTTTTTTGTTTCTTTTTCAAACCAGTCCTGATCTCTTTCGGGGTGAACACTCCACGGAAGCTTTATTGACTTGAATTCATTTAGCCCTGCCTCAGCATCAGTGTATAGCTTGTAGTATTGACCACCTACACCATTAGGTGTAGAGAGAAGTATAGCCCTGCCACCCGTAGACAGCGTAGGATACAGCCCCATCCACAGGTCGTCAAAGTTTTTAACAAAGGCAGCCTCATCAACAATTAAAAGACTTAGTGCTTCTGATCTACCAGCATCGTCTGATGTAGGGATTGCTTTAATTGAAGAGCCATGACTAAACTCAATTAGCTGCTTATTGTTGCTCACGACTTCAGGTAAAAGAAGCCAGGGCGGAATGTTTCTTAATATTGTCTTTACTTTCTTTATAAAATTTTGAGCAACGCTGAGCTTTGTAGCAATAATAAGTATGTTCTTGTCTTTTTGAAATATGGCTAGCCAGACTGAATATGCTGCAACAAGGGTTGATAATCCTAGCTGCCTAGATTTTAAGATTATAGAAAATCTATTGTCAATAAAAGCATCAACACAATCATCTTGAAATCCAAAGGTATCAAAAGATATTAAACCCCTAACAGGATGCTGAATTTTGCAATAATTTTTAAAGAAATGGTTAGGATTCTTTCCACACTCAACTATCTCTTTAATCTGTCTCTGCTTATTGTATACAGCCATTACTCTACCCTGTAGGTAGTAGTTCTCCTGTAATAAGCATTTTTCTTCGGAGAGTAAGCTGAGTGACTTATCATCTCAATACTATCGTTTGTCCCAAGCTCTTTTACCTTAATGGGTCTTCCTGATTCTTCTTTAAATCTAGCTCTAAGACTTTTCATAAAGTCGTTTGTGACCTGGGTTGACTGTTCTCTATTCATGTCAAGAACAGCTTTGTCGTGATAACCTCCAGGAAGAGTGACTATTGTGATAAACTTGCACTCTAAAATATCCCCTCCAAGGCTTGCCTTTATAGACATTGTAGGCGACATTTTAGTTGACCAGTCGCCAAAAGTGTCGTTGCAAATCTGGCCAATTACATTAATTTCTGATGTATTTAGCATGAAAACTCCCTTGTTATAACTATTCTAATCACGCGGTAAAACTAAGTGGAAGAGATTTTCTTTTCTCTATTTCAAGAGAAACCTCTTCTTTAGTCGGTCTCCATCCGTTAGCGTAAAGTTCTCTCCTCGACTCGACCCATTTAATTCTACACATTTCACAACACCCATTCCTGTCAGCAGACAAAATATCTAAAGCATTAACAAGAACAGCATCACATATTTCACAATACATGCTTTTCTTTTGAAGGTTTTTAGGCTTCTTTACTACTATCTTTTCCATGCTAAACAGCGTGCACCCTTGAATCTTTTCCTTTCTTTGTAATATCAATTACATTATCTACTACATCTTTAACAGCATCAACGTGAGATATTATCAGAATATTTTTAAAGTTTTTCTTTAAAGATACCAAAAGTCTATTGCACGCTTCAACATTCATGTCGTCAAGAGAACCAAATCCCTCATCTATAATTAGTATATCACACTTGGGAAGAGAGGAAACGTTTATTAGAGCAACTCTTATGGCAAGAGAAGATATCATCTTTTCCATTCCAGAGGCAAGCTCGATAATTCTCCTAGAATCTCCGTAGTTAATGTAGATATCCATTGCGTTAGAATTTAAGTCAGCCTCAAGCTCCACTGTAAAACCTACGTTGTTCTGTAAAATCTTAGATATTTCAGAATTAATTACAGGCAAATAAGAGTTTATTATCTGCAAAGGTATCCCTTTTTTAGATACTGCCTGACTAAAGAGGTTATATGATCTCCATATTTTCTTTATCTTATCATAAGATTTCTTTTCTTCTCGAGTCTTTTTAAGCTCACTTTTGTCTCTACCTACCTTTTGAGCACAAAACATTCTGTCTGCATCAAGAGCAGATATTTTTTCTGCCAGCTCGCTGAGAGAAATCTTGAGATTATCAAGAGATACGTTGTCTGTATCTTTTTTCTTCATCTTCATTTCACTTAAAACAAGTCTGTTGTGTTGATAGCTTTCTAAAAGATTTTCTACCTGAGCTTTTCCTTCTCTTTGTTTTGCCTCGAGTGTAACAAGCTTTATTTTTAAATCAGACTCTTTTTTTATAATTTTTTCATATTTTTCTAATTTTTCTTCAATAGAGTCTGAAAGTAAGGCTGATAAAGCTTTCTTGGTGGCATTTACACTATCGGTTATTGTAGAAACTTTATCTTTTTGATCTTGTAACTTAAGCCTATTTCTGTGAGACTCCTTTATAAATTTACAAGTTGGATACTCATCCCCACAAGGTACTTCATCAAGCTTACTAACTGACTTACTTAGTACAGTCAAATCTTTCTTTTCTAGCTCTTGCTGATGCTGTAGGTCTTTTAAAGCTTTTTCTAGCTCTTTTTGAGTAACAAGTTTTTGTCTTAAATCTTCAATTGAAATCTGGCTCTTTATTTCTCTAATTTTTAAAGATTTTTGATTAATATCTAAGATTTCGCTAGTAGACTCTTTTGCTTCGATCTGCGCTTTCGAAAGATTTTGTTTTATACTTTTTATATTTTTTTCCTGAATATCGATATCAACTTGTGTAATATCATCTGAGCTCTGGTGTGATGCAATCTCCAGCTGTATTGTAGCAGCTTGGGATCTCATATTTTTAAGATTGGACTCTATCCTTCGTATCTTCGATTGATTATTTTTAATTGATCTAGTTAGATTGTAGACTATAAGATCCCAGTCTCTATCAGGGATATTTTTCATTTGAGCTTTTACGGATATTAGATCTTCTTTTACATAGGATTCCATTTGATCAAAGATGTTTAGATCTAAGAACTTAGAAAGAATGAGCTTTCTTTGAGTTGCTCTTTCTTTTATAAAGTTGTTCATCTGGCCTTGAGAAGAAAGCGAGGTTAAGAGAAAATCTTCAGATGTACCAATCTTTTTTCTTAAAACTTTTTCAGTTTCTCTTCTCTGTTCCTCAGTAAGATCTTTTATTATTTCACCAGAAGCGTCTATTTCGTACATGTTAAGATGTGTTACAGCATTAACATCACCTCTTCTATTTTCATGCTTTACAGACTGCCTCTCTATTCTTATATTCTTTCCTCGTATACAAAGGTCTATTGCAGTCTTACAGTGACCCTTTCTGCTATTTATGACATGAAGATTTTTTATAGGTCCTCTATCTGTTGTATTAAACAGGGCATACATTAGTGTTCCAACTATTGAAGATTTTCCTGACCTGTTTTTTCCAAATATTCCAGTTATACCCTTAAAAGAATCAAAATCAATTCTGTTTCCTTTTCCGTATGTGAACATGTTATCAAAGTTTATCTTCTTTATTGACCATTTTATGTTTCTCAAAAACTCTTCTGAACCTGTTATTCTAGAAAAATACCTTTTAGTTAAATCTTCAATTTCATTCCAGTCTTGTTCAGAGAGTTCAGAGTTTTTATAGAATTCTTTTAAAAGAGAAACATGGGTATTTAGATCTCTTAGATCTTCTTTAAATATTTTATTTTCACCTACACTTATCTCAGAAAGGTCTACAGATTGATCTATTTTATAAACAACTTCATGAGCACTTTTTCCATCTTTAAGCTCGGTGTGAAGATGAATTATGTCAGACTGAGGTATAGAGTAATCTGATCTTACTCTATATCTTGCTCCTGGCGATATGTCCGTAACTTGTTCAAGTGTCTCTTTAACTGATCCGCACCAGTCAATTGTAATAAACGGGTGATCATGAGGTATTTCATAAAAAGTTACTTCGAAATCATCCTTGGATCTAATATCCCAGTAGAGAAAACCTTTGCCTGGATCTTCACCATAGTTCTGCTGTATAGTGGATCCGCAATAGGCAATCTTTCTATCTTCTGTTAAAAATTGGCATGTGTGAATATCGCCAAGAAGTGCATAGTCATATCCCTTAAAAAACTCACATTCGACCTCACCGTCGATGGACCAGTCAGAGTCAGTCATAGAACCTCTAACACCGCCGTGGAACAGAGCGAGGTTTACTTCGTCTGGAACAGGTTCTAGCTTTTTCCATCCTTTTTCATCAAAGCAGGAAAATACACACCAGTTAAACCCTTCAAAACCTGTCTTATAAATACCTGACTTTTTATACAGGTGTAATCTAGGATTTTCAAGTGCTGAGATTATTGGAGAAATGGCGTCCTGTCGGTCCTTGTTCATGATTAGTCCATCATGATTTCCCAGAATAATGTGGGTAGGGGCTATATCAGCAAGACTCTTAAACCATTCCTGAAGACTATCAACCAATTCTGGGGATATGCCCTGTGTTTTAGAATGCACGATATCACCGCCGACATAAATTACATCGGGAGAAAGATCTCTCGCCATTTCGAAAAATCTATCAAAAGATCTCTTGTATTCTTTGTGCCTTGTTAGACCTCTCCAATGAACGTCTGCTATGTGAATTATTTTCATATCTCTTAGATTTTAACCTTTTAATAAACCGTGCTAGAGTCAATATTTCTCTAGATTATAGAGCCACTCTCTATGGCTCTTATTTTACTTAAAATAAAATTATTTCTACACCAGTTTTCTGCACTCGTTTTTCTATTTTTAAATTGTAGTTTTGTCATTTCTCCGACATCTTCAAATCCGTCAAGAGGTAATATTCTAACTGGACAACCATACTCAGATAAAAGTCTTGCTATAGACTGAGATTTAGCTGACATATCAGAATCTAAACAAAGCAACACAGAAGTCCTATGATAGGCGATTTTTGAGAAAAGTAGATTTTCTACTGACATTCTAGCCCCTAAAAGACAAGTAGAATTATACCCTGACTTTATAAGATCAAAAGGTCCTTCAACTATAGCCAGCTCTTTTTTCCAATTAATATTGACTTCATTAAAAATCATAGATTGCTTGTTAGCATCGCAATTTGTATATTTTATCTTAGAATTTTTATCTATACTTCTTGCAACAAAGAAGTTTAGCTTTCCATCAGAGTCAAAAGATGGAAAAATAACCTTTCTTCTAAATTTTCCATAATTGGCAACCCCAATTTTATAATGCCACATGTCTCTCTCTGTGACATTTCTAGACTTTAAATAAGAAAGACATGCTCTAGTGTCAGGATCTCTAGAGTTTTGTAAGTCAATCCCAAGTGAAAAACCCGGGGGAAGTGAAACTTCTTGTTCAATGTTGGCTTTGTCTGATTCAATTAGGTTGTTTGATCTTCCACTGGTAGGAAATTTCTCACAATACTCGCTTACAAGATGAGATTTATCAAATTTTCTTAATATTGGTATTAAAGTTTTTCCCCTTAAATCACAAACCCAACAATGACACTGTCCAGTATCTAAGTTTATAGAAAACTTTTTCTTGCTCTTATTGTTGCAAGATGGACATACAACAGCAACGTTTATTCCATCTCTAGCTCTTGCAACTTCTCCAAATGCCTTTTTAATAAAAGACACTCTGTCGTGCATGATGACAGAAGACATATTAAATATTACTAAAAAAATGTGTAATGTTCAAATTAAGATTAGAGAGGAAGAGTTGCAATTGCTATCACAAGCGCGTCTGCAATGTCGTAGCATCCAGGGTGAAATATTTCCTGACCCTTTCTAGGTCCGCTCTTTAGTACTTTAGTAGGCCATGAAAAACCATCTTCTAGTAAACGGTCTTGTGACCAAGAAAGGACTTGCTCTTTTACAGGATCTCCCCCGTTGGATTTTTTTACTATCTTGAGTCCAGCGGACTTTCTAGCAGAATTTACGTTTATAAACATGGGTGTGATATCACACATTTTAAAAACAATATACGATAGGATACCGTTAAATCTTGAAAGAGAGGAGAGTGTATGAGCAGAAGAAAATCCTGATCTAAAGGATTGTAGATTTTGCTCAATTCCTATTTTCTCTATTTTGTTCTTAGATACAATCTCAAGTATTTGTTTCTCAGCTATCTGTGCCTTCTTGAACATACATTTATAAGAACTTAATGGTATATATCCTGCACTGTTAAAGGTACCGTCTGTGTTCAATAGACACCAACCAGTGCAGCTTGTAGATATATCTAACCCTAGTATCAATACTAAAAATCCATCTTTAGCTTAAACAAAAGCTTGTCAAAAGATCTCTTAACAACAGGTTGAGCAAGAGAACCTTTCATAATAACATTTAAGTTATCATCATGTATATTAACCTGATCAATATAAACAAACTTACTATCAATATCATTTCTCTGAAATGAAGCTGAGAGGGGTGTATAACCGTCATTTGATGAAGAGTTTACCCTAGCTGCATCAGCAAAACAATTTAAAGTAGAAACATATACATTATGTGTCCCTTCTAGCTTTGCCTCGAACTGATCTTTTCCAAAAAACATGAGGTGAGGTGACTTTATAATTGCTAGACCTTCGTTGTAAAAAATATTTCCTACGTTATTCCAATAAGCCTGGGGTGTTAGACAGTCTGCCCTATATAGCCCACCATTTGTGTCATCTCTTAAATTTATTGATATCTTCCCGCCTGATCCTGATAGAATATTATCTTTAAATCTAACTGAGCCGTGTTTTATATTTTCACTGTAAAACATGCTAGGGATGTTAAATATTGTAATCTGGTTAGAAGATGCATCTCTCAATCTTTGTAAAATTGCTAGATATGTTTTATTCCACTCTTTTTTAATATTTTCAGGATATGGTCCGGAACATCTTTCAAGAAAATCTCCGGCTGCTTTGGTTCGAAGGAAACCTCCTTTTATCACTTCTTTAAGTGAAATTATTGAAGCATCAAAACCTCCATCATCTGTTACATAGTAATTCATCGGCGAGCTGGTCCCGAGATAGCTCTCTGACCCTGATCTTAATATCTCAAAGTTAGGAAAAAATAAGCCGTTGTCATTTGGAAGAACAGTTAAGTTTCTTTTTCTATTTGAAGCTGTTGCGTAGATAATCTCATTCATTGTGCTTCCCGTAGCAGAAGCATTTGACTCAACATTTAGATTTAACATTCTCGGATGTCTTCCAGATATAAAGTCCTTATTAAAATTTTCTAAATTTATAATATGACCAAACGTGGTAAAAGCACAAAATGTGTTAAAAGGTGTTGCAGTTGATGTATGTACTATTCTATTTGTAGTAACAAAAACATCTCTTTCAGGAGTTTCTTTTACAAAAAATGGGGGAACATAAAATAACAAATCAGAGAAGTCTGAGGGTCCTGTAAAAGAAGAGGAGAATATAACGCTGTCATCTATGTACTTGTTATATATCTTTAGCTCGTGGACTTCAGCATTCAACGGGTGATTAAAGGAATATGTATCAGGATCAGAAGAATGGCCGGGAGCTACCGGTATCCCGTGCTTGGCAGCAGCAGTAGAGTTAAAAAAAGCAGATAGAGCAGATGAGCCTTGATTGTTACCCTCATAATAATTTCCAACACATAGAGCGTCTGGTTCATTAGTTACACTTGATCCGATCTGATGTGCAATCGAGGCGGAAGGGACGACAAACCTTGTTTCGTAATCGTCTATGTGAATACTTCCTGTGCCCTGATTTATTCTGTCGCCGCCCCATCTAATTGAAACGTGATGCCACCTGTTTTTTCTGAGTGTGTTATCGCCTGTTACAAATATTAAATCGTTTGGATAGGTTCTTTCATTGTTTCCTACGCTTAGATCTATTTTTGAAGGCGCAATATCAGCACTGTGGCTAAGTTGTAATAAAAGCCTGAATTTATCTGACTTATTATAGGAATCAGTACTAGATCCTGTAACTAAAGACAGAGCAAAAGTTGAGGAAAGATGAAATATTGTACCTGCCTTAAAGTCTTTACCTGTTGGAATATTGTTGACTATGTCAACATCATTTTGATATCTTGGATTTATATAAAAGTCAATAGAAAATTGACTTTTAGGGATATAAGGTGCAGAGATATAAGGCTTACCAGATGAGTCTCGGGATGCAGTAAAGTTAGGATAAAGAAAAACTGTATCAGAAGGAACGTGAGATGATGTAAAAAAGTTTAAAGTGTGGTAATTTGTGTATGCGGTGTTACAGTTGCTATAGCTCTCTCTATAGCAGTGCATTAAATTGTTTTGTATATAATTTTTTAAATTACTTACTTTTGTAAACTTTGGGCTAGGGGAGAGTGCTTTTATATGAAACTCTGTATCATTTAACGAATCTTCAGGAACACTAGGGATGGAATCCATATAAAAGTTAACGTCATCGAATACGTTTGAACTAAGCTTACCGGCTCTTATGCCTTCTCTAACTGTAGCAGAAGCTCTCTGCATAGGATCCAAGTTTCCTGGGCTCTCGTCTATATAATCCCCAAGAGATCTGGACAGCACCTCTATGCTTTTAATAGAGTCTGACGACTTTGCTAGAAGAGGAACAGATCCTGTTACACCCAAAGAAGAAGAGACAAATTTCTGCGGAGCATGCGTTGTTAACGCAACTATTTCTAATAAATCTGTCGAAAATTCAGAAAGTGACACGATGCCTTCCAGTAATCATGAGAAGGCTTAAAAATCCAATCTTACCCGGAACGTCAAATCCTTCTCATCGTTCTTCTCTACAGGCCGGCTAAGCTTAGCCACAGCCATTAATTGTCCTTGACCATTGTATAGGCAGACTGAGGTCACAAAGGTAAAGGACTTCTGCACCCCTTCTTCGCCCGGGTCTATTACAACAATCCTACCTTCTTCATCTCTAAAGGTTGGGTTAGCTGAATAGTTGAACTCATCTGCTGTAGCTCTACAGAAAATTAAGGAAGAGTGAATCTCAGTTACATTCTGAAAAGTTATAGCAGTGTTTGTAGAACTACCAAGCCTACAGCTTGCAATGTGGTCTAGAATATCATCTACTGATCCAGATACCATTAGGTCAGGTATGAATCTGGCATCAGGATTTGAAGATCCTCCTAGATGATGAGACCCAATAGCTATTCGACCTGGAGAAAATCCACCGTCTCCAGAGAAAGTATCTGACTGCATTGCAGAAATTACTCCTGATACATGCTGAGTTCCTGATATTATTTTCTTTAGATCAAGAACAGCTATCCCTGGTTCGTAAAATAACAAGCCAACCTTTCTACCAGTATCAGCTGTGTCAACGAGCTCAGCAATCTCCCCTCCAACAGGCGCTGGGATAGTATAAGTTGAAGCTCCGGCATCACTGTATATTTTTGATCCTGATACAGAGGTTACATTTAGGTTGCCATGAAGATGATTTGATATGACATCAGAGCCTGGAATTGCTCCTTTTGGACTGTGAGAAGCACTCTGAAAGAACTTCATTGCGAAGGTCTCTTTTTTGATTCTATCTCTTGAAAAGAGTCTTTTGAAGCATATAAACAAAGCCTCATCTATTCCATCAGATGGATTTTCAAGGTCGCCGTCTTTATTTGTAGCTGCTGCAAAAGGTGCAGTAAATTGTTCCTTATTGCTTCTCATAAGAAGCTGAGCAAACTGTTGATATACATGAACTTTCTCTCTCATCATAAGAGATTGAGATGGGAATAGAGGTTTTCCAGAAGTATCAATTCCCGTTCTAGATCCGGTAACAGTCTGGCTTCCTGAATAGAGGCCCACTGCCAGATCTAGGACCTGATTAGAAGTTTGAAGAGAATGATCTTGGTCAAATACAGTCTGAAAAAGAGAGGAAGTCACGCCTGGACCGACCCCTCCTGTGACAAATACTTGATATCTTTTTCTTGTAGAAGACCCTGATATATCTTGCTGAACGACATCGACTAGCTGATTTAGAAATGAACGACCTTCTTTTATATCAGCAGGCTGAAGCTGTTTGAATGTTGACATTATTTAACTCTCATTTAAACTTTATTGACTATGGCATTTATGATGGTTTTTTGCCCTGTTGTTAAACCTTTGACCGTAATTACGCCTCTTGCCTGGCTGTCTGAGCCGGCGATATTCATCGCTTTTCCTGTAGAGGCAGCACCTTTATACCTATTACCATCCATAAGCTGTGGAGATAAACCTATGTTTAAAGAAGCTTGGCCTCCTCCGACAGTAGTGAGGGCTGAAGCACCTACTCTATATTCTGCTACACCGTCGTCATCTACTACAGCAGATGCGCCTCCAAGCAGTTGAAATTGATCTGCTCTCATTCTTACTACGAATACGTTGTCTTTCTGGTCCGGTGAAATAGCTGCATTGGTGTTGCCGTTAGCTTGCTCAACGCTAATTTTTCGAGTTGCTTCGGCTGTTTTAGTAGAAAAAGTTACTGTCCCCTTCGTAGCATCTACTCCTTCTCCACCAATCCTTAGTGTAGAAACTGCGGTGTGTCTTGGATTTGAAAAGCTTACAAGGTGAGATTGACAAGAAATTCTACCTCTTGTGTTTGCCTCCATGACAGGTGTCAGCTTTTCAATATATTCTTTTCCAATAACTCTACCAAACTGTCGTATCAACCCATACTGTATTTCGTCATCGCCTAAAGCGAATCTTCTAATTTGGAATGTACCGTTAAATCGAGCAAGAGCTGCTCTTCCCTCTGTAGTAAGAACAGCATCTAGTATAATTGTGTTTGTTGAATGATCTAATAGTCCGCCCATTTTTTAAACTCCTAGAATTAATTATATAGTAAATGAGAACATAAAGTAAACTTAGTGCAATAAATTGAAATATCGAAAAATATAGAAAAAATCATAACAAATAAACTACTCACTTGAGACTGAATCAAAAAGTTGTGCCCAGTCTACTAAGTCACCGCCTTTTTTTCCTTTTGTAAGCATAACATCTGCTTCCCTAGGAGTAGATCCGGCAATAGGAAGAGTTTGAATTCTATAATTTCTATTAGTTACTGTATGCACGGATTCTGATTCTCTTCTTTGTTTATCAGAGACGTGAATCTCTACTATTTTTGATTGCTGTAAATCACAATTTAAGGCTGTCATAAAATAAGAAGGGTTTTCTGAATCTCTGACTAGGACATCCAAGTTATTTCCTTCTTCATCAAAAACTTCGTAATATTCGGGATCTAAAAATACGCTGACTCTTGTCTTTTCTGATGTTTTAATGGCATCCTGGAAAAGGTCTTCGACTATGTATAGATTAGGATATGGTTTTGGTGCACCTGCCGGTGAAACGTACTGCGAAATGATCTTATTTTTAAATGGATCAAAAGAAAGCTTAAACTGCTCAGAGTAATTAGAAGAAAGACCATGGGCGTCGATGCAGCATGCAGCATAAATATATTGCGGCTGCCTGTCTTTATCAAAATCATCATCAATATAGAAAGTTAAACCTGATCTCATTTTATTATTTAAATCAGCTGGAAGCCTTTCACCTGAGTCGTATTTAACTACAGAATCATCAAAGTCATATTGAGCAATTAATACAAAAGGTTCAAGCAAACTTTGTCTTCTAAATATTTGAAACTTTTTTATATCCTGTTGAGGATTAACTGGAAAGCCCCATGAGAACATTAAGTTATCACGCTCGTAGTTATATACAAAAGTAATATCATCGGGTGGGGGTGGAGGAATTTTATCTAGGCAAGACACAACGCCTATTTTTCCTCTTGAAGCTATTAATGCACGAGCTATGAAAACACCCGTGGATGTTACCCCTGTGATTGAAAGAGCTTCGAATTGCGTTAGAGCAACACACCTAACCCTGTACTTATATACTGAGCCGTATTTAACTTTTGTGTCGATAAAAGAGGTTAAGTTCTGGTCTTCGAGTATTATCGGGTCATGGTGTATAACTTTACCCTTCGATGTAACCTCAGACTTCTCAACATAATATCCTGCGAGAATAGATCTCTCATCAAACCTAGCGCCATTAGCAGAGTCACTAGTAGGTTGAGGACCGAATACTTCGACAGGTCTAATTGTAGTGAGATAATCATCAGGCGACACAGTTCCTGGAGAGGCAGAGGCTACAGCAGCATTTTGAGAAGCATTCGCCTGCCCAGCGAGCTTTCTCACTTCTTCTGAGAATATTCCAATTGATCCCTCAGCTGACCCTCTCATAAGCGACCCTATAAAAAGATTATTTGCGCTAAGGTTTATTTCTACAGATTTTGGTCCGAAAAAAGTGGTATCAGCTAGTTTTAATGTCTTCTCATCTCTTGCCAAAATGCCCGCTGTGTTCATGTGGCCCAAAGCCTGGATTGTTTTTTCACTTAAGGGCTGACTAGAATCTACAAAGGAAGATTTTTTAAAAGCAGAGTTATTACCTGCTTCATTTGTAACAACTAGCCATAAATTTTCTGGACTAAATCTTTCCTTTGCCCCTTCAGCAAGCTCGTAAAGACGCTCGTTCATATCAACATCTTTAATGTGAACAGCACTAAATGTTCCGTTAGTTATTGACTCTTCAAAAAGAACATCATCAATGTAATCTTTAATCCGCAGCCTATTCTCTATCGAAGTTAGCTCATCAGGAGGCAACTCTGACACAGGCTCACCTGGCTTAAAAAACTCAAAGTTTTTCACTTTTTCAGAAAATTCAGGCTTAGCCCAAGATATTCTAATCATTCTAGGAAAAGTTTCAGATGCTTCTAGAAATTTTCTATCATAAGAAGGTGTTGTTTGAGGGTCAATAAAAAGAGTTCGACCATCAGAGTTTGATGACTCATTTCTAACAAAGAAGTTGTAGAAGAACTCAGCCTCTACCGAAGAAACCTCAGGAATATCAATCACTGTTACAGGCTTTGAGGGATATGAGATATCTGAGTCTAAGACTTCTTCAATTCTATTTGTTTCTTCCGAGTTAACGTATAATTTCGATCCTGCCATTTGAATAAGCCCCTATATTTTACTAAAATACCATTTGAAAATTATTATATGAATTAACACCATGAAGCTGGAACATATCCATTCCTAGCATCATTTCACCAGCGTTTACTCCAGAAGAAATTGCGTTACCGATATTTGAAAGACCTTGTGCTGAGTTCATCATCTCCATGCTGACTCCGTAAGAGAGCTCTTTGGCTGATAAATTCGAATCTATTCCAAAATAATCTTGTGTCACCGCGGACTCAACCCCTGCAACCCCTGCAGCAGTAGCACCTGCAGATAAATTAACAGAGGCATCCATCGATGCCCCTAGCCCGGTCATTCCCTGCGCCAGGTCATTTTCAAGAATTCCTGCGTCTATTCCGGGTACACCTGACATTAAACCGTCGGCGATGCTGTCGATTTGGGTGGTCAGTCCCCTCAGCATGTCTGAGGCACTTGACATTCCTGTATCAGCAAGATTCTCTGCTGGATTAATATCAAGAGTTGAACCTATATCTCCAGTTACATCTGTAAGACCTGCCCTAGGATCAAATATACCGTCTACTATGCTTCCTTCAGCTCCTAAGACATTTAGAACACTGTCCTGAACGTTCATTAGGATGTCAGTTCCAGTTAACCCTGCACCGTTATTAAGAAAATCACCGAGCAAGTTTTCTAATGTTTCAGCTCCGAAATTTCTCATATTATTTATAATGTCATCGGTCTCTTCTGAGCCTGGTAAGCCTTTTGGACAAACAACAGATCTTTCAAACATGTCCTTAATAGCACCCATATTTCCGCTTGTCATATCATCCAGCCAGGGTTGAATCTTCTCCATCATGTCATCAATACCCTGTTGAATAGCGGCATCCTCGATATCAGCCATTGGGCCTCCACCAAGTCCTTTTTGCTCAAGATTCATTTCAGGCGGGGTAAGGATTTCTTTATCCTTTTGTGGGCCTTTCTCAAAAAGTCCGCCGTCTAAAGCATCTTCTCCAGGAGTTTCATCGCCAGCATCATATCCTGGAGAAACTGAAGAATCTGAGTATCCTATGCTTGGGGCCAGCGGGTCAGACCGAATTGGCTGAACAACTTCAACAGTTATGTAATAATCACTGTAAGAAGCTTCGAGCTCTGTATTAGAAGATCTTTGAGGTATTAAACCTGATCCCGGTGTAAAAGAAAATGTAGATGTAGGACCTATAGCGGTTCCTATTTCTCCGGAAGATTCCTCGGAGACCGAAGCTTCATAGTAACCTGGTTTTAAAGTATAAGATTCAAATGAGTCCTCGTCAATGATCAGATTAAAAACTCTATCAAAAGACGTTGAGTTAATACATCTGTCTCTATAGTTCTCATTGGCAAAGGGATATGATATCTCACACATTCTCTTAAGGTAGTCAATCTTTCTAGAAGCATCTGCAGAAGAAATAGGAATTCTGTTTTCTATAGACCCTATGAAAGCTGTGTAGATATCTGTGGTTAAAGGATCAGGAAAAGATCCAAAGCCAGTTCCGTTAATCTGAAAAATATCTTCTGATGTTTCAATATTTGCCACCAGCTTAAGGTATTGGCCCAGCATGAAGTCAACAAGGTGATTAGTAGCCAAGGCGTTAATCATTTGCCGAGCAACTTCGGAGCCTCCGACTGCAGCTTCTGAGTACAGCTCGTTAGAGTCTGGGTTGGTATTTCCGACAGTCGCCGCCCACGGATAAGCTCTTTTTGCCCACTCGGATGCTACATCGCCGTAAAGCAATCTTCCAGATGTTTCTTTACTAAATGTTCCGTGCGGAGTGCTAGTAATACTAATCTTAGTATATACAGCAGTAGTCATGGGATTAGCAACCTGCTCGGCAGGCGGCGGAGGAGCCGACATGTCTCCGGTTTCCGTGTTGTAGAACATCGTGACCATCCGTGCGGGCTGATTGGGTAGCAAAAATAATCCCGGATCATACAGAAATGTCTTGGGCTTGTAGGCTACGCTATCGTTCTTAAGGTTCCGCTTGTAGACTTTTACTTTAATTAAAGTATTTGTAGATAGAATTCCTGAGCTCATTATTCCAAGACTAGCGTCAGCGTCGGATAGACTGTCTGTATAAAGACCGCCTCGACTCTCATCAAAAAGAGTTTCGTATCTTTCTATGTCAAATTTTAAGTCTCTTCTAAGCTTATCAATAAGACCGTTAGGTATTCCCACAGTAAGTATCTTTCTTCTTTTTCCTGGGTCTGAAAGCATAGGTATAGTTTTCATTCCGGCTCTGACAAGATCAAGAGCACCAGCACCGAAGCACTTAGCCATTGGGAAAATGGTGTTTGTATCGTGTGAGTTACTTAATCGATACCACGTCGCTGTCATTGTCTGAATCTGTTCAGGATTAAGTGTTGACAAAGTTGCATTTTCGGTATCTGCACTAATTTGCTTAAATAGTGACCGTGCTGCAACATCAGAGATATTAAAATCTAGGTCTACATCTAATGCATTTGGTCGAAGGGCGGCATCGTTAGAATAAAGATTCATCATTCCGTGAAGCATAGTCTCATAGGCATGATCAAGAGTAGAACGAGCATGGCTAAATCCTTCAGAAATGCTTTTAAATATGTATGCAAAATCTGTTATGATAGCGTCCTCTTCTGCCAAGCGCTTAAACACATCACTAACATCTCTTTTAATTTCGCTTGCGTACGATGAAGATTCGGTGTCAGAGCTTGTTGCGCCAGGAGGATCTCCGGACACCACACCACCGCCTGAAGGGGTTGGTAGACTGTCGACGGCATCAATAAATGCATCCATATGTGATTCGTAAACATCAATTCTCAGCTTGTTTAGAGAAAACATTGCACCGGATTCCGGAGGAATAACAACGACTCCTCCTGAGTTTTCATTAATTTGTTCTGCCCGAATATTTGTAGTAGAGTTATTATTTTGACGAACCTCATCATATCCAGTATTTGCAATCTTAACCGGGATAAAAGATTCAATTGTTTGTCTTACTATCTCTACAGCTATGGTAGTCCTGTGAATCCTCTCAAAATTAAATGTACCTTTAAATGACTCGGGGCTCGGAAACCCAGAAGATCCCTCACCAACTCGAGCGCCGCCGACGACCATGTCTTCAAAAAAATTCAAAGCATCAACTATTCTATGAAATATGTGATCATCATGCTGGAGCGTATACATGAGTGCTGCACCCCACCCGCTAGACAGTCCATAGACTGAGCTAGTTGGATCACTACCAGTAAACATTACATCAGTAAAGGTATTCATAAAGAAACTATTGAAACCGCCGTGTCTTTCTGTGTGAGAAGTGGCTGAAGCCGGGTATTCAACATCTGATGACATTTCCGATGTTTTATCATGAAGTGCATTAGCTAAGTCTTCCATGGAGTTTATCAAATCTTCTCCGCCACCTTCAGCAAAATCCCTAATATATTCTTCTACATTGTTTGCATAAAATTTAAAATTTACAGTTAAAGGGCTAGAAGCACTATCAGGAACATCACCCAAGGCATCGACTGGCCCGGTATCGCCGGACGTACCCTGATAGGGTGTCATAGAATAAGAGACAGGAGATTCTCGCCATTTTACGTAATTAGCCATAAATCTCGTAAGCTTGTATCCTATCTCAAGATCGTCAGCAAGTGAAAACATGGCCAAGTGAGTAGCCCCGTACGGACCGATGGTGTATCCTGCGTATCCGTTTCTAAGAACATCCTGAAGAAACCACATTAAACACTGATAGAAATAGAAGTTTTTAGTCGGTACCCCATCGCCGGCTCCGTATAACATTCGATTGAGACCTAAAGCCTTTTGCTTAAGAGCAAAGTCGCCACCAACAAGATATTCCTCGGCTGAGCCTCGGATTGATTCAACGTATTCCAGATGCGATAGGCTAGAATCAGAATCTGCCAGATTTTTAAAGAAGAATTCAAGGCCTGTCTGATACTTAATGTCATCTTGTTTTGACTGTGTGCTTTCGAAAGGAAGAACAAGTTTTGTGAGGTCTGTTGTTCCATGACTAGCTAAGTCTCGAGTCGATTTAAGACTAGCAAGTGCTGAGAGTCCGAACTTTCCTCTTTCTGCATTCATGGCAGTATACTCAGAGGCTCCGAATGCATGGAATAAAATGTTTTCAATGCCGGCTCTAAAGGAATCAATTGATGGGGCATCAGAGAAATCCGCCTCGGCTTGCATATTTGCAAAATTAGCTCTGGAAGTATCTGCTGGAAACTGTGGAGGTGCACCGTAGTAACCTCCGTGGAACATAGTGTTCCCTGTCGGATAGTTTCCTGATGGGTCTGGTGCCCCAGGTGCTTGCATTACCGACATGTTACTCCTAATGACTAAATCTCTGTTTACAACATGAGAAAGAAAAGCAATTCTCTTAACCGGATCAGAAGGAATGTTGGCTATAAACTGAGCATAATCGCCTGGTCCGAAATCAGATATTGCAGACATATCCGGTGCCGGCACGACCGGCGATAAGTAGGCTCTAAAGCTACTAACGTTCGCGAGGTTGATAACCATATTTTTCAGTGCTTCTGTGGTATCAAACCAAGCTTTTCTTATGTTTTGGTCAGGTGGTGCTCCGATAGGATTCCGTGTGTCTATATCATTCAAGCCTCTTCTTAGCGCTGTTTCTGGATTGTCCAAAAGCTCGGGTGAGGCACAAGCAATTATAGACTTTAAGTCTGTTATCATTTGAAGAAAAATTCTTGTATTTGAAAAACTGTTAAAAATACCTTTGTCGTATTTTAGATACTCACTAAAAAAATAGCTTAGTCTCCCTCCGCCTGGAGAGCGGGCGATGCCTCTTGGATTATAGACTTGATACTCCGACGGCATAAAGTATTTAACTGCACCGAAACTCGGGTCTTCGGCTTCGGTCGCCCTGGCTACCGGTCTAAGATTGTACCTTTTTAAATCAACTACATCTGCCATAGTTGACATTGCTCTGTACATAATAGTGTAATATCTTATTACATTTGCAGCTGTGTTCAATTGTGTTTGATCATATACTCTCTGCCAAAAAAGAGAGCCTCCCACGCCGGTGAGTTCGGCCAGCTCATTTTTAAATGCATCAATTTTTAAATTCTGAGCCTGAACTTGCAAGTCGGCCAGTTCGGCAATCTTAGTTGGAAAGATATCGGTTTGATCCGGACTCCCGGAGCCTCCCACAATCAGATTCATGGGAATCCGACCCCTAAGTCTGTCGCTAACACCGGCTTTTTTGTCTCCTATTTCGTAAGAAGCGTTTTGTGTGTACATAGGTAAAAAATCAAAGCAAGATATAATTTCAGGTCTTGTTGGATTAATACCGACTACATTAAATCCACCTATATCCGCGCTGAGAGGTTTAACTTCAAACAACCGCATATCGCTGGCTTTTCCTGTTTCACCTTCACCTCGACCGAGTGATGAGTCACATCCAGACACACCTTTTACGGAGGAGCCAGTACTTCCGTCATCAGATTTTGGATAGGTTCCTTCAGAACCTTTAGCCTGAATGTAAAGTGTGCTCATTGATTTTGAAAATTTATATCCGCCCATTTTTTCTCAACTCTCTCTTATAATTATCATAATTTTAAATTTCTGGATATTCAAATGAACCTCTGTTTGAAGTCAAAAGATCAACAGGTAAGTCTTTAGTAACGGGAATTGATTCAATATTTTCAGGTAAAATATCTACATTGCCAACTATATACTCTTCTCCCATTTGGTATTCTAAACTGACCGGAGTAACAGAATAGGTAATTGTACCGGGTGTATGTCTGGCATTAAAATCTATAATTGAGTACTTTCCTTTATTAGAGATATTATGTGCAGATAGACAGACTCTTGAACTTCCGTATCTATTCTCTTTTATTAGAAAATGATCTATGTAATCAACATTTTGAGCTGACCATTCAATGTGAACTTTTCCATCTGATCTAACCCTGCATGACCCCTTAGAAATAAAAGGTTTTGCCTTTATAGTTAAATCAGCAGTCGCAACAGCATACACACCTGTTCTTGCTAGGTCTATCTCTTGAGCAGTAGAGCTTGCAGGTTCCAATAAAACACCTGCATCAAAGCCTCTCCCGAGAGTTCTTTTGTTAAAAAACTTTTCTGGCCTATTTGGATTTTGAGGATCAGGTGTTACACCGGAGGTTGCATCGTTTGTAAATGTTAGATCATTTTTATTTCTCTGAATCTGAGCTCTAATTTCAGACTTGGCACTATCTAAACTCTGGTTCTGCCCGGTCTTTCTAAGCTTAGAGTCAGATATAATCGACTTAAGATCAAGCACAACAGCTTCCATCACATACTTGTAGACCCGACCTAAAATAGGTGTAGGTATGTTAAGTGATGCATCTCCTTTGTCTATAAAAACAGAAGACTCCTCTCCCGTAACTGGGAAAAATCCTATATATGCTGTCTCCCCAGTTGTCTCATCTATTCTATTTATGATTACACCCAGTGATTGATCAACTTTAGTAGCTATGTCAGGTACTAGATCTAAGTCATCTTGATTAATTCCAGAATTTTCAAAAATCTGAGAAATAAAATTTTTCTCATTAGAATCAACTTTCATACTAATAGGTATTGCCACGTTAGATATCATAGAACTAGAGCCTCCGAGAGCAGTAGGATTCTTTGCTACCAGAACTACATCTTCTAAAGGTTTCATATATTCTATAATAGTGGTCCTAAAACACTCAGTAGTTATACCATCAAAAGATGTTGAAAAAATCTTATACTCATACAATTCACCATCCTGAACAGAAGAATCTATAAAAGTTACTGAATCCTCAGAGTTTACAAACTGACCTTGATAATCTGATGTGTTAATTCTTGTGAAAAACTTTTCAAAATTGGATATATTTCTTCTTCTTAGCTCGATATACTGGCTGCCTCCCCTTATGTTTGATAAAGAAATCTCTACATTTCCTTGTGTGTTTACATACGAGCATATTGCAGCGTCCGAAGTTATCTGATTAACAACTTTTTTAAAGTCATCCTGGGGCTGACAAATTACAGAATTAAAATTACAAGATTTATTATTTTTTGTCTTAGCTATTGCCCTGTACATAAGCGAGCACGAGGTTTTAGGAGTGTGCTCTATATATTGCAAACCTTCCTCAGAGGTGAGTGATATATCGGCGAGCTTTATGAACTTCTTGTTTTGGCCTGATATTTTGTTTATTTCTCTATAGTATATTTCAATTGAATCTGCATTGTTGTCAGCCTGAGAAACTGTAATTCCCATAACACCTGGCTTGATAGCGACTACGTCTATCTCAGGGGGCAATGAGGGAATAGACCCTTGTTCAACTATTTGTCTAAGAGGTATTTCGAAATTTTTTTCTTGAAAAACTATCCCGTCTCCTGAATAAACTTTGACAGTAGCATATAATCTATTGTAAGAAGATGCGTAGGCACTATTAATCGGTATCATTTGAGAAACTTCAGCAGTCTTATCTGGTATAATAACCATTTGTGGAAATGTTGCATTCTCTGGAATGTCAGAAACTTTGTCTAAGATAACTTTTTTTATTATGTTAGTTTTCTCTTTAATTGCTATCTGATTATCAGATGTTTTAATCTGCTTGTTACTTTCATAGATATTCGAAGCATGTATGCTATCTGATAATTTTTCTCCTGTTATGGTTGCCATCCCAGGAGAGATTATAGGTGGAATTATTGCAGACTTGGCTGGGTCAATCTTATCTTCGGCGGCTGACAAAAAGCATGCTTCTGTATAGCCTTTGTTGCTAAAGATATTTTTAGAAGCACTTTCGTTAAATCTATCAGAAAGGGTTTTGTTTCTTGCCTCAGATAATGCATATTGAATCGGGCTTGAAACGCCCGGTATCTTGCTTTGGTTTGAAAGAGAAATTGTTGAAACCTGGCTTGACGGACCCACAGCGGAACGATTAAAAGAGCCATCTGGAGAATATGGATATCCGCCGTTGCTTGATAAGGCTTCTGCATCAAGATCAGCTATATCTGACAATGTTTCCGGGCTAATTTGAACAGTTGCCACAACGCCTTCTGGGGACAGTACTATTGGAGATGGTATCTTAGAGTTTGGATCAGACACACTAACAAGCTTAGTAGAGACTCTCTGTCCGTATTTTACAAATGGGCTTGTCATTCCTTTAAATACAGAAGAATCTCTGTTTGCACTTTCATCAACTTTTCTATTGATAAATTCACCTAAGTTATTTTTTTTCTTGCTGTCACTAGAAAATGGATCCAGTAATAAAAAAGACGTATTAAGATTTTTCTTATCGGGAGAGCTAATGTTAGCAACACCGTATTCATGAGCGTTAGAGGCATTGTCTGTATTTAAAGTCTTAAGATCTGAATTTATTGTCTGGAGAGATTTTGCGAATCTTTTAGTAGGAGCAACATTAATTTTTGGAACATTAATGCCTTGATTTTTATCTGATATGGTCAATATTATTTTTGAAATACCGTTAGCAGGCGATCGAGATAGGTCAACTGAATATAAAAGATTTATAACATGTGTTTTTCCACCCGTGGTCACTCCCGGGAGAGACCCAGCATAACACATGTCTACTAGTCTAAAATATCTTCCTTTGGAATCTTTCTTTTTAAAAATCATTAATCTATAATTATGGTAAAAAGGTTAACAAAAGTTGGTAAGCCTGATTTTGTTAAAAATATTTTTCCAGCAAAGTAGACTTCTGCTGAAGTTCTAACAGCACCGGGGGCTAAATACGGACCTGCATTTATAACGTCTAGTTTCTTAATTGTTCCATTTTCATTGTTGGACTCAAATATCTGAAAGATCATGTTACTTTGATCAGAGGTGTTTGTTAGCTCTATTGTTTGCTTAGGTTTTGGCGGATTTCTCTGTCTAATGACTTTTCCGCTAAGTCTTTTTGTTTTTCCACCTAGATCAGATATAATTTCCATGAAACCCATCGGCTTGCGAGACTGTCTAAGGTCTGGATAATCACCTAGCATTCTTCTTAAGGACCTCTTTTTGCCGGGTATTGTTCTTTCAGTTGTGGGTGGGAGGTAAGCAAAATTTATTGCATGACCAAGCCTTTTGTCCAAAAATAGAGGATCTATTTCATCTATGTAGGCGGAAGTTTTGTCGGAAGATTTTATAGGAGAGTTTTCGTCTATCATAAATGAAATCTTTTCACTACTTAGCCTAAGCTCTTCATCTTCAAAATCCTGTTCGTCTCCGATAAGATCTAGCTTGTTAAAGTTTTCTAAAGATCCGCTTAAGAGGTCATTTGCTATTGAAGAAAACTCAGAAGATCCTGATACTTGTTTAACTAAGCCCTGGTTTGTACCTGTTAATATTTTTGTAAATACAGCTTCTCTATTTGTAGTTAGTGGACCTCCGTCGTATCTTATGAGCTGACCGGAATCATCTGATTCAAAAATAACTGAGTCTTTTTGCTGACTAAATGATTCAAAATAGATTCTTTCTGATGCGTCTGATGATCCACTCACAGGATCGAACTCGTAGAATGACTTAGAGTCAGAGAATGATATAAACCTTGGAACAAGCTTTCCAGAAGCCATCTGACGCTTTCCTTCCCTGGTTATTATGATATCCAGCACTCTTGACTTATTATCTAGAATTCCTGCCATGGTTATAAGTATTCCTTAATCATATTTTGATTAATTTCCACCTTGCTGCACAATATCATCTTTTTCTCTATCAGCAAAGGGAATTGAAGAAGAGGCAACTAGGCTGAGATTTCTTGATTGTGTGGCTTTCTTGACTGCGGCTCCAAATGTATTTGCAGTTGAAGAATCAGTTTCTTTCTGGACAACATTTCCTGGATCCATTTGCTGGTTAGTTAAAGCCTGGACAAACCTTACTTGAACTGGACCTGGAGTTCCGTCCTTTTGACCTTCACCATAAAACTTTGCGAACGGTCGTTGCTCAAGTAGATCTCTAAACTGTCCAAATCTATCTCTCCTGTACACGGCAGAAGAATATTGAGGCCTATAGTTCATTACACCGTATCTTGGGCCGGTGGCACCTCTAACATGATGCCTGAATGTGCCTTGACCAAGGGTGTTGCTCTGGGGATCTATAGTGTTAATATTAACATCCCAGCCCCTAGAGAAAAGAATTTTAGCAGTTGTCTCTGTGCTTATGATTCTAAAGCCAGATGATCCTGCACCAATCTGGAGAGTTGTTACGTCGCTAGGTCTTCGAGGCGGATTGCCCTGAAACGGGAAGGGAAGAGATGAGGTTACTTCTGACATTATTGTTGTATTGCGAGCTGTAAGGTCAGTGGCAGTGGCAGGAACCACTACTGTATTTCTTTCAGGTATGAACGCTGTATCTTCAGATATTCTAAATGCATACTGAACCACAGAAGGCATAACTGTATCCCAGAATCTTTCTTTACCGTCTGAAAGCTTAACACCCCTCAGAAGAGATCCTGTCGTCCCAGCTGTACCTCCTGCAACAGATCCAATTATTTTTCTACCTAAGACTGTCTTAGTGTTTCCTTGGACCTCAATATTGGCATTTCTAGATACTAGACCGTGGACTGATCGACCAGGGGGTGATTCAAATGTTAGATCGATGTAAGTTCCTGTTAGTGCGCTCTTCTTCTCAATGTCAAACTGGTCAGTAATAGTCATGTCCTGCTGAATGGCATGATGAACGTTATCTGAAGTCAACTGCTGATTAGAGTGAATGTTCTGGATCCCTTTTTCTTCTTTAACAAGTGATCCATAAAATGTAATAGAGGCACCACCTTCCATGATGGTCAATCTTGAGCCTGTCAGGCTTGTTAAAAAAGAGCCGCTTTTTAGAGGTGCCCCGATGGACCCAAAAGAGCTTGCACCAACAGCAGTACCGATCGCGGCATCCATACCAAAAACAAGCTTATCCTCAGGAAAAAGCAGATACGGAGACTCAATTGTCATACCTGCCCCTATTGTGTTTGCCAAGCCCGTGGTTCCCCCGAGTTGATTATTGCCCTTACCTCCTCCTGAAATTCCCTCACTATTTGTTCCCGGAGATGATGTCCCTCCATAGCCCTCGGTTATTCTAGGATCAAATACTTCTATTGGCAGATCAATCCCGGCCAGGCTGACAACGTCGGAGAGAAAATCGAAAGTATTCTTGTCTCCTTCGAATTTGTAGCTAGCACTCACTCCAACCTTTCCTGTAAACCTAGAAGGAGCAGGTGAAAAATCTTTTTCCTTAGAGAGAATTGCGAAAGACCCACTTTCTTGCATAAACGGAAGAACGCTTGACGAACCTGGCCAGAAGTGAGATAACTCAACTCCACTAATATTAATATTTCCTGGCAAGGATGCAGGAAGCTCATCTATGGCTCTTGGGACTATGCTTCTTCCGTGAAGCTTTTTATTGAGAAAGCTTGGGACTAAATCTAGTCTTACAGAACCGGTAAATGCACTAATTTTCTCTGTGGTATCCGGGGTTCCGGTGCTAGGGCTAATAGCAATACCATAGTTGTGCTTGAAAGCAGGAGTATTGATAGGTTCAAATTCTCGGGTAGTTTGGGGTGTACCTTTCTCACAAATAGTGTCATTGTAGAAAGTCATATTGCCACTGCAAACGAGAAACCTCTCACTACCTGAGACGTCATGTTTACTATCTATTGAATGCCTTGGATGAGTTCGATTGGCTTGTCTGTATATAAAAAATACATAGTCGTCTTGATCTCTAGATGCGTCGAGAGTATTTCTATTATCATGCCCTTGAACCCTTATTGTTCTCTGAGAAGTTATGGGTAGTTCAACGGATATTTTTTCAAGAAGAAACGGATGGCTAATGTATTCAGACATTGAAATTGTCTGACTGCTAGTAGCATGATACTTTGTAGAAAAAGGCGCAAAGCCTGTTACAGTCGGTGTCCCTATACCGTCATATCCGAAAGACCTGCGTTGATCTAAAGTGTCAGGGACAGAATGAAAACTCGGCTTAAATTGCATCGGGAAATTATTTGTTCCCGAATGGACTGCTCTTCTAGCCGCTTGGGTTAAAGCTGTCGGAAGAGACTGGGCTGCAAAATCAAAATGTGTGGGATTTCCTGTGGCCGGATCAAATAATCCAACCTGATCCCATCTCTTAGTGTTAAAATTATAGTAGCAAAAACCTGTTATGTCCTGGCCGTTGAACTCACCATCAGGATCAACAGGGTCAAGCTTAGCCTTCACTCTTTTTGTTAGAACTCTCTTCTCATTTGCACTAATGTCCACCTTAAAAGAGACCTTGCTAGCAAGCCTAGAAGAAAGGCCTTCATAGGAATGCTCTGTCCCTGTGTGGAAAAAACTAGAAGAAGAAATGAATATTCTATCATCTGCAAAAGGCTTAGGCTCCTCTTCGTTTATAAAATGATTGTTTGAAGGGGACCATGAAAACTTTCCTGTGCTATTGTTTAGCTTATGATAGCCTAAACTAATATTGTGCATTAAAAGATTGTCTGATATTCCCATCAGCATGCTAGCAGTTGCTACGAGATCTGATTCCAGGTTCGGAGTACTAGAAAAGCTTTTAAATTTTTTAAGCTGAGATCCTGAAAGAAGCCTTGTGGGAAATTGAACCAGCCCCATGTCAGCCTGATCGCTTGAGCTGGTTAGAAAGTTTATAGTAAAAGTATCATCAAATGATTTGTAATTTTTACCTCTGCGATCCGGATCTCCTGTGTTAGAAACGGTAGGGTATCTTCCCGGTGCGTTGTCAATTGCCCTTATGTTTACCCTAGGAGAAAAGTTAGTTATGCCTGATATTAAGGCTGTACTTGATCCTTGACCACTTGATCCTGATACAATAGGCATTTATTTCTTTAAGCCTCCGAATGCAATAGAGTCAGTACCCTCATCAGCATTATTGTAGACCATACCTGCTGTAGCTGACTTTTTTAAATATGTCGTCATTCCGGTATCACTGGCTGCATCTCTTGCAAAGTTTACAACAAGACCGTCAGACTGTGTAACTTCAAGCATGGAGCTTGTAATATTAGCAAGGATGTGATATTGTCTGGATAAAAATGAATCATCAAAATAGTAAGATCTTCTTTTGTTTGCAGAGGTAAATCCAGGAATAGCTAGTCCATCGGCAGGATTGGCTATAGTAGATCCTGATATATATTTATCAACGTTTGGAAAAGAGCTTGTCGGATCATGAGTAAAAATATTTTGAGCATCTTCAAAATGATCAACCTCAGTCGGCGGAAACTTACTCACAAACTGCTGTATCATGTCCGCGCCTTTAACCCTATCGTTATTTCCATCAATAAGATCAGCTTTTATTGAATTAGCTACAAAAGGGACTTCTACTGCTCTAAAGTTTGTACCTATTGTTCTGATTGCAAGGGGTTCAATAACTCCATCCATTTGATCCGGGTCTCTCCATGCAGGATCATACAGAACTACTGGGTACATTGAGTCTCCTGAATCAACAAGATATCTAACAGGATCCCACTTACCTGTTGTATCGTCAAAAGGAACTTTTTCATCCTTGAAGAGTTTAGGCTGACCAAACACTCTTTGTTCGGAAAAATATTCTCTATCAAAAACATTAAATCCGTGATCAGATATTCTCCAAGTTAAATTTTCACCAAAAGTCTTTATGTTTGTGTGAATTCCTTGTCTTATTGGGTCTATTATTCTTGTGCTTATTCCCTGACTTCCAGAAACTTTTGCAGAAGTTACAAGAAGACCAGATCTCATTGCAGGCATTAGCGAGACAGTCACAGATCCTGATGGATGTGAATTTGAACTGGAAATGACAGTAGCATTTAAGCCAAACCTATCCTCATAAGGTGTCATCATATCAATTGTAGACGGGTTTCTATAAGTCATATCTTAATACTTCTTCAGTCTTCCAAAAAAATCTGTTTGCCGCTGTCTGTCCGGAGTATCCGGAGGCTTTTCAGCAACTGTTCTCTTGTACAGATCCAAGAAATGATAAGCAAACTTGTTTCTTTCAAGAACATGAGACTCAATAACAAAGTTTATTCCAAAATAATTAGTCTTTTTTGGAATAAGCTCACCAATTATTTCGCCCATTGCATCATCAAACCATTTAAAAAATTCGAAAAAGTGCTTTAGATTTATTTTTCTTTCTAGTCTATTAAAATAAACTTTTCTTGATTGAACTATTTCCGGGTAGTCTTCGACAAAAAGATTGTTTGGCTTACCTATCGCATCATCAAAGAAATCTAGGGTGCTAAATATATTCATGATATCTTCATCAAGTGCCATCATAGAAGAAATATCTATGGTAAATCTGGCATCGTCTTGAGGCTCCTCTGATTTTACAATATTATAATATGGGCCTTGGACAACGTAACTATCGTCTACTTCTTCATTCCGCTGTAAAAAGCTTCTTATTCTTACCTTGTTATCTGATTGTAATATATCAAACTTAGGAGAGAGATGGCTATAATAATATGTTCTTGGTTTTATAACTCTTTTAGAAATTTCAAATCCAGAAGCTGAGCCTGAGATATTGTTTTGTGAAAAATCAATTAGTCTAATTTTTCCACTAGTGTCTGAAGATGTTATTGGCTGATCTGTAGAGATATCTGATCTAATCCTCTCGAAAGCTCCCGTTCTATGGGTGTGAAAGTTGAAGTTTTCTCTAGGATCATTTACACCAACTGATTTAAAGTTAATAACATGCTCTTTCCATTCTATAAATTTCAGACCCTTTGACCAGAATCTCATCTGGGAAACTTGACCTCCGAAATTAGTTTGTCTTCCTATATCCGAAGCAGCTGTCGAGTTTAATAAAATATCAGAAGTTTTTAAGCTTTGTGAGCCTATTACTATAAATGTTCCTGACGGATTATATTCCGAAGAGATTTTTTGAAGTGTGTTGTTAGTTGTGTTAGCTGTTTCAACAAACATGGAGGATGTTGTATAGTACTCTTTTATTTCACCGAAGCTTTGTCTTGCACATCTTAAAAAGTATGAAGACGTTATAAAAGAAGGAAATGCTAAATCATCGCTTCTATTTCTACCAAAAGAAATATTCCAAACGTTGCCATCAAAAACATTGACCCCTGTCAAAGACATCTCTAAAATAGGATCATCAGGCTTTGAAGAAGGGCTTGTTATAAACTTAATAGAAGTGCTTGCAGGATTAGAAGATGAGACTAGAAGAAGATTTGAAATTACTCCGTGACTGCTCGAAAGTGAGGGAGAGGTTCCGGTAGTAACCATCCTTGCAAGACTTTGTGTAACAGGGAAAAATTTCTGTATTGATTGCTTAAATAAATACTTGGCTTCAAAAGTAAAAGAGCCAGATGTCAAAAGCCCATCAGAAACATTATCGGAGACCCCGTGTATTCCAAATCTAGTAGGGTTGGTAAAGTTTGGATATTTAAATGTTCCCTGAGGTGAAGGATATCCTATCTCTACCCTTGAGGAAGAGAGGTAGCTTGTTTCAATAAAAGGCATGTCACTAGACACGCCTTGTGTGCTAGTAGCTCTTTCTGAAGTTCCTTTTCTTAAAGATCCTGACATATCTATCACCGAAGATGTCTCAGTCTTTTTTTCTCTCATATCTCTTAGAGTTCTTTTTGTTGGACCCCCGTATTCTCTTATTCTAAAGTTATTATCAGGGTTAATTCCTATTGATCTAATTAGAGACTTTATGCTATGAACGGTTCCCTTTGAAGATATTACGTCCTGTAGATTTACTAATATTCTTCTCCATATTTGATTTTGAACATACTGTAAGGGAATACCTGTAGAACCATCAGGAGTGTTATCTCTTCCGTTTATATATTGTTCGGGAGTTGCATCTTTAAAGAAGTTAGGTAAAGCAAATCCGAAGTATCTTGCATAAAATTGTAAAAATTGATCTGGAATTGTCTCTTCTGAATCATAGTCGATTGTCATAAGTCGACCAAAAGAGTCAGCAAGCATCTTCATCTCATCAAATGCCTTCGCCCACACGAACAAAAATGAAGTCATAATTTGAGCAGAACCTAGTTGATGGGAGCCTGGTATGGAGCTACCAACAAGATTTCTTATGATTGTTCCCTCTTCTGTAGAAAATCCTTCTGATTGGCTTCCATCAATTAAGTAGTGAGCAGGGACGAGTCTTGTTATTAAGTTTGGATTTGAGGCATCAAAATCACTTCCAGAGGAGAGCAGCCTAGTATTAAGCTCTCTAACTGATTTAAAAGCAGGAAAAAGTACCGGACAAAACTCTAATTCTTCTATTTTCATAGGGGTTGAAATAGAACCCGTAGATCGAAGTGAATAGTCAAAATTTTGAATTAGACTGTGCAGACCATTTCCAGAGCTATCAAGCACAACAGATCCGTCACCCACGCCTATTGAGCCAGTTGGTTCATTAAATTTAAAGTATAGTTTTAAATCTTCGCTGGCATAGATCTGCCTTTTTTCAAATTTCTCTCTAAGATCTTTGCTTCTATCAGAATGAAATATTCTTAGCTCATCAAGAGATCCTGAGAAACTTTGCTTAGGTGTAAATACATTTGAACCGACAAAGCCGTCCATATTGAACTGTGTTCCAGATCCTATAAGCATGTCAGCTTTTGCAAAACCGAAACCTTTTAAAGTAGAGATATCTGAAGATGTGACTGTCTGCCTGTTGTTTAGGTTCAATATTAATTTATTATTATTCTGGCCTCTGTCAAGGCAAGCATAAACATAGTTGAATTTTCCTTTGTCAATTGATATTGACGCAGACATATAATTTGATGCTGATACAGCAGAGAAAACGAGGTTGCAAGCTGTGGTGTCAACAGATCTAGAGAGCCCTAGAGTTATACCGTGATTAGAGCCGGAAACTCTCTGCAGTAATATTTGATTATCATTAGCCTGATCAGGAACAAAGACATGGAACTCAAAAGATATAGTGTTACTTTGAGGATCTATTATTTTTTCGCCGGTGACGTTTCTAGATAAGGCTGGAAAAGCTCCTCCAGCGACATCGACGACCCTTATAAAAGAACCCTCTGTAGGATCTGCTGTGTCATTAGATCCTGAGAAGTTTAAGTATCCTTTGCTTTTTGGAAACTGATCGTAGACATACCTTTCAAAGCCTGTTAGACCATCTAGGAATAATTCCACTTCCCTTCTAGATCCATCAAATGGAAAGTGATTTATAATCTTGTCAAATGCAACGTTTGTTTTCGCCTGAGCTGAATTAAAAAATGTGTGATTTTCAAATTTAGAATAGTCTACAGGAATTTGCTGAGTTGATCTTATTCCAGAGAGAGGGCCGTCATATCTAAAAGAAGCTGTAGTTCCAACAGCAGTATCAGACATCTTGGAAAGAGATATTTTTTTCTTATATGCTTTGGGAACTAGCGACTTTTTTCTTATCTTTGGCTTAAAAAGAGAAGGTCTCTTTAAATCTAAAACAGGTCTCTTTTTAGACATTAGCTAGTTACCTTAAAAGTTGAAGCAACGTTCATAAAAAGATCATCTATTCCCCTGTCTTTGACAAGAAAATCAAATACATATGTTCTTCCAGAAAACAAGTCAGAAATGTAGAAATCAAAAAACATGCCTTCAGAGTCAGTAGAGAGACAAGTACCATTAGATTGTGTCTCAAAAGGTACTATTATTTTTCCATTCTCGGCATCTCTTACCCTGTAGTACATTTCGTTAAATATCTCACTAACAGAAGCAATCGGTGTCTTTGTCGCGACTATTTCTCTACCTACATCTTCCACAAATACTCTAAATCTAACTTTTTGAGATCGCTTGTACTCTGTCTTAAGATTCGTAATATTAGCAAATAATCTATTGGTAGCTCTAACAAAATTTGTCCTGTCTGGGAGATTAACAACTAGAGAAGAAGTGTAAAACCCGACAGATCCATCTCTTGATTGCCAATATTGATCAAAGGTGGCGGATGAAGCATTTCTAACTTCAGTCTGTAAAAGAGAGTTAAAAGCTGAGACTGCAAAAGAAGCTGAATATACACCTGTTATAAAATTAGTTCCGACATTGTGCTGAGATCCTGTGTATATTTTTGAAAAAGATCCGGACTCAAGTCTTAAAAATATGCAATTTGATCCTGTTATGGGTGCTGCCCCTGTCCCAGATACTATATTGGTTAGTTTTCCTCGGGCAGTATTATTGAGAAAGAGTGATCCTGTCAAATCAAACACAAAGTCTGTACTGTGATCCTTTATAGTATCATCCCAGTAGGAAACTATGCGCGGCCTTAGAGAAGGGTCGGAAGTGTGTCTAGAGCCAAACCTCTTTACAAATCTTGTGACCTGATCCTCTTCTTGTGAACCAGAAAAGGATACTCTAAATCCATGATTAGCTATCTGATTTGACAGCATTCCTGAAACTACAGTTGTTATATCTATGTTTAGATCTTCTTCACCTGAAGAGAATTCCTGTTCTTTCCAGAGATTAACTATCCCATTTCCATCAAGCAAGTTTCCGCTCGCTATGACATCAATATCGTCTGATCCCATCAGTCCTTTGCTATTTGCTCCTTCATGAAACCACAAAACAGGAGAGTCTCCGGTAGCAGATGCGGTCAAAAAGTTGCATGTATCTAGATCTTCAAATCTTATAACATCTCTACCGACTCCCTCATCAAAAGACATCGACAAAGGAAAAACTTGTAATTTAAAATTAGAAGGGGTAGTTTGACCACCATAAACGTCTTTCATTTTTAAGAAACATTTAAAATCACTTCTAGAAAAATCTAGTATTGAAGATGTTAGAGCTCTAAGCGGGCTGAGGTCGAACTTTACTAAAAGCCTAGATAGCTCAGTTGGGCTAGCATCTGATCCTGATGTTGATTCTGCATATAGTTTAAAAAGATCTAAAGTACCGGCTCTACCGGTATTTGCATCCTTAACTCTAAACTTGTTATTTATAATCTTATTTGTAATATAAGCATCTTTGCTAGCTGTTAAAATTCTATACATTTTTTAAACCTAAGTTGCATTTCCAACTATGTCAGTATCCGGAAATCTTATTTCAAAAATTGCCCCTTCGGGAGATATTATAATGTTATCTTTTGTGTTCGCAGGAAGGCTAAAAATACTACCGCTGTATTTTCTTCCATCTATTTCACCAAACAAGTTGGTAAATCTTATACTTCTTAAAGAAATAACTCCGTCTGTATTGATAATAATATTCTGAACCTGGGTCATAAAAATAGGTTCTCCTATTTGAAAATTATGTATTTTAAAATAGTCCTTTAGTGAACTGTTTATCTGCTGAATAACAACTTCTGCATTAGAAAAAGAGTCTACAACTACATGATATTCTAGCCCTAAATTTATAACTCTTCCATCTAAGACATCAATAGCATCTGATATTAATCTAAATTGGTTTATATATATCCTAATATTTCTCTTTAGGGTATCAGGAGAAGGAACTAGCTGACCGTGTCTGTTTCTACTGAGTATATGAAGTCTAGTTGCCATCGGGTTGTTTGGATTGCTACTTACACCCACTCTATAAACTCTCCCAAAATTTGAAGGCATGGTATAAATTCTAGAAATTAAATCTTGTCGAGTAACCATTCTGGACTGGGCATTTTTAAAAGACAAGCCTATTGATCTTAATTCGTTTAAAGTCGGCGGGTCGTCTCCTCCTTCGGCTCTCTGGGGGTTATTTACGGAAACAGAAGCTCTTATAGCGCTTGCCTTATCAAGTGGAACAGCTCCTTCGATAAATCTTATGTCTAGTCTAGATATTCCTTTAACAGTGTTGGCATCGACATTATGGTTAAGGCCGCCGCCTGCCCTGTAGCTTATAGAAATAGTAGTATTCTTAGGAGAAATTCCAAGAGATTGAGTTTCTAGAAGATTTCCTGGATCTATTGAGAACCTTGAAAAAGTCTTCTTTCCAAACAGCGGAAGAGCCAGTTCTGAGGGATCTGGAATAATATCGTCATCAAGCGAGTCAGCTTGACCGGATCCGAATATCACAGAAGTGATATTAGTTTTTCGACTTGTTCTAGTGACATATCTAAACGGTGCTGGAATTATTTCTATGTTTTCAGACACCTCTTCATTGTCAGGACTAACATTTCCAACTCTCTTGTAGACAATATCCTGCGTTAGGGCTTCCACCTCAAAGTAATTGTTTCCATCTGAGTCTTTGACAGATATTACTTCTGTGACATCTTGATTTTTGAGAGATAAAGATCTAAAAGGGACAGGCTTTTCTGACAATCTAAAGGATTCAGTGTATATAATTCCGGACACACACCTTCCAGGTTTTTTTAATATGTAAGCAGTAGGATTTCCGTCAGAGTCTGTTTGACTTATAACCTGGCTGGCAACTAGCTTGCCATATCTTCTTTGTCCAAAATCAACATCTTCAACTAATTCAAACTTTATTCCTGAACTAGAGTTAAATTGTGTCCCTGCTTTTATAGTTGGTAAATAATTTGGGTTTGGCTGATATTCTCTTCCATCTATAAATGTTGCATCAACTTCAATAAACATTTCTAAGTCAACAACTGAGGGTGTGGCACCTACTACTTTGACCCCGGCGTTTCGTAGAAGCGCTTCAATATTAACAGTTTCAACCGCCGTCTCTAGGTTTAGTTCATTAAACTGATGGTCAAGATAGAAAGAAAGAGAATCACCAACAAAGGCAGCAAAATCTAGAAACATTCCGCCCACAGAGGGATCGGAGAAGTCTCTTATCCTGTCTGGAAAATAAGTTCTAGCATATTGAATTAGTTCTTGCTTAAAGCCCTGAAAATCTTTGCTAAGATAGCTTCTTGGTACTATATTTTTAATTCTCTTCTTTACGTCTTTTGCCATTTTATCCTACCACGTGTATCTTTACAGCAATGCTATTCTTAACTATCTTGAACCTAGGAACATTGTAAACAATCGTTACAGTAACTGTTGACATAGATGCATCAGCTTCGCCCAGAGGAGTATCAAAAGTAGAGGAATAATCTTCAAGCTCTACAAACGGCATAAAAGCTCCCACAGCTTTTTGTATTCTTATCATAGCTTCGGCATCAAAAGCATCTCTCGATATTCGCTCAGCACATAAAGATCTTAAATTAGCGCCTACATTAGAATTGCCTAGTCTTTCTCCTCGATTTGTCAACACTAGGTTTTTTAAATTATCTCTAATCATTTCTCTTGGGTCGACATGCATGTCAAATATTCCCGTTCTGTTTTGACCTAGGGCCATAGGGGTCTTTATACTGAGCGGTTTGATGGTTTTAGGACGAGTTCTAGAGGGGTTATCTGCCCCTATCTCACCCATACTTTTGAAACTAAAGCTTCTTACTTTCCCAGCAGCCATGATTCCTCCCTTACATAATTATCCTGCAGCAAACTTTTAGCCACAAACTATATACCACATACATTACAAATCTAAGCAGTTCCCCACGTAACAGTGGAGGTGCCTGATGGATTTGTCCACGTAAACTTCTTAACAGTATCATGAATGTTGTCTGCAACTTTCTGGGCAACTTCTGCAGTACTAGTCATTCCATCAACGCCATCGAAGGCATAATTTCCAAATACATTAGCTGCAGTAATTGTTATCACACCTGCCGCATTTGATGCGTAGGCAGACTTTATAGCTCTAAAAAAAACGTCGACAGGGGCAAAAGTAATCTCTAGGTCAACAGCTACAGATATGTTAAAAGAAGCAGTCAATCCCGCTAAAAGGGCAGTAGAAGCAGCGCTAGCATATCCTGACATCCCAGGGACAAGCGTTGTAGTTGAAACATATTTTACTATCGCTGTAGTCCAATTTTGAGCACAAACAGCTGGACTAGAAGAATAAGTCCCTAAGTAAACATCATTCTTAATGCTTGATTCGAGAGTTGGCTTGACAAGTGACAAGCTATTCACCCTCAATTACAGTGCTTAACGACTGAGCGAGCCTGGTTTTAAAAGTAGTCGTGTCTATGGCAAAAGTTCCCGTACTTGTTGGACTTGCGGATAAAGGGGAGGATGGTCCTGCGGGAGTTAGTACTGTTAAAGAGGACAGTGAATCGACAAGGTCAGTCAAGGCTTTTCTCAGAGTCTGACCTCTCACAAAGGGTTCAAGTTGACCATAATCTCCCGGAGGAGACCCGGATGCCGTGCCCATGCTTATCATACCATTAGTAACGACTGAAACATTGCCTGAGCTATCCATCACTATGCTAGATCCTGATTCATGAACTATTTTTATACTTCCATCACTTTTGGCTATAATTCTAGGATGAGTCGACTTCACGACAGCATACGGACCCTCACCAGAGTCTGAGCCGTCTGTGCTACCAATCGAAGGGGTGTTAATCTCAAAGTTAGTGTCACCATTAGTCTTCATTGAAATGTAAAGCCTGGAAAGATCTGTAATAAAATCTGGATCTCCCTCAGATTGACTCTGGCTAGTTGATAGCCTGTCTGCCTCTGAATATCCTCTAGTATTTTCTATAGAGATGGCCTCATTTCCGCTTCCAGCTTGACCGGTACCTGCAACTATGTCTATTGTCCCCGCTCCGGTAACAGATGGGTCATTGTCAACGGAGCCTGTCCTGTCCTCTCCTAGTACTATTCTTGTGTTATTAGAGCCTAAAAGAGAAAGATCAGAACACCTTTTAGAAAAGCTCGGGACTACCTCACCGGTAAACTGATTATTGGAGGATGAATTGTCTATTATGCTTTTGTATGGAGAGGAGCCAGGCAAAGTTTGCTCAGACTTTCTTTTTCCACCTCCGGAGCCAAAAGTTCTTTTTTCACTTGAAGAAGAAGCTCCACCAAACCTCTCTGATGTCGGAACATCTTTATTTTGCTTTACATCTACTACTCTATCTAAATGTGTGTAATTCGGGTCATCAACAGTTGCAGGACCGACTCTCCTAGAAATCCAGAATCCAACGCCTGCTTGCTGATCAACTTTTTGATACATAATCCAGACCTGTTCTCCCGGTTTAACCGGTAGGTTTAGATGAGAAAACATTGGAAAACACACGACAGGCCGAGAGCTTGATTTTGCACCCTGATCTGAAACAACTGTTGCAATTATGCTACATCTTGGCATTCTGTCAAGCTGATCGACATTTTGAACTTGCCTATCACCGCCTCTGCCGTATCTTGTTTTGAAGGTCTCTGATAGCGCTAGTGGATTTGAAATAAAATCTTCAACGACGGCACTGTAAAGAACTCTTCCTGGACCAGAAGTATTTTTAAATGATGAACTTTTATCAGCAGCACCAGCACCGCTTCCAATTAGCTTATTTGCATCAGGAGCCATCTACTATCCATCCTTTATTTTTCTAAAAATATCATCAGGATCTATGATCTCTTGCTTTTCTTCTGCTTTTGCAATAAGTTCAGCAAGTCTGAGTATTTGATCATTTGATTTTGACATTCTCTCAAGATATTTTGACATTGTCTGCCCAAACATTGCGTGATTTGCAGAATTGCCTTGAGACTCCTTCATTAGGTCTGTGAAAAGAGCATACGCGTTTTCTCTGTCGGTAAGTGCGTTTTCATAAATCTCTTTCCACAATAACTTTTTTTTATCTTCAGTAGACTCTAAAGCGTCTAAGATATCAGAAAATTTTTCTATTTTTACTTGCTTATTTTTTATTCTTTCAATTGTTTTATCTATTGATCCGCTCACAGCAACCTCCTAGAAAAAAATATCAAATTCATCGTCTTTAACTAGTGTTCTATAGTGCTTTCTTATGACTGACATTGATATCGATAGTTGTTTTGGATTTAGATTAGATAGATCTCTCATATAAACAAAAACAGCTCTTTTGTTTAGCAAGTCTAACTCATCTATCTTGGTAAAAAGAGTTATAATTGCATTCATGCAAGCTATTTCATTCTCACCTGATAGTTTTTGCTTTATTTCTAACAAGAGATTATTAAGATTTTGCATGGCATCAGCCTTCATCATTCTAAAATCTTGAGGTGGTTCTGTATTGTGAGACTCTATTTGTGCGTAGTCTCTCATGGCCAGAGATTCTGAATCATCTATACTGACATGTCTTCTATTTCTTTTTGTTCTCTGTTTCGCTTTTATTATAAGCCAATTTTTTGCAACAACATTAAAATAAGAGAATGCCTTTGTACCTCTTTCTGGATCCCATTTGTGAGTAGTCTCATATAGAAAAGTTACACAATCACTTTTTAACTCTTCAAAAGAAACACCATTCGAGCAAAAGCCATGAATAAATATTAAATTTTCTACAAGCTTGTCAAAAGCGGGCAGTATCTCAGCAACATATATTTTTTCTTTTTCTTCCTGGCATTCAGAATTTTGAAAATTTATTATTGCTTCCTGGGTGCCTTCGTGGAAATAAAGTCCGATCTTCTTTTTGGACTTTCCCCTTCTTCTTCTTCTTACTATTTTCTTTTTCAACTTGGATCCTCTTTGTTTTCCTGCTCTCCTGCCTTATCAAAAGGACCTACAAGGGTATTCGCTACATAGAGAACAGCATCTCTTGATTTTTTTATATCTTCTATCACTTGCCTGACTTCTAGGCTGTCGAAAAAAACAGGTTTTTCAAGAACTTGAGATATTGAAACATAGTTTTGATCGAGAACATCTAGTGACTCCTCTAGACTAGATTGTACTTCAACTATGGTTTTTCCAAATTTATAATTAAAATACAAAGAAGCACACAAAAGGACAAAAAGAAAAATAGAAGCGACAGAAAGAAAAAAAGTCAACCTAAATACCTATAGCTTTTTTTAATGTTATGTCATATTTTTTACAAATCTCTCTCTGAGATTTTGTGCTTTTTATTTTTCCACTTATGTCTTCAGCCCATTTTTTAGGAATGTCAGGTTTTTCTCTAAACTTTTTGACTTTTTTCTTAAAGTCTTCCTCTGAAGGTTCTGCCCACAGCATCCCTGGTAAAAATATTCTTCCGTCGACTCTTGTTTCATGTATCTCTTTCATTTTAAAGCCTATGGGTATAAACTTTCCTAACTTCATAAAATCTAAGTGACCTGACCAGTTTGTAACCATAACTGGTACACCAGAAGCTGAGGCTTCTAAAAGAGGGAGCCCATATCCTTCACCCCTGGTAAGGCTAACAACGCATTTTAAGGTAGGTTCTTTGTACAGAGATGCTACTTCTCTAGATGACATATTTCCATGAAGCATGTGAACCTTTGGATAGGGTCCTTTTCTATAGCTAGATATTAAGTTTGTAATTGTAGTTTTAGTAAGCTTTCTATCTATTTTTGTTCCTGTTCCCTGATTTGTTTTTAATATTATTCCAACATCTGGGTCATCTTTAAAGACATCGAAAAGCCACCTCATTGTATTCATAATGTTTTTTCTATCATTTTCAGAATTATTTCCAGTTAACTGACCGAACACTAGAAAATTAAATTTTGTATTTAGTTCTAAGTTAAGTGGTTCAAGATCTTCTATTTCTATTTCTTCTATAAATGACTCAGGTACAACAAAAACTGGAACTTTTAGGTCTCCTGTATTTTCAAGACACTTTTTAGCATGATTAGATGGAACTATTATTGCATCCATCTTGTTGCAACATTCTATCCATTTTGGATTACAGCTTGTAGTCTCAACAACGGCAGATACACCTACATTAAATTTTCCAAGGCCTGGATCCCACTCATCTGGCAGCTGAACTTGAAAAGAGATATCGAACGGTCCAGGTGTCTCTTTTGAGCCAGACCTCTTCATAATTTCACCTACTATTCCGTTATCATATTCTGGATTTATCATCCAGCTAGTGATCCCCCACTGAACAACCTGTGAGAAAACTTGAAAGTCTTCTCTAGAGATTAGCCATTTAAATATTTGCCTAGAGTGAACTCCGTACCCGCTGGATGATAAAAGGGGTGCTCTAATTACAACTGATTTTTTCAACTCTTTCTCCTTAAAATGTTTGACATTCCCAAGACTTGTATTTCCAATTTTCTATAAGATTTGTAAGGGTTTCATCCCACAAGTCTACTGTTTTTTGATATGAAAATTCTGATCTGGCATAGTCAAGAACTTTTTTACTTAAAGATTCTTTCTCTTCAGGTGAAAGATCATATATCTTTAATATTCCATCAGATATGTCTTCTTCAGATGCATAATCTTCGTAAATGTATGGAACCTGCTGAGAGCCTACAAGGGTCTTAACTGATACGTCTATTGCTGCACCGTTTTCTGATCCGTCCCGGTGATCAACAACTTGTCTAGTTAGACCCCCTGTTTTAACTGCAACTATCGGAACTCCTGCCATCATTGCCTCAAGAGTTGGCAATCCAAAACCTTCAGCATAGCTAATATTCATGCAAAAATCTGATATGTTATAAAGTATGTTCATTTTATCAAAATCTAATCTCTGGTTAGAAAAGAAGACGTGCTCGCTTAGATTTAGCATTTCTGTAGTCAGAAGAAGGTTAGGGCCTTCTTGATCGTGTGGGTCACAATGCATTATAAGTGTGGCGTTTTTGTGACCATGCTTTTCTTCTAATTTTTCTAGAAATATTTTCCATGACATTAGGACGTCAGCAGGTCTTTTTCTCTTTGCATTCCTGTTTACCCATAGGCCAATAAAATGATCCTCTCTCTCTTTTCCAATAAGACTTGCCTTAACTTCCTTTTTATTAAAGCCTTTGTCAGTTATAGGGAAAAAAAGATCATCAGGTAGTGCATGAGGTATAAAGTTGGTTTTTTCTGGAAACCTTTCATTTACCATTTCATAAGTTAGATAAGAGTGACAATTTACTAGATCTGTAGATTCATATAGAACTCTATTAAATTCAGGCCATGGATGATTGTCCCAAACGTGCCAGTATGCGATAGGACACATTTGGTGGACTTCATCTTCCATCTCCCATAGCCAGATAAAAAATCTAGGATCAGTAAATATCAAAACTATATCTGGTTTTTCAGTTGCAAGAGCGACTCTTAACATTTCTTTACTTCCAAAACCATCTATAGGTTTTATAATAAAGTCCTCATTAACCACAACAGTCTCGTAATCTGTGTGCTTTAGAGCTGCGCCGAACTGTCTAAAAGTCCATTTATTTTTTTTCAACAGTCCTGAGACTAAATGCCTTGTCTGAGTTCCTACGCCACTGGTTGATAGGGCATGGTCAGACAGTATTAATACTTTCTTTTTATCCATTGATTTAGAACACCTTGCATGCTTAAAAGAATATTACTTTTTAAAGCAAACAAAGTTAATAAATCAAGTACAATATGGTGTGTCTTTAAACTGACAATATCTGCACGAATCTCTGTTTTTTACAAAGAAGCCTCTAGAAACTGTGCTTATCATGCTGTTCATTATTTTGACACCTTTTTCCAGAGTTCTTTCTCCAACAGAGACGTCAACAAGTTCACATACTTTACCAGGCTTAGCACCTCTCTTTAGAAGTATGAAACCGCATCTAATATCTTTTAAAGGTATATTGTGCTTTTTTGACCAAAAGTGCTTATAAAGAATAAGTTGTGCAGTCATTAATATGTCTTGCTTTTTTTGTCTTCTCCAGCCATAGGACTGAGCAGTTTTCCAGTCGAGTATCCAGTAATTGTGCCCTTTTCCTCTCTTTTTAGGTACTTTTATAATTGCGTCTATGAATCCTTTAAATTTAACAGGTTTTCCTGTTATTTCTTCATATAGCTCTTCCTCAGCTCTTACGGTCTCCCATCCTGGAAATGTATTATCAAGAAATTTAGGAACATCATTCCACATATTTTCAGCCCATTGACACCATACATCAACAGGCTCATATTTGTACCAACCAGGTTGTTTTTCTACCCACGCAGGATCATCAAATCCATTTTTTTCCCATGCAGATGTTATATCATTAAACAGCTTTTTCTTATCTAAAGTTTTTGTTTCCAGCAGGGTTTCACAGCCTTCGTGAACAGCTGTCCCAAAGTCTAGGTAAGGTGAAGGCTCAAAAACATCTACTTTATCAATATACGTTAGCTTGTGTCTCCAGGGACACTCTCTCCATATCTTTATCTCAGAAAAAGATATATGAGGCTTTCCTGTTGGGAATGTATTTTCTTCCATAGCTTTATTATACCCTATAATAGTAAGAAGAACAAGTTATCTATTTTTTGAACTTACTGCCCCTGGAATGTCATACCAGTCTAGATCTTTTCTAACTTCTTTATTTTTTTCCCATGCTCCGTCCATAACAGGGGTTTTTACTCCTAGTTCATTGCACTTATTTATCATGGCATTTATGTCTTTTGGAAAACATTTTCCACCAAACCCAAAGTCTCCATCATGACCCGGAACATCAATGTGAGAGTTTCCAATTCTGCCATCGGAAATAAATCCTTCAAGAGCTTGATTCCAATTGGCACCGACGGCATCGCAAACCTGGTGCATCTCATTCATAAAAGAAACCTTGGTTGCAAAGAAACAATTTGCCATATACTTTATTAGCTGAGCTGTAGCGAAGTCAGTTCTTATTATCTGAGTGTATGGAAATCTTAGCCTGTACAGCTCTTCGACAACATCAATAGCTTTTTGACTATCTCCTCCGAGAACTATTCTAGAGGTGTTTATGAAGTCAAGCCTAGCTTTTCTTTCAGTTAAAAACTCAGGATTGAATACAAAGTTCATTGATGAATATTTTTTAGCGAGTGATTCAACAGTCCCGGGAACTACAGTCGATTTAATAACTACGACTTTTTCAGAAATTGATCTATAGGTAGATAGCTCTTCGACGACTGATTCCACAATAGAGAGATCACATTCTCCTGATTCAAACATAGGTGTAGGTACACAAACAAATATTACGGTTGACATCTCTACAAGATCTAGCATGGTGTGAGTTGATCTCTTAGGGTCCTTGTCATGTATCATTATATCATCAACATGTAGTATAAATCCATGCATTATAGCTGATCCTACAAATCCGTTTCCAATTATTCCAATTTTATGATGTGACATATTTTATCAAATATCCTTTAAATTATCAAACTTGTTCTCTCTAGGGATTAAAATAGAAACTCTCCCAATGAGTGAATATTTAATACCCTCAAATAGCTCAGTAGTATAATGTGGGTGAGTTATAGCACCTGGAAATACTATCATGTGTCCAACAGGAAGGTCTTTCATGTTCCAGTTTTGCCTAGGGAATATGGTTTCACACCCTCTAAAATCATCATTAAGCTTAACGAAAAGAGTTAGCAGTGAATTATCGCTGTGCATATCTAGATTCTTTTGACCTGTCGCGAAGAACTTTTTAATAAACGGAACAGGATAGCCGCTCCAGAGCCTGTTCTTTATTACACTGGTAAAGCACTTTAAAATCTCTGGCTCAATTTTACTCTCAACAACTGATAGAAACTGATTACAAATCTGTTCACCTCCGGCGGGAAGGTGAATAAGTGTATCATAGTTTCCATTTTCATCAACTTCAAAACCTAGATCTTCAAATTTTTGTATAAAATGCTTACAATATTCTTCTGTAAAAAAAGGAGTTGAAAACGTATCTTTATCAATGTATGTAAAATCTCCTATATCTTTCGAAATTCCATCTATTAATTCCAATTTATTGCTATCCTTCGGCAGTTTTAGGTGACGTATCAATAGTTCTATGCTCTCTTCTAAAAGGTTCCCAAGGGGCATCCTCAGTTACATCAAATTCTTCACTATGAATGTATCTTCTCATTAGGCCTGAATTCATGTATCTAAAAAAGTGAAAGCAGTCGGTCCTATTATTTTCTTTGTCTTTTCTAATAGTTTCTGAAACTGTAATTGGATTTCTACATTTTAGATCTATTAAAACTTTATCTTTATTTTTATATTTCCTGAGCGGCTTTGAATATCCATCTTTTACCCAGCCAAGAACATCATATTCTGATTCAAATTTCATGTCAGGAACAAAATCTTTAAACGGGTCAATCATCATTTTTTTAGAAAGCTCAAATAAAAACTCAACCTCTTCCTTAGCCTGAGGAGATTTTTCGTGATCAATAATTGCCTTTGCAAGCTCTCTTAGATATCTCTTGTCAGGATCCTTTAACATATACTTAACAAGATATCCAAATAATCCTCTAGCTTTTCCAATTCTAACTAGAGATTCTTTATCTTTTTTAAATTTATCGACATTTTGATTAATAAAGCTATACAATTCTTCCTCTGAATCATACATGTTGGAAGTGTAGGTTTCGACATAAGTTTCTACTAACTCATTGTAAACAGGGAAATCTTTAGGATTTTGTAGCATGTGATCAAAAAGTTGTGTAGGTTTGATTCCCATGCTACTTGCATAGTATATTAATTCTTTTCCATATCCAAAGTAGCTCAAAGTTAGAACAGTTATCTGATATTTTAAAAATGCCTTCCAGTCTTCAAAATTATAATCATTAGAAGCTATTGCTATCTCATCTCGCTCAATTGAGAGAAAATCGCTATGTGATGTTACAGCATTCTCTGCTAGCATAAACTTGCCAACATACCCATGCTTCTCTCTCATCTCAGGCCTATTAATATCTGATCCTTTTAGCAGCCAGAGTGGATTCATTGATATTGAATCGAAACCATAGCTTAAAGTAGTGTCTATAACTTCTTTCCAAGAATCGAGAGACTCTCCAGGAAGTCCAAATATTAGTTCTGTAGCAGTTGACATACCGTTTTCTCTACAGAATTTTAGAGACTCAATCGCCTCATTATGAGTTGCAGATACTCTTTTTGTCTCTCTTAGGACAGGTTTTGATGTTGTTTGAAATGAAATCACATAAGTCATTAAAGGTTTTAATATTTTTCCAACATTTCTGACTTTGTCTTTTTGTTTTTTGGCAGAATATACTTTTAGCCCAGTAGGGTATTTATAATTCTCAAAGTTATTTCTAATAAACTTAGCAACCTCTACATCATGATCAACAATACCAAAATTATCGTCAGAGAATCTTAAAAATCTATTCTTGGCATTTTTTTGTAGATAGAATATTTCTTCTTTTATTCTTTCAAGGCTAAAATGCCTAATTTTTCCAAACTGAGTTCCTGATACACAGTATCTACAGAGGTATGGGCACCCTCTAATGTTTTGAATAATTGGCATCAAAGTTGGGTCTTGTAAAAGATCATCAAACAAACCCATCAGATATGGAGAAGGTACTTCATCCATTTCAATAATTGAATCAAATGATTTTCCCATGACAAGCTCATCTTCTACGAGAGTTCTACAGCCGTCAATAGGAGATTTTTTTATAATATTGAACCAGTCATCTTTTTCTCTATTTTCTTTGTAAAGAGAAACAAGATTGCTAAAAGGCCTTTCTCCATCACCGTAAACAACATAATCAACTGATCTGTTCTCTTTTAAAAATCTAATATTATCACTTGGGTGTATCTCGGCATTAGCGCCTCCGAGCACAACTAAACAATCAGGCTTTAGATTTTTTAGTTTATTAATAGTAGCTAGAGTTAAGTTATAGTTCCAGTCATAGCTACCAAAACCCGCTATATCGGGAGGGTCTTCCTTGATATCTTCCCAGAAAGCTTTAAAAGTTCTATGTATTTTAATGTCTACGGTTTCACCGTGTATTTTCTTACAGTAGGATGCTACAAAACCTACACCAATAGGAATAGATTTGTTATCTATTCCGTTTAAATCATTGGCCAGGTCACAAAGAGATATTTTAATATTTTTCACGATTTTAATTTTCCTAAGTGTTCTAAGATTTGCTCTGACAAAACTTCGTAACCGTGTCGATTTGGATAGGTTAAAAACTTCTCTTTATGCTTTTGATAAGCTTCTTGATCTTCAACGGTGTACTTCTTATTCTTAATTATATCGTCAAGATCTTCTAGATTACAACCTAATCCGACCCATGAATACATATCTTTCCACCAGGGCCCATTTATTCCTTGTGGCTTTGGTTCTCCTGCTTTTACATAGATAAAAGGTGTTTCGTATATTCCAAACTCTATCCCTATTCCGCTCTGGTAAGCTATTCCGCAGTCAGCATAGGTGTAACACCAATGCGCGTCTGCCTGCTCCAGAATGGGAAGTTTCCTATCAGTAAACAGCTCGTACGACCACTTGTAGCCTACCCGGTCTGCTTTCCACCTAGCATATTCGTTTGGATGTAGTTTTACAATTAGGTTATCAACTGAATCACAAACTTTTCTATAAGCTTTTTGTGCACCCTTGTCGTCATTGACGCATTGTATGGCTGTTGGAAGATATACAAAAATTTCTTTATTGGGATCTAAGTTATACTTTGAGCAAAACTCTTCTCTAGTATACTGGTTTGGTAAACCCTCCCCTGTCCTATCAAACAAAAAGTTATTAGAAAATATCTTATTTTCAGGTATAGTAAAGCCCTGCGCAGTGTCACATGACAGATGAAGATCACTAATATAGCATGATACATCAGCACCAGCATAGTAAAAATCTCCAAACACTTTTGAAACCTGATATGTTACAGCACCTCGGGTTTTTGCAAAATTTATTACTCCTTTGTTTACAAATTTTCCACAACCAAACACCGCTATTTTATATTGATTTTGATCAAATACATTAACAGCACTCCTTTCATCAACAAGTGCTGTATTAGACAAATATTCATCAGGATATGACTGATAGTATTCAGGCTGGATACCGTGAGGACCTCCGCCTTTTCCGTACTTTATCATTAGAAAAGATCTACAGTGCTTATTTAGCTCTTTATTTAGCAAGAGGTATTTATGTAAGTGCTCTTTTCTAACTTCTTCAAAATATAATACGACATCAACCTCACCCACTTTATTTCTCACTTTTTTTAATTTTTACAGGGACACCATAGGCTACGGAGTTATCAGGAATATCTTTATTTACAAAACTGTGTGCTCCTACAACGGCATTTTGACCAATCGTAACACCGGGCATCACAGTTGAATGACTTCCTAAACATGAGCCTTCTTTTAAAATAACTTCACCTGATTTTTCATCTATAGAGCTCACAGAGTATATAGAGCAATGAGAGCCAATCTGAACGTCCTTAGATATAGTAACCCCGTTTTTTGCGTTTATATAGGTAAACGCACCTATATCACACCCCTCTTCGAGTGATAATCCTTCGGGATTTTGAACCATCCAGTTCCAATCAGTCAGCTTATTGTGAACAACTTCTGGTTTTTTCCAAGATTTCCATCTCACTTTTTTAACTCTCTTCCAAAGAATTCAGCTAGCTTAAAATCAAAATTAGTATCTATATCTACAGATCTTTCCTTCGGCATTGTATAAGCATATGTCTCTGGTCCATAGAACCCTTTATTCTCTAGAAAATAATCATACCAGGAAACATAAATGGCTCCGTTAAGCTGATAGCTTTTATCATAATATTGTCTATTAGAAGCATTTCCATCAATATCTAGAAAGTTACTCATACATAGATTTTTAGGTAAAGTATTAATATATTTTAAATTACAAGAAGATTCGCAAACAGAGACTATTGATCTTCTACTACTATCTTGTAACATTTTAATAGCTGTATCAATATCTTTAGAATTTCTTAGAGGGCTGGTAGGTTGTAGCATTACTATTAAATTGTACTCCATTCCTGTTCTTTGTTTTATCCATTCTACTGCATGAGTAATGGCATCAGGAGTGTGCGCAGTATCAGTAGCAAGATTTTCAGGTCTAGGAATACACTGTACGCCTATTTTTGAAGATATTAAATTAATATCACTAGAATCACTAGTGACTACAATGTCATCGATAAGTTTTGAACCCATGGCATGATCTATTGAGTGAACAAAGAGAGGCTTCCCTAAGAAGTTTTTAGTATTTTTTCCTGGAAGACCTTTGCTATTTTTTCTTGCTGGAATTATTGCAAGTATCTTTTCACCCAGATACATTTATGTCTGCCTAAAGCCTCTAAAGTTAGTATCTTTTGTACCATAGACATCTTTGTTCTGCTTGCAATAACTTTCTGTTCTCTTGCAAAAGTGATCTTTAATTAGTTCTTCATTTGCCTCTCTTAGGGCTTCGTGAAATTCATCGTCAGAAAGATCGGTAAAGTTAACTGCAAGTAGATCTGAATTTGTATGTTTATTTTCATAAAAGTCTTTGGCAGGATTCTCGGCGTCTATGAGACCTTTCTTTATGGCTATGTGATATAATGGGCTACCTGGATAGGGAGTGACAGGCCTGATTGTTCTTAGTTGAAGTCTTTCGTATTTCTTTAAGAAATTAACTGCCTTCCAAAGAGTTTCTTTATTTTCTCCTAAATTACCCCATATAAAGTTTAGACCGGGTGAAATTCCTGCTTCATGAGTTTGCTCAACGCCTCTAATAATTTGATCTACTGTGAGACCTTTTTTCATATTTTTTAATACCTGATTATCAAATGCTTCTATTCCAAAGTTTAGATAGACGCAGCCAGCTCTTTTCATTGTATCAAGTATCTCAGGGGTGCAATAGTTTAGTCTCCCATTACAATCCCACTTAAACTTTAGACCAGTTCTCTCTTGATATTTGATAAATGCTTCAGCTAACTCCATTGATCTTTTCTTACTCACCATTAAAAGGTCGTCAGAAAATGCAACGTAGCTAATTCCATAATTTCTTTGCAGAAACTCTATCTCATCAAGAATTCCTTCGGCAGACCTGGGTCGAAAACCAGTGTCCATTCTATAGCAAAAGTTACATTTAAAAGTACATCCTCTACCAGACAAGACAGGTTGAACAAAGTCTGTATTGCTACAGTTTGGCATCCTTAGTAGTCTGTAGTATTCCATTGGAAAAAGATCATAAGCGGGACGAGGTATCCTGTCAAGGTTTTCTAGCTGGTCTGCAGGTATTAGCGGCCTAGGTGGATTAATAGTAACCTGATTACCATCTCTCCACGCAATACCCTTAATATCTCTGTAGGATTCGTTGTTAGATATTCTTTCAAAAAGTTCTCTTGTTGTATCTTCTCCTTCTCCCATCACAACAACATCAGCTTGAGTTTTGTGTAAGAAATACTCTGGTTCAGGAGTAGGACCGTACCCACCGATAGCATAAAGATCAGGTCTGTTTTTAGACTTAGAAATTGACTCCGATAGACCCACTAGCCTTTGGAATTGCCAGTATCCTCCAATTACACTAATACAAACTGCATCATACTTTGGTCTATTATCTAGAAAGTGTTGCAGGTGCTCATCAGGGTAGTGGTGAATATCCTGGTTGTAAAGTTCAAGATGGTGTCCTTGCTCTTCTAAAACGGCAGCTACATACCCAAGGCCCTGTGGAAACCACGTCATGTATGATCCGTTGTCGTATATAACAAGTAGTATTCTTAGACCATCTTTTTCTTTTCTACTATCTAATCTTGAGTTTCTAATTTCTCCAAAAGTTTTGGAAGCTATTTGCTTTCCTTTTGAAATAATGTCAAAAATACTCTTTCTATTTTCAGCACCCTCTAGATCATGTGAATTACCTTGATCGTTAGTAGTTGTTGCCGGATCGAGAGCACTATACATGCTTTTTCTAATATTAGAAGAATCTCTCACGTATTCATCTCTACCGGAATGTGAACTATCGTCTGCTGCCATCTTATTTACTCCTGAAGGGTTTCAAGTTGTGCCCTCCATATAATTATCTTCTCTTTTCCTTTTCTTATAAAGGCACCATTATATGGTGATGAAAAAGCTTTAATTTTTCTAAATGCTGTCTCGAGAGGCTCTGAGTCTAGATCTATCATATTATTTCTTAATAAAGGTTTATCAAAAAAAGTAGCCTCTTTTTCGCTCTGGGGTTTTCTAGGAGCTTCTCCGTTGAAAAGTAGTGGGAAATATTTTTTAGCAAGATCTTGTCCTGATTTTATAACTTTATCATACACATCAGAAGCATGATCGTTTTTATCAATTTCAAAGGGCTGTTGTCCTATTATATCTCCGTCATCGAGCCTTTCTGTTAAGTAGAACATTGTTAAACCTGATTTATTCCACCCCTTGAGAATAGAATTTATAATAGGCGCAGAACCTCTTCCTTTAGGTAGCATAGTTGGGTGAAATCCAATCCACCCCATTTTAGGAATATCAAGAAGATCCTTCGTTATCCTTTGTCTCCAACCACACATAATCACAATATCAGGATTAATTTTATTAATAATTTCAAATGATTCAGATATCTTTCTTATCCTAACAACAGGAAATCCAAACTGATCCCAGGAGCTGGTGCTAACACCGTCGTACATAACTGTAGTAGAATCACTAGATAGAGTTAGGATAGTCGTGCTTTTTGGAAATAAGCTTTGAGATGATTTGAAAGTTTCAAAGCCAAGCTTGTTTGCTGATATCCAGAGAACATTCATACCCAGTAGCTCCTAGCTACTTGAAATGCTTCTGCGTTATGTATACAAATATCCATTCCTCTTTTTTTTGCAAGAGTTATTATACCTTGTCTGCTTCTTGGATGGGGAAATGTCTTTACTTCAGAATCATACTTATAAAACATTTCTATCTTTGTATCTAAGAATTCAGAAACATCAACGTAGAAATTAGGAGTAAAGCTTTCATTGCTCCACTCCGTAGAAGAAACAGTCTCAAAGCAAAAAACACTAATTTTCTTATCAATTGGCCTGGTGTTAACCATCACAGCTTCGTATACAAACCTGTGATCAATATTAATGTCTCCTTTGTGATGAGTGTATATAATATCTGGATCTGAGTCATTTATTATCTTACCAACCTTTCCGTTTAGATCAGCGGATGAGATTGTATTTAGAGAGACTGATGGGAAATCTGCATAATATCTTTTTCTAGTTCCTAGAATTTTATCAACCTCTTTGGCTTGATTATTTTTCTTTTTTGAATACTCTTCTGTCCATATTTCTTTTTTTGGAGAGGTTACTATGCAGACATCAACAATGTCTCCGTCTTTAGCGTGCTTTAAAAGTGTTCCTCCACAGCCTAATATTTCATCATCTAGGTGTGCAGCAACTACAAGAACTTTTTTCACAGGTTCTCCATAATAAATTTAACAATCTTTTCAGAAGATAAGATATCTTCCTTGGTATAATTTGCTATCTCTCTGTCTCTATTTCTCCTTCCTATTCTAGTAATTTGATCACTATTAAGAAAGAAGGGGGCTTCGTAAAAAGCACAAGAACTATTAGTTATAAAATTTTCACAATTTGCTAAGAGAGCAATAAAGTCTTCTTTGCTTAGATTTTCATAAATTTTGACATTATCTCTATTATCGTAGATTTTCTCCCAAGCATCATAGAGTACTTCAAAATTTTTATCTTTATTACCTTTTATAATAATTGTATCTTTTTCTTCTGTAATTTTCCCATAGACCTCTAGGGCATCTTTCTTTGTCTCCTGAAGAGAAAGTGACTGAGGGTGCACCAAGACCAGATTATAGGGCTTAACTTTTTCTCTTTTTATTTTTTCTAAGTTTAAGTCACTTAGTGTAGGATTAGGAAGATATCGACTATTTGATTTTAGATTTAAGCAGTCCTTTATTTCTAAGCTTTTTTCATTACTTTTTTCTGTGAAAGAAACTTGTCTTCCTGAGAGTATTGTGATTAAGTGCCTAAAATAGTCGTCTACAAGAGATATCTCTCCACTAAGATCACCAGAAGCAAGCTGAATTATCTCTACATCTTTAACAAACATTGCAAGAGATGCAAACATTATTTCTCTTCTGTCTCCTATTACTATCCCTTTTGTAATATTTGGATTTTTATCTAGCTGAGAGAAAACATAGTCATAAACTTTTGATAAATTTTTATCCTCTTCTATACTAGATATTTGCTCAGAAAGATCAACATAAATATTAGCGACCCCTGATCTATCTAAAGCTGTCTTTACTGGGTCAAGTATAGACTTTTCAGCTCTATTTGCATAATAAATTACTATCATATTAGTCCACGACTATAGAATATTATAATAAATTTTATCTATTTTTATTATCCCATTCAAAAATTAGAGAATCTATTTCTTTTTTAGTCATAAAGACCTCCTGGTCTTCAAACTTTTCTTTCTGCTTTTCTCTAGTGACTACGATATATTTTCCCATTTCTTTTAAATACTCTTTTTCATAGCCAGTATATAGAAGCTCTTCAAACTTCTCTCCGCCTTTTAAGCCAGTAATATTAAACACAGGAGGTTCATTCTTTTTAAAATAAGATGACATTCTCTCACCAATTGTTTTTATCCTAGCTTTCTTCATCTTTAGAATAAAGATAGGTGTAGTAAATTTACCCTCAGATATATCAACACAGTCAAGTACAAGATTGCAAGCCTCAGTAGTAGATATAAAATATCTAGATATATCCTCCTCGGTTAAGGTTAGACACTCACCTTTCATAATCTGCCTTTGAAATGTCTCAATAACTGATCCTGCACTTCCAAAAACATTTCCAAATCTAACAACAGTAAATTTAGTATGATCGGTACCATCTCTTTCAGGCGCGTTCATGAATATTTTTTCAGCAAGAAGCTTTGTAGTTCCCATAACAGAAGTAGGATTTACTGCCTTGTCTGTAGATATCAATACACAGTGATCGACACTACTCTTTCTACAGCAATCTACTATGTTTTGAGTTCCTGCTACGTTAGTTTTATATGCTTCATCTGGGTTAAATTCACAAAATCTTACATGTTTTAAAGCTGCAGCATGAATAACGATATTTGCACTACTGACTGATCTCTCAAGACGCTCCCTGTCTCTAACGTCACCAATGAGATACCTGACTCTCGGGTCATCTTTAAAAAACTGAGATAGTCTGTATAAAGAATATTCAGATATGTCATAGCAATATAGTCTAGCAACTTTCTTTTCAAGAAGATTTTTACATATTTCTGAACCTATTGTTCCACCGGCACCTGTGACCAAAACGCTTTTATTTTCAAAAATATTTTTCATAATTCTAGACTACCTTTTTGATGACGTTGCAAACCTTTTCAATTTCTAAATTAGAAATAGATAGAGAAGAAGGTAAGATTAAAGACCTTTCAAATATATCAGCAGAGACTTCACAGATATTTTGATTATATTTTTTAGAAAGCCACTCTACTAAAGTTCCTGGCTTAAATATGCTCTTAACCTCTATTTCTGATTCTATCATATCTTTGTGTACTTGTTCTTTTTCTTTTTTACTGCTGAACAGTGCAACATTTACCCAATTATTAGGATTACAATTCGCTTCAGGTTTTTGAAATTTTATACTGGTTTCTTCTAGTTTTTTAAAATACTCGTTTTTTATCTGTTGCTTTCTCAGTAGAATGCTATCTATTCTTTTTGCCTGAGATATTAGGAGAGCAGCGTTGATACTTCCCATTCTATAGTTAAACCCTATTCCATGGTAGTCATATTTGTTGGATATTTTGTTTTGATTGATCAGATTTTTACACTTTTCAATGTCTTCCGAGCTAGAAGAAAATACTGCTCCTCCGCCGCAAGAAGTGATAATTTTATTTAAATTAAAGCTAGTACACGAAATATCACCCATTTTAAATATTTCTTTGTCCCTATATCTTGTCCCTAAAGACTCAGCTGCATCTTGTACTATTTTTAACTTAAAATTATCGCATATACTTCTAATTTTATTATAGTCGCAAGAATTTCCAAAAAGATCCACAGTTATAACTGCTTTTGATTTATCAGTTATCTTTGAGACTAGATCATCTGGATCCATACACCACGTTTCTTTTTTTACATCAACAAATATCGGAGTTGCGCCCACATACTCAATTACGTTCCAAGTAGATGAAAAAGTTAGATCACTACAGAGAACCTCGTCTCCTGGACCTATTCCTAAAGTAAGCAAGGAAATATGAAGAGCAGCAGTTCCGCTACTAGATAATGTACACGGTAGTTTAAATTTTTGAGATAAAAAATTTTCTACACTATTGTTATTAGAAGGGTTGGCAATTCCTAAATTTATACACTCTACTATGGAGTTGATATCTAGATCAGAAACTAGTGGTTCATAATTAAATATCATCTAAATTTATCTGACCTGATTGAATCAGGTAATCTAAGAAGCTATCTCTAGTAAAGGAAATACTTCCTCCCGGAACATCTGCGGTTTGAGGAGGTGTTGCTGCCCCTTTTAGAGAAGACCATGGCCATGTAATATTCTCAGAAGTTCCGAGATATAGGTTCTTTTGATTAGGCTGACAGTTGTTAGGAATTTGAACTATATGATGGCTGTATCTTTCAAGATTTTCACCGGACTGGTGACCTGGTTCTGTACTAAAATATCTTTCAGGATCCCAGGGTGGGTTTGTTAGCTCAGAAAATATTACAAATTGACAAACTCTTATCATCTCTTTTATTAATTCTTGCTTTCTCTCACCTGCAGGGAAGCACTGAAGAAGTGCATCTGAGAAACCTAAGAGAAATTCATTATCATTAAAGGTCTTTAGAAAATCAGTATTAAAAACATCAGCTCTCGCAAATGTGCCTTTTTCTCCAAAGTGCTTTCTATTTTTATCAATTACTTCCTGATTAACATCTATTCCGTAGAAATGACAATCTGGAAACTCTTTCTGGAGAGTCCGTAAGTTTCTAGCAAGATTACAACCAAACTCAATTATCTTTGAGCCTTCTGGAATTGAGCCTCCTGTCATAAACTTGGCAAAGTTTAAAACTTCTAAGGTTCCTAATATCTTTTTTCCATCATTCAGATATATGCTCTCATGTGTCTTTCCTGGTTCTCCTCTATGCGTATCTGTAAAAAGTCCGGCTTCCCATCCATTGGACTTAACTGTAGATTGTAAAATGTCTAAATCTTCTCTGGAGGTAACCCTGTACCTTCCTGAAATTACATCAGAATATTTTACTTTTTCTCCCTTGTGGTTTGTAAAAGTAAAGTCTTTTATTTCCTGATCTTTCATTTAGCAATTATCTCCAAATCTCTTTTGAATTATCTTTCTTAGATCAAGTTCTTCCCTGTATGTTTCTTCCTGGCTATTTGTTCCTAAAACTGAAAACTCTGCACAGAACTTTCTAATCTCTGCCAATTCTGACGGGATTATACTCATATGATTATCAGGTCCCGGAATATTTCTATCAGTTGTAAAGTGTTTCTCTATCCATGTTGCACCCATTGTCACAGCAACTTTAGGAAAAGTAGTTCCTAAGCTGTGATCACTAATCCCAAACTCTCCTAATTCACCTGCAAGATCACCAATCATGGCTAGCCTATCAAGGCTTATTTTTTCTAGAGGGGTAGGATACATAGAAACACAATGAAGAAGAGCGTATTCTTGACCTTTTGAGTCTAACTGATCTCTAAGCTCGCGAATCTCTGGCATAGTAGTCATTCCGGTGGAAACTATAAGTCGACTAAAGTTGGAAGAAAGCTCATCTATCATTGTTCTACTA
>MDTB01142808.1_pt1 | contig 64278 bp, 84 predicted proteins | sample 811161 | NCBI WGS metagenome assembly MDTB01 (sample SAMN05326650, study PRJNA326480) | marine metagenome | isolation source: seawater | place: Mediterranean Sea | collected 2009
ATCAGAGATAAGCCCCATACCTTCCTGTGCTTCAATCGCAACATCATAAGCAAGCGGGCCCATACCGGTTTTAGCAGTCGCACTTTGAACCACTGCGCCTGCGCGGCCGCAACGGCCTACCTTAAGTCCGGCTGTCGTTTCGTAAGCGACCATGGCAACCCACCTGCGAGGTGAGATTTCAGTAGGTTCCCAAACTATAACTCTGTCTGGCAAGATCTCTACATAGCCCTTAGCTTTTTCGAGAGCATCAATCATTTCCATAATCTTTGGATGGACTGATTCGGTCAACAGAGTTTCTCTTATGTATTCACGGAGTAGATTCATTCTGGACTCCACAATAGCTCTCGTTGCTGATCGTAAATGGGAACGCCAAGTGCAAGAGCTGTTAGTAAAATCTGCTTTGTTATGCCGAGTGTAAATTCTTCAATATCTTCTTGGGTGCCTTCGACGTACTCTAAGCCTGACACTGTGTTTATCTCGTCGCCGCGAGTGAGGATGATCCCAACTGGCTTCCAGTTATCCACAAGCGCTTCATTTGTTCCCGCAACCTGAAGGTCCCATGTTGACTGGTCTAGAACGTATGGAATGTCCTCTGCCATCTTTTCGTGAAACTCGTTTCCTCGCTTTAGTTGGCCATAACGGCTATAATCTTTTGACACTGTTGGCAGCTTATTTCTTCCAGAAGACTTGTCTCTATGCACTTGAGAGGGGCGCCTCCTACCGGAGTCATAGTGCCCTGTATAAAGCTTGTCCATATCATTAGCAGCCAGCGTGATTCTGCCCTTTATCCACAAACCATAATCCAGAAGCGCATCAAAGTTTTCTCCTGGAAGCGTCATTGTTGCAGAGAGCTCATCCTTGCTTTTTCCAGCGAGACCTTGTAACCCCTCAAGGTCCCCTGTCCAATGAATAGTGTCTAATGAGTCAAGAAAACCATAATCCGCATTATCTGCAAAAGCGCGCTTGATTGCTCTGCCGCCACCTTTCCCAGGGTTGCCACCAAAGAACATCTCTCCTGGTTCGCCAAAATCTTCTGACGAGGCTGCAAGATCGTGGACAAAGCCCATAGCGTCTTCAGCCAGCAATTCTCTCATGTATTCACGCAATAAAGACTCATTTTTAGATTCAGTTGGGTCATCTTCTCCGGCCTCAGCTTCTTCTACTTCTTCTTCCGGATCTTTTATCTTGCTAACAAACTTCTCAAGCGGTCCGCCCAGAAATTGGAACAGTATCTTGCTTCCACCGTACACCGCTTTTAGCGCTTTAAACGCAGCAGATATTCCTCCCGTTAACGCAGCACCGATTGTTTCGACTGCTAAGCCTTTAAGAGCCCTCGCTCCAATCTCCTTTACTGCTCCAAACAAAAGCTTTTTTATCACCCCTACGATCTTTTCTACTTTCGAATCTTCTTTCGAATCATCGGGGGCGTCTTCTCCCTCGAAGAGATGGTAGCTCATGCTCATAGACAGCGTAGCTTCTGTGACTGTTTCTGACAATTTAGATAGCGCGTCTAATATCTTGGGAGCTGGTCCTTCAAGTTTTGACCAAATAAAACCAATCCCAACCAGGGCACCTGATAATATCATCGCACCTTTCCAGCCGTCGCCTGACAAAGCATCTTGTACAAACGTGTTGACTTTTTCTAATAGGTCAGTGGCCCATTCGCTCACTTTCTTTAGAGTTTTAGCGACCTTCGAAGACAACCCATCTATACTTTCCAAGATTGTCTCTAAAAACTCAGTCAAAGAATCATAGGCACCCTCAAGTTCTGCCTTGATTAATCCCATGTACTCCTGAAGTCTTGAGCTATCCTGCATGATGTATCGTAGGGCTAGCGCGGCATTTTTTGCATCTCCACCCAACTTCTTAAAATCACTAAAAAACCCTTCTAAAAGAAGCTGCTCTTCTAAGATTTTTTCCTGTAATTCGTATGAGTACGGATAAGACTCATTAAGAGGTACCTTAATCCCAAGAACAACACGTACATATTCTTCATTATAAATACGCGCTTTAACGTCTGGTGGTAGTCTTATATGCTCATTGAGAAGGTTCATCACACTCTCCTGCCTGTATAATCTCTTTGACCCCAGATGGATCCCAAACGCAGCCTGACGCTATATCCCAACCGTAATACCAGAAGCTATCATCGTCCATTCGCTTGTTTGAAAGGTATGGGCAGATCTCTATTCCTGCGTAGTGTTCGGCAACTTTTGGCCAGTCTATCATCTTATCGTAGCCCTTACTTCCGTCCGGATCAGCTGGGTGGTTGACGCTATACATCTCATAGAACTTTTCAAAATGATGCTCATCTGGGATAAAAAGAATATTGTAGTCGTTTAGCACAATGTTATAGGTACTGTCGTACTGATACCCTTTCGACAGACCAACGGTACAAAACTCTTTCCACGTTTCAGAGCTACCGTCTTGGCATTCGTACCAAAGACCCTCTGGTTTCGGGCCGACTTCTTGAGAGAACCCGCTAACCTGTGGCTTGGAATCAGCTCGAGTACCTTCACGAGAATGGTGGATGCGCATCTTATCTCCGCCCTCAAGTGGAAAATAAGTTTCGCTAATCACCTCTCTTATGTATTCGCGTAGTAGGTTAGGCATAATAAGGATTGTCTCCCCCATCATGGTCTGTTAAATCTACAATTCCTGTTATCTCAGGAAATTCTTCGGTAAGATATGCACCCACTTGCCCTTGAAGCGTTTGCTTGGAAGCTGCACAGCCTTGGCAGCCACCGCTAAGTCGGACGTGGAGGACGCCTTCGGTGTCAAAGTCTTCAACAGCTAAGTGACCATTATGAGCTGCGAGTGCTGGATTTATATATTCTTCAACAAATTCTTGAATTTTTTCTTTCAGTGGACTCATGCTTTTACCTTTCCAAGATTGAATGCGACGGGCTTAAATTTTTGCCAATTCTTGCCGCCCTTCTTACTGGCAATAAAAACTGCGATATTGGCTATTTCAATTTCTTCACCTTTTGGAATTCTGACTTCGCTCTCGTCTTCGAACACCGCGGGCTCTTCGCCCGTTGTGGTGGGATCATACCCAAACTCATTCGGTATCTTACCGGTAAACATTACGTGAAGAGTGCTACCTCTATTTGTAGCCTCCCATACATCAGCGAAGTTCGCAGCTACATCCATATTTGTGGTCCAAGACTCACCAATAGTTTCGTTCTGTAATCTGCCCATAATGAAGGAACCGGCTTCACGCTCTGTTATTCCTGCGGGTTTCTTTTGTGCCACCTTCCTGATCTGAGAAGCCAAGCCTGCATCACCGATGTCGATCTTCATACCACGATAAATGTACTTCAGACCAGGACCAGCAGAATTGTCTTTTTCCGATATCAGCTCTCTGATGTATTCACGTAGTATACTCACTTCTCAACCACCTTTAATATCTGTAGTGGCGTCGCGATATATTCGTTCCACAGGCTTGTGCGAACAGCTCCGTCACATGATTCTAATTCATAGCAGATATTGTTCACATCATCGCCCGGGTATTCAAGCCGATAAAGGTTCACCGCTCTTCTACCAGATGTTGTGGCAAACGACTTTATATCACTCCGAAAACCCGCTCGAACATTTCCGATAAAGAGAATTATCTTATCGCTTGTCTCTCGAAAGAATGGGCGTTCAGCAACAGTAAAAGAAGATATATCAAATCCCTCGCCTGAGTCTATGGCTGTCTGAATTCTTGCAATCCCGTTCTCATTCGTATAGTGAAGAAGCGGTTTTGGGTTTGATGTAGAGCCATAAAGCTGTGTTGTAAATTCATCATCAATTAGAATATATGGCTCAATATCTCCACGAGAGTAAAAGTACGCAATTCTTAATTTCGATATGTCTGGAAAATAATGGCCAAACTCTTTCTCTATACCCCAGAATCGATGGTTAACAAAATCTTCTATGAAATCCATCAGATTCTTAAATGTCAATAACTCGTAACGTTCCACTTCTGTTCGAATTTGAAAGCCAAAATGCGAATAAACGAGATCAATAACATCTTGCTGCAGGGCGAGGCCTCCACCCCGTGTATCATGCCCCTGCGCCTGTAGCGCCAACATAGCATTAGCAAACAACTCCCACTCGCTGAGCGTTCGGAAGCATTCTACGGGCTTTAGATATCCAAGCACCTTATCCTCTGTTACTAGCTCTCTTATGTATTCGCGGAGTAGACTCACTAGTAATTCCTCGCGCCGATTGTCGTGACATCTGGATACGCATCGACCATCTTATCTTTTAAGTGACCGATTTGTGGTTGCATCATCTTACCAAAACTAACATGGTCACCGGATTGTGCTACATTCTCGTAAAAGTATTCGATTAACTTACTTGCTGTCCCCTGCCCACGACTGTCGCTTCGGTTTTTCATATAGTCGATGTACCAATATGTGCTTCCATCAGAATTCTTGGATTGTTGATGATAGTCTAAAAAACCGATTATACAGACATTTGAAACGCCAGGAATGATCTCTCCCTTGCGAGGCTTCTTTAACCTACGACCTGATTTGCCGTAACGCTCCATTTCCTGATACTCTTTGAAGTAAGGGTCTTTATGTTCTGGTGGCTCTGTGACTGATGTGTCGCAGTATGCAATGCGCTTTACGTCACTCGCACGGCTATACTTTAACGGGGAGTCTAATTCATGAAACTCAATCGCTTCTGTCAAAAGAGATTCTCTTATGTATTCACGTAGTATGCTCATACTTCACCGTAGACCGACATGTATCTTTCTCCTCTGTCACAGAGCATCGTCACCACAATTCCATCAATATCATTTTCTAAAGCGTATCGTTCTGACGCAAGAATGTTTGCTCCTGAGCTTATCCCAACAAGGATACCTGTTTCTTTAGCAAACGATTTTGCTCTGTCAATTGCTTCTTGAGTCTTGATAATAGTCACGCCATCCATATCATCAGGATGAGCAAGAAAGTCTCGTCCATCCCCAATACCTTGTATACCGTGCGGAGCCTCGGCGGGAACAACCATTATAATCTTGGTTGGCATATTGTCAGCGTATTTCCTGACGCCTTCTATTGTTCCACCCGTACCAGAGCCATGAATAAACGCTGCCCACTTTTCACCCATCTGAAAAACCTGCCTCTGAATCTCTGGCCCAGTAACGAACTTATGACACTCTACATTATCTGGATTACTAAATTGCATTGGAGACCAGGCTAGCGGATTAGCTTCTATAAATTCATCTCTCATCTCTATTGCACGGTCGAAATCATTCGCTGGTGCGTCGATGAACGTCGCTCCATAGGATGACATCATCTGCTTTCTCTCAACCGACATGTTACAGGGCATGAAGATACGACATTCCAAACCAAGAGCAGCTGCAGCGGCGCTAAGCGCTATACCAGTATTTCCGCTTGTAGCCTCACAGAGAACCGTATCCTCAGTGATCGATCCTTCTTTAACAGCTTTTCCCACTACGTACGAAATCATTCGATCTTTAACAGATCCTGTGGGATTATAAGTCTCCAGCTTGCCATAGATTTTGTCGGTTATCTTGACGAGGGGTGTGTTTCCACACAGTTGTCTATAATCCTGGAGCTTCACTTTGACAGCCCCATCTTTTTATACCAATTAGTAATTACGTCATTAGTATTTTGGCCGACCCAATTCTTCTTTTGACGACCCTTCGCTTTTCCGTCTTGGCCCATTGTCTTTCTATCAGCTTTCTTCCACTCGTATTCATTGACTTCAGCCAATAATTCTCTAACATATAATCGAAGAGCAGAATTCTCATCAAGAACGCACGGGTCATTTAACACTTGGCCAACGAAATGCGGAATGCCCTCAAGGCCTGCGGCTTCGACGACTTGCATAAAATGCTCAAGGTGGTCTGACCTATCTTCCCATACTTGTACTGTCTGGAGATCTGGGAATTTCTTTATAAACCCTTCAAGCATAGAAGACTTCCAGCCCATCGTGCGGCCACCAGGCTTCAAGTGAATTTCGTCAAATGAAAGGCCCACGCTGGAAACCAATTCAGAAACTCGTTGATACAGCTCAGGTGACATACCACGACCTGTCATGAGAACAACATAAGTCTCAGGATCTGATATCATTTCTGATGCTGCTGACACAGAGCTGCCAATCCATAATGGGCCCGGATCCACAACGCAGGGAGGTGTAAGAGACTGAAGCGTATCAAACCAATCACCGGTATGGCCCTCCCAATCATCGGGAAACATTGGGCTCATGAAAAGGGTCGCATCAAAATCGAATATACAAAGCTGCTTAATCATAAAAAATTATCCTAACGGCGCCAGTTGATCCATCGTCTTTGAAAGTGTATCACCGACATCCCATGTTGGGCCATTATTGATACACTGATACTCGACAACTTTTCCTTGCTCAGATGGCAAATCATTTACTGAGAGTACAATTCCCTGGCTTCCCTTGTGGGAGCAACCAGGATTGATATTAACGATAGCATCACCGATTGCGGGTTCAAAACTATGACTCTGGTATGTTTCTATTAACACACTTCGTATGTACTGCCTTAGCAAGCTCATTATTCATCCCCGTAATACTCTCATAAGTATTTCGTGGAGCGTGTGTTTTATCCCTTCTTGACATGTTTGGGGAGATGAAGCTGACCCGTTCGAGACTTGATAAGCAGATATCTTGACATTAGGTGAATATTGTTTACACAATTGTGCAACTGCTCTGACATTTCTTTCGCTATCATCATAAAAAATTAGCTCATCAGGGCTATGCTGGTCCAGGTATCCAGCTAACACAGAAGCTTTACCAGCTGGCGTCTCTCCATCCATATCTCCTACAGTGTGAAGCTGGCTCTCACCCATGCTAATCCCATTGCTGCTCAGAAATTCAAGAATTTCTTGTCTGTTAGTTGGTGTTATATTCGATCCCTTTGCTGGACTGTACATTTGTTTATTTCCAGCGCGAGCTGTTACGACAAGAGCTAGCACTTCTGGATCTGATTGCGCTTCGGCTAATTTACCTAGCATAGAAGAAATTCCTCTAGATAGCTCAAGGTCAATCGACGCTGTACCAGAATAATCAATCTCATCCTCGGCGCCGGGTGGCAGGGGTAAATCTTCGAACAATGCGAAGTTCGCGGAATCAAGCCACCAAAACCCATCTTCAATTCTGACATACTGTATGTTATTGTCAAGAAGAAAATCTTCGAATGAAGGATCAGGAGACCCATCATCAAGTACACGACGTATTCCAATCGTCGAGACTGTACTTGCGAGAGTATCGTCGAAGTCAAAAGCGATGATTTTTTTAATTGGCATGTAAATGTCCCTTTGCCTTAAATATAATAAAGCTAATTATTAAAGTTTTCACGTTTTCATGGGGGCGTAACGGCTTCGACGGGGTAGAATCAAGGAGAGAGTGCAAGCGGGTAAGAAACGGCCCTTAATCGTTCAAAAACAATAATTGCTAATAACAATAATTACTACGAAGAACGCTTAGCTGCGTAATCGGGTGGTCGCCTAAAGCCATCTATCCAATTTAGGCTTGAGCAGTTGGTCCTGCCGAGAAATAAAAGCCCACCAGTCCTCACTCGGTCACGGCAGAGGCGAAAAATGCAGTGACTATCCTACTGGTCGGAGAAATGATCAGACAAGCTTGTGGATGACTCGAACTAAGACTATTGCGGACGCGGGTTCGACTCCCGCCGCCTCCACCATCTATTCTATAATGGCCCGCCATGGGCCTTTATTTTATTAAAAAAGCAACTATAATTTGATCGTTAACACTCGCCACCGTAGCTCAGCTGGTAGAGCAGCTGATTTGTAATCAGCAGGTCGGAGGTTCGAGTCCTCTCGGTGGCTCCACTTGTGTAGTGCATAATGTATTTGAGGATCATATTTATTCCTACTAAGGGGTTGTTATAATGATAGGAGTCTTAGATGGCGTCGGCAACTTGGGTTTTAATGGGTTACAATTACACTCCCAGGAAATTGACGGAATTAGAGATACTTGAACATTTAGAAACGCTAGTCCCAGACCACCCATTAGTGGAAACTATAGAGGAAGATATTATGTCAACAAAAAATGAAGGTACAGACGATACGTACATTAACCCTCCTGATGCAGGAGATGATTTCGATTTCGTCATGGCTTATGATGATGATCCAGCAGTTGCTGATGAAAGACTTTTACCAGAAAACACAGCGAGGTCCGCTATTTCTTGTGGGTTTATTGGAGTCGGAGGCGGTGGCGGGAAGATCGCGAAAGCATTTCTTGACTTAGGCTTTTCAAAGACGATTCTTGTTAACACGACCCCGAAAGACCAGCCCGGTGGCTTAGAAGAAAATCATTTCGTTCTAGTGCCGGGTGCTGATGGTGTTGGAAAAGACATCAAGCTCGGAAAGAAAGTGTTAGCGGAAAGCTCTGCGTTTGTAGAGGATGCTGTTAGAACACGAATCGGTCAAGTAGACTGGTTGTTTGTGATTGCTGGTGGTGGTGGTGGTACTGGTAGCGCATGCCATGAGCTCCATGGCTCACTGACAAGATACCTTACTTCGGTTGAGTCGAGCGGTAAGGTTGTGTATATCGTAAGCAAGCCCACAGCCCAAGAGCTGCTAAACCCAACAATCAAGACAAACTACACATCTTTGCTAAAAGACATCAGCGGTCACCCTCATATTATAATTGATAATGAGCGACAACTTCAACTGTTACGTGGAAAAGCTGGACTACTTAATATGATGCCAGCTGCAAATAAAAACTTTGCTAAACTTATCGCTCAAGTGCTTAAACTTGCTGACGAGCATTCTGAGATTCAAACATTCGATAGCAAGGATCTAGAAAGATGTCTTTCAACAGATGGTAGGATGGTTATTGGAAGTACAGTCGTAAGAGATGTAACTCGAAATGACTTGGGTTCCTTGGTATATCAAGGGTGTCTACGCTCATCTCCATGTCCATCCGCGTCTTCAAACGCAGCGACTGGCACACTGCTTCTTATTGTCGACAATGCCATGGCTTCTGATCCAGATGTAAGTCGTAGACTAGAGTCTGCATTTTCTTACGTCGGAGGTCGGGCTGATACATTATTTTCAGGTATATACGTAAAAGAAGGACTACCTGGACTTATTGCAATCACTCTTCTTGGTGGATTATAAAGAAATGCAGATTAATCAGGCGAGGCTTCTTCAAATAATAAAAGAAGAAGTAAATGACTTCATCATTACTAAGCAGCAAAAGATAAATGAAAGCATCGCTCAGCTTGTTATAGAGGGGATCTATGATCCGGGTATCCTCAAGGCGATCTTTATGGCTGGTGGTCCAGGCAGCGGAAAGAGCTACACTGCTAAAGAAATATTTCAGGGCAATTCCATTGAGGGAGCAACCAATCAAGCTGGTACGCAGATGGGACTAAGAATCATCAACAGCGACCCAGCATTTGAAATGTATCTTCGGAAAGCAGGTATATCACCCAGCGACTTAGCGGCGATGAGCGATGAAGAGTTTCAGGCAGTAACAGAGCCGGCGGACTCTCCAAGAGGAAAGGCTTCAAAGATGAAGAAAACTGCTCAAAGAAGCGCAGAGGTCGGAAGACTTGGATTGATTATTGACGGTACGGGAGACGACCTCACTAAAATTGCAACTAGAAAAGAAGCAGTTGAAGACCTTGGTTACGACACGTTCATGGTATTCGTTAATACCTCGTTAGAGATGGCTCAAGAACGCAACAAGAAAAGAGACAGAGTTCTACCTGAAGATCTTGTAGAGGAAATCTGGACAAACGTCCAAGCGAACCTTGACGGGTTTAAGTCTCTTTTCGGCGGTAATATGGTCATAATCGACAACACTGAATATGAGTGGTCTCAAGCAGAGCAAGACGCAGCAGCAGCAGCAGTTGGCTTTGTTGAGTCACCCGTACAAAACCCAATTGGTGTCCAGTGGGCGAAAGATGCTATAACTGCAAAGGGCGCTGACGTTGATGACCCATGGGTCCAAAAGCAGCTGCAAAAAGTTATCGGTTAACGTAACTATTCAACTACTTCGAGATCAACAACTTCGGTCAATGTTACTTTAGATACGCCAGAAGACCAGAGCACCCTCGCATAAGTTGTTGAAGCGCCACGGCGCTTCTCAAGAACGATACCAACACGACCTGTTTCCCTACATCGGACAGCAGTACCCTTTTCTATTTTTCTGCTCATATCCCTAATACTCTCTCTGATAAATAGTCTAAGCATTCTGGTACCTTTCCCTTCTGTCAATGCCGATAGTTTATCCCAATGTGATGCATCAATGCCAGAAGGAATTCCGCCAGCAGAATCCGACAGTGATCTTAGCGCATCTGCATATTTCTGCTTCTGTCTTGGGGATGGTGAACTAGAGAGATTATGAAGCATGTCTGCTAGCTTCACTCTCAAGGCTGTTGTGTCACCAAGCAAAGATACAACATACGATGCATAATCTTGACCTTTTTCATGACTTAATTTCTCGACAGTCGATATTACTTCTTCAGCTGTTGATCGATCTGAAATAGAGCCTCGAATCCAGTCTTTCATTTCTTCCACTGAAGACACTGTTGAGCCTGGTGCATCCTCAATAGAGTCATGAAGCAACGCGACCATCTGGGAACCATTGTCACCGGGGTAATATTTTCTTACGAGATTTCTAACCGCAGAAGGATGAGAAAAGTATGGCTCTCCTGACCTTCTTTTTTGACCGACATGCGCCATCTGTGCTGTGGCATAAACATCTTCAAAGTCTTGGGCAGTTACCTGCATCTTTTCCCCTACTTACTCACCGTACCATTCGTCTTTGTTCGGGCGCTTAACAATGTTTACACTAATCAATGGATCGTGGTCGGGGGGAGTCCTATCATCAATTCCCTTAAACTCGCAGTCGTCTGGGAAATAGTAGAAGATCATCTCTTTATTTGGCAAGTGCATTGCAACCTGAGAGTTCGTAACCATGTTTGGTGTTCTACGTAGCATGTTGTAATTCGAATCACCCTCAAACGGCTGTTGGGCGAGGGCTGGGGCGATCTCTTCAAAGTCATCAACATCAGCTAGCTCAACCTCAGCCTGTGCTTTTCTAATCTTACTTGAAAGATAGTCATCAGGCTTTCTGTCTGGAGTGTAACCAGCGCCAGTGTGTTCATGCCCATGATTCGTTCGGATATCATATCCCGTTTCTGTTTCAAGCTTGTTAATGATGGGATTATGCTTACTCGTCATTTCTATGCTGTAGATAGAAGTTGGATTTCCAACAAACGTGTGTCCCTTAATTCCATCAAGATACCCAATGAGTGACTTAATCGCATCTTGTAGGTTATCTTGCTGAAGCGCATGTAGCATTCTTGGGCCATCATCAGATGCTACTTTTCCTTTTACCTGACCTTCATCTTCTCCAACTAGAAGCGCGGCATTCACAACACCGATGCCATGGCTGTTCATTCCTTCGAGGTATCCTGTATCTTGATCTTCGAAATATACAACTTCTGCTCCGTCAGGTAACAGGTCTCTTACGATTCTAATCTTAGAAATATAATTCCTGTCTCTCGACTTTGCAAGGACGTGGCCACCACTTGCTTCGCCTGCAACGACAATGCACTCTTCTAAGCGGGGTCCTTTACGCTTTGCTTTATTGTCGCTTTCGATTGTACGCAGAATTTCTTCTAAAATTTCTACCCCAAAAGAACCTTCGTCCATTAACCCAACTCCTTGTATAAAATCAGAGACCTGCTTATGAGCAGGAGACCTTGGTGATTTCTTCTTCGGCATGCAAACCTCGTACAACTAAATATGAGTCTCGATTATAAAAAGATCTGAATTGATATGATAGCAAACGAAAGAATCACGCAAAGTAGCGTCTTCATCGTGAACATGGATTCTCCCAAGAAAGCGTAGGTTAAAATAGGAAAAACTAAGTAAGAGATTCCAAATGCCAGAAATCTCGAACCCCAGGCACTTTCACCAAGTCCCGAGTAAGCGTAGCGAGTCCCATAATAAGCTAACAGAGAAATCGGAATTGAGCATGCAAGGCTTATATACAGGCTTTTATCTTTCCAATAATCAGATATAAACTGTGTGTTCGTAGAAAACCAAACCAGCACGTGCAATATTGCAAAAAAACATGCTCCAGCCAAAACTTTGGTACTTATCATGTGGGCTCCTTTTTGATCACTTTCTTTATCTGAAAATCGTTGACTATCAAGCTGGATCCATCATCACGTAAACAAGTATAGATGTCTGAAATTCCTGTAGCAGAATGTACCCCTGTTACCACGACCAACTCATCGTTATGCATTACTATAATGTCTCCCACTTGTGCGGTCATAAATCACTACAGAAGTCTTCTCAATAAAGAAGAATTCTCCCCCGTATAATACTTCTAAGTAGTCTTCAAATTCTGAAATGCAAAGAACAACTACACCATTTGGGCATGACATACAGGGCCATAGTCGTAATTGTCGAGGTGAAGGTATCACTGTCTCCAATAATCTAGCCCTCATCATTTTTTTACCTCATCAAATGCTGCCATTAAGCATGGAGAAAACACTTGGCCTTCGCATATAACATCTATAGACTTTCGAAGCATAATGTGGTTTTTAGATTTATCTGAATATCCTGTCTGATATGCAAGGTCCTTTTCTTTTGGGTTTGACAACACAATACACACAGAGCCTTCAGGTGGGTAAAGCTCAACCAAATATGCATAAGCGATCTTAAGCGAAAGCTTACAGTGGTCATAATGCTTCATCCGGACAAGCGTTCCCTTTGATATCACAATTGCATTTCCTCCCACTCGCCAGCCCAATTAGTATAGCGCACTTTTTTGATCCCTGCTTTTTTCATCTCGGCTACGCACAGAGCGCAAGGGCGTGCCATTGTGATTTCATGACCGCACTTACTAAAGCGCATGACCTCTATCTCGTCACCAGGTTGAGCAAAACGTAAGACGTTCATCTCAGCATGCATATGAGAACCAGAAGTACCATCAGCGTATTGTCTCTTAAATCGCGGATGAGTCTTATTTGTGTTTTCACCAATTCTCACAACCCTGCCTCGACGACGTAATATCGCAGCAAGATGGTATGGACGCCCATTGTTAAGGGCGAGGTTTTTAGCTCGATAGTACACCTGGCATGATTAGCCGCTCCTTTGTGCTTTAATGTCGGACACCTTTGACACTTTTTCAGGAACGATGGTGTCTATCACCGCACCGATGTCTTTATATTCTTGTGAATAAGACTCAAAGAAATCTCTAACCCAGTATTTGTAGACTGATGGTCTATAGACTACGTTCTCGGGCTTTTTTTGCGTAAGCTTGATAATCCAGTCATAGATCGATTCTCTATCATCACCCGCTAGAGCAACAGGACACTTTCCTGATGGAATCTCTAAAGTGATGTGAACCCGGGTTATCTTTACGTCGCCCTTTGGTCGACCCCAATTCGCTGTATTTGCTTTCTTTACGCGGGGGGACCGTTTTCTTTTCGCCATATAATACTCCTATTATGATTGTATTATATCAGCTAGCGAAGGAGTTTTCAGGTTTTAACAGCAGCCCAGACGACCATTTTTGAATGCTCTTTTGAGTACCTGTCTTTATCAGAAAACACGTCAGAGGGGACGACATACGGAACATAGTTACCGCACTTATTCCACCCTATCTGGATTTCAGCTTCACAAGACTTCCTGACTAGTAAGCTTTCGCCCGGGTCTGGATAGAAAAAACCACGAGCGCCCATCTTAGACTTCAAAACTCTGTCTCCGCTGTAAAACGTCTTTCGTTTCTGTACTGACATTATGCCTCCCAGCAAATTAACTCTATTGTGTTCCCATCAGGATCGACTTTGTAAATATATTTGCTACCATCGCGATGTACTTTAAAATTTTCGTGCATTGTAAAATTGTCTACAGCAAAAGCAACATGGGGTGGGTGCTGATCGGCTACGGTCAGAGCAAGCTTCGAATCGCCGACTGACAGCATCGCCCACGTATCGTCTTGATAATCAACTTCAGCTTCCAGGTTAGATATATACCACCCAACAGAAGTCTCTATGTTCTCAACGTTGATAGCCACATGGTCAAGTTTTCCTACTTTCACTTACTCTTCCTATTACGACGTTTGGAAAGCTTTGCTTGCCTCTTACGTTTTCGATCTTTATCAGTGCGAGGCTTGTGACCTCTTTTTATCTGAGGTGAATCTCCTGAGTAGGACATCACATCTTCTTCCCACTCTTTCTGCGCAAGCAGTCTAGCTTGTTCTTTTTTCTTCGCTGCCTTCCTGAGCTTCTTTAGCAAGATGCTCCTTTTAAGATTTTTCATTCTATCAAGAAACAGCTTACCCTCTAAGTGGTCAACTTCATGCTGGATGCAGAAAGAAGCTAGACCTGTTAGTCCTTCTATGGTCTCGCTGTTTCCGTCTTCCGACGTAAATGAAACATCACACTGCGAATATCGTTCTACAACATCAGAAATTCCAGGAACAGAAAAACAAGCTTCATTCGAACGAGCTTTCTCTCCGTAACAACTGATAATGGGATTAATCATAACAAGGTAATCTTGAAACTGGTGGTCTTCTGGCATACCAATAAGCGATGGGTTCACCACAATTACACGAGATGAATAACCAATCTGAGGTGCAGCTAATCCATAACCGTCTTTTACCCTGAACGTATCTTTTAGATCAGCTACAACTGTGTTGCATAATTCTGTGCCAATTATTACATCTGCAGACTTTTTCTTTAGACTTGCAGCTGGCCATTTAACAATTTCTTTATACACTTAATCACCTTGTTCATCAATGTTCTTTTGAAGTTCGTAGTACCAAACGCCCAAGCATATCATTGCAGTGACAGAGCTGTAGATGCAACTTTGCATCTGGCTTATTCCTGCAAAAAATGAAGCTAGTCCTACATTCAGAAAAGTCAGGACGGCAAATAGTCGTCCCCTCCACGAGGTCGGCAGAAGATAACTCATCTGCCTACTTCCCCTTGTTCTTCTTTGACTTTGTCTTTGCTGGCTGTGCAGGTCGGCGCGGGCGCTCTGCAGCTGGGACGTGCCAAGGCTCTGTTTCACCATCGCTCGGAGCAGAAACCCTACTTACTTCCGCAACAGACTTATTGGCAGCTGAAGGCTTTTTAGTGGTAGCTTGCGCCGGCTCAGGAGTGGAAAAGTACTTCTCTTCAGGGGGCCTAACGTCTTCTGCTAGACACCATTCAGATAATTGAAGGTCAGAAGTGATGTTCATTGATGTACACCAAACTTTGACGTCTTTGATCTTACGCCTATATAAAAATTGTCTAAAACTTCGCATTAATTCCATCCCCCTTCGTCTAAGATTTTTTGCTGTTTCATTTCATTATAGATGATTTTCTGTTGTCTATAAATCATGTCTTCAACAGCTTTATAAACGTTTTCAGGAAGAAGTTCATCATCGAAACACTGCCAAGGCGTATTACGAAGCCAGAAAAGCGCTTTATCCACGCTCGGTGGAGCAGCAGATAACATGGCTTGAAGCTCAACCTGAAAACGTCCAAGTAATTCATCATCCCAGTCGAGTGCTTCCAACAGCGCAGTCTGCTGACTTAAGCTGTGGAGTCGACGGAAGATGAGGTTCATCATAATGAAATGCCTTCATCAATGATCTCCGCAACGCTTTCTTGAAAACGAGGATCAAGAGCAATCCTGTCTACTTCTGCTTGCGGAATGTCATGAATCTCACAAATCGGACCAGCAAGCTTACGCATTGCCTGCAAAAAATAATTGCGAGCAGCTGAGTGTTTCATTGGATGACCATCTTGAGTCATGACCTCGGCGATCTCTCGATAACCAAGCCCTCCTCGATCTGTAACTGTTGCATAACCGTTCTTAGCTTTGAACCCTTTTGGCATACTCATATTTAGCTCCTACGCTGGACTTTTTTGTATTCTGAAGTTGTGATTGGAAAGTTTTCGTGATCGTCGATTGCCTCTGATAGTCCAAAGCGCAAACGGATAATCTTTTCTTCTCGAGCTGTTAAGCGATGAAGAGCAGCAGTCAACGCCTTTCGGATAACAACCTTATCCATATCATCACCTGGATCTCCCTCTGTCGTACCACCTACGATCTCAGCAAATGTACGAGACCCAGAGTCAGAAGAATTGATTGGTTTATCTAGGGATATCTGTGGGGCGCCTGATTGTCGAATAGCGTTTAGCGTATCTAACGGAACACCAACTGCGGATGCAATCTCTTCAGGGGTTGGTTCACAGTTAAACTCTTCAGTATATTCTTCTATGAACTTATAAGCCTTATACATCACTGCACGAGCAGAGGTTGGCATCTTAATAGCGCCAGACTGTCCTGCAACATGCGATTGTACTGCCTGCCTAATCCACCAAACAGCGTAAGTGCTAAACTTGAAGCCGCGCCGATAGTCGAATCTATCGACAGCTCTGATCAGCCCCATATTCGATTCCTGGATAAGGTCTTCAAACGGACAACCTTTATCTTTGAAATTCTTTGCGATTGAAATAGCTAGTCGAAGATTTGATTGGATCATCTTGGCTCTAGCAGCTTGGTCACCAGCTTCAATTGCCATTGCAAGCTGGACTTCTTCTTCTCTTGTGAGTAGGTCGTGGGCGCCTACCTCTTTGAAATAACGGTCAAGTGTCATTTGTAACACCTCCTGGGGAAAGTAAGTATTTATGTTTTGAGTTATTGCACAAAGAAGTGGAGTAATTCCATTCCTCTATACATTATTATTATACCCTATTTCTAGCGCCTTTTGCACGATTTTGGAATTTATTTTTATTTTTTTCCCTCATAAATTTCTCATGGATTTCCCTTCGACTTTTTCGAACCTCTAACTCTCGAAAAACATAGCAAATCTCGATTTCTGCGACGAGAGCAGCAGGCCGATTCCCCTTCTTGAGATTTGATCTTCGGCGATTCTCCAGAGTCTTTGACCAATATGAAAGCTTACCTTCTGTTACATAAGGGTAAGACTCTCTTGGCAAGTCTTGATTGTCAAAGTTAGTCATTGACCTTCTCTTCCTTTGATTACGATTATTTGCATTGTTAGATTTCACTGTCGTCCTTTATCATGGCGCAACCAATAGACAATAAATTGATAGCGCAACTTGATGCGTTTATTAGAGCAAGCCGGGTGACCTTTGCGGGGTCAATGATCCCTTCCTTCTGAAGATTGGAGATTTTATCAGATGTACCATTATAACCATAAGGTGACTGTTTTTCAAGCATTTTCTCTAAAATAACTTCAGGTACTGCACCGCAATTTCTAGCTATCTGTTTGAGGGGTTCCTGAGCTGCAGAGTATAGGATCTTTTCGCCGATCCCAGAAACCTCTCTCAAGCCTTCTGCTCCGCACCTTGCCAAAAGTGAGCCCCCACCAGGAACCACACCCTCTTCCAGCGCGGCTCTTGTTGCATATAGCGCATCATCAACCCTATCTTTTCTTTCACGAATCTCTGCCTCTGTTGCGCCGCCAACTCTTAAGATTCCAATACCGCTGTTCATACGTCTGCATCGTCTTTCCAAAGAGGCAAATAACTCAGAATTTGATTCACAAGTATTCATCAGCGTTACGATATCATTAATTCTCTTCTTTCGACTGTCTTCGTTACCCTTAGCGCCGATAAAAACGCTCCTGAACCTATATGAGAGTAGTCTGTTGCACCGGCCGAGAGATGACAGGCCTAACTCCTTCCAGTTAGATGGGTCGTCCGTCACTAGCTCTGTGCCGAGAAGGATGGCCAAGTCGTGTAGCGCCTCTAAGCGAGCATCACCAAATTCAGGAGCAGCTAAAACGCAGGCTTTAATAAGATTCTTTGAAGTGTTTAAGATCAGTCCTTGAAGCGCATCGCCATCTGTCTCTGGACCGATCACAACAAACGGTCTTCCCTCTCTTGCAGCTTCTTCAAGAAAGTGAATAATGTGATTCATCGAGTGAAGCTTTCTAGATGTTACGAGTATGGCAGGGTTCTCAAGCTCACAGCACATTCTGGAGGGTCTATTGACAAAATATGGGGAAACATACCCTCTATCAAGCTCGCATCCCTCTACAACCTCGAGAGAGCTCTCAAAACCCTTTGCCTCGTCAACTGTAACGCTGCCAAAGTCTCCAACTGCTTCTAAAGCATCCACTATTAAGACTGCAAGGGACTCTTCACCATTTACTGAAATATTCGCAACTCTTTTGAGGTCTTTACTGGACTTCACTGGCTTGGATTGCTCTTTTATTTTTTGTATAACTGACTCGGTCGCAGACCTTATCCCGGCTCGAATCTCTGTTAATTCATGACCAGCAGCTAGGGCCTTTAACCCTTCTTGAAAGATAGCATTCGCAAGTACTGTTGCAGTCGTGGTGCCATCGCCAGCCTCTTCAGCTGTTCTCTGCGCGGCTTCACGGACCAAGCAAACCCCTAGATTCGCAAATCTCTCACGAAGATTTATTGCTCTCGCAACTGTTACACCGTCTTTTGTTAAGATGGGTGGAGCAGACTCTTGCTCAATTAAAACATTCTTGCCGCTTGGTCCCATAGTGACTTTTACAGCGTCTGATAATTGCATTACACCAACTCGAACGAGCTCTCTTGCTTCTTCTGAAAAAGCAATAATTTTATCTGAATTCTCTATCATCCCTTCAAGAGCCTCTTTCCACGAGCTGTTTCGTTAACTGATTCGCGATATTCAATAATCCTTCTTGTGTTCGAGACCACATCCTTTGCAATAAAAAGGTCTCCCTCTTTATAGACAACCTCTGTTTCTGTTATCAGCCCCTGTGCTCTAAGGCTATTTAACACTTCTGCATTTAGCGTATTCTGTTCCATCTTTCAATCCTCTAAAAGGGAGGGAGTATTTTTCCCATGACCTTGTGCTAATCATACTTTTGAACTTAAGTTCAGTAAAGGTCTCAAGAAGAGATTCTATAGAATTTTTTCCATAAGAAAGCTCTATTACTTCTTCATCTTCATCTTCAAACGCTCTAAGAGAAATCATTTCCAAATTTTTCTGAAATTTCTCATAATCCTCTGGCTTTTGAGTAAAATAAAGGTCGAATGCAGAAGAGTCTGACGCTAGCTTTGCGGCGCGCTTATTTCCAAGACCCCTTATTCCTTGAATATTATCAGAGCTATCGCCCCTCATAGCTTTCCATACATCATAAGGGTACTCTGGCGCTTCTCTAAAGGACTTCGTTATAGGATTGTATAGTTTCGTATTTGATGCAGTCTGACACAGCTGAATAAAGTCTGTGTCACTGGAAACAACAATCTTTTCGTGGTCCTGAGGTATTGTTTTTATGGCGAGGTTTGCAATGACGTCATCGGCCTCTGCTTCTGGATGACGAATCGTAATAAACGGAAGATCATCTTTTACAATTTGCACGATCTTTTTCTTTTGTGCACGAAATCCGTCCTTATCATGATATTTTCGAGTCCCCTTGTACTCAGACATAAGCTCTAACCTTTTCTTTGGCACACCGTCTAAAACAAAGTACACATAATCTGGGGAAAACTTTTCGATAATCGGCTTTAGTCCACGAAAGAAAACATGCACAATCACGTTCGGGTACTGTCGCTTGAAGCACGCATGACGTGCTCGGAACATTAAGTTATTTGCGTCAAGCAGTAGATGTCTCATGAATTAGGCATCCTCAAGCGAGCTACCTTACCATCACCAAGCTCAACCATCACTTCCTCCGTAGAAGACTTCGAATCCATTTCAACAAATTCTCGCAAGCTACCAAGGTCTGGCGTGGGAGTAGGCGTTGGGGTGGGGGTAGGGGTTGACTGAACCTCTTGCTCGGGCTTGAACACAGCTGAGAGCTTCACAGCTTCTGACACCAATTGGTCGATTGTGTCAGTTGTGCGCTTAAGCATGTACTCTCTAACCTCTTCAGGTGCCGAAAATAGCGTACACTTCTGTGGGTCTACCTCTACTTCTTTTGACTTCTCACCTACGACAACTCTTAAGATATAGCTTACCTTTAATTCTTCGTCAATGCTAGTGCGAACGATCTTTTCAGCAATTAGTGCAGGAACAACTTTCTCTGAAGAAGTAGCGATAAAGAATACTACGTCCCCAACCTTGAATTTATCTTGTGAGCTCATCAATAGACTCCAGTACGATTGAAATTTGTGAGGGTTTGCCTTCCCATAGCTCAAGCTTCTCTTTGGCTACCTTAAGCTCATAGTCTGTTTGCGCGTTCGAAATATCATCAGCATATTTCTGAAGGTACCTCTCTCGCTTATCGAAAAATCCTCCGATAAGTGGAATGCACTTCTTAAACGCAGTTGATTTATTCATGCGTGATTTTCCCCTTGACCCAGGCGATGGCTTCTTATAGTCATCGAATGTCAGGTCTTTAAAAAGCAAAACACCTACATTATCATAAGTCCTATCAAACAACAAATAAAGGAAATCAAGGGATTTTCCATCAACGCCCAAACACGTCCGGTCAGCTTGTAGATGCCAAGAACCCTGTTTGCCTTTGCATACCACTTTGCACTCTACTTCTTTGCCGCCGAGAGAGTCAATAATGATATCAGGTTCACCGGTGCGACCGTCATTTCGACAATCACCAACAACATCCCGGATTTCATTTGCAAAAAAATGCTCTTGGGCTGCTGAAAGCAGAATATTCTGTCTACCTACATCTGTTGAAAAATCAATTCCGTGACGCACATACGTCTCAGATATATCTGATGCGAAATTGAGAAGATTTGAAACAGCGTTAATCGCCGACTGTCGGTTGAGATACTGGTCTGTTATTGACATTAGAAATAACCCTCCTGGTATTGTTTATTATACCATAAGAGTCATTTTTTTACACAGGTAAATTAATCGTTTTCTTTATTTTTAGCAGCCTCAGCTTCTTCACGCTTCATCTCTGCAATCTCTGCCTTTATAGATGCCATGAGGTCTGGGTGAATAGATGGTTGCTGTGGTGAGTCTTCAACTGCACCGACATTTTCTCTAATATTCTGTGTTAATTTTTTACCAGCGGGTATCGCTTCTGCAAGAGGGTCCAGACCAAGAGCTTGCCTTACGGTGTCGTATAGAGCTGGAGACAATTTATCTCGTAATGTATTCATATTGGCGTATTGGTGCAAGTCTAGATCTACAATGGGCATAGCCTCACCATCTGGCCCAGGTTCATGCTCTCCAGTATTTCTTGTCTCAAAAATAAACAATATCTTTGGCATCTCTAAGTTCAGGGGCACTTCTATAAACGGTATGTTGGAAGTGATTCCATCGCCATCATCTTCGTAACAAATTTCCGGGATCCACTGTTGGGGTCTTTCATTCTGCATTGTTAACTCCTCTGGTCAGATTCCATTATAACAGAGAATCATCTTAGAGATAATAAAAAGAAAATACACAAAATGTTTAGGATGTAGAAGTCTCTAGAATCTTCTGAAGTTCCGACTCGAAACCTGTAATAACTTCAGCAAATTCTTTTCCAGCTTCGCTCGCTTTCGACAACGCGGCTAGCTCGTCTTTGCTCATTCCCTCGCCCACCAAGTCCATTAGACCTTCAGCGGTTCCCGCCTTCGCTTGGTGCGCAACATCCGTAAACGCGCCTGCTATGACACCTGTTTCTATTACAGGAGCAAAATCACCAGGAGGAGATTCGGCAGTGAGTTGTGCAGTTTTTGCATCTTCTGTGGCTAGTAATTCTTTCTTAATCGCGTCGGCATCTTCACCGCCTTCTTCCATCGCTTTCACTTGATCCACAACAGCTTGCTTTACTTCTGATAGCGGAGCTGATATGTCGATATCCAATGTCTTCAGTTTTGGAACAAGCGGCTCGATCTCAGACATCGTGCGGGCCTTGCTCAACTCGTTCAAGACCGCAAGGTTATCCTTTAATTCATTAAGAACGAACTCAATCTCTTCCTTCTTTTCAGCAATGATTGCTTGACCTATTTCATCAAACTTTTCTTGAAGACCAGACTCTTCAATAAAAACTCCGACAGCGTCGTATGTGTCGATTGGCTCCGCTTCTTCTTCACCCTCAGCTTCTTCAGCGTCATCACCCTCGGTCAGTGCCTTTTCAAGCCTATCCATATAGTCTAAGCCTTCTGGCATCCCAGCGCCCATCTCAGGGCCGAAGAACAACACTTTGAGGTCATGAGCGATACCCCTTAAGACACCTCTATCTTTAGACGCAGCTAAGCCTGCTTTTCTTTCAGCTGCCCTTATTTGAGAGTCACCCAAACCAAAAGCACCTGCGAAGCCACCAAGCTTCTCACCAAGCTCAGAAGTGATTGGATCAGCGACGTCCCCAACAGTGTTTGCGGCAGCGTATGCCAGCGCTGGCGCGGGCGCCAGCATGAATCCAAGTAACTTTGCATCAGGAGTCTGAAATGAAGCATCAACTGCTTGCATCGCAGTTTGTAGCTCACCGCCATACTTTTGCCTGTTCTGCTGAAACTTCGCTTGAAGCTCTTTCTTCTTTTGTAAATCAAACGTCATAACCATCTGGATCGTCGTTATAACGTCAGCCATCGTTTGCTTTAATGCTGCTTTTGCGACATTGAATATATTAACAAATGGACCAACAAACGTCTCATAGAACAAGTCAGCTGACGGAGTATAAGAATCCCACTTCGTTTGAGGGCCGCTTGCACGACGTTTCGCCTTGAGATAATCGCTATATGCGGTAGCAGGTCCCTTCCCAAAATGTGTACCCATTGAAGATTTGCGAGATGTAGGAGCTGACCACGCAGAAGAAGTTGCTCCACCTTGCCAGTCTGATTGCTCTTCCAATATCTTACGTACTTGAGACCTTATAAATTCTTCGTTCATGTCTTTCATGCTCATCGCTTACCTTTCCTCATCGCCAACTTGCGACCTGTTCTCTTACAGTAATTATCCATCAACCATTGTTCAAAATCATTCATTGTTTGTCTCTTTGTCTTCGGATCTCTTGTAGAGAAATTCTTCCGAGCGGGAGAGGGTAGGCTAGTCAACAGTATCTTCTTAAGATCCATCCACTCATCGATCCCACACGCATCACCAATCTTTACAGCTTCATCTAATATTTCTGTAAGCTCCATTAAAAACGTCCTGGAAGCAGCGGTGGGTAATTAGGGCCTTTAGCATCCTTTGCTTCTGTGTTTTTACGGTTTAATTGTTGTTTATTCTCTATATAAGCATCACTTGACACTCTGAAGCTGCTGCCAGCAATCGCTACATTTATCCCTGGGAAATTCTTGGGCTCAATATCAAAATTCTCTGAAATGACCTCAAGAGAAAAACAACGTAAAGCATGTTCAAAGTTTAAGGGGTCTTCCAAAATCGATTCTTTCAACATAGTAAACGCGCCTGTGCCAGATGTGTTGACTAAATTTATCTGGGGATCGAAAACAACAGTAAAGTAGCTATCACGTGGGGTAGCCTCAACGTTCTCACAAAAAGTTGAAAACATTCTCTTTAATAACTTAGAGCTTGTTTTACGTCCCTTGTGGTCAATACGGTGTGCCTCCCGGAAGATGATCGCAGGTTGATTTTCTGGACCAGCAATTCTTATTTCTGGGTGCAATATTTCTAATAAACACCAGCTTGAAGAACCTGCATGGAATGGCCATTCTTCTTTAGCTATATCTTCTACTTCTTTAAGCGCATTAAACACAGCACTAGAACGGGCTTCAGACTTTATTCTTGATGATATTTCTCTTGCAGATATAACTCTTGCACCCAGGTCATAACGATGGCGAGCGTATGTCATCTCGCCACCTTGAGTTAGGCGTGCGTAAACCTTGATACATTCATAGATTGGTCGTACTACAACTTCATCATGAGCAATCTTGTCGGCTATTGACAATACTTCTTCAAGACTGATACGCTCTAAATCCCAGAGGTATGGCTTCGGCCGAAACAGCATTATGTCTTACTCCGAGTCTGCTTGATTTAATCTTGCTTGTAGCTTTTCCTGCTCTATTTGATTTGATATCTTCGACGCTGAACGCTTCTTCTGCCTTAGATATTTAAGCGTACCGTTCAAACTACTTCGGTCGGCTGAGCCCCTTCCAATTCCATCGCGCTGGTGTTCTGTGTCTGAAATTCTGTCTGTCAAATCTTGCACACATCGACCACTCCCAAACGGGACAACATCACCGTTCATACATCTGTGTGGATCTCCACGAGCAACAGTTTGTTCAAACATGAAAGTTAACTCGTTATACTTATCTGCCAACTCCCCAACAACAATAGGCGCAGACCGATCTTTGGAAACAACTTCATCATCTACGATAACTTCTTTAGCCTTCTTTTCCCCTTCTTCTTTTTCAGGAGTAATTTCTATGTTAAGGTTTCCGGGTCGAGGGGCGTCTTGTCCAGAAGTACCACCTGTCAGTATAGCGGATATTGATGCCAAGTAAGTAAATAATGCTTGCTTCTCGCCTGTCCCAAGCTCCTTAAAATAGTCTTGAAGCTCTTTTGATATCTTTTCATCTTTCAGGCTTTTACCTGCACGTAGGTTGTTAACCTGCTTTTCGATTTGTGTGTACTGGATCTTTTGGGGTATCGCGTCAGGAGCCTGTACTTCGAAATCTTCTCCGGAGTCATCGGCTTCTTCTTCAGTCGCTGAATCGTCTGGCTTCGGCTTAGCCTCAATATCAACTTCTACTTCTTCCTCTTCTTCCTCTTCTTCCTCGAGGTCTTCTAAATCTTCTTCTTCACCTTCTTCAGCTGTCAAATCTGCTTTCTCGATCTCACCAGCTAGCTCAGACTGCTTCTGCTTTTCATCATCAGAAAGCTCTAGCTCTTGCTCAAGCAAAATGACTCTGGCGATCTTATCAGCAATTATGTCTATGTCGCTTCGCTTCATTTCTTGTCGCTCCGATTCCACCTAATCCGGTTTTGTACTAATTCACGATATCGATTAACACGTTGGCGGTAAGCTTCTCGAGCAGCAATTTCTTTGTTTGCTGTCTCTACTTTCTCTTGCTTTTTCTCAGACCTCTTATTGATGTCTTTCATAAACTTATCAAAATACGACATTGGAACCCCTAAAATTAATCGTTAAAAGAAAATCGTGCGATTTTGTTTTTATTAGACTCCAGCTAGATATCGCAATTTCGAAAGCTTCAAAACCATTATCACCAACGAGTCTTATCTTTTCCACCTCCACACCAGAGGAGGTTTCTGCATCGTTTAATACTTGCAGTAGTATTCTATAATCTCCGCGGACTGTTATAGCCACGCTCATCTCTCCAGAAATAGATGAAATTGAATGTAGCGATCCATTGGCAGCAGCCGTATAATCTTCTCCGGCTTCGCTAGTTGCGACAACCGTTAATTGGTGACTGTCTGCTAGCGGGCTGATTTCTTCGGATAACATTTCAGCAGGTAACAGCCCCATTAGAGAATCTGATACGATCATCCCATCAGGGTTCCCAAGCACTCTATCGTACTCTTCATTAATAACAGTCATGTTCGTTGCGCCATCTGTTTCTTCGTAATTACTCACGGTAGCATTCCCTCTAGATCTATCATCTGTACGTCGTCATACACAGCGTCACAAAATGATGCGTACTCTTTGTCTAATTCTGTTACCTTATCTATATCGTGAGTATGAACTTCGACCAATATACTAAGACCCTCAACAGTCAAGCTGCCGTAGTGTCCTGTTTGACCTTCGTGTTCTAAGAGCTCTGATACGAACCAATTTCTCAAATCAATACTTGGGAATTCAAATAACCGGACTAATCTCTCAGGACCGAGCTCAACTCTCCACAACGTCTTTTCAACATTCACAGGCAAAGAGTCTTGAGAAGCAGTGACGAACGACTCAGGTAGAATCCTACTAAGCGGATTAAAGCTCTTAGTAGACTCAACTTCTGTTAAATAGCCATCCATTAATTTACGTAAATTCATTTGCTTCTCATCTTGATTCTTAATATTCTATATGGCGTTCATCGCATCTACAACTGATTTCATTAATTTGGTGTGTGGTAATCCATCGAAATACATCTTAGCTCTTGAATAAAGACCTGGAGTTAATTCACTCAGTTGAGTCTTTGGATCGAGGCCTGCTCTTTTTGCATCTCTAACCATCTTATTATACACGTTATTCAAGAAGCCGTCCCACATAAAGTAGCGCAACGGGGCCCATCCAAGCGCTGCATCAGGAGCAGAACGCAATTCTTGTGCATCAATCTCGTCGATTGCATCTAACTCAAGAAGCGCATTCGCAAAAAAGTCTAGGGCAAATGACCTGATCTTGCCTATATCACCTGGAAAATCGTGATATATCAAACGAAAGTGATCAAGCGCCTGAGCCTCTATCTTCTTTACACCGCTTGTGCTTAAACCCATTTCTTTTGCAATCTGTGCCAGTGTGACTTCTCCAGCTCGTGGATCGCCTGATTGGACAGACTCAAGTTCGGCGTCGGTTGGTTCACCCCAATCGTCTTCGTCTTCGTCATCACCATCATGGTGACTGCCCAACTTAAACTCATCCCAATTACCTTCAAGCAGTTGGGCAACCAGCTGATTTCTTATCATGACTCTTGCTTCTTCAATCTCATCCACTGCTTCATCCTCACCCGCTTCATCAACAACCTCAATAACCTCAACCTCATTATCATCGACATATTTCGAGAATTTATCGTACGTCTTTTTCACAGTGTCATCTGGTAATCGTTGTGCTAACACAGATAGCGCTCTTGCTAGCTCTTTGGGGTTTGATGGCTCAAAATCTGGATCATCTACCGGGGGCTGCTGTGTGGAAAGCTGTACTGCCATCTCGGGGTCTATCGAGACAGGAAGATCTTCTAACGGGTCTTCTTCTTCTACCTCATCAGGAAATTGAGTTCCAGCTCTTTCGCCGTCAGCCCAGCTTGAATCGCTGTATTCTGAATATTCGAAAAGAAGCTTACGGACTTGCTTCCTCAGCTCATTAAAGTTTTTTTGTCGCATTTGGGGCACCTCGTCAAATAAATATGGACCAGCTTAGTTGTTTTTACTGCGACGCTTGGTTCATTGCGACCCCAGCACCAATAGTAATCCCCACGCCTGTTAAAATACCAATAACAAGGACCCACTCTTTAGAAAGACCTGGTCTTGCGTGCTTCTGTTCTAGGAAATTTGTGTAATCTCTATACCCAGAAAGCTGCAACTCGTACATCTCTGTTCTAATTTGGAGATTTGATTGACAAGTGTCAAGAAGGAGCTGTTTTGCAGCTATTGCTTCTGTAACAGCTAAATCGACTCTTGCTTGACAAACAGTTTCTTGTTGCTCAAGATCAGCTAAAAGTCTTGCGGCGTCAAGCGTAGGAAACAGCACACCGCTGAACGGCGCTACTTCGCCCTCTTGCACTGGGGTCGGTTCATCACCATGTGCAACTGCCGGAAATATAACAAGCCATGCGCAAACGTACGCGCACAAAAAATTCACTAATAATTTCTTCATGCTGAATTGTATGTCAGCGTACCCTAAAGTAAACCAGCAAGTTTGCGCCAGCGCTCCAAAATTAGGGTTTCTGATTCTTTGCTTGAGCGAGCTGATTCTTTCTTTGTTGTTGCAAGGTCAGCCGATTGTGCAGTTGGGTTCGTCTCATCTGCAAACAGCTTCTTCGACCATGTGTTTATACCGAACGCTTCCTCTCCCGCTCTATCTGCGCCAGGTGGGGCGTAATCCTTGATGTATTTCAGGAGCTGCGCGTCTTGAATTCCAAAGCCCATATCATTTAAGGCACCAACAAGTTGCTGCTTCTCGTTATCGTCTGGCTCTTTTGGCATGAAGCCATCTTCTGTTTCGATACCAGCCCTCTTTGTCGCTTTCTTTTCCATGCCGGCATATTGCATCGCATCTGCTTCCGACCCACCCTCAGCGTACTCTTCACAACCCTCGATTGAGAAATAGCCAGTGCCATCACCAAAAGGCTGACATATCGCGGCACCGACGTTTCTTCCATCAGCAGCAGTCTCTTCTTCTGGATCGAATGCATTAGGGGGAGCGAAAACATACACTGAATCGAAGCCTGCATCTTGCATCGCTGAGATTGCAGGACCCTCCTCAGTCACATCTACACTCTTACCGTCTACGTCGACTTCTGGAGCGTTATCATATATTCTATCAACTTCCGCTTGAGCTACGCGGCGGCCGCCCTTATCGAATGACGCACGGTGAAGGTTCGCAATTTTTGTCCGATCAGCAGGCTGGTAGATGTACGCTCCAACAACCTTGATATTCGGGTATTTTTCTTTAAGTGCCCCGAAATCTGCAATTCTGTCGAGATTTGCAGAAGACTCACCAGCTTGATCAGCGAGGTAAATATTCGCTGCTGTTTCTGTTGCGTCTTGCTGCGATAAGAACCCTTCAAGATCTGATTCGACATCTTCCATAAACTTTTCGGAAGCCATGTATCTAAATCCTAAAGTGGCTTCATCGTCTGTTTCTCCAGTCCAATCATTAAGACTGAATCCTTCAACAGGTTTTGACCACCCTCTAGCTTGAGCAAACCAAGATTGTGTCTCTGGGAACGTGGTGAATTGTTGGGCTGCGCCGGCGGGATCGTTGGGATTCTCATTCATAAGGTTCTGATACGTATTCCAGCTTAAAATATCGCTTAGCTCTCTACGCACCCCTGTCTCATTGACATTAAAATGCTCAGCAACAGCGCTTTCAAATGCGCCCTGGTCTGTTCCTGCTTCTGAATCGGTACCACCCGCAGCCTTATGAAGCTCAGCAAATACAAGCGGAGGAAGCTCTCCTGTCGTTGCACTTGTCATCCGAGAATCTTCTTCTTGGAAAAACATGTTTGCTCTATCTTGTACTTCAGGATCATCGCTCTTTGCCATACCTTTTAAGAAGTCTTTAAAGTTTTTCTCGCCATCCTTCAACTCTTTACCAGCAAGATCTGTTGCTAACTTCTTTGCAGCTCCCTTCCCTGCAGCGGGTGGGCCATAGAGTACAAGCAAAACCTTGTTATCAACTGGCTCTTCCTGTATGTCTGTAACTGCAGCGGCGACGTCTTCTTGCTCGTATAAACCCCGAACGTTTTTAAGGCTGTGTCTCTTTGGTTGGGGCTTTCTTTCTTCGGAAAGGACAACAGCGATCTCCTCCCTTAATATACGGTTAAGGTTTCTACTGTTCAATTTGACTGCTTGGTCCTCAAGACCCAAAAATTCTTTTAGCGAAAGCTTTTTCATTTTCATTTAACCCCGAAATATACAAAGTATTGGCTGTTGTGACTTAAATATACTCACATTAACCCAAAAATTCTTTTAACTTATTTGCGATTTCAACTTCTGGATCGTCTGAGCTTAGAAGTTCTATCACTCTTTTCTTTTTCTCTTCATCTAAATCAGAAAGCTTATCCTCATAATCTTTCCTTGCTTGCTCATTTGTCTCGAAAAACTTCTCTAAGTTTTTCTTTAACGCAGCATCCTCTTTTTCTCTGGCATCTCGGAGAGCATCTAATTCTTTGTCACGCAAATCATTCTTTTCTTCGATAAGCTCATCCATATCATTGCGTCGATTTGTGATGGCTAACATTCCTAAGATACCCACGAGGACGCCGACAAGCAACTCCCAGCGCTCTTTACACCACGCCATTGTAGATTTCCATGCCGCGGAAGCGGCAGTCTTAAACGCAAGCCAAGTCAACATTATCTACCATGTCTCCATGCGATCGCGGCGTCGATAACAGATTGTCCACCGATATAGATCATCGCAATCATACCCCACGTCTCACTATCGAGGCCTGCCCATGCGAGAAGCCCAGTGGCTGTCAAAAATACAAAAAACTTTCTTGAGATAATTCTGCCAACGATTCTATCTACGATCCCTAGCTTCTCACCCTCGATTGCAGATTTTGCTTCGAGTAAATCAATTTCATTATCACCCATGTCTTCCCCCTGTGCCACTTAAATATACCTCATGCCTCGTACTTACTATCACCACTGACCCACATATTAGGTGGATTCTCTAGCTCATGAAACACTGCTGACACCACTTCTTGAATACTACGGACGTCATTTACGACGCCCTCCTGGGTCTTGGATATCGCTATTAGCGCTGACTGTATATTTTGTAGCGTCATAGAAGTAACCTCCATCTTTTTCTCCAAGAGTGCGATCCGGTCGGTCGCAGTCCGTAATTCTTCTTCTAATTTTGAATATCGTTTTCCTCGAAAAAACCACATAAACTATTTCTCCTGGAAGGGATCTTGGTCTTCGATCACCTCAAAAATACTTTCTGCATCTGTACCTATGACCTTTCGCAGCTCCTTATTATATTTGTCTTTCGCAATCTGATCAATAATTTTTATAAGAGTGGGGTCGCCATTCGCTAGTCGAGATATTAATCCCTCTGCAATTTCTTGCATAGAAAGCTTTTTACGAAAAGCAATGACCCTAAATTCAGCATGTGTCTCTGTAAGAAGATTAAAGTGCACAGACTTCTTCTTGACAAGACTCATGGACCACCTGCACCCGCTGTTGCGCCTACAGCGATCGGCACTTGCTCATCAAATTCTCGCTTGGCTGCGTCTTCTTCTGGATCGGGAGCGATATTGTGGCGCTGATATAAGAGCTCGTCAACTTCATCAGCAATCTCTTCGCCATATTTGTCAAGTAGAAAACTTCTCATTTTAGAAAGAACAACAAGCTCAATATCAAAAAATGCATCAAAATTCTTTATTAGCCTTGCAGTTTCTGCAGCGAATTTATCCACATCGATTTGCACATTTTCTGATTCTCTTAACAACATCCTGCGTAAAGAGTACGACTCTTCCTGCACTTGCGCTGACTTGATAGAGTCAGACTCTATATCGATAAATACAGCTTGTAGTTGGTCGTCTAAAGACTTCGCAAAGCGAACTTCATCTTCTTCTTCAGCTTTAGGGCCTTCTTCTGCTTCATCCCCACCTTCCTCATCTCCGCCTTCCTCGTCTCCGCCTTCTTCCTCGTCTCCGGCATCATCAGCAAAGGGGTCATCTCCGCCCTCTTCATCTCCACCTTCTTCATCTCCACCTTCTTCATCGTCGCCGCCTTCGTCGGTGGCGAATGGATCGTCTTGCTCAGTTAGGATAAATGAATAAGCTCTATTAAAGAATTCTCTTATTTCGCTTTCTGTTAACTTCGACACTCTAACCTCCCAATGGTTTTGAGAAAACTTTCGACAACTTCTCTGCTCTCTCAAAGCGTTTTTCGATTACTTCCCAATCGAATTCTTTCATCATAGCAAAAGTGTACTTCTGTTTATCAGCCAAATAGTCTCTAAAATACGAGTGCTCCCACATATCAACAACAATCACTGGGTAGCAATTCATCGGGACATTCAAGCTGTGAAGGTCAATGCAGATGTTCATGTAGCGGTCTAAGAAACCGTTATACACTGTCATAGCCCAACCATTTCTCGCAGACATTGCACAAGCGATAAAGTCTTTTTGCCATTCATCGAACGTACCGAAGTCTCTAGCAATTCTCATATATGCTAAAGAGTCCATTGTGATCTTAGAATTCGTATCGGCAATGTTGTCAAAGAAATAAGCATGTAAAAATGCTGCATTCATATTATACGCTTCATCAATCTTGAGAGATCTATAATCTGAATTATTTGCGTTTGCGGCGGAGCGGTCTGCACTGTCGAGCCTTGCCGATATCTCATTTAGAGTTTCGACATACTTTTGCAAAAGCTCTTGGTGGGCGGCGATGGCTTTTTGACTCAAGAGGTCTGTCTTTAGCTTATAGACCTTTGCTTGCGTGACATAGGATTCTGCGAGCTGTTTCTGCTCTTCATCAAGACCCAATGTTTCGCGGATTACTCGTTGCAACTCTTTTTGATTGATTGACATGCTTTAATCTACCTCATACTCTTTTTCAAATTCTGACTGATCCACTACAAATACAACTTCATCCTCAGCTGGATCTGGGGACGATGTTGATTCAATCTCCCCCTCTGAATCTATTTCAAGCTCGCTGGAGTGAAGGTTGTCAATAGCGGCAACATTCTTTGATATCAGATCATCTTCTTCTGACAAAACCTCATCCTCTAAACCACCAATTATTTCTGCACCTTCAGGCGGAGGATTAAACCGCGGTTCAGTTGGGTCTCTTAATACTATCTGAACGGCTCCAGGTTTGTCACCTAGTACTTTATCTACAGTGTATTCATACCCCGACTTTTTGTGACGGACCTTCAGGTCTGGTTGGACAAGAAGGTTCCCATCATCATCAAAAACAGCTGTTTCCCCAAGGACGTGTTTAAGCCTACTATTATACTCTAGCTTAAGAACTTCTAAAAGAAAACCAGAGTCTACTTGTCCATTCATCGTTACCCCTCTAAAAGACCGGCGAGTTTTTGCCAGCGGTTTGACTCATAAAGAACATCACTGCTAAGATACTTCTTGTCAAGATACTTATGGACCGCTCTATGAATCGAGCCCCTCGTCAAGTGGCCGGTACTTTCTGCTTTTTGCTTCATTATCGCAGCAACTATCTCTGGAACCTTTGTGACTAAAGCATCTTTTGCTTTCTTGGAAAACTTCTTCCCTTTCTTGAATGTTTCTTCATGGGAAGAATACCAGCTTTCGATTGCGCCGGCGACTTCTTTTGCAACTGCATCGGCTGTTCCATCAATCACAGTTTGAATAGAATCCTTCAGCTCCTGATGACGGTCTTGCCCAATTCCTTTTTGGTTAGATGCTGCTAATCCGTCGTACCAAGCCTGAAGAGCATCCCCAACTGCAACAGCAGGTGGAACCTCTGCATCCATAGCATCTGAGGCGGCGTCTTCAAGAGCACCGGCAATCTCTTCATCGGTTCCTTCAGCACCACCCTCAACTTCGCTCTCTAAAGCATCAGCGCCGATAATCATTTCTTTACCAAAAGCGTCGTTCACGCCCTTACCCATATACATAAGGTACTGTAGAATATCGGTCTCGGTTGGGTCTTCTCCTTCTGCGCCTAATCCCCTAAATCCGCTAGTGGCGGCGTCAAGTAGACCTTTGAACGCTTCAACTTCAATTCCTTCTGTCCCATATGCGTCCAGTCCCTGGTTAGTAGCCTGTTCAGCTGTAGCCTGTAAGACATCCGCACTAAATAAAGCTTCTTTGTCTGCAAAGGTGTCGCCGTACCCTTCTTTTGCGTGACCAGCAGCAGCATCGATAGATGCCTTAATCGATTCTTCAGTGAATCCGCCAGCTCCCTCACCCTCGCCGGCGGCTAACTTCTTGCCATTAATCCCACCAAGCTCATCATTGATAGCAGTCGCCCATGCACTTAGGGCGTCTTCCTTTGGAGCACCAACGCCCATAAGCTCAGCTGACGCTACGATCGTTGCAGCGAGGTCTTCTAGAGACACACCCTCTTCTTGCTCGAAGAGAAGTCTTCGTAAGCGCGACTCATAAAGCCTGGACGAGCCCATAGGGAATATAAATTGCTTATGAGCAAAAAGGCCTTGCCCTTCGTCGCTTAACAACGCACCTTGAACAATCGCGCCGCCCTGCTTTCCAAGGTGGGTATCGCCAAGAGTCATAATAGCATCAAGGTCTTTATAGACTTGCGCTGCTGTCTCTTCTGCAGCTTCGAGACCGTCCTCAGCAGCGTCTGCCACTTGCTCAGGAGCAATATCAACACCACCCGCGAATACCTGCAGAATAGCGTTTATGTATTGTTGCTGATAATCTGGTAAATCATCTATCTTCCCACCATCAAGTATCGACTTGAATATTGCAACATCTTCAGGATCCAGCGACCCTTGGATTGCAGCGAATATATCTTTAACCTTACCGCTATCACCCTTCTTTAATTGTTCAAGACCCGCTTGAGCAGCAGAGGGGTCAGGTTTCGTTGGGTCAGCATCTTCTGCTGCCTTTTGTCCGGTGGCCACTGAGGAAATTTCGCCCGTTCCTTTTCCAATGGATTGAACAACTTTTTGCATGGTCTTACTTTCACCTTGAAGATCAATACCATTTAGCTGTTCAGGTGTGAGCCCCATGATCGCATCGGCGATCGCTTTTGGTTCTACAACTCTACTTGATGAACCTTTGAATATTGCGCCAAGAAAACTCATGGCTTTCTTAAACATTCCGCCGCCCTCTTTCTCTGCGGCTTTCGCGCCGGCGGACCAGGACTTTTCAAACCAGCCGGGTACTTCGTACGCCTTCGCGATACCTGACTCTAGTTTTCCCGCATCTGGGAACCCGCCACCTTCTTTACCGAGTTCAGCTAACTCTCCAATTGTCTTATTTGGATCGCTTGGCTCTAAATTTCCAAGATTCTTCTTCATCGCCTCAACGACGTTAATCAGCGCAGCAATATCACCTGAAAGCGTCCTTGCTTTTCCTGTAAATTCCTCAACACCGGATGCCAAAGCATCTGGGTCAGAATCCATGATTAAATCAACAATCCCTGCGGCGTCAGGAAGCTCACCAGCATAGCCCTTTAAAGCATCTACAACGGGGGCGAAACTTTCATATTCCGAAACCTTTCCAACAAACCCATCTACGATCTTGGAGACTTCATCAATTGCCTTTTGCAGATCGTTTGCGTCGGAATCTGAAAATTCTTCTACAATAAGACCTCGTAATGATCCTTCTAAAAAGAGCTTTTCGCTGTAATATCTAGATGCGTATGACTTAAAAAGTAAACGTGTCGAGACTCGTGATAAGTTTTCTATTGTGTTCTGCATTATTATTATCTCTCCGCGGGCACACTACCATCACAACTAAATATACGGTGTGGGAAGCTATTGCTCAATGGAATGACTTGCATCCCACTGCCTTACTTTAACTCCAGCTTCGCGGAGGAGATCTAATCCAGATGTATCACGATACTCAGCACAATAAACCACTTCTTTAACTCCTCCGTTTACCATCGCTTTTGCACACATCTTGCAAGGGCTCAAAGTGACGTACATAATCTTTTTAGAAGAATTATTATAGTCACACTTGATCAAAGCATTTATCTCGGCATGAATCATACCAGACTCTCCAGGAGTTGTTGACTCCACTTCATTCGGTCCACCAGAATAATTTCCATTGTATCCGATTGCAAGAACCTGTGTATTCTTTTCAGTGACTATAACAGCGCCCACCTGATGACGAGGGTCATAAGATCGTCGTGCGATGGTCGTTGCGAATTCCATCCAGATTGAATCCCAGCTTGGTCTACCATCCGAGTTCATTTAAGTACCCATTAAGACTTTCACAGCCGGCGACTTCGTCACCCCATGCTGACCAACCGCTGTGCTTTTCTCGTGCAAATAACTCGACCTTTGTCTGGTCTGGGAACATCTGCTCGATACGAGCCCGGACTTCATCAGGCTTCTTACTGTGCTTCTCCCTCAAGTGCTCAAGATATTGCCTGACGTTTCTTGCTCCTCGTGGGCGAGGAATCTTTCCATTCTTCCCAATAATACAAAGCTCACATTGAGACATAGTATAGAACCCTGGATTAACCCTCATCTTATTCCACACGAAACCAACTGTCGCATACTTCAGACCCCAGCTCTTGATAAGTTCGATCCCTTGGTCAAGGTGTGGGTTTGTCACCCACATAAACACAAGAGCATCGTCACTCAATAGTTTCTGCATTGGAAACTGCTTTAGCTGCTTTAGTTTGAGTGTACCATAATGCTTGCTAGCACCACCTGTATCACCCATTCCAGGCTTGCTATGTTGCAGTTGGCCTTTGTAATCCCACGGTGGATCCAAGTAGACAATGTCATATCTCGGTTCCTGGTGTTTCTGTGTCAAAAAGTTCTTCAATGTGTTTCTCCTTAGGTAAAGTAAATCCTGATGCCTTCTTGTGTCCGCCGCCGCCGTATTGCTTTGCGATCTCAGAAACATCGACGCTGTCGTGAAAAGCTCTCAAGCTAACTTTCGTCATCTTGTCTTCATGATCCCAATACCAGATCAATGCAAAATCACAATCAGGGGATAATCTTGCTCCGATCTCTGACATCCAATGTGATGCATTTACTACCAAGACAGACTTACCGCCCATTGTACGAGGCTGAGCTTTTTCACAAACTTTTTTGACAACGGTCTTGCTATACGCAAGAATATACGACCCTCTTTTTACAGCATCATCGAACACAGAGTCGTCTTCAAATTTCTCAAACTCTTCAAATTCAAAAGGTATCATATCAAATGCCGCGGCGAATTCCTTCGAGTAAGGAAGCTCCCACTTCCACAAATCTCTATCTTGAATATACTTGATAAACTTCGGCGGCTCTTTACCAGGGTGGAAGAATTCCCAAGCTAACATTGCACCAGACTTTGTCATGTCAAAATACGTGTTAGATATATCATGAAGCTCAACCATCGCAGACTTATGATGATCAATCACAAGAAGATTTTTTGCTTTCTTTATCATTCTCTTTGTCGTCTTGTTATCAAAAGAAAAGTCAAGAATTACAACATTTTTTCCCTTTACATCAGGAGGGGGGGTTCCATGCTTGCAAGCATGGTATTCAGCTCGGTTTCCTAACTGCTTCCACGCAGAGTATGCTGCACCAAATCCATCAGTGCAATCTGCATGATAGATGACCATATTAACCGAGTTGGGTTCTAAAGAAGACATAGCATCGTCCTAAAATAGAAATTTAATTATCATCATTACTGTTTTCTTGTTTCGGTGCATGGGTGAAGACGTACTTTCCGCTTTTATCCACTGCACGACCATAATCATCTTCAAGCCTTATTGCTGGTGAAGCATCCATGCTGGAACCGATTTCAAAAACTACGCTATCATCTTCAGCTGTCAGCCTATAAGCACAACCTGCTTGGACGTTGATGATAGTTCCGGGACCGAGCTTCAAAGTCCTAGCAGGGTAAAGTATAGGATCGTCGAAGTGCCGTTCATCAGCTACTTCTGCTTCGATCATCCCATGCTGGACATACAAAACCTCTGACTTTGATTTATGAAACTTCAAGCTTGTCCTGTGACCTGCCTTCAGATGAATTTCCTTACCATTGAAAATGCCACACCACTCTATTTCAAAGCCCCACGGCTTTTCTGTAGCCTTTGAGCGTCCTGGCCAAATGCACCTATTCATTATTCAATCAACTCCCACCACTGAAGTGTTTTTCTAAGCCCGTCCCAAAATTGTTTCTTTGGCGACCAACCAATTTCGTCGCCAATCTTATCTATAGATCCCAATGTATGCTTGACATCTCCTTCACGTTCTGGTGCATGAGTGACAGTTGCGTGAGGAAAAAGCTCTTTTAGATAAGAAATAATTTGATTATTGGAAACAGAATCGCCTGTCGCCACATTGTAGACTTCGAACCCAATCTGCGCAGGATGGTCTGCGACGGCGATCATCGCTTTAGCAATATCCTTGACGTAAACCATGTCTCGAGACTGTTCACCATCACCATCACTCCTCAACGGCTCATTCGTGGAAAGCTTAGAGCACCAGGCAGCCACAGCTGTCGAATAAGGCGAGCTGCCCAATTGTCCTGGTCCGTACGCATTAAAGAATCGCAGAGCGACAAAGTCCATATCATATAATTTATTATACATTTCACCAAATTGCTCAACGACAAGCTTCTGAAGGCCGTAAGGAGATAATGGGTCTTCTGCTTCATTTTCTGTGGTCGGTAAATGAAGCACATCACCGTAACAAGCAGATGATGAAGCGAAAACAAACCTCTCAATCTTTCCGATAGCTGCAGACATTAGCTCGATCGTCTTTTGCACGTTTGTGTGAGTTGTAATAGCGGGAAACTTTACTGAGTACTCTACCCTGGGTTGAGCAGCTAGATGAAAAATGACGTCATAATTCCCTTCATGAACCCTTTGTAGTACTGGGCCTATCGCAAAGTCTGAGGTTATAACGAGCACATCACCAGGCTCACTTGGTTGTTGCTTTCCCTCAAAGAGGTGTAGCAAGTTGGCGGTGACTGTTCGAAACTCAACTTCTTTGTCTTGTAAACTTGACAAGTCTCCATTTGAAAGATCGTCGACTCCTGTTACAATCCATCCAGCTTCAGAAAGTTCTCGTGTTAAATGGCTGCCGATAAATCCACAACATCCTGTTACTAGTGCCCTCTTTGGTTCAAATGCTTTTCTGCCCATTATTATCTCTCCACATTTTCTGACAAGAATATTTTAATCTTTTCTATTTGAGTTTTCAAATTCCTATCGTCCGTTTCTAAAATTAAACATTCACAAGCTGTCTGGGTTGAGAAGCGTCTGTATAGCGTGTCTAACCTCTCCAGCATATTAGTTGGAAGCTGGTCTGGATACTGGTCATCTACTAACCCAGAGTAGTCTTTTCGTACACAAATAATAAATTTCCCACCAGACTTTGCGAACTTATTGTCCATCCACCGAATCGCATCATGATCCGTTTCTCTTTCAAAAGCTTCAGAGTATACCAGTTCACATGGGTAAAAACGGTCAAGAATAACGTCTGCGTTTGTTTGTGACATAAAATCCATTAGAAATGGACCACCGTACCGTAGTAAATTAAGGAAATACTCTGGGCTATCTAATTCAGTATTCCACTCACCAGAATTCTTGAATACAGGAATGTCTGTCTGTAGAGATAATTCTGAAGCGATGTTTGACTTGCCTGTCATATCAGGACCAATAAAAGCAACCATCATACTCTGTAATCCCCCAGAATGTGTTCAAGCAAATCAGTCCTATATTCAGGCCGGGGGTCGATTACGGTCCTTAGAGCTTCCTCTTGCGCATCAACAAGCGCTTCTCTTTGAGATGCATTAAGGGTTGAGATCCATTTAACCTTCTCAATAACATCATCTGTTGTTTCTACGAGTAGGGATTGGTCATTAAGACCTACTGGGATCGCATGCTGAAATTCTACAGGCACAAGGGCGGGTACGTTACTTTTAATCGCTTCAAAAAACCGACCCGTAATATTTCCATACGGAGTATACGCGGGCTTGGTGATATGCGTAACTGTTATCGATTCATTTAATACCTTGAAAATATCTTTGTACGCTAGCCGGGGACCGAATGCAACGCTTGGAGTTTGCGCAAGTAAAAGCTTGGGATCAATCCTCTCAGGTGACTTTTGCAACCAATTTCCGTAAATAGATGTCTGAATTCCAAGCATCCTCAATCGCTGTGATGGGCCCGTATAATATTTAGCAAATGGGTCTTCTCGCTCGTAATTGTTTCCAACGTAAGTGTAGTTGTAAGAATACTCAATTGGATCGAAGTATCGCTTCATGTAATTACACCAGGGAATTGTAATTCTTTTCCTTGTCTGGTGCTGCGGTGCAACACATGCATCTGCAAGAATAGCGTTCGGCCACCTCTGTTCCTCTTCAGGAGTCATCTTAAGATCACCATCATGAATAATGATAGGAATTCCTTGCTCATGATAATAGTCTAACAATGCGCATTGACGATTGTAATCAGGTTCAGTGGGGTTCTCTCCGCTATTCTTCCATGTCGGCCAGCGCCATTCGACATAAAGAATATCACCGTCAGGAAATCCAGTATCATCGTATTCGACACCCGGGTATTGCTCATCATCGCGCATTTTCTGAAGTTGAATTACATCATGTCCTCGCTTAAAAAGCTCGTTGACCCAGTCTACACGGTTACCGCGTTCGCCATCAGGCGTATTAACCATACTATTTTTTTCAAGGGGAGTGATGAAACCCCAAAAGCTATACAAAACTCTCATTATTTCTCCGTTTAATTTGACTATTGATTATATTAGTTTCTCTTAATTTTTTCAAGCTCTCTTTTAGCTTTTACTAAAGCAGAGCCTATGACTTGATGCATATCATAGTACTTGTATTCTGCCAACCTTCCACCGAAAATAACTCCTGACTCTTCATGAGCCATAGCAGCGTACTTCTTATACATCGAAGTATTCTTCTCATTATTGATGGGGTAGTAAGGTGTCTTTCCACGTTTATACTCATCCGAATATTCACGAGTAATAATAGTATTCGGGATCTTGCTGGCTGTCTCTGGTAAGAAATGCTTGTGCTCAACAATCCGAGTATATGGTACATCCGGATGGGTGTAATTCACGACTGCATTTCCCTGAAAGTCTCCCTCAAGCTCTTCGTGTTCGAAACGAAGCGTTCTATACTCTAGCTCCCCAAACTGATAACCGAAATACTCATCGATCTTTCCAGTGAACACAACTTTTTCAGCAAGACTGTTCAACTCATCTTTATTCGCAAAATAATCAACACCTGTTCGGACCTCAATTCCTTCCAGCATATTTGCAACCATCTGAGTATACCCTTCCTTAGGGATCCCCTGATACTTGTCAAAGAAATAGTTTTCTTCAAAAACCATCCGGATAGGAAGGCGCTTGATGATGGAGGCAGGTAGCTCCTTTGGATCTCGCTGCCACTGCTTCATTGTGTAACCCCTGATAAACGTCTCATAAACCTCACGACCGACTTGGGAGAGGATCCAGTCTTCAAGATTATCAGGGTTCTCGCAAGGTATTCTGACTTCTTCTAGTTTAGCTTCGGCTTCGGCGGGTGTCATAACTCCCCACAACTGGTGGAGAGTCATTAAATTAATCGGGAACGAGAAAATACGTTCATTGTAGCGAATCTTTGGCTTATTGATATAGTTGTTAAAGGTCGCAAATCGATTCACGTAATTCCAGATGCGATCGTTACTGGTGTGAAAAATATGCGCGCCATACACATGAACATCCACGCCGTTTCGTTTTTCTGAATAGACATTACCAGCAATGTGTTCTCGCTTATCTATGACAAGGCAGCTGTACCCAGCGTCTGTCATTTCCCTAGCAAATGTAGACCCAAATATTCCTGAACCCACAATCAAATAATCGTACTCACTCATTTTTCGCTCCTTACGTTAAATCTATAACCATCAAATTTCAAATTTTCAAGAATGCTGCGTGCTTCTTTTCTATCAGAGATTTTTCTCATCCTGTCAGCTGCAAGAATGGTGGCAAAATCATGCCACATCGCTGACGTCTTGTCTGGATACGCGAATGACCTTCTTAGACTTTGTTCAATGGAGTCAGCATTATCAGAACTTGATATATCGCTTTCAAGCTCCATAAGCTTATCGATCCAATACTTCAACTCAGCTCTAGACTCGCATGGAATTGGCGGCATCTCGCCGTAAATCTTATGTAGATTGAATTGTGACTTATTGACATTAGATGTTTTTAGAATACTCTGAGCCATGCCAAAATGTCGCTCGTAAATATGCAAAGAATTACTAGTGTGCGTGTATGTCCCCAGACCAACACCAAGTTGGTTTGCGAGAAGCTCTTGAAACAATGTAAATGCCGGAATGTCATAGGCAATTCCAAAAATTACATCTGAGCTTCTCATATTCACCACTTGGTGCAGCTTGCCATCCCTAATAAAGAATTGCAGTGCGAGAGTACAGGGCACATCAAGCTTCGCGTCGATACTATCATCAGGCACCCTCAGGTGCATAACAGCTCTTCGGGAATCCGGGTCTCTTGTTAGCTCGTCTACAACGTAAGACCACTGGTCTAGCCTGCCTTGGGCGATCTTATTATGTGGCTGAAAAAGCCTTGCTCCATAAGCAGAATTTGCTGTTATACCGTCATCAGATATATCTTTCCAGAAGCTAGAATATTTCGAAATCCATTCTGTCTGATTATTACCAGATAGATACCACAGAAGTTCAGCCACCATATACGTTACGCTGAACTTACGACCTGCAACATACGGTATTCTGTCTCGTGGGTTTAAGATTGTAAATGAAGCCCCAAGAATTTCCTTCACTTTTTGACCACGAGGAGCAGCTTCAAATGACGGATTCTCATAAACATTTCTGACTAGTGAAATGTAGCAATGTGTGAATGATTGATATGTGCCAATATGCATGTTACAAATTTACTCCGATTAGGTTTGTATGTAGACCCTTTATTATAAGCTAATCATATACGAAGAAGCTTAACTTTTCTCATAGAAGTTTGATATCCGAAATCATTTTTCTTAATCTCTGCGATGCACAAACTGTATAGCGGCAAATCTGTCTCGCCATCCCAGCCCCAACAGAACATTCTGAAATTCTTGCCGTCCAGACCTGTGGCTGTCACAAGCAAATACGGGCGCTTGTTCTTTGTAAGCTTTGGCTTCACATCTGAAACTAGAAACCAGTAGAGGTCATGACCACGAGAGTCAATTTCATCAATGCAAGCGATGTCTTTCTTTACCAGACGAGCTTGTACTTCTTCGTTGATTAATGTTGAAGCGTTGAATGAACCAAAATGCTTTACGCTGTTTTCTACCATTTCGCGGCGGGACCAACTTCCGGTACCTGCTGTTTCAAGAAGCGCTTCTTTAAAGTTATTCTTTCCGCGATTCGGGTCGCGCTTTGTCCACTTCTTAATATCATTCTGCTTGCCTATCACGACCGCATGCATGTGCTTGTAGCTCTCGAACATCTTATCTTTCCCGACAAGACCCATCGACTCAAACGCCCTAATATTGATCAACGCCTCCAGTGCGCGCTTGTTAAACTTAGAATGCTTCCACTTACCGTCGTCTGTCCATAGGAGGTCGTCAATAGTCTGGTAGGGTCTATTTGCGACTAATTCATCTATCGCAGACTCTCCAATACCCTTGCAAGAAAGCAACGATGGCATAAACTTCTTACCCTCAAGAATAGTCCACTTCTTAGTTGCGTAATTGACATCAAGCGGGACAACACGATATCCAAGAGCCTTAACTTCTGCGAAAGCTTTGGCGCGCTTCTTATCGTTACCTGACATTGCCTCAAGATAAGCACACAGCCATTCCTCTTCGAAGTATGTAAGAAGCCAAGCACAGTAATATGAATCAATCGCGTAACAAACTGCATGAGACTTATTGAAACCATATCCAGCAAAGAAGAGGATCTTTTCATACAGGTCATCTGCCAGCTGACGATCAACGCCATTCTTAACGGAGCCAGCCACAAATTGCTCTTTAATAGACCGAGCCTTAGCAAGAGACTCAGCAGCCTCGGAAGCTTTACGCTTCATAATACTTCGGCGAACAGTATCTGTTTCCTCCTCGGGGAAGCCGGCAACAACAGAGCAAAGCTTCATGATCTGTTCCTGAAAGACAATCAAGCCATACGTTTCTTCAAGTACTTCCTTGATCAGCGGATGCCCATAATCAATACTCTCAGGATTGTTCTTTGCCTTGATATACAATCTATCAACCTTTGCGGTAAGAGGGCCAGGACGGTAGATAGAGGTTAGTGTAGCAATATCAATGATGCTCTTAGGCTTGGCTTTCTTAAAGAGGTTTTGCGCGCCCCTACCTGCTAGCTGAAAGATACCTGCCCAACGGCCCTTCGCATATACATGCTCATAAACATGTTGGTCATCCATATCAAGCACCTTTGGGTCCATGTTTGCATTAAACCAATCGTATACTTGAGCGAATGTCGGATCCTCAATGCCCTCCTTACGCTGCAGGATTAGTTCAATTGTTCGCTGGATAATACGCAGCGTTTCAAGACCAAGAAGGTCAAACTTAATCCAGCCAAACGTTTCAAGATGCTTATAATTCATACCCTCAGCCCAAGGCGTCTGGAGCTCACCACGAGCTTTAATAAGCGGCATTCTTTCCGCTATATTCTCTGCGACGATACAGCCCCCGGCATGACGACCAAGCGCTTTGTTTTGCTTGAACAAGACCTGGATTGGTGCAGCTACTTCAGGGTGTGCTTCGATAAAGGCTCTAAACGTCTTAGAGTGAGCAAGAGCGTCTTCATAAAGCAAGACGAATAGGTTTTTGTCAGTACCCTGCTTGAACACAGCTCGCTTTACATCTTCTTCAACAGGAGCTAGCGCCTTGTTTACTTCGTTGAATGGGATACCATAAAATCTAGAGATATCTTTTACCAATGACTTTAGCTTAAATGTATTGTAGTTAGAAATTGGAACAATATTCTCATCACCCCACTTGTCTTTCATCATATTGATAAGCAGATCTCGATCACCTACGTCTGTATCGATATCAGGTGCTCCTTCACGGGAAGGATTCAAAAAGCGACCAAACATAAGGTCATATTCGAATGGGTCGACATCTGTTAGTTTAAGAACGTAAGCAACAAGGCTGCCGGCAGCTGAACCGCGACCGGGACCAACAAGCATGGCTTGCTTAGCAATCTTAATAATCGCCTCCATAGTCAAGAAGTATCGAGAGAAATTCTTATCCTTGATAATTTGTAGTTCGTGCTTTATTCTCTCAATATACTTGGGGTCATCTGCCAGACCACGTTCTACAAGTCCCTTCTTACATGCTTCAAGCAGCGCCTTATCATCAGACATTCCTTCGGGAACGACGTAAGACGGAAGTTTCATGGTACGGTCTGGGGTGATGGTTCCCATCTCTTCATGGACGATCTGATGTGGTCGCTCAATAGCGTCCTTCATAACCTGGTCATCATAAAATGGCATACCGTCAGTGCTTTCAAGATATGTATCCCATACCTGGTGAGCATTCTTTGGATATAGCTCGCACTTCAGGTCTTCTTTAGACTGCGGAAGCTTTGAGGGATCAAACTCACGGTAGTTGAGCCAACCAAGCTTTTTATACAGCTCACGTTCACGCCAGTGTTCGGGGCGAGCATAATGTGAGTCGGTTGTCACAACAAGCTTATCTTGTAAACTGTTTGCATTTGCAAACTCAATGATGGCTCGATTAACAAGGTGTTGTGCAGGAAGCTTATTAAATTGAAGCTCAAGACAAACATCATCGATCCCAACTGCATCAACAAGGCCTTGATATGCATTCCCCACGCCGGTCATAACACTCTTGTGGAATGACGGGTCATCCATAAGCTTGTAGCTCAAATCATCAAACTCAACATTTTGAGCATGTCGAAAGACCTCATAAGCGATTGGGCCACCGATACAAGCTGTCGAAACCATAAGGTGGCCACCTTCGGCAGCTTCCCTTAGCATCTTATAGTCAATTCGAGGAAACCTATAGAAGCCCTCTCTGTAACCACGGCTGACGAGATGAAACAGGCGCTGCAGACCTTCGCTTGTCTTTGGAAGAACAACAAGGTGATGACGCCGCTTAATCGGGTCATAAAATTTAGAAGATTTTGTTTCTTCTTCATTTTCAATAGTCAAGCCAGCTTCTTCCTTACCGATGTCTACAACTTCATCATCACCATCGACGATCGCAGTAAGAGGTGTTGCAATCGCTTCACGTTGCGCTCGCAAAGTGTGAAGAGCGTCCTTATCTCCCTTCTTGGCTGCTTGACGAATTTCCATATCAAGACGCCACGCTTCCAGGTCAGGGTGAACGTACATCTCACAACCTGGAATAAACTTAAAAATGCCGCCACGCTTTTGCACTTTTTCAGCATGAAGAAAAGCATGTCCAAAAGAATTCATGTGGCCATGATTTGTAAGACACCAGCCATCCATACCATTTTCGATTACAAAATCAATATGCTCTTGTGGGTATCCAAGACCATCAAATGTGCTAAACCCATCGTGTGAGTGTAAGGAAATAAACTTACTGGGGGGAGTAAGAAGTGTTCGACGCATAAAAAAGCTCCTGTTATGTTATGATTATTATACCACAAGAAGGAGCAATTTTCACCGATTTAGCAAGGATTTTTTGAATAATATTCTATGAGGTCTAGAATGCGTGGGGCTTCCCAATCTTCGCACTGTTTATAGCTGCGACCCATTTTGCTTTTAATTCTCTCAAATACATGAGCATAAGAATTTCTTCCTTTCGGATGCTTCGGGTGGGGTGGAAGCTTTCCCTTTAATTCATCGCCGGCCATTCTGGCCGCTTCTAGTATAATCTTTTGAACTTCTGGTGACATTAGACCTCAAGTTTTTCTATGGAAGTAGTTTCGACGTACACCACTACATCTGATATTAAGAGAGCGGTCGTGTTATTTTCATCGTAGACCGAGATAACCAGACCAGAGTCGCCGGGAGACAACACACAGCTTCTAAGACTATCGTCGACGCCAACATGCTCATCCATCAAAACAGCAATGTCACCCGCTCTCATGATTAATCTTCTCTCTCTTTTTGATCGCTTCTAATAATTCATCATCACTTCGGAGTATCTTTTCTCTTGCAAGCATTGGTCTTAATATCGTACATCTTAGGTTGTGGTTTCCATAACTTTCTCCCCACACCCATGGTATCTCAGTTTCAATTTTCTCGATCTTACTTCTGACCCTGCCCACTTGAGCTTTAAGCACTGGTTTCAAAGAAGTGTCATCTAACCCAGATGATATGTCAAAGTCAAGAGCTATTGCAATCAAATCTTCGAAATCACCACTCTCGATTGCTTCTGATGCACGGCGAAAAATCTTCTCTAAAGACTTTCTTCTTTCTTCATCAGAAACCCTGTCTGGATGTGCAATCATCGCAATCTTTTTATAGAGCTTTTTTGCCCACTCAGGAACGTCCTGAGATTCATCTTCTTCTGGTTGCTCCCCTTGTCCTTCAGAATAAGCTTCGTGGTATTGTGCAACAAATTCTTCTTTCTCTTCATCTTTGTCATCAACTGGGTTTTCTCTTTTTCCGTCAAAATGCTCTATAAAATATGCAAGATCCTCGTACCATTCTGACTTGTAGTCTTCGAATATCTCTACACATTGAGAATGATAATGCTCAAGCATTTTTACCTCTGCTTCAAGCAGCCTTATTTCGCGACGAGCTATTCTACCTGTGGGACTTCTCATGATACAACTAAGTATCGACTACTAGTACCCACTCCTCAATCGATCGTGAATTTTTTTATCTTTGCTGCAATAAGCGTCGAACAATTCTGCTGCATCGACATCCACAAGCACAAGCACAGAAAAAAAGTAATTAAAAGCATCTACAACTTCTTCCAAGAATTCATCTCGATTAAACTCTTTCAACTCAGTATCTCTGTGAGGCTTCCAGTTTTTAAGGTGCTGAAGTGCTTCGAACATTTCTTCGACACCCCGCAAAGATAAATCACGAAGATGCTGTTGCGACTTTTTATCAGATAGATCAATCGGCCAGGCAGGATACTCATCTGGCTTCCGTTCTTTTAACGCAGACATAAACCGAAGTCGACGATCGAATATTTCATTTAGCTTATCCATCGAAGTCCTATATCAGTGCAGATCTTCATCATCTATGGTTTGCGTAGCTAATGCATTTGCATCTTCCATCATGCGCTGAATATTTTCTTGAAATTGCTCATGATAGTCAGGATGTAACTCAATGCGACCGGTCGTATCATTTGTTGTAAACTTTGCCATACGAAGATGATCAATGATATCTGTACCCGTTAAAATCGCCATTTGTAAGAGTTGTGCAACGTGACCAATCGTCGCATCACTTAAAATTAATTCTTCATGTTTATTGCTCATTCGAACCTCCAAGTTGAAGATAGTGATATTATATTAATTGCCTACCTGTCTGTACAAGAAAATTATGATAATCTAATAGAGCATGATCTTTGGGATCGACTGACGCCCACTCACCCTTCACGAAAATTTTGTAGGTATCGTCTGCATACTTTCCGCAGCCGTATAATTCTTTTGCCTCGCTCCATGATTTCGTGACAAACTCTTCAGAAAACCTCTTTACGGTTTTTAGTCGACGATTTATCAGCCCGAGAGGCTGCAAGAACCTTGTTAGCTCAATGTTACAGGCGTCAACAACGGACTCAGGTGTTGGAAAAGCTTCAAAGAAATCATGAATAATTGGCTCTACCTGCTTTCGTGACGTTTGGTTCAGCATTAGACAGACCATTAAGATCTTCCACTCATCAGGCCAGAAACGTTCCTGAAGTAAATCAAATGGAGAGTGTGGCGGAATCCAGGCAGTCATAATATTGTATCATAACACAATCCCTTCTGTTTACATGAATTTCATCGCCCACGCAAACGCAGCCATCCCAAACTGTACCACTGCAAAGACAGTTATTGCTTTTGTCTTAAATTGCTTCAACTCTTCGACTTCATTAAACTTGACTTGAAGCTGTGTTGGGGAGGCGACTTCATCAATCTTGTCTTTCCATACGCGGAGTTCGTCTACACGATCTTCACGTTCACGCATTCTTGCTATTTCTTGCTTGAGTTCTTGTATCTCAGAATTTAAAGCGGAGATACTCGTCGCAAGTGTTTCAAGCTCTTTTAGTACGAGCCTGGAGTATTCACTCCAACCGTCTTCTGCTCCCATCACTTACCTCCTTCATCAGTTTTATTAACACATAACGTGTCTAGAATGGTATCAATCCTATCGAGACACCAGGGCGGTGCATCTTGATCCTGTTGAAGGTCGTTCCTTATCTCTTGCAGCTCATCAACGACATAATCTCTAATCTTAAAACCGACATCCCACGCTTGCTGCTGTTCACACAGCTTTTCTCTAAGCGCCCTTAGATGTAAGATACCATCTTGTAGACTCTTAGAGCAATTACCATCTGACTTAGACATTCGTAAAACTCCCAGGAACAGAACAGAACATCTTTAAATAGGAGTATCAATGACTATTTTCTATAGAAATTAATCATACTTTTCTAATTTTTCTGTACTTCCCTACCGTGACTGGCCAGAGGGTTTCTGCTATGTCAAGACATGCAATCGCGACGCGTTGAATTTCCCATTGAGCGCCGTCATGTGTTCTTAACTCTATAAACTTTAATAAGTTGTTAAGATTTACAGTACCATAGTATTGAGTGTAGAGATTTTGTGGTAATACGCCTCTCGCTTGTTCTCGACAAACGCCGTTTTTAAGCAGATTGTTATAGAGGCGCAAAGACAGCTCATGGTGAGATTTTATACAGTCAGATGCTTTCAACCCGTAGTCTAAATCGCTTAAATCTGGAATCAAGACAGGATTTATCAATTCATCAGAATTTGAGGCCTGGCGATTTGACTTATGTTGTGTCCTAAATTCTGACGGTTCGTAAAAACTCATGTCTACATCAGTGTATCTACGAGATATTTCATTATAAGACCAAGTTCTATGACGATGGTGCTGGCTACGCACAAAAAGAGGTACAGTAAAACGAAACGTGACGGTGTTATGCTCAAGCGTTGAAGTATGCTTGTGCGAGATAAGGTAGTTGATAAGCTTTTCATCTTTACCGTCCAATTCTTCTTTTGTTTTTCCAAATGAAACCCTCGCGCTGTTAACTATGGTGAGATCATCACCCATGTGTTGAATATACTCTACGTTGCCTATTCCGTCGCCGTATAAATCGATGGTTTCCATTTAGTACTCCATATCTTTTCTTATTTCTTCTTCTGACTTTTCTCTTTTGTCCCTATACTCTTTTTTGATGTTCAAGATCGGTACTGGCTCTCCATCACCGTCAATTCGAACAAACGTCATCTCAACTTCGCATACAAGTCTTTGTGAACCGTTGACAACACTGTGACGACGAGCTTCAAGCTTAACTGTTATGGACGTGCTACCAATCTTTACTACGTCGCCGTAAACCTTTATTATCTGGCCTGGACGAACAGGACGCTGGAACACTACTTGTGAAATACATTTAGTGACCATCCTGGGCGAGCCACAAACTTGTGCTGTAAACGCAGCTCCAGCCTCATCAAGCCATGAAAGCATAACACCGCCGAAAAGATTACCATGAACCCCGATGTTCTGGCCCTTACAAATATTCGTTGAAATTAATTTCATCACGGATGCGCTTAGACGTTATAGACTAATTGCAAAGCAACCCTGTATGGATCGCAGTTTGATGCAGGACGGCGGTCTTCCAGATATCCAGACCAATCAGCATTAACGACAGCATTCGGGATTCTTACAGAGACAGACCTACTAGCTACCCCAGAAGAAAAACTATCATATTTCGCTGTTTCATATTCACCCACAAGTCTACTTCTATTTCCAGAGCCATACTCTTCCATCGCTTGAAGGTGCGAATCGCTCATTCGAGATATGATGTTGTCAAATAGCTCTTTACCACCTTCACCCTCTCTCATTGCTTTTGTCGAGAAATTCGTGTGGCAACCGCTACCATTCCACCCGTCATGCGGTTTGGGAGACCAATCAATACCAATACCATCTTCTTCGGTTAATAGTGACAGAATATAACGAGATACCCATAAATCATCACAAGCCTTTAATGCGTCCTCAGAAAAGCACTGATATTCCCATTGGCCGGCTGCGACCTCTGCATTATAGCCAACAATTCGAATACCCACTTTATTACAAAACGAGGCATGCTCTCTAACAAGATTTCTGTATTTTACGTTGCCGCCGTCGATAGCACAATAGTAACGGTCATCTTTTATGGGCTCTCCAAAAGATTCAGGCCACAAAATATTCTTATTGTTTTTAGTGAAAAAGTACTCTTGCTCGAACCCCAGCCAAAGCTCAGGGTCTTCTTTCATATCTTCAAGCATCTCTCTCAAAATAGCACGAAAATTTGATTCATGTGGAGTCTGGTCTTCATTCGGGTAACAAACTTCACAAAGCACGACATGGTGCGTATCTGAGAATTGGTACAAACGAGCAGGAATTAGCAGTCTCTCTGAATCACCTGTTGTTGCCTGACCGGTCGAAGAACCGTCAAAATTCCAATCTTCTAGAGGTAACTCAAAATTTCCATCCTCCAATTTTTTAAGGGACACGACCTTAGTCTTTCCCCGCAGTGAAGGTTGATCGAATCCATCAACCCAGATGTAGTCTACATGAACTAAACTCATTTATTCTATCCTCGTAATTTAGTCTAAGCAATAAAGTGGAGAATCTTTTACTTCCTGAAGTAATGTTGGAAGGTCCAAACCTGCACAGTCAATTTTTGTTTTTATGAAATTATAGTGGTTGCAGAATCCGTGGAATTTTCCACGCTCGCACTCTTTGTGAACGCTTGTCTCAATATGACCTCTTGAATTCTTCGGATACTCAAGAGGAATGCCAACCCCAATATGGACAGCTTTCCATAGAGCTTTTAAAGCTTCAAGCTGGATAGGGTAGAAATCCAAAAACGGGTCCAGGGTTTTTCCATGTACATAGCCATGCTCTTGGACTGGTCGTTCGCCGAAACCCTTCCTAACGTACCAATCCTGATATTTCGGATAATACGCGTTACTAATCTCTACCCCAATCCCCTTTGTGTTACCACCCTCATATCTTGGGATTCCTGCATGCCAAGCCTTGTGTTGAGTGTCTAACATTTGAAAGATCGTCCCATCATTATCTATAAGAAAATGAACAGATATGCCTCTCTTATTAAGCACTTTCGCACAAGACTCAGCGCTAAGGCAGACATCCCAATGGTTAACAAACATCGTGGGCTTCCTGTCTTCTTTACCTGAAAAATCCGTATAGCACCCTTTTTTTGCCTTGAAGCCGTCTCGATCATCCCATAAAATGACTTTATCCCACTCAATAGGTATAAAGTTTCCGTTATGAACGATGTGCTTATCACCTGTACCATACGCATGCTTTTTGGGCTCGTGATCTGAAATATCTGCTTCTCGCTGTGTCCAGATTCTCCTATATGTCATTGGGCCGACTAACCCGTCAGCAGTTAGCCCAACTGACTTTTGCCATTTTTGCACTGCTTTTACAAGCTCAAAATTAAACTCGCTGCAATCGAACCAAGACGGCTCCCAACCTAGACTGTCTGAACTAGATTTATTGTAAAAGTCCTTGTCCATGTTTTACCTCATACTGTAAAGTTTATTCAAAATCTAAATCAACGGTGACCTTAATATTAAATTTCGGAACCCTTACGTGGTTTACCATACCGTGCTTTTTAGCTTCTTCAGCGTCTAAAAACCAGTCGGCATGGCCCTTCTTATGTACTATCTTCAAAAAATAATCATCTTTTTTGCCACAATTCTGTGCCATCATCTTATACACGATCTTGTTCAAGCGGTCTGTTTCTTCAGCACTAACTTTGACTTCTTCAACCTTTCCCCAAGCCATGCTAGACACATCATGAATCATCAACGTCGCGTCGGTATCCATAAAGCGCATCCCTTGTTCTCCAAAAGAAAAAAGAATAGCGCCACATGACATAGCTTTTCCCTCTATAATCGTAGCAACAGGTAGCTCTGCGTGCTTTATCGCGGCGATCATAGACATCAAACTGTAAACTTGACCGCCATAGGAGTCGATCACGACAGGGATAACCTTTTGACCTGTGTTATGAGCTTGTGCGACTTCTTGAGCAAATTTCTTCGCAGAAGATTCGTCGAATTTATTGACTCTAATGATGATTGGCTGCTTTCGAAGCTCTATCTCTTTTATTTTTGGGTCGATACTTGTGGTCCAATGCATTGTTATTTTCTCCTTTTAGCCACACTTTGCCATGCCGCAATTCATACAAGTTGCACATCCTTCCTGATATGCTATATTAGGACTGTCGCAGCATGCTGTTTCAAAAACTCCATTACTCGCTTTTGTGCCATCAGCGATGTATTTCTTTAAGCACCTTGCTATCACTTTTGAAAAGCTAAACAAGTCAGCGTCTTTGTCTTTATGGAGCTGCTCTACCATATACTGTACTGGGACACCATGACGTAGAGCAAGTGAAATTGTTCTTGTAAAAGCAGAATGGTTGGGGTTATCAAAAACCTTCACGACATCTTTTATTATGAATTCGTCGCCATTCGTGCCGACCACCAAGTCATATTTCGATGGCATTGATTTTCGAGGCCGACGGCGAATTCTACCAGACTGATGCTTTTTAGGGATCTCAACGTATTCTGAAAGACCCCCAATGACTTCATAAGGTTTACCTTCAAGCAGGCCAACTAGAATTGTCCATGCTTCTCCCTTAATATTCGCTTGGTGAATTTCACATTCCATCTCTTCTGGTCGTTTTGGAGCTGACCTTGTGATAATTTCGCCTGCTTCCCTGGGATCTTCGTCGGTGGTCTCGGAGGCTACTAAAACTCCGGCTCTGCTGCCGTCCCTATAAACCGTTACCCCTTTACAGCCAAGCTCCCATCCTGTCATATAAACTTGCTTAACTGTTTCTATATCAACATCTGAAGGAAGATTTGTGGTGTTCGAGATTGCGTGGCACACCCATTTCTGAGCTGCAGCTTGCATCTTTACTTTTGCTACCCAATCAATTTCATTGGCAGTAGCGCCGGCATACGGACTCATTTGTGTTAAATTTTCATTACTAATATGGTCAATGTTAGGATCTGCAGAAGAATCCATCCACTGCTTAAATCCATGATGATAGACTGCATACTCCTGCCACTTGTCACCTGAATCGTCTACGAAATCAATTCGAGCATCCGCGTCTTGACCGGTAAGCTTTTTACGACGAGTGTAATGGAGCATAAAAGCCGGCTCAATTCCAGATGTAGTCTGTGATAAAACAGATACAGAGCCTGCGGGAGCTGTGGTGGTGTTGGCAATGTTTCTTCTGCCGTATGCGTCATAAGCTTCACGCACTCGAGGGTCAGCTTCTAAAATCCTCTCCAAAAATGGGTGTGACTTTTCTTTTTCTCTATTAAAGATTGGAAAAGCACCGCGTTCTTTCGCTAAGATACAAGATGAATAGTATGAAGAGACTGTCATTGTCTTATAAATCTCTTCAGTCGTTTCAATCGAATCTTCGGAACCGTATCTCTCACCAAGCATTGCAAGAGTATCTCCTAAACCCGTTATCCCCAACCCTGTCCTACGACCTAACCGAGCTTGGGACTCTATGTTACGCCACAAATCTCGTTCGATTTGTTTAACCGCTGATGCCTCTGGATCACTTTCTATCTTGGATAAAATTTTCTCAATTTGCTCTATCTCAAGATCAATCATATCATCCATCAACCTCTGGGCCTTCGATGCGATTTCCCAAAACTTAGGGTAATCAAACCTTGCATCGCTTGTCCACGGATTTTGAACGAATGAAGTCAAGTTCAAGAGCATAAGTCGACAGCTGTCATACGGCGACAGAATAATCTCACCGCAGGGATTTGTAGACACAGAAGAAAAACCCTCTTCCGAATAGACATCTGATGGAGTCATCTTTTCTGCTGTTGTCCAAAACAATACACCCGGCTCGGCGGAGTCATGGGCACCCTCGATAATTTCATCCCAAATTTCACCAGCAGCAGCCTGATGTGATATCGTGGGTTCGGGTGAATCAACGGGCCATCGTAACTCAACTTCAGCATTATTTTTGACTGCGTTCATAAATTCATCTGTTACCCTAACAGAGATATTCGCACCGGTTACTCTTGATAAGTCGCTCTTGATTTTTATAAAGTCACGAATTTGTGGGTGGTGGACTGATATCGTTAACATCAGTGCTCCACGTCTGCCGCCTTGGGCAACTTCTCGACATGAATTTGAAAACCTATCCATGAATACTTCAATACCGTCTGTTGTCCGAGCAGCGTTTGCAGTCTGCTGACCTTTGGGACGAATTGAGCTGATATCGAACCCAACACCGCCGCGGCGTTTCGCGATCTGAACTAGCTCTTGGTCTGTCAATAGAATGCCGCCGTAGCTGTCTTGAGGTGCGGGAATAACAAAGCAATTTGACAAGCTTTGAATTCTATGACTGTTACCGATGCCCGACATCGGAGATCCTTGCGGGATCACATACTTGAAATCCTTAAAAAGCTCGTATATCTCTGATTTAGACATTGGATTTTCATATTTCTTCTCTATTCTATGAAATTCGTTAGCTAGTCTGTGGTGCATTTCATCTGGATTCTTTTCCAGATAGGCTCCAGTATCGTCTGTTAACAAATACTTCGTCACCACAACATTCGCAGCTAATTCATCTCCATCAAAATACTTTGAAGAATCTTCTAAGGCTTGCTCGTATGTAAATGTCATATAATTTCTTCCCGACTGGTCGCTGCTAGATTCTGTTAATTTCTTTCCACTTCTTCCTTAAGGCGTCTTTTACCTCTTTTTCTTCTTCCTGGGTTGCCTCTGCAAGCGTAGAAATTTCTTCGTCTAACACTGTTATCTTAGAAAGAGAAGTGTCAATGTGAATAGGAAAAACAATCCCATCTTTACCTGCTCTATTTTTCGCAATAAAAAGTCGCCCGGAACCTGTAGCTTTTTCCATTGCTTTTCTAGACATGGAAACGACAAAATCTGCTACCATGGCTTTGCCGTATGCCTCTGACATGTTCTCAAGCCCAACGATATCAGAGTTTGCAGAATCACGGTTCGCTTGTGAAGCTGTCCAGACCGGTATCTTCATCTCCATCGCAAGATTTCTTAATTCTTCGTAGATTAATTTTAGCTCGTGTCGTAAAGAGTCATAAGATCTTGTAGAGCGCATAATGTCTGCGTAATCGATAATAATGACGGAAGGCTTAAAGTCTCTTAAGGCCAACTTTTCGATATGGTTTCTGAGGGTATTTACTGAAGCAGCTCCGGTCGGGTACTCTTTGATGATCAAACGACCAAGGTCTTCGCTGTCTTTATAAAAGGAAGTAACGTGTTCTTTTTCATCAATGACGTTACTTGCAGGTATTTCGCAAAGATTCGCATCGTACCTTAGACCAACAGCTTGTTCAGTCAATTCGAATGTGTAGTGTAAAACGTTTTTGCCGTTTCTCATTGCATTGGCACCCATTGCAACCAAATAATGCGATTTTCCAACGCCTGTGTTTGCAGTAATTACGCCAATTTCACCTCGGCCGAGGCCGCCATTTAAGACATCCTTCGCATCTAATTGCGGAATACCAGTTGGGCAAACGCAACGATTGATCTTCATGAACCGAGCTTCAATGTCTTCAAAAAAGTCATGACCGACTGTATTCGAAAGCCCGATAGATACTGCTCCCTTCATCAAAGACACAACTGACTCGAATTTATCTGTCGAAATCAATTCTACAGACTTCTCAAGTGCCTCTTTGAAGGCTTGTCTTTTACAAAAATCAAGAGACTTTTCTTTAACATACGCAAGATCATTTGGGTTAGGATTAGAACGCATTCTAACAAGATAGTTGACAATTTGGTCTCTTAAGATAACATCGTTATCTGCACCAAGTGAATCTTTGATAATACTAATCAACAAACCTTGTGTTGGGAAGCAACGATATTCTGTGAAATATGAAAAGTACTTTTCGCACAAGTACTGGAGATAACGCAGCTCAAAAAAGTCAGGTCGCATTACTTCAATCATTTGTGCAGCCCAGTCAGTATCTGACAAAAGACCCTGGAATATCTTTTCTTGGAAATTCTTGTTATATTGTCCGAATTGCCCGGGTGCGACGTCGTCGATTAGAGAAAGTTTTGCAACTGCTGCAGCTGTCATATTCTACTCACTTAGTTATTGTGTTTAACGCCTTGAGCGTCATGTAAAGTTTATCGTAATCAAAATTGCGAATGCCCAACCTGGCAAGGCACCTAATGAAGCCGAGCTTATCTTTTTTTGTTTCATGAAGCTCAAGAACATCATCTATCTTTTTTACTTGCGTTGCAGATAAATTTCCTGTTCCTAAATACATAAGCTTCCAGTTTCTCTTGATGAGTTCTTGGGACGACATTATTCCATCATAAAGCTTCAGTGACTTTTGTTCCTGAAGAACTCGACATTTTGTAAGTATATCGTCGACAGTGACGGGTTCAGGCGATGATAATTCTGAGAACCTCTTTGCCATACTCTTAAAGCCGGCACCAGGGGCACCTTTTAGACCGTCTGAACCGTCACCAATAAAGCATCTTGTTACACAAAAATTTTGCGGGTGAATACCGAATTTTTCTAACACTGTTACTGGACAATATTCTGTCTTGCTAGAAGGAGACCACTGTCGTACGCGATTAGATAACAATTGGTATAGGTCTTTGTCGGATGATACAATCACACATTTTTTGTCTTTGTAATTAACGTTAACTAGCTTTGCGATAACATCATCACCTTCACAGTCTGAAACATAGACCTGCTTAGTGGAAGTAAATCTCAGCAGCTTGACCAATTTTGTAAGCTGTTCATTTCGATTTGATACAGTGTCAGGAATATCTTCAGAATAAAACCTGTTTAAGCGCTCGGGTCGACGAGAGTCTTTATAGCTCGGGTCGATTTGTCTTCTTCTCGGAGAGCCGCCACCCTCCCACGCAACAACAACATCGTCAGGATTATAACGCTCCATTAACAGCTGCATTCCTTTTAAGAACCCAACAATACCCCCGACTGGCTCTCCATTATCGCTTAGCGATGGATTAGCAGCAAAATGACGAAAAAAGCAATTCAAGCCGTCAATTATGAGGATTGGACGATCACCCATCTAAGTCTGGCAGGTCTTCAAGATTGATTTCCATTGCAACAGCCCTGACTTCTTCGTAGGCCTCGGTGTCAAGATTCGCTTCACTTTCATCTGTCATTTTTCTGGTCATACAAGTGTCAAGTAACGAATCGACATAAGGTTTAAATTCTTGGTCATTCCAAACATCTTTAAAATCATTCTTATAAAACTTCTTTTCTACTATCACTTCGCCCGTTTTAGCGTCAACAACATTTAGAGTTTTCCATGCACTCGTCCCCTTGATACTGACTTCTTTTCCGTCAATTATCTCGGGACCGTGTTTTCTTAGCTCATCGAACACTTGTTCATGCTCAACAATACCCTTCCCAAAATGTATCTCAAAATTACACTCACGGAATGGTGGAGCTACTTTGTTCTTGATAGTTTTTGCACGAACGTGGATACCAATGACTTCTTTGTTTTTATTGGTGATCTGTTGTCCTGCTCCCAACTTGATTCGTACAGATGAATGAAAAGGGATTGCCTTACCCCCGGGTGTAGTAGTAGGATCGCCATACATAACTCCAATCTTGGTGCGAATTTGGTTGAGACAGATAAACAGGACATTTTGATTTGCAATGACCCCCGTTATTTTACGCATACCTTTAGAGATTGCACGAGCTTGTAAACCAATTGAATTTTGTTCGTACGTTCCGTCTAATTCAGCTTTTGGAGATGAAGCAGCTACCGAGTCCCAAATAATCGTTACAGGGACGTCCTTATCCATAGCCTTTGCTTTCAATATAGTCGATTCCGCAATAGACAGAACCTCCTCTGTGCAGTGCGTATCGACGTATACGAAGCGCTTAGTAATGTCAACTCCTAACAACCCCAAATTTTCAACAGAAGTTGCATTTTCAGTATCAATATAAACACAGATCCCACCAAGCTGCTGGCAAGATCTCGCTATCTGAATTGCGATATGAGATTTTCCGATTGAGGGCGGACCAAAAATCTCTATAATTCTTCCCTCAGGAAGGCCGCCATTGCTTCTATTCGCAATAATATAATCTAACTGTTTTGAACCAGTACTGATCCATCTATTTACATGAGTGGGCGATTCGTCAGTCGAAAGGTTGTACGCGACCCGTGAACCATGTTCTTTGTTAAGCGACTTAATGAGATCGCTAGTAAAATCATCTTGACCATTTTTCTTTTTTGCCATTATTAAACCTCGTGTTAGATTATAGACTGAAATAGAGCACTGTTCAAAACAAAAGGGGCGAAATCGCCCCTTTTGAGATAAAACAAGAATTTAAACCCTCTATTCGTCTTCAAGATCCGCAAATGCGTCATCAAGACTCTTGAACTTTGAGTCTAGACTGTCTGAGCTCGTATTTGAGCTCGGAGCAGTCCCATTAAATCCTCGTTCAGTGCCAGATGAAGGTGAGTCGCCATCCCCTGTATCGTCGTTGAGCCAATCGTTAACGATTTTAGATAGTGCGTCGTAAGACTTGGCTTCATACATATCATCGACATTGGGAATGCTGTCAATCCATTCCTTCGACTGAGGCTTTGAGGTGGAAAGCTCAGATTGCTTACCACGGGGTCGAACTTCTGTGGTTGCCCACATTCGTCCAGGTTGTTTTGTGCACATTACTTTTACGTCACGACCATCAGAAGCATCAGTGATATCACCGTAATCTTCGTCAAGCATGATATTAAGTAGTGATTGATAAACCGTCTTTCCAAAAGCCCACACACGGACTCCGCGTTCTTCTTCACCACGAACCACCACTGGGGCGTAATAACGAGCCTTAGGATAAAGCTTCTTTGCAAGCTCATAAGATTCCTTAGTACCTTCATCACGCAACTTAGTGATTAGCTCTTGGATAGGATCAGGGTTACCAAATTGATAAGGTGCAAGAAGTCCAGGGTTGTTTCCAATATTATAATAGAACCAACGTTCAGAAAATGGCAAACCATCTTCATTATCAGAAAAAGCGAGCAAACGAACAGTCGCCTCTTCACCTTCTTGCGGGCGCCACATACTGTTTCGCCGTGAATTATTACCTGAGAGAGAATCTAGCTTCTTTCGAAGCGCATTAAAGTCAATTGCCATGTTAACCTCCAAATTTTTAATGTGCAATGTTCAATTGTCTTGTGTCCTAAAAGGACATTAGTAGTATAAGAGACAGCTCTTAATTTTTCAAATTTTAATCTTTATTTTTTTTCTTTTTTCTGTCTAAATCGAGACCTTTAGTCAGCTTTTTCTTTCTACGATCTGAAGCAGGATATGTTGGGCCTGTTCCGAGAGGAGTAGTTACACCTGCGATATTTCCGCCGCCTACCGCAGACTGCTCATCTGCTTCTGAATCGTTATCTTCTCTCTCATCTTCAGCGCTCATATCTGGTTCGCCCAAGACTTCTTCTTCTTCTAGTAAAAGACGTATGTACTCTCTTAAGACATTCATGTCTTTAATTATTAAGAGAAACGATGTTTTGGCTCAATTTCGAAATATTGTGGCTCAACTTTTCTAAGATTTGATACAAGCCACTCGCACTCCTGCTCTGCACGTTTTTGAGAATCTCTTGAAACCCACCAGCTGGAGATCTCAGGATTCCACCTATAACCCCTTGACTTAAGGAGAGGATTTTCATCTCTTTCAGAACCGACAGGAAACACGTGATAATCAGGGGTAGATGCATTCCCAAGCATCTGTTTCATATAATCCGATTTTCTTAAAAGATGTAAAGTTGCATCAACATCAGATACAGCATTATGAGAATCGTAATAAAACCCATGCCATGCGCAGAGTACCTCTAGAGCTTTAGACGCACGACAGATACTACTCCATTCAACTTGTGACATAGAGCATGCCCAGATAGCATCAGAAGGCACAGGATTGCCATTGCTCTTTAGGGCTTTCTCCACCCACTTTCTATCAAAAGAAGCGTTGTGCGCGACGATGAATTGGCAGTAATTTAGAATCCTTGAAACTTTTTCCCACGGGATCGACTTTCCTTCAAGATCGCTGTCGACGAAACCTGTTATCTCGGTTATAATTGGAGGCAGCGGTTTCGACGGTTGCTGGAAAAACTCAACCGCCTTTTTGACGCCTGAAACCTCACCAGATAATGGGTTAACAAAGAATGGTCGTAACGCAATTTGAATTATTTCATCTTTTTCATGATTCAACCCAGTTGTCTCGACATCTAAAATTACTACAGGAACGTCACCGTCTTGTGGTTCTCTGTCTGGAGAATCCAGTGAGTTAAATTTATCAAGTAAAACCTTACCGTCTTTTTCTAAGTGCTTCATTAAAATACTCCTATGCGTTACGCATCGTCCCAGCTTCCTTTTCTATCAGAGACATAGATCGCGACTTCACCCGAATCTAATTTGTGAATCTGCAACGGTTCGCTTAAAGAAAACTTTCCAGCATTTTGAGCTCCCATCAGCGTGTGTTGGATATATTTCGCTCCATTTCTTGCATCTAGTTCGCCCATGCTTACAAGGATCGCTTCCATATCGCCCTTAGTAACCTTTGACAACCCAGAATAAGCCTGGCCCATTGCGCTAGCGCCGCCAAACGCTTGCGATAGAATATCTCCAACACCTTGCAAATTCTTGCCTCCTGACTTAATATTAAGATTATTCATCAGTTGTTCAGGGTTTTTCTCTGCTAATGCGCCGGCTTCACCAACTTCCTTACTCCAAGCACCACCACCAAGAGATGTTGCAATCTCTCCGGATTTAACTTTTGTTCTCCGCTTTTTCTTAGTTTTCTTCTTCTCTTCTTCTTCAAAAAGTATATCTCGAATGTACTTTCTTATCTGGTTCTCATTCATTATTTTAACCTCTTAAATTTTAGCGGGAAACTTCCCAATTCAGGATGAACGAAGCCGCTCTCTGCATATTTTTGAACTATCGAAATTTCGCTAGCGGGAATGTCAATAATCAGGGCATCGTGAATAATAAATATTGCCTTACACTTCGGAAAGCTACGCACAAGGCCGCAAAATCCATGAAGAGCAACGTCTGTAGCTGTTGATTGTAGGAAGTTATTTATTAATATACTGTCTCTAGCTTCGCCAACGTCGATTGGGCGGCCGAAATAATTCGTTATAAATCCAGATTTAGCTTGATCTCTCAAAACGCTAGAAAGACGAGACAACCCAAAAAATGACCTAACTTTTTGCATTAGCTGGCTAGCAGGCATTTCAGAACCGTCAGACTTTAGAACATTTTCTAGCTTACGAGTGCCGGCCCCATACAGGGCACAAAGCACTGCCAGCTTTGTTGTATCTCTTGTAACATTCACTCCGGAGACTTCTAAAAATTCTTGATAAACATCATCAAGTGAACTTTCGTGATCTGTTAGGTTTAAAGCTACTCGAGGTTCCAGAGAAATAAAGTCGATTTCGAACAGAGCGCCGCCATCGAAAGTACTTTCAAAAATTTGACGAAGATCTTTCCTAAGGGTCAAAATCTGAGGACCACCCTTGACTGTTAGTCTACCGGTTTTTGAAGATACCCTGCTGTACGTCGGGGGAGGAAGAAAGCTTCCAGACTGAAGCTGCATTATATTCTTTAGCACAGACGATTCGTTGGTGCTATTCAAAAGATTCGCCAACCCGTAGTCTATCCTACTCATCTTCAGGTCTTTAAAGATTTCATTTGTTTCAACAAAAAAGCCTGGATATTTCTCAGAAGATAGCTTCTTCTCTATTTCAGACATTTTTGTCACAAAAGACTTCAGGTTTTTACGAAAGATGCCTTTGGGAAGTACATACCGCCATGGAACGTTATTTTTGATACCGCATGTGTTTATTGACTTTCGATGTTCTTCGGGAACAAGCTCTGGAATTTCTATCTTATATAATTCAAGGATAGGCTCAATAGAAGATGCAGAACCTCGTTCCCCAAGTACGAAATCGGTCTCTACAAAGGATTCACACCAGCGAGCTTTTCCGTCATCTAGCACTAGGTGGTCTTTAGTACCAAGAAAGCTTTTACTTAAAAGAATAGACATTAACTAACAATAAGCGATAGTAGTCAATTGTTCAAGCAACCCTAGGGTGAATCTTCATCATCAGCAGCTGCATCAGATAGAGCAGTTAATGCACCTTCGACAGCTTGGAAAGCACTTGTAAATTTACCGAATGCATCGACTTGTGTCATCTTTAACTTGGTCTCAAATTTTCCATTCTGTATTGAGTGGCCGATACCACTAACGACATATACATTGTCCACAGTCGTGCCTGTACCGAAATCTACAAAGAAATTCTGGCCATATCCAACAATCGGGCACCCCAGGGTCGTAAGAGATAATTTCGTTGGGGCAGTCTGGAGCGGCAAGCCCGTATCTCTCGCTCCTTGGGCACCTGTGCCGCCACCCATACCAGACCTCTGCATATTAATTGTTGCTAATCTGGCGTTGTTCATAGATGAAAGATCTGCTGATACCACAGCAGAATTCTGGCTTCCATAAATTATTGTTGGCATTGATGCCTGAATAAACCCCTTTAAAGCTGGAAATCCACCTTTAATTCTGAAATAGTTTCTTGCAAATTCTTCGGGATCAACAGAATAATTTCCGTCACTATCTAACTCAACACCGACTAACTCTGGTACTGCCTCTAGAACTCCATAATCTAAAGCGTCTTGTAATAAATCAATAAACTCATTCTGGTGATCGGCATTTTGTTGATATTCTTCTGTGCCGGGCTCAGCATCAGTCTCCGAAGCCCTGACTGCTGCGGAAGCGGCAGAAGAGATCATACCGATTGAATCGGACCTTGCTCCAGACATCATCTTACCAAGAGCGCTATATTTCGTCGCTTGATTATCATAGAGATGAATTCTCAAAATTGTACCTTTTGCGCCGCCATTTGTTGCTGAAGGCTTAATTGGGACAGTCTCAATATGCATTGTGACCCGAGGCATTTTGAACATAAGGTCTTCATCACTGCCATACGCATCTTCAAGACGAAGCTTTTTCTCATTATTCAGGGCAGTTGCATCTTCAGTCAACTCTTCAGATAATTTCTGCTCGCCTGTTTCTTCGTCAGTTTCGTATAACGCAGCTAGTCCGTAGATATAAGATGCTTGGTTGTGTATAAACTCTTTATTTAGAAACCCAATGAATTTTCCAAGAGGGATGTTCGCAGTATTTTTTGTTATCTCTGTGAATTTCTTTTCAAACGTCTCAATTTTTATTGGAAAATCAGCAATTGTCACATCTTTAAGGTACGAAGCTTTCTCATTAAACGCATAAAATACAAATTGCACTTCATCGAACCTACGCGTTGCTGCTAGTGGTTTACCGACGTAATACATGAGCACTGATCCTAAAGACACAAAATCGTTGCTCGCCCATGGCACGTCAACATAAGTTGTAGCGCCACCTGAGCCGGTAAACGACCTCATAAAAGGGTCTTTGTTCGCTTGTCGGTAAGCTTTCATTTGAGACACTTTCGCGCCAACTGCAGCGGCTATCGTTGCCTTTGCTTCTGCAACGACGCCACCTGTACCGTCTTCTCCAAACATCGCAGTGAGGTTATCTACAAGCTGGTCTTCAGTAGAGCCTTCTTCAGCGTTCTGGTTATCATTAATATATTTCGAAATAGCTTCTTGCGTCTCTTCATCGATTGCCATTGCAGAGCTAGTGTCACCAGCAGCACCTAAGAATGTTCCTCCTGATACGTCTGCTTGGTCAGTCCCTGTTGCTTCAGCATCCGCAGCTATTTGAGCTTTTAATTCCTGGATAGCGTCGCATAATAATTGCATTTGCTCTAAAACTTCATCAACACCTTCACCCTTGCTCATAGGCGTCGTATCAATATTGCTTGCTCCCTTCATAGAAAGCTTAAGTTTTATCTTGACTTGACCAACTTCGTCAAAAGAAAATGAGCTATTAACAATACCATATTTTTCTTTCACTTTAAGAGCGTTTAAGAAAGTACCAAAAAAGTTACCAGTTAAAGCTTCATCGCCTCCAGCCGTTGTCACGACTGCGGCTGAATCGTCTGGATGAGACCACCCGTATGTTATTAACAGCTCTGTCCGACCATACAAGTCTGGCTTCACGAAGGGTGCAATTTCAGTTAATCTAGACCTGTCAAATAAAACAAGCGTAATGTCTGCTGTTTTGTGAGACATCATCCCACGAGAAGGAGTGACTGTTATGTTAAAGCTATCAATCGCCATAAA
>MDTB01130181.1_pt1 | contig 64171 bp, 75 predicted proteins | sample 811161 | NCBI WGS metagenome assembly MDTB01 (sample SAMN05326650, study PRJNA326480) | marine metagenome | isolation source: seawater | place: Mediterranean Sea | collected 2009
CTGCACAAAAGGAAAAAGCTTTTGTCAAATCAAGGTCTTTTGAAAATGCACAAACCATATACACTCCACCCGTCCATCCAAAGGAACCCTATATCAGCAGTCGAGAATTATACGTTAGTCCTTTTTATTCAAGAGAAAAAGAACTGGGCGGCCACTTTGAAAATGAGATTGGAGGATGGGAACGAGCATTTGCCTATGAGAGCAATCGCGAAAAACTGGATAATTACATGCAAGAGGTCCCGATTAGAGAAAACGAATGGGACAGAAGGCATGTGCCATATGAAATTGCCAATGCCGAACATTTAGCAATGAGTGATTCTGCTGGGATGATCAATCTATCCCATTTTGCGATCGTTGATGTCGAGGGTCCTGATGCAGAGCAGATGCTAGAAGATCTTTCGGTTGCCAAAGTTGGTGGCGATACTCCTGAAGATAAAATTATCTATACCAATTTTTTAGATGAAGATGGCGGTGTACATGCAGACCTAACCATCTCGCGTTTGGGATCTGATAGTTATCGAGTCGTTACCGGTGGTGCTGATGGAAACCGTGACTGGATCACAATGCGTAATTACCGAGATGACATGGGCTTTAATGCAGATATGAAGATTCGAACACATGATATGGCAACTTTAGGATTATGGGGGCCTAAAGCGAAAGATGCACTCGGTCATTTTATTGATCCCAATGAGATCAGTATCGAGAATTTTCCTTTTGTAGCGGCAAAACATCTCACCCTCAATTTATCTGGAGGGAAAGCAATTGATGTTTGGGCAGCCCGTATTTCTTATGTCGGAGAGAGTGGTTGGGAAATCTATTTGAATAATGACAGTGAGGATGGTCTAGCTCTTTATGATTCTCTCCTTGAGGTTGGAGTTATTCCAGTAGGTATAGAAACTTATGCAAATAGTCGACGGCTTGAGAAGAGCTTCAGACTTCAAGGCGCTGACTTATTAACCGAATACAATGCTTGCGAATCCGCTGTTCAAAGACCCAAAGTTAAAGAAGCGGATTTTCATGGGAAAAAAGCTCACCTTGTCCATCGAGAAGAAGAGCCTAGTGCAATTCTATGCACCATGACGTTGGATGATTTGGAAGTTTCCGGTGGTGGTTCGCGTTACCCTGTCGGTATTTCACCAATCATTGATCCTGATTCAGGTGAAGTTCCAATCGATAGCAAAGGCCGAAGATCCTACAGCACCAGCATGTCTTACTGTCCATCAATTAAGAAACATGTCGTGATGGGTTATCTTCCTAATGAGATTGCTGACCCTGGGAAGCAGCTTACACTGGAATACTTTAATGAAAATGGTGATGGTATGTATCCTATGACCGTTCAGATAGTTGGCAAGGGCTGTCTATACGATCCGAAAAATGAAAAGGTTCGTTCATAAATTGATTGGAGCGAGGAGAATGTATGCCTGAAAGAAAACGCAGAAGAAAAGCAGGCGGAAGAAGAAAGAAATTAGCGGCCAGAGAACAAGGTGCGGTTAATTATCGACCATATATTGAACGCAAAATTCCATATTTTGAAATATTGGATGAAGAAGGCCTTACATCAATTGAAAAAAATGCAGACATCATACTTGAGGAGATTGGAATTGAGTTTCGAGATTCTCCAAGAGCTGTAGAATTATTCAAGAATGCAGGAGCAGATATTGATGGTGAAAAAGTGCGCTTCCCACAAGGTTTATGTCGGGAGCTGATCCAGGCAAATGCACCAAGTGAATATACACAACATGCAAGAAATCCAAAAAATAATGTAATCATAGGTGGTCGAAATACCGTACTTGTTCCAGCTTATGGGCCTCCATTTGTAAGAGATTTAGACAAAGGTCGAAGATACGCGACACTTGAAGATTTTCAGAATTTTGTAAAATTAGCCTACATGAGTCCAAATCTTCATCATTCCGGTGGGACCATATGTGAGCCCGTTGATGTTCCTGTCAATAAACGTCACTTCGACATGATCTACAGTCATATCAAATACAGTGATAAAGCTTTTATGGGATCTGTTACACATCCCAAAAGGGCTGAAGACACCGTCGCAATGGCAAAACTGGTTTTTGGAGAAAGCTTTGTAGAGGAGAACACCGTTTTAACCAGCTTGATTAATGCCAATTCACCTTTAACGTTTGATGAAACAATGCTCGGTGCTGCCAGGGTTTATGCTGAAAATAATCAAGCAACGATCATTTCTCCATTTATTTTGGCTGGTGCGATGTCTCCGGTCACAATAGCAGGCACAGTCACACAGATTCTGGCAGAAGCACTTGCTGGAATGGCTTATATACAGCTTGTAAAACCAGGTGCTCCAGTCATTTTTGGTACTTTTGCTAGTGCGGTCTCAATGCAAACAGGAGCGCCAACATTTGGTACGCCAGAACCAAGCCACGTGATGACAATTGTAGGTTCACTGGCCAGAAGATTGGGCGTGCCATTCAGAAGTGGTGGCGGATTGTGTGCTTCAAAAATACCAGATGCACAAGCTGCATATGAGTCGGCGAATACATTGCAAGCATCTGCCTTAGCTGGGGTCAATTTTATGTTACACACAGCTGGCTGGCTAGAGGGCGGTCTTGCCATGGGCTATGAAAAATTTATGATGGATGCAGATCAGGCGGGAATGCTCGCCGTGCTTCTTGATGGAGTTGAATTGTCTGAAAATTCCATGGCAATGGATGCGTTCAGAGAAATTGGACCAGGTGGTCACTTCCTTGGTGCAGCCCATACTCAAGCGAATTTTGAATCAGCGTTTTATCGTTCTGAAATTGCCGATAATAATAGCTTTGAGCAATGGGAAGAAGAAGGTAGCATGGACGCTGCAATGCGTGCCAATTCAAAATGGAAGCAACTGCTGAAAGAATACGAGGCGCCAGAATTGGATCCTGCAATAGATGAAGCTTTACTTGAGTTTATAGCTAAGAGAAAATCTGAATTTGAAGACAGAGATTATTGATTTATGGGTGACTCATATATAGAAAATGAAGAAGATATTATCTTAGCCGACTTATCGGATGATGAGCTCGTCGAGCAAATGCATGATGACTTGTATGACGGCCTAAAGGAAGAAATAGAAGAAGGCACAGATATCTTATTATCCCGTGGTTGGTCTCCAGAAAAGGTCCTCAACGAGGCGCTTGTAGCCGGAATGACCATTGTTGGAATAGATTTTAGAGACGGGATCCTTTTTGTTCCAGAAGTTTTATTGGCGGCTAATGCCATGAAAGGTGGAATGGAGATCCTTAAGCCTTTATTGGCTGAAACAGGTGCCAAGCCTGTTGGCTCAATGGTAATTGGGACTGTTAAAGGGGACATTCATGATATTGGAAAGAACCTTGTTGGCATGATGTGCGAAGGCGCGGGTTTCGAGGTCGTCGACATTGGCATCAATAATTCAGTGGAAGATTATTTTGAGGCACTGGAAAAACATAAACCGGACATATTGGGAATGTCTGCCCTCCTCACCACAACAATGCCATATATGAAAGTCGTCATAGATGAAATGGTAAACAAGGGAATACGAGATGACTATATTGTATTGGTTGGAGGTGCTCCATTGAATGAAGAATTTGGAGAGGCTGTTGGTGCAGATCGATACTGCAGAGATTCGGCCGAAGCTGCTGCTGTTGCGATGGCAATGGTGACAGAACGTCAGGAAAGCTCCGCTTAATTTTTAACTGATCAAAAACTGATTGCGAATCTAGCCGAATAGTTATCAAGACATGAATGATTTAAACCAAATATCAGAAACAGTTGCTAAACGAATAAGACAAGATCTTCAGAAATCTTATATGGAAATTATTCCGGTACCAGGCATTGAGGATAAACTAGACTCTCTCCCCTCGGACATGTATTTAGCGGTCACCTGTTCTCCTACAAAAGGAGTGGATGAAACCTTGGAGCTTAGTGAAAAGCTCATCGAAAGAGGCTTTAAGGTAACACCGCATATCGCATCGAAATGCGTTAGTGGTGAAAAACACCTTGAAGCGATCATAAAAAAACTTGATGAATTGGGCATTGAAAGCATTTTTGTGCCTGGCGGCGATAGACCGGAACCAATGGGTGATTTCAATAATGCCCTTGATCTTCTCAAAGCTTTAAAGAAGCTTGGGCATAACTTAAATAAAATCGGTATGGCTGCACATCCCGAGGGTCACCCAGATGTGAGCGATGAAATCCTAATGGAAGCGCTTGAAGAAAAGAAAGATCTTGCAGATTTTATTGTCACTCAAATGTGTTTCGATGCAGAGATTTTGAATGATTGGATGAATCAGATTCATAATAAAGGTATAGAACTTCCTGTTTGGGTAGGGCTGCCTGGTGTAATCGAACGAGGTCGTCTACTGAAAACCTCTCTTAGAATAGGTGTTGGTGATTCCTTGCGATTCTTAAGAAAGAAATCGCAAGTTGCAACGGAACTGATGAAATCTAGTATTTATAATCCTGATGATTTGGTAAGGGATATTACTGAGCAAATTGATATCAACGATTCCAAGCTTGCCGGCTACCATATTTATTGCTTCAACCAGATTGAAACAACTGAAAAATGGCGCACCGAAAGAATCTCTGCTCTTAATTAATCAATAATAAACAACCAAAAGGAATCCTAAGTGAAAAGACACTTCCTTGTTTTTCTCATATTTACTTTCACGATTGCAACTGACAATGTTCTTACTCATGTTGATGAAATGCTTCTTGGCAGGAGAGCCACTGGTTGGCTATGAGGATATCCATTACCACATATTCGAGCCAAGACAAATTAGGCTTTATCTAAGCAGACAATTCTGAGTCGTAAAAATATCATATGTAACCTTTACTTCCCATCATAATGATGGTAAGTTTGCGTTACATTGAATTAATATAGGAGATAGAAATGGGAGAATTGGTACCTGTTTTAGGAGTCCTTACAGGGATGATAATCCCTCTAGGCGTATTTCTTTGGCTATATCTATCCGATAAGAATAAGAATGAAACCATACTTGAGATGGCGAAACAAATTGATGATCCGAAAGAAATTAAAGAATTAATCAGAACATTAAACTCTGGTGACAAACCACAAAAACCCATAGATTACAGAAGAACTGGTGTGGTGACTTTATTTGTCGGCATCGGTTTAATTCTTTTTGGTATTTTCTTTCTTGGAGACATCTTAATAGGCGTTGGAGCCTTGGTTGTCGCTATTGGAGCCGGTCAAATAATTGCAGGTTACCTCTATCCTAGAGAAAGCGAGGAGATTACTGAGGCGGTAGAAGACTTCGAGAAAAGAAAATAATGAACAATTTTTTTATAAAAAATAGAGAAGAATTTGCAGATGGCATAGGTGTCATTACATTCTTTTTAATTTTTCTGCCCTTACATTTTTTTGAAATGAATTTTGTTTTTAGTTTCTTATTGGCATTTGGTATCTGCCTTGCCATTTCATCATTCATGAAGGCAAATGAGGCAGAGGATCTGGATAGAATAATTGAAGAATTTGAAAAGAGATAAAATTGGGCAAGAATCATAAAAAGCTGCTCAATAATCTTGAGGAACTGAGGCGGTCTGCTGGTCTAACACAACAAGAGTTATCAGATAGTGCTGAAGTATCTAGAAAGAGTATTAATGCGATTGAGAATGGAATCTATGTGCCCTCAACCGTTCTTGCCCTAAAGATTGCAAAAACACTTGGATGCAAAGTTGAGGACTTATTTAAGCTTCCCTGATTCTTAATTGAAAAATCAACATTCATTCATTGATAAAATCTGCCAATATTCCTGATAGTTTCTCAGGCTTGGTCCATTGGTAAAAATGGCCTCCTCCAATGTGAGGTGCGCTTATGGCATTGGGTGCCATTCTAAGCACATCCTTCTCAATACCATTTGTTACTGGATCGTTCCCAGCAAATACGGATAGAAATGGTTTATTTGATTTTGCAAAAAACTCTCTGGCTATTCTTTGTGCTTCCAATGAGGCATCTGGAATAATAGGAACCTGGCTGGGCATTGCTCTTGGTCCCATTTTGTAGGTTGGATCAGGAAATGGGGCATCATATGCTTTTACTAAATCAGAAGTAAATGGCGAAAATCCATCCAAACCAATTCGATGGAAGAGGTATTCTATTGATAAAGAAATTTTAGATCGCCTCTCCATTGAAAATGAGTTTACAAGACCAATGGGTAGATTCTCTGTATCCCAACAGAACTTTTGCCAATACATGAACTTAAGTGCAGGATGCGTTTTCCATGTCCTCTCTTCCGACAAGCTTTTGCCATCCATCTGCCTAATCTGCTTAGCCATCTCCATCATTGTTAATTTTTTATCGCTCTCTCTAAAAGCTTTGATTTTATCAACGACTTCTTTGGGAACATCTGGATTATATGGCAGACCTGTGTTTCCAATAGAAATTTGGATGAATCGGTCTGGGTCTTGTGCAACTATTCTAAGACCGATAAGGCCTCCCCAATCTTGACCAAAAAAAGTAATTTCAGAGAAATCATTCTCAGCCAACCACTGGCCCATCCAATCAACCTGTCTCTGATAGCTGTAATCTTCTCTCGCAGCTGGCTTGTCAGACTTTCCATAGCCTGGTAAATCAGGTGCAATCACTCTTATCCCTGCAGCAGTTAAGAATGGAATCATTCTTGAATACAGATAACTCCATACCGGCTGTCCATGCATGGCCAATAGAATTGGTCCATCTCTGGGGCCTTCATCAATATGATGAATGCGAAGTTCCGAGCCATCATGTGTTGTGATATTTGTGTAATGGGGTTCAAAAGGATAACCCTTTATGTCTTCGAATCTTTCATCCGGTGTTCGGAGTATTTTCATCCCTTATCTCTATGGATTTGCCTCAATTTTGTATAGGGCCTTCAAAGACAATACCAGCATTCTTTAATCTTGAAATCAAAGCTCCCCCAAGACCGGATGCACTCGTGAGTATTCCACCATAACCAGAGCCTCCAGGAAGATCTTCTTGATTTTCAACTAAGCATAGTGCGGATTCAGTAACCATTAAGGATGTGATTTTATATCCTGGATCTCCTTTGCCATACATTTTAAAAATAGAAACATCTCCATCCTCAGCCAAGGCCTTATAAGTTGCACTGAACCACCCGTTTTCTCTGGCCTCTCTAGAAGGACCTTCTCCGGGTTTTTTCATCAATGGTCTGACAATTTTTCTAAGAGGCGTCATAAGAACTAACCCAAAGATGGCTAAAAAACTCAGTGCCATATAAGCACCCGTTTTTTTCTTATGAAAGGTAAATTCTTGATACGTAAAGTCCTTCCCGTATTGTTCTCCTTTTTGCTCATGCAATGCTGCGCTTCGCCTGACAACTCTTGTATTGGCTGCTGCCATGATAAAAGGTCCTGACCATCCATTGATTGCATCCTGTTCAAGTACGCCTGTCTTATCTTTGCTCTGTTTTCTCTGTTCTTCAGAAACTGTGCCTTCGGGATTGAGCAAGAAGGGGTCAAATAAAGACTTTCCTAGATCAAGATCGGCAAGAGAAAACATCGTCTCCAAAGTCCCTCCAGATGCCTCTCCTTTCATGGTATGAAAGGCTTCAATGCGCTTAATGGGTTTATTCATGGATTCGACGCAATGAAGGCTGCCTAAATCAGATGGAATCGAATCATATCCGCAAGATGGAATGATTCTAACCCCTTTTTTTGATGCCTCATCGTGGTGCTTATCAATCAGTCCTTTGACCCAAAAATTCTCGCCTGTGATGTCCACATAATGAGTGTTATTTTTCACACACGATGCAACCAATTTAGACCCGTAGCGATGAAACGGTCCTGCAGTCGATAAGACGACTCTTGCTCTCTGAGTTAATTGATCAAGTGCATCTTCATCATCCGAATCTGCGATTAGAATTTCTACTTCAGGGCATAATTCATCAGCAACTGTTTTCAGTTTTTCTTGGTTTCTTCCTGCAATTGCCCATTTTGTGGACCTCTCTTTAGATGCCAGGTATTCCACACAGAGTTTCCCAGTGAAACCGGTTGCGCCATAAACAATAATATCTATATCTTTTTCCATAATTTTAACTCGATAATTAATTCATCAACTTATCTTCTAAATAAGCCAGCTGTAAAGCCAAGAGGAAGGAAAACTGATCTATGTTTGATGTTCCAGCATGCCCTCCTTCTGTATTCTCATAATAAACGATTGGTGATCCCATATCAGTCATCTTCTTTGCCATTTTCCTGGCATGTCCAGGATGAACGCGATCATCTTTTGTAGAGGTATAAAAGAATACTTCGGGATATTCAGTGCCCTTTTTTAAGTTTTGATAGGGCGAGTATTTTCTGATGTACTCCCACTCTTCAGGATTGTCAGGATCACCGTACTCATCAACCCATGAAGCACCGGCCAGTAATTTATCATAGCGATACATGTCCAATAGTGGGACACCGCATATCACTGCATTGAATAAATCAGGTCTTTGGGTAAAAGTAGCGCCAACCAATAATCCGCCATTGGATCTGCCTTCAATCCCAAGATGATCTTTAGAAGTAATTCCTTCTTCGATCAAGTCGATGGCAATAGCAATGAAATCATCGTAGGCTCTTTGACGATTCTCTTTGAGGGCAGATTGATGCCATGCTGGTCCATATTCACCACCGCCCCGAATATTCGAAACAACATAAACACCGCCCGAATTAAGCCAGTATTCAGCAATTGAGCCACCCAGATACGATGGTGGTTTTGAGATTTGAAAACCCCCATAACCATATAGAATGGTTGGATTCTTCCCATCTAAATTGATGCCTTTCCTGGAAATAAGAAAGTATGGAATCGATGTACCGTCTGAAGAAGAAACAAAATTTTGTTCTACTCTGTACTTTTCTGGATCGATGGAATTTTTTCTAGATTTAATTTTTTTGTAATCTGCGCCATCAGAAGCATGATAAATACTTGAAGGCTCTAAAAAATTCGAGACGGATATGAAGGAATTATCTGACCAAACATCCTGTCCATAAATATTCATCGTTGAATTTTGAAATCCTTCAATATCCTTGGAATCCCAACGATCATCTTTTTTCATAAACCTTGTAATTTTTCCATTGACGTTTTCAAGCATGCTAACCATTAACTGATGCTTGCCAATGCTAACTCCAGAAATAAAGCGTTGACCATCCGGTTCAAAAATAATTTTAACATCACTCTCATCGATACTATTTGCAAGAAGTGAATTCACATTAATCTCTAACAAAGATCCAGATTTAAAGATTTCCCAATCTTCCTCAATGCTTAAGATGAGTGATTCATTGAAAAAACCATGAATATCAATCATTTGTGGAAGATTGATCTTTATGAGTTTTTCGCCATCAAAGAGATGCAATACTTCCGAGAAGAATGTTGGGCCTTCAATGATTCCATAGTACTTTCCATCCGGTCTAATACTGACAAATGGAAAATTGAATATTTTTTCATATGATCCTGAGAAGAAGATTTTTGCCTCCTCAAGAGACTCTCCCCGATTCCACAATTTGACCTGCATGGGGTAACCAGACTCATTCATACTTCCTTCGCCAAAATCAGCTCCAATTAGAATCTGATCTTCATTGACCCAAGATGCATTTTGCTTTGATGGATAAGTGTTAAATCCATCTTTTACGAATTTTTTTTCCTTTAAGTCGAACTCACGTATTGTGACTGCATCTGTCCCGCCGTCAGAAAGTCTAATGAGACAACGCTTATATTCTGGTGCAAGACAATCGGCTCCTTTGTAGAGCCAATTGATGCCTTCATCCTTTGCAAGTTGATCAATATCAAGGATATTCTCCCAAATAGGCTCGTCTTTTAGATAAGACTTGAATGAAGTTTTCCTCCAAATCCCCCTTACATTTTTCTCATCCCTCCAAAAATTGTACATTTCACCATTCTGATAGTAAGCACTTGGAATCCTCTCATCGTCATTGAGTTCTTTCTTGATTCTTTCGTATTTCTTTTTGAATGCATTTGACTGGGTGTATCGAGTAAACGTCTCTTCATTCTGCTCCTCAACCCAAGCCAGCGACTTTTCACCTTCAACTTCCTCAAGCCAAAGATAAGGATCTAAATCGGACGAGATTACACTTTGGTTCAGTGAAAAAAGGAAGAGAAAATATAGACAGTATTGGCCTGTCTTCAAGCTAATTTTCTTTCTAGAGATATTTTTCAAAGAATAAAATAACGGTTTGCTCATAAATGTCTCTGTTTTCTTTTTTTCTAAATCCATGTCCCTCATTTAACGCATTCATATACCATACAGTTTTTTGTTTCTCTTCAAGAGATTTCACGACTTGTTCTGATTCGGTCACTGGTACTCTGGGGTCATTTTCACCCTGAACAACAAGAATTGGGACATTGATTTTCTCAATATTATTATTCGGACTGATCGACTGAAGGTGTTCCCTCATTTCAGGATCCCTCTCATCTCCATACTCTACTCGTCTTAAATCTCTTCTATAGTCTTCAGTGTTTTCCAAGAAGGTAACGAAGTTGGAAATGCCAACAATATCAACAGCGGCTCTAAGGCGATCAGAGTAATGCGTGGCACTCGCAAGAACCATATAGCCTCCGTAAGATCCTCCAATCACTGCAACTCTATCAGAATCAAGGCATGGTTGAGCTTCTACCCAGTCCAGAAGTGCGCCGATGTCTTTCACAGAGTCCTCTCTCAGGAAGCCATTGTCCAGACCCAAATAATTCTTCCCATAACCGTCGCTCCCTCTCACATTCGGTGTGATCACTGCTGCGCCAAGTCTCTTGGACCACAGTTGAACTCTCTGGCTAAACGAAGGCCTTGATTGACTCTCTGGGCCACCATGGATTGATATGATTACGGGTTGTGGCTCAGTACACTCATTCGCATAAATAAATGCAGGGATCATTCTTCCATCAAAACTCTCATAAGAGATGAGTTTCGGTGAAACAAATTCAGAAACATCCAATCCACCAATCTCAGAAACAGTCCAGCGGTTTAAATTGCCATAGAGCAGAGGATTTTTTTTCAGATCTAGTACATAACTGTCGGATGGAGATTGATAACTATTGATGGTCAAGCCCAACTTGGTCCCATCTTCACTAAACTCAATGCCACCGATGAGGCCGATGGGTATGTTACTCACTTTTCTGTATTTTTTTGATTCTGTGTCCATGAGGTACAAAGAACCCATGCCGCCCTCGTTGACTGTAAAAGCGGCCTTTTTATGGTCGGATGAAATGGCATAACCATCGATATCCCATGGTATTCCCTCTGTCAAGACGTTGATTTTATTTGTCTTTAAGTCTTTGTGCGCGAGTTGATTGAACTCGCCATACTCATTGGTCAGAAAGAATATGCCATTCTGGGATCGGTCAAATGACAGAATCGCATTGTATGATTCATTCTCATTTGAACCGAGAATCATTTCTATCTTTTTCGATTGAACATCCAAAAGGTAAGCTTTTGCATTTGTGATTGATATGTAGTTTTGAATCAAAATCTTTTTGCCATCCTCTGACCAATCACTCGCACCCCACCAAGTTCCATCGGGGGACTCTAGAATCATCTCTGCTGAATTTAAATCTTTGGAATCCATTATCCAAACATCATTGGATTGTCCATTACGGCGTGTGCTCTGATATGCAATTCGAGAACCATTTTTTTCCCATAATGCTCCGCCATTTCTTGATTTGCCATCTGTCAACATCACTGATGAACCGTTCTTTGGATCCAAAAGGAAAATTTGATTGTTTTCAGTGCCCCCCGCATCCATCGTAAATGCAATTAATTGGCCTCCAGGTTTTCTCGATATCGAACCGATTGGCTCTTCAAAGAATGTAATTTGCTCCCTTGCTCCACCTTGTTTCCTAACTCTATGCAATTGGCTGACATTCCCAAAACGAGTTGTAATAAATATTCCATTGCCTTCGCGATTGAATCCTCTGAAAGGTGCCGATCTTATATTCTGGTAACGAGTAAGGTCGTTTTTAATGTTTTCAGGGATTATTGGAATATTTTTAAGTATTAAATTGCCATTGTTTTCAGTTCTTTCATTTGCAAATGCAATGACTGATGAAAATAGAAATAAGCAAGAAACTAAAAAAAGATGTTTTCTCATACTGAATCACCTCAGTTTTAAGATAATTTGTGGGACTAAAATTATACTCAGATGCCGGCTAATATTTTAGCCTTTATTGAAATCAATAAAGTTCGATCCTGGCTAAATCAATTTGAGCATCATATTCTTTGCCAATTGCAACGATTCCAATCGATCTGATATTTGAAGCATTAAATGATTTAGGCTGATAGAAGTTTGATTTGATAAAACTATCAAGAGGCAATTCAATTGTTTGCCAGCCATCGGAAGCAAAAAACTGATATGAATAATACTGCCAAGGTGCTGGAGTTAAGCGAGTTCTGATGTGAAGTTCATAATTTTCATTATTCCCCCTGACTTTAATACGAATGCCCTCATATTTCTTCTGGGGTATGCCTGAAATGCCTGTAGCGAACTGAATAAATCCACCATTGTTGTCTTTGTTTACAAACCCAGTCAGTCGATAATAACTCTCGTCTTTGTCTTGACGAAATTCTAATTTTCCCTTTGAAACCCCGCCCATAACAGTGTCTGTAAAATAAACCCAGTTGCGATCATTGGGATTACTCAGATCATCGATAATGTATGCGCCTGCTTGATCGGTCATAAAAAGAATTATAGACACTAAAAAAAACAATTTCATATTCAAATCTTCGATTCATTGTGCATCATAGATTTTCAAATTAACTTCATTTTTATGAATCACTAATATGTTATAAAAAAGATATGAAAGCTTTTACAATGCATCAATTTTTAATTCTAGCTTGCATTTTGTTACCTATTGAAACATTAAATGCAATGCCTGACGACTATGAGGCTATCTATTCGGTAAAGCTTATGCAAGCAGATGGAACATTAAGGGCTAAACTAGAAAGCAAAGACGGAAGGTATATTTTTAGCCTGAAAACACAACCAACGGGCTTTTGGAAGCTCATCGCCAATGGGGCAATCAATGAGTCAAGTGAATTTGAGATCATCGATGAAAAAATAAGGCCTATTAATTACAGGCTCATGGATACGATCAGACGAAATGCGAGAAAGTCTGAGGTTGACTTCGATTGGAGCAAAAAAGTGATCGAGGGTTTCTACAAAGATCGAGCCATCAACTTTAAACTGGAGGAGCCGATCCTGACAAGGATACTTCTGCAAATAGAAATCATGCATGAGAAACAAAAGAATAACTTGCAAGACTCCTATCTGATTATTGATAAAGATGAAATCAAACAAATAGACATAACTTCATCAAATACAGGAAAAAAGATTTCTGTTCCTTTTGGCTCATATGATGTGGTAAAAGTTTCTCATCAATCAAAGAATTCAAATCGCATAAATACCTTTTGGTTGGCACCAGGCTTAGACTTTATCCCTGTTAAACTTGAGCAAACTGAGGACAATAAAGTGAATTTTGAAGCAAACCTAGTTCAGCTGATTCAATAACCTTGTAAAACTTTTTTTTGTCTATATACTGACCGACCGATCGGTAAGTATAGAATTATGGAAAGCACTGAAATCATATTAAATAAAGCAGAAAAGCTGTTTGCGGATTCAGGTTTTGGATCCGTCTCCATGACCAGCATTGCCAATGCTTGCAAGATGAGCAAAGCAAATCTTTATCATCATTTTTCTTCAAAGGAAGACCTCTACACACAAATTCTCACCCGAGCTCAGAAAAACACACAAAATATTCTGGAAAAAACCAAAGAAATCAGTGGAACATACATCGAAAAAATTGAGTTTTTTATTAATGAACATTTGAACCAAATGCTCAAAGATCCAATGAAGTATAAGCTGCTGGCAAGAGAGTTTTCTGACCTCGGTTTCACCTCTCGTGCAATGCCAAGCGTCGGACTGATGGAGCAAAATCTATCGCAAATAGTAAATTTGATAGATCAAGCAAAAAACAATAATGAGATCGTTGAAGACACAAACAGCAGATTGCTCGCTTATCAATTGCTTTCACCTAACTTAACTTACATCACTCATCAAAACTTGTTTGATTCAGTATTTGAAGGTCTTGGCCCATCTTCAAATGAGAGTTTTTCAAAAACACTCACCAACAATCTTCTTAGAGGAGTTAAACGGAATGACTAATTTGCATAAGAGAATCATGCTGATCATTTTGCCATTTGTTCTATTTACATTTGAAGTGAACTCTCAGATTGTAGTCAGTACAACCTTCCCAACTACTCAAGAAATGAATGAGGAAGAAAAATTGTTGGGACTTATTTACAGCAAATCATCCCCAAGTTTGGCAGTGGAGGTATCTGGCCGAGTGGTTGAAATCATTGCCGATGTTGGGGATGAGGTAAAGGCCGGGGATATTTTAGCTAGGATTGATTCAGAAAAATACAATCTTCAGCACTCACAAGCAAAAGCAGAAATTGCCAGACTCGACGCCCTTCTGATGAATCAGGAATTGGATCTTCAACGAGCTGAAAAACTCTTTAAAGACAATCTTGTCTCTGAAGAGATGATGGGTCGAACCAGGGCTGATTTTAATGCGCTAAAGGAGCAAATGAATGCTGCAGATGCTCAACTTCGAAATGCGAAGAGGCTCATTGAGGAAACCAATATAAAGGCACCAATTGAATCGGAGGTTTCCATTAAACATATTGATGCAGGTGATTATGTACAACCAGGAATGATTGTATATGAGCTCGTAGACACGAAAAACTTGAGAGTTGATTTGTCTTTTCCTGAATACTTAAGCCCTAAATTGAGAAGAGGTCTTGAGGTTCTTATCACTTCTCCTACCAATCCAAACGAGACGGTTGTATCAAAAATTAAGGACATCAAGCCAAACATCGATGCACGAAACAAATCATTGACGACAATTATTGAATTTGAAAATCCAGGCACTTGGTTGCCTGGAGCAAGTTCAAGGGCAACAGTCGTGTTTTCTAAATTTGAGAATGCAATTGTTGTTCCTCAAATCAGCGTGGTAAGAAGATCAATTGGTGAGGTCATCTATGTTGTGAAACAAAACACTGTGAAAGAAATCCCTGTAAAAACTGGACTACGAAAAGAAGGGTATATTCAAATAATAGAGGGCATCACGCTCAATGATGAAATCGTTAAAGACGGCGCTGGCTTCCTCACTGACTCTTCCATCATAGAAATAGTGAATTGATATGAGCTTACCAGAGGTATCCGTTAGACGCTTTGTTTTTGCTGTAATGATCAATTTGGTTATTGTTCTTTTCGGCTTAATATCCGTCAATCGAATCTCAATAGATCGCTCTCCGGATATCGACTTTTCATTGATCTCAGTCACAACTATTTTGCCGGGTGCTAATCCCGATGTTGTCGACTCCAGCGTGACTAATATCATCGAGAGTTCGGTGAATAGCATTCCTGGAATTGATGATGTTCGATCCAGATCAGCGCCAGGTGTATCCAATGTTTTCATACAGTTTTTATTGGAAAAAGATCTTGATGTCGCCTTCAATGAAGTTCAATCAAAAGTTGGACAGATCAATTCGCAATTGCCCGATGATGCAGAAACACCAATCATCAGTAAAATTGAAACTGGCGAAATACCCATCATCTGGCTGGCTTTGAGAGGCAATAGGACGCTTCAAGATTTGAGCGTTTATGCAAAAAATACCGTAAAAAGAAAACTGGAAACCATTAATGGTGTCGGCAGTGTTGTTATTGGGGGCGAGCAGGAACGAAATATTCGAGTCAATCTTGATTTTGATCGAATGAGTGCGTTCGGCATCACTGTTCAAGACATTGTCATGGCATTTAAAAATGAGCACATCAAGCTGCCCGGTGGATTTCTCATTGATAACAGCAAAGAAGACTTATTGAAGCTGGATCTTGAGTCACACAATGTTGAAGAAATTGAAAACATCATTGTCACCTATGACCAAAATCGTGCAATCAAGCTAAAAGACATCGCTGAGGTAAAAGATGATGTTAAAGATCTAAGAAGCATGGGTCGATTCAATGGTGACCCATCCATTGGAATTGGCGTAACCAAAATTCGCGGAGAAAATACGGTAGAAATCATTGAGAAGGTAAAAACTAAAATCAAATCCGACATTGAGCCAACATTGCCGGCTGGAATGACACTCGACATTGGCACAGACGATAGCAGTTACATCTATGAATTAATCAGCGGACTTGGTCAGAATATATTCATTGGATTTATCGTTGCATCGCTGATTGTTCTCCTATTTTTGAGAAGTTATTCAAGCATGGCAATTGTGAGTATCACCATACCGGTCTCACTTTTTGGTGCAGTTTTCATAATGTATGCTTTTGGACTGACGTTGAATACCATGACCATGCTTGCACTCCTCTTACTGATTGGGATTGTTGTCGATGATGCAATTGTTGTGCTTGAAAATGCTCAAAGAAATCTAAATGAGGACACACCCGAAGAACGAATAAGGGCGAGTATCATCGGTGCAAATGAAGTTTTTTTACCAATCGTTTCATCGACGCTAGTGCTTGTCGCATTGTTTACGGTTGTTTTTTTTATGGAAGGCATTGCTGCAAGATTTTTTAGATCATTCGGCGTTGTCGTTTCCACTGGGGTTCTCGTTTCAACTTTCGTGGCTTTGACTCTAACACCCACGCTTGCATCAAAATTTCTAAAAACAAAAAAAGAATCCAATCGGATCTTTGATGGCTTTAATCAAAGATTCAATGCAATTGAAAATCGTTATCGTGAAATGATTGAGTGGTCTTTGAGTGAAAAGAAGAAAGTTTTATCGTATGCAAGTTTTTTTATTGTTCTGTCTTTTATTGGATTCACCCAATTGAGTGGCGGTTTCTTTCCAGAGGAAGACGAAGGTCAATTCACAATCACTGTAAAAACACCTGTTGGAACAGGCATAGATTATACAAATGACCGTTTATCCTTGGTAGAAAGACTCTTGGAGGAATACGAAGACATTGAATCTTATTTCACCATCATGGGTTCTGGCATTGAAAGCCAAGCTGTGAATATAGGGGTCATCTATGTCAGGCTGATGCCTAGCAATGTTAGGAGTTTTAAACAGTACGAACTTATTCCTATCCTAAGAGAAAGGCTCAATAAGATTCCTGGCATAAAAGCATTTCCAGCTCCAATGTCATTCGCCTCTGGAACGAGGGGTGAGGCCATGCAATTTACAGTTTCAGGGCCAGATCTCAATATTCTGAATGAATCCATCAATGTTTTCCTCAATAAGCTTGCTGAAACACCAGAACTGGGAGATGTAGACTCAAGCATTGAACTGAATCTACCTCAAGTGAGCTTAGAAATTAATCGAGAGCTTGCATCTGAAATGGGCTTATCAACAAGGTTGATTGCTGAGGCCGCGAATATCTTTGCCGGAGGTATCGATGTCGCTCGCTTCAATGACGCCATCGGAGATGGAGAAAGGTATAAAGTGAGACTAAAAGGTGAATACGATATGTCCGTTGATGATTTGGATAAGATTTACCTCAGAACTCCGTCTAAAGAACTGGTTCGTCTTGACACGGTCGCACAATTTAAAGAGACAGTTGGTCCATCAGAAATAACCAGGCTGGATCGAATGTACAGCGCTTATTTTTATAGTGACCCAACAACATCGCTCAGCAATGCCATACAGCTGATTGAGGATGCTGCTGCCGATACACTCCCTGTAGGTTACGAAGTCGGTTTCTTCGCTAGGGCCAAAGAGTTTAAAAGAACCAGTAATCAAATGCTCTTTGCATTCCTCACAGGCTTAATCTTGGTTTATATGGTTCTTGCCAGTCAATTCAATTCATTCAGACAGCCATTGATTGTGATGATCTCTCAGCCACTCGCAGTGATTGGTGGAACGCTTGGTATTTGGATAGTAGGGTCCGACCTCAATATATTTTCAATGACTGGGCTGGTCTTACTAACCGGACTCGTAGCAAAAAATTCAATCTTATTGATCGATCGAACGAATCAAGAGAGAGAAAAAGGATTGGATATCGATGAAGCATTGCTGAGTGCATGCCCCAGGAGGCTCAGGCCTATTCTAATGACCTCACTGACATTAATACTTGCCATGATGATGCCAGCGTTGGGGATTGGCTCTGGCGTTGAATTGAGTCAACCTTTGGCTATAGCGATTGTTGGGGGAATGATCAGTTCAACTTTTCTAACGTTGGTGATTATACCGATTGTCTACTCCTCAGCAGAGAAGAGAAAGCAAAGAAAAAGACTTTATAATCTCGAAAGAAGCGCGTCTAGTTCGAATACATGATTCTGGGTCCCATGGGATTGAACTTTAATTGAGCCCAACATTGAACCGAGCTTTCCAGATTTTTCCCAACCCAAATCATTGGTCATTCCATAAATCAATCCAGCGCGATATGCGTCGCCACAACCGGTCGGATCAGCTTCATTTTCAACTGAAATAGGATCAATCGAAATTACTTGGTCTTCAACAAAAATATCTGAGCCCTGACCGCCTTTAGTCACGATCATGGCTGAAACCTTCGCCTTGATCTCATTTTGGTTGAGCCCCGTGATCTCTGAAAGAAGGTTTGCCTCGTATTCATTGAGAATGATCCACTCTGCCTGATCAATAAAATTTAAAACTTCTGACTTTTCAAACATCGGAAGTCCTTGTCCAGGATCATACATGATTGGTATTCCTTTATTCTGCATCTCATTCGCATGCAAAATGGTGCTTTCTTTGCCGTCTGGTGAAAGAATAACCATCTCTACTCCCTTTTCATCAGGAATTGGATTATTGTGCCCCTCCTCCATTGCACCGGGATGAAACGAGGTCAACTGATTGTTCTTTTGATCTGTGGTTATGAAGCATTGTGCCGTATACATATCCTCAATAATCTTGATCCCTGAGATTGAGATATCATTGGATTCCAACCAAGCTCTATAATCTCCAAAATCTTTGCCCACAGTCGAACATATGATCGGTTTCATGCCTAACTTCTTCATGTTGAATCCGATATTTCCTGCACACCCTCCGAATTCCTTCCTCAGTCTTGGAACATTGAATGCGACACTTAAGATATGAATTTGATCTGGGAGAATGAAGTCTCCGAATTCACCGTCAAACTCCATTAGATAGTCATAGGCGACTGACCCACAAACAACGACAGACATCAAATACTCCTTATATATTAATTTCTTGCCATGATTGATTCAATTTCACCAATCTCTTTAGGCAAAGCTTTCGTTAAAACATCGCAACCGCTCTTGGTGACAAGAACGTCGTCCTCTATTCTGATTCCTATGCCTCTGTATTGATTTGGAACATTCTTATTCTTTTTGGAAATATAAATTCCAGGCTCAATCGTCAAAACCATACCGTTTTCAAATTTTCTAGACTTTCCTTTCTGATCCATATACGAGCCGACATCATGAACATCCATCCCAAGCCAGTGTCCAATGCCATGCATATAAAAATCCTTGTATGCCTCAGACTTGATTAACTGATCAACGCGTCCTTTGAGTAAACCCAATTTTTTGAGGCCTTTTGTTAACCCTTTGATTGCATCCGATTGCAAACCTTCGAATGTTTGACCCGGTTTAATGCTATTGATTGCATTTTTTTGGACCTCCAAAACTAATTCATAAATCTCTTTTTGTTCCTTGCTGTATTCACCTGAGACTGGAATCGTTCTCGTAATGTCAGCGGCATACATCTCATTTTCACAACCAGCATCTGTCAGCAATAATTGACCTGCCTTCATTTTGTCACGATTACTGATGTAATGGAGTGTGCACGCATTTTGACCAGAGGCTACAATGCTCGTGTATGCAGGCACTGCACCATGTTTCCCGAATTCATGAATAATATCTGCTTCAATCTGATATTCGAATACGCCAGGTTTACAATTCTCGAATATTCGCTTATGAGCATCCACTGAGATCTTTGCTGATTTTTTCATCAAACTGATTTCATATTTTGATTTAATCAATCTCATTTCATCAACCAACGGCTCCAATGCTTGTATCTCGGACGGGACAACTCCGCCTCTTCTCTGCCCTGCTCTGACAGCATTGAAGCTTTTCATTAAAGTCTTATCCAAGACCTCATCTTGACCCAATGTAAAAAAAACTTTTTGACGGCCTAAAAATAGAGAGGAAAGAATTGTTTCTAAATCTTCAATATCAAAACTCTGATCTGCTTCATAATTTTTCTTGACGCCATTGAGTCCTTCCATATGACCATCCCATATCTCGGTCAATGGATTTTTTTCTCTCAAGCATACAATGAATGGTCCGTCCTCTCTGCCAGGCGCAAGAATCATGACGGCATTCGGTTCTGAGAATCCAGTAAAATAATAGAAATCACTGCCCGGCCTATAGGGATAATCGGTGTCTCGGCTTCTCACTCTTGTGCTGGCCGTAGGAATAACAGCAATGCCATCTTTTCCAATCAACTTGGCAAGCTTGCGTCTTCTTTTTTCAAATTCTTTATTCATCAAAATGACCTAAATTCATCATAAATCATTTGCACACTCAATCGAACAAATTCAATCAATTCCATTAGCGCTAATTCCTCATCGACCTCTTCATTGATCGAATGCGAGTCCAGTGTAGAGATTTGTGTAAAATCTTCAATGATTTCAAATGATTCTTTGTTTTCAGATTGGTCAATCTTAAGACCCTGCTCTGACAAGAGAAAGCTGACGCCGTCAATGAAACCCTGACACCAAATTGAAAGCGCTTCAGCTCTTTCTTGGATAGTGTAATTCTCGTCTGGAATGATTAATTCAAAGTCCAAATCTCCATCCTTAAGTGTTTTAGCATTCTCATCAATGATTTTTAATAAGGCTTTTCTATATGCTCCGATTTGCACTGAAACAGAGGCCCCATCATCGGACTGATCGAGTGGCACAAATTCCTCAAAATAATCGTTATCAAAACATATTTGGGAGCAAATTCCGCCATGCGCTTCGGGAAGCTTCATATCGATCGAAGCACTTTTCCTCAAACTATCGAGTTTTTCAAAATCCATTTTTCAATATTCTCCTCTGATTATTATACTGATTTGACCGATGGCTCAGGACAAATTATAGTAATGGCTATGAATAAGGTCTCAGAAAAACAACTCCTTGCGTCCGTCGAAAAATTGGAGATAAAAATCAGTCAACTGATCCAAGAAAAAGAAAAGCTTTCGAAGGACAATCAATCGCTTAGCAAAAAAAATGACGAGCTTGTTCGAGCTTTACAGTCCCTTGAATCACTCAAGGATCAAGCAAGAGTGAAAGCGGAAAATGTATTGCGGAGTCTAGAGGAAATAGAACCTTTGGTATGAATGAGACCGTCTCTATTGAAATCATGGGTGAGCAATTCACCATTAAATGTCCATCAGATCAAAAAGCCAATTTAATAAAAGCAGCAAAAATGGTTCACGAAGCGATGCAAAAGATCAGCGATCAAGGCACGGCATATGGCGTAAATAGAATAGCTGTTATGGCGGCTCTAAACATTGCCAACGATGCGATCACTGGGAATGCGGATATGGCTTCAAAAATTCGAACTGAATACGACTCAGAAATGGATCTGGATGAGATTCAAAATAAAATTGAGAATTTATCGCATGATGTAGAAAATTCTCTTAACTCTAACATTGATTTAAAGCTACAATAAGAGCAGAAGATTGCCTGCGGTGCTCGAGTTTCATTGAAGGACCTCTCGGCCCTTAATTAAACAAACAGGGATCAATGTCTACATTAATATTGAGCATTACCATTTAATGGGAAGCCTACGTTAATGTGTCAGAGCCCACCTAATGCTCAGGCCTGAGAGCAACAAATGGGACACGGTATTGTGGGTTATCTTCTTCCCAACCAATGGAAACGATCAGGAAAGAAAAAAAGTCAGAGAGATTGGGCATGTCCAAGGACATGGTCGATGAAAAAAGTTCAGTCATCAAAAAAAATTTACTTGAGCTCAATATTCTTAATAATGGAAATAGCATCGCTGCTTTTTCTTCTTTTCAGAATGAGCCTCAAACGGAAGAATTAATCAATTATTTGTGGTCAGAAGAAAAAGAAGTTTATCTTCCTGTTACGCACAAAGGTTCCTTGAAATTCTATAACTACAAGATTGATTCGCTGGTTTTAAAAAATCGTTTTGGCATATCTGAGCCTGATGTCACTCAAGCTGAAGAAATTCCCATTCAATCTCTGGATATTATTTTGATACCGCTTGTTGCCTTTGATCGCTCTTGCAATCGAATCGGCATGGGGTCTGGCTTTTATGACAAAGCGCTTTCCGTTCTCGATGATTCTGTAAAAAAGACGCACTTGATTGGGCTGGCTTATGAGTTCCAAAAATTGGATCACATTCAACCGAATAAATGGGATATCGCTCTTGATTGCATCGTGACAGAAAAAAACGTCTACCATTCCTAAAGCTTCATCCATATGTCAAAATAGTTTGATGAATTCAGAAGAACAAAAAAAACAAGCCGCACTTAAATCGTTAGAATTCATAGCTGATGATTGTGTTCTGGGCGTCGGTACTGGCTCAACAGTGAATCATTTAATCGCGGCTTTACCGAGTGTAAAAAATAAAATTGAGGCTGTCACATCGAGTTCTAAGGCAAGCACCATGTTGCTCGAAGAGAATGGGTTCAGAGTCGATGACCTCTCGTCTGTTGGCTCACCTGATCTCTATATTGATGGAGCGGATGAAATCACTGAGCATTTTCATATGATAAAAGGCGGTGGAGGTGCACTCACAAGAGAAAAAATCATTGCTGAGGCTTCCAGGAAGTTCGTCTGCATCATCGATGGCTCAAAACTCGTTGACCTTCTAGGAAAGTTTCCACTTCCTGTTGAGGTAATCCCAATGGCGAAATCATTGGTTGCAAGGGAATTGACCAAACTGGGCGGTTTGCCCGAGCTGAGACATGATTTTGTCACCGACAATGGCAATTTAATCTTGGATGTTCACAATTTAAAGATTCTTGATCCAGTTGATCTTGAAAACCACATCAACAACATCCCAGGCGTTGTCACAAATGGAATATTTGCTCAAAGATCTGCCGATGTAATGATCATTGGCAATGAATCAGGGCCAGAGACCAAGATTAAAAACTGATGCTTAGTCGAAGAGATTTTATAGCGCTGAGCTCTCTGTCATTGTTGCCAAGCATGTCAACTGCATCAATAATGAATCAATCCATGCTTAAAAGGGTGATCCCCTCCTCTGGAGAGGAAATGCCGGTGATTGGACTGGGCACTTCTAGAGTTTTTGATATTGAGCCGACTAAAAACGAACTGAATATTCGAAAAGAGATTCTGGATATTTTTTACAAAAATGGCGGTCGTCTGATTGACACATCGCCAATGTATGGGATGTCTGAGGAAATTATTGGGATCACTGCAAAGAAATATATAGAAAAAAATCGTTTCTTTCTTGCCACTAAAGTTTGGACTGAAGGTAGAGAAAATGGCATGAGACAAATTGAAGAGTCTTTTCAGAAAATGAGGGCCAATAAAATCAGCTTGATCCAAGTGCATAACCTGCTTGATTGGAAAACACAGATCAAAACACTCAGATCTCTCAAAGATGAAGGCCGAATTGACTACATTGGTATCACACATTACAAATCCAGTGCCTTCGATGAAATGATCAAAATCATGAAAGCAGAAAAAATTGATTTTGCACAATTCAACTACTCCCTAGGTGAACGAGAGGCAGAGAAGAATATCCTACCCTTTTGTAAGGACAATGGGATAGCAACACTCATAAACAGGCCATTCATGAGAGGGAGATTATTCAGGGAAGCGCAGGAGAAAAAATTGCCTTCTTGGGTTTCTGATTACGACATTGATTCGTGGGGTCAATTCTTCCTAAAATACATTATTTCTCATGACGCAGTCACCAATATCATTCCTGCGACATCGAAATCTAAAAATATGCTGGATAATACTAGAGCTGGTATGGGCAAAATGCTTGATGCTGGAGCAAAAAGGAGAATGCTTGAGATTTTTTAATCTTAACGCTTAGAGAATTGAGTCGCTTTACGTGCTTTCTTTAATCCAACCTTCTTTCTCTCGACACGTCTAGCATCCCGAGTTAAAAAGCCTCTTTCTCTTAAGGCTGATCTGAGATTGTCATCGTATGAAAGAAGTGCTCGACTAAGTCCATGTCTGATAGCACCAGCTTGACCACTCCCGCCTCCGCCTCTTACGGTAGCGACAACGTCAATCTTGTCCAAAAGATCTGTTTGTTCCAGAGGTTGTTTAACAATCATTCGTGCGGTTTCACGATCAAAAAATTCGTCCAATGACTTTTTGTTGACCTGGATGTTTCCTTTGCCTCTTTTAATAAAAACTCTAGCAACTGAGCGCTTTCTTCTTCCTGTACCGTAGTGAACTTCAGAAGCCATTATATTTCCAATGTTTGAGGTTGTTGCGAACCATGAGTGTGCTCAGGTCCAGCAAAAACTTTGAGTTTTTTAATCATGGCATTGCCAAGTTTTGTTTTTGGTAACATGCCTCTAACTGACTTTGTAAGCACCCTTTCAGGACTCTTATTCATCATGGTCTCAAGGTTCATTGATTTCAGGTTACCGATGTATCCCGTGTGCTTGTGATACATCTTATCTTTCATCTTGTTTCCAGTGACTTTAATGCCAGAAGCATTGATTACCACAATGTAATCTCCTGTATCGACATGCGGAGTGTAAATAGGCTTATGTTTGCCCCTCAAACGACGAGCAATCTCAGTAGATAGCCTACCGAGGGTCTTGTCCTTGGCGTCAACCAAGTACCAATCGTGTATCACGTCTTCTTTTCTTGCTGAAACAGTCGTCATTTTTTGCTTTTCATATCCTATTAAAAGGAGGCTAGTCTACTCATCCAAATGAGTTTTTTCAATGAAATGTTGGGAAAATTATTGATTCAAATGCGGGGCCAGATTTTGTCTCATCTCATCAATCGTGTCGCGATAGTTATCTGTTCCAAATATCCCGGAACCCGAAACAAAAACATCTGCGCCATATGAAGCAATGTCACCAATATTATTGGCCTTCACTCCCCCATCAATCTCAAGAAGGACTTTTCGACCCGATTTCTCGATCATCGCTCTGGTCTCCGTCAATTTGTCGAGCACTTCAGGGATAAAACTTTGTCCTGCAAACCCTGGATTAACTGACATCATGGTAATAATCTCGATCTGATCAAGATATTCCTCAACATAACTGAGGGGTGTAGCAGGATTAATTGCTAAACCAGGAAGGCAATCATTTGATCTTATTAGATCTAGTGTGGCACCAATGTCCTCGGAAGCTTCTGGATGAAATGAAATGTATGTTGCGCCAGCTTCCGCAAAATCAGCGATCAATCTATCCACTGGTTGCACCATAAGATGCACATCAATAGGGGCTTCAATGCCAAAATCCCTCAAAGACTTACAAATCACTGAACCGAAAGTGAGATTTGGTACATAGTGATTGTCCATAACGTCAAAGTGAACAAAATCAGCGCCTGCAGCGATTACGCTCTCGACTTCTTCGCCCAATCTGGCGAAATCAGCAGACAGAATTGAGGGTGCAATTTTGAATTCTTTGGCCATGTTCAATAATAATTTTACTGATATCTATTATGCTTGATAAATTCTTGGTTTAAAGAAAAAAAACAGAATGTTGATTACTGATATCTCTATCCATAAAATAGTCATATGCAATCTACGGAATTAAAAAATCTCGAACTCGTCGCCAAAGGTAAGGTTAGGGATATTTATGCGGTCGATTCTGATCACTTGCTGATTGTCACCACAGACAGAATGTCTGCATTTGATGTGGTTCTTCCAAATCCAATCCCAGGCAAAGGTGAAGTGCTGACTCAGCTTTCAGAATTTTGGTTTGAAAAAACACAATCGATTGTAAGCAATCATATGACAGATGATCTTGAGCTCGTTGATCTTCTCGATAGTCCCGATCAATTGGACTATTTCTCTAAGCGCAGCATGATTGTGAAGCGTTTGAATCCGCTTCCAATCGAAGCAGTGGTTCGAGGATATCTCATCGGATCTGGATGGAAGGATTATCAAGCCACTGGATCTGTGTGTGGAATTGAATTGGAGGAAGGGCTCCAAATGGCGCAAAAATTGCCTGAGCCAATCTATACGCCTGCGACCAAAGCTGAAGTTGGGGAACACGATGAAAATATTTCCTATGAAAAAACGATCGATTTAATCGGCGAAGAACTTGCCAACCGAGTAAGGCAGATTGCCATTGATATTTATAATTTTGGTGTCAACCATGCAAGAGAAAAGGGAATCATTATTGCTGATACCAAATTTGAATTTGGATTGGACGGCGATGGTGATCTTTACCTCATTGATGAAGTCCTCACTCCAGACTCATCAAGGTTTTGGGCCATAGAGAATTATGAGCTAGGATCCAGCCCACCGAGCTTTGATAAACAATACCTCAGAGACTATCTTGAAACATTGGATTGGGATAAAACGGCGCCTGGGCCCGAATTGCCTCAAGAAGTCATCGATAATACGGCTTCAAAATACAAAAACGCATTTAGACAAATCGCAGAGTAAGATCCTCATTCACCCGCAATCATAAGGTCATCGATTAGAACGGAACCACAAAATACTGAGCCGTCTGTCTCAGGATCATTACCAATTTTTTGTATTTTTGAAAACATCTCACTGAGATTCCCAGCAACCGTTACTTCATTCACTGGATAAACAATCTCTCCGTTTTCAATCCAAAACCCATTAGCCCCTCTGGAATAATCGCCGTTGACAATATTCACTCCAGATCCAATCAAGCCTGTTACCAAGAACCCAGATTGCATGCCTTTAATGATCTCATCCAAGCCTTCATCAACTGATTTCTCAACCTTAATATTATGATGCCCTCCTGCGTTTGCAGTGGTTTTTAATCCCAGCCTTCTGGCTGAATAACTGGAAAGAAGATAACCCCTTAAACAGCCGTCTTGAATCAGCTCTCTCGGATTCGTTTGCACTCCTTCTGCATCGAAATATGTGCTTGCAAATCCTCTCTTCAAATGAGGATTCTCATGAATTTGAACAAAGCTTGGAAAAATTTTTTCATCGATCTTATCAAGCAAAAAGGATGATTTTCGATAAAGACTTGTACCGCTGATGGCATTTAGAAAATGGCTAAAGAGACTTTTTGAAATTCTCGGCGAAAACAAAACAGGCGCTTTTTGTGTTTTAAGTTTTTTTGCCCCAAGATTGCTTGCAGCTCTATTGCCTGCTGAACGACCAATATTTACATGATCTTCAAGATCGTCCAATCCTCTGGTACTGGAATAGTCGTAATCCATCTCCATTTGACCCTCTTTCTCAGCAATCGCTACGCAACTGATATTGTGGCCGGTTGATTGGGTCTCACCGATAAAATCGTGCGAGTTGAGATAAACAGAGTGGCCCTCATATGAACCCACGGTTGCGCCTTCTGAATTGACCACCAGATCATTGGCATCAAATGCTGCAGCCTCACACTCAAGGGCCATTTCTTTCGCTATATTGATACTGAGGTCCGATGGTTGGTGCAACTCCAAGTCTCTGATTTCTGTTGCCATCAACTCTTTTTCAGCCAATCCGTTGCAATCGTCTTTTTTCGTCAACTTAGATAAATTCATTGCTTTATCGATGGTCGTTTGAATCTGCTCTTCTGAAAAGTCATTGGTGCTTGCGCTTCCTATGGCTTTCCCTATATATACGGAAATTGAAAAACTCTGATCATTGAATTGTTCAACCAAATCGATGGCCTGATTCTGAGACACCACAGAAAACCCATTGCCCGTTGAAAGCTTTATTGAGGCTTCTTCTGCACCATTTTTCATGGCATACGCAAGTGCGTTGGAAGCAATATCGATGTGTTCTGTTTGGCTCATTTTTAAAACAATTTTAATGTGCTATTCTACCCTACCTAGACCGCATAAAAAATTTTTCTGGAGTTTTAACAATGAGTATAGATGTAGCAATTGTAATGGGTTCAGCGTCCGATTGGGATGTCATGTCAAACGCACAAAAAATGTTGGATCAATTTGGTGTAAACGCAGAGAGCAGAGTTCTTTCTGCACACAGAACACCCAAAGAACTCGAGGAATTCATCCGAGAATGCGAAGACCAAAAAGTAAAAGCCTTCATCGCAGGAGCAGGACTATCTGCTGCTCTCCCAGGAGTGGTCGCCGCGTTGACAACCACGCCTGTTATTGGCGTGCCTCTCAATGCAGGCAGTCTTGACGGAATGGATGCTTTAATGTCGATTGTTCAGATGCCCCCTGGAATTCCGGTCGGAACTGTAGCGATCGGCAAACCCGGTGCTATTAATGCTGCTTTATATGCAGTCGCAATGATGGCAGTGAATGACAGCGATTTGTCAGAGAAATTAAAAAACTACCGTAAAGAGCAAGCCGAAAAAGTTTTAGCTGCTGACTTGAGCTAGATCAGGTCGTTCCACCGACCGTTAGTTTCTCAATTCTCATTGTTGGTTGACCAACATTGACAGGAACAGTCTGTCCGTCTTTTCCACAGCTGCCAACCCCTGGATCCAAGGCCAAATCATTTCCAACCATGGAAACTTGATGCAACGCAGAGGGTCCATCGCCAATGAGCATTGCGCCTTTGACCGGCTTGGTAAGCTTTCCTTTTTCAATTAGATAAGCCTCACTGGCAGAAAAGACAAATTTTCCTGATGTGATATCCACCTGACCGCCACCGAAATTTTTGGCATACAAACCTTTATCAACCGATTCAATGATCTCTCCTTGGTCATGTTCACCGGCCAACATAAATGTATTGGTCATTCTTGGAATCGTTTGAGCAGAATACGATTCGCGCCTTCCGTTTCCTGTTGATTTGGTTTTCATTAATTTTGCATTTAGATTGTCCTGCATGTAATTGCACAACTTGCCATTTTCGATCAAAACAGTTCTTTCGGTTTGATTGCCTTCATCGTCTATGTTCAATGAACCTCTTGCATCCTCGATGGTTCCATCGTCGACTATGGTGCAGATGGGAGATGCAACCATTTCACCCATTAGCCCAGAGAATGCCGATGTTTTCTTGCGATTAAAATCTCCCTCTAGCCCATGACCAATGGCTTCGTGTATTAAAACGCCTGGCCAACCAGAGCCCAGAACGACTGTCATCTCACCTGCGGGTGCTTCGTCTGCTTCCAAATTGATCAATGCTTGGTCAACTGCCTCTTTGGCATATTGACCCAATTGGTCATCATCCAAAAAATCATAGGTCATTCGTCCGCCGCCGCCACTTGTTCCTCTTTCAAGTCGACCATTGTCCTCCGCTATGACGCTGAGACTCAATCGGACCATTGGCCTGATATCAGTGGCTAGCCTGCCGTCTTGATTCAAGATAAGGACAGTTCCATAGGCTCCTGCAAGCGAAGCAATAACCTCTTTGACTCTTGAGTCCAGTGACCTGACTTTCTCATCCAAGCGATTCAACATGTCAATCTTGTGTTGATCGTCAATCGATAAAATTGGGCTGTCTGCTAAGTAATATGGTTTACCAAAATCCCTCTTTGAAATTGGGAGGGCTTCACTTTTTCCTGCCTTTGCAATACTGGATGCAGCCTTAGCAGCTGTCATCAAAGACTCTTTCTCAAAAGATTCTGAGTATGCCAAACCTGTTTGCTCTCCTATGATTGATCTAAAGCCCACGCCCTGTCTGCTTGAGTAAGATGATTTCTTGACCTGACCGTCTTCTAAAGTCCAAGACTCTGCTTCCGCACTTTGAAAATATATGTCGCCCATCTCAATGCCATTTGAGACAACTTGACCGAGCATTGTTTGCAGATCCATATCATCGATCCCATAGGGATCGAGCAGTCTAGACCTTACGATTTCTTCAACGTTTTGCATATGTATGAAGTATTCTCCATGATTATAGTTTTCGATGCATTAAAACAGGAAATTTTCTGCGGATTGATTTTAGACGCTTAATGTCAATTTCTGCAAGCACAATTCCTTCTCCGCTTTCTTTTATGTCCATTACTTCACCCCAAGGATTGATAATCACAGTGTGACCAAAAGTCTTCCTTGCGCCAAAGTGTTCTCCGCATTGATTAGGAGCAATAACATAAGCCAAATTCTCAATTGCTCTTGATTTTAATAGAGTCATCCAATGTGCTTCTCCAGTCTCCTTAGTGAATGCCGATGGGACACTTATAATTTCAATGTCTTTAAATTTCTTTGACCTGTAGAGTTCTGGAAACCTGAGATCATAACAAATTGACAAACCGATGTTACACCATGGAGCATTGATTGATTTGGTTTCAGTGCCTGGAGTAAATGCCTCGGATTCATAGTATTTCTTTCCGTTTACTTCGACATCAAATAGATGAACTTTATCGTAAAAACCTTCAACTTCTCCATTCTCATTAAAGGCTACTGATCTTGACAATGCTTTCTCTGTTTGTGGGTCCCTGATTGGAATGGATCCTGCAATGATCCATATTTTATGCTCTTTGGCTATGCTTGAAACGAAAGATTGAATAGGTCCAGTTTCCTCGTCTTCCATCACTGAACTCAAAATCTCCTTCGGATGTCCCATGAATGCGAAGTTTTCAGGAAAGAAACAAATATCAGCCCCAGCATTTTTGGCTTCTATCGCCAATGACTCTGCTTTGGCCAGATTAGAATCTACCTGATCAGAGGAATTCATTTGAATGGCTGCAACTTTCATTTCAATAATTTAATCAGTTATTTGTATTAATTTGGAAGAAATTGTTCACAATTCTCTATCAAAGACACATCGATCTCCTCTCTTTCGATGGGAGCAATCTGTGGATTTTTCCATTCTCCTGATACATCAAAATAGCTCAATGTATCCTCATCTGGTCTGCTTAATATTCTTGATAGGAGAAACATTGACGCAGCAGCAGCAGGCCCAGCCAAAACAGCAGCTCCGCCAGTTAAAATGTCAGAAACATCGGGATCAACAATCATCATCTGATCATAAGTCCTTTGCTGAAGATCTGATGCGCCAACAATTAACACATCCACTGTTTTAGTATTCAAAGAAAGGTTGCAAGTAAGCGCGGTTCTCTCTTTGAGTAAAACATCCCCCTTTATATAGTCAAAAACCAATCCTTCATCAAGTACATCCTCAAAATTAAGTAAAAAACGCTTTGGCAATTGAGAGAAGCTAAAGATGGATAATGCTTTTCCTGGGACCGATTCCCTGGTATTGATCACGCCATCCATTATTAAAAGTTGAATCTTTCCTTCAGCAAATAAAACCTCTTGCTTTCTTGGAACCTCATCCCATTTTAGATTTAAAAAAAATGAAGCATCATTGCTCTCAATCACATCACTGAGACCAACCGTTGATTGAAGATGCTCAATATCAATTGCCTTAGAAGAAATGGACTTCAGCTCCAATGAGGGTCTTTTAAATCCCTCTCTTTTTGGGAGTCTAAATTGTGTAATTGGAATATTATTGATCATATAACCGCTCTCATTATTATGACTAAATTGAATGTCACTGCCATTAATAATGATTGCTGTAATTGCTGGTAATTGACTGAAAATAGATCTAGTCAGATCAATTTCAATACTGAGTTCATCAATGTCAACAGGCAATGAATCATTGACCTGCGCCATTCGAACGTCTCTGAAAGAAAACTGAATCTTCAAATCATTGATTGAATACCTTTCATAAGAAACGATTAAGTTTTCGTATTCAAAATTAAGAGACAATCGATTTTCCACTGCTTCAACTATCTCCGACTTATTTTCAATAACCATTTCATTCAGTCGATTTTCAATCTCAGTTTTTCCGAAAGATAGAGCGAACATGGCAACTCCGACTGACAGAATTGAGACAACTAAAGCTGCAAATATAATCTTAAGCAAAATTGAAATTATGAGTTTTATCATTGCAATATGGTTAATAAGTTTGTTCAGAAATTATACTCAGCAATTATGAAAAGAACATGAATCTATGAGCGATGATATGGTTGATTATCGATGATTGACCATGCCCTATAGAGTTGTTCAGCCAGGATTAAAGGAACCATGCTGTGCGCGTATGTCAGGCTCGATAAAGAAAGCGAAACATTCCCTTTTTCTTTGATGGATTGAGCCAAGCCATCGGGACCACCAATCACAAATGTTGGCCGGGTACCATCATCCATCCATCTCTTGAGCCACTCAGAGAATTGGATTGTATCTATTTGCTTCCCTTTCTCATCCATTGAGATGAGGTAATCTGATGGATCAACATGGCTGAGGATCTTGATAGACTCTTCTTCAAGATTTTTTTGGACTGCTTTTTGCTTTGATCGCTTGGAAATTGATAATTCCAGATGCTCAATCTTCATAAAGGGTGGCAGCAGTTTGAAATATCGATCAATTTCGTCTTTAAATTGATTTTTTTTACTGGTAACGGTGATGATCTTAATTTTCATTGATAGAAAAGTCTGCTCCGACACTCCATAAGTCTTCCAACTTGTAAAACTCTCTCACATCTCTGAGCATCACATGGAGAATGGCGTCTCCAAGATCTATCAGGACCCATTGACCTGAGTCATAGCCCTCAATGCCCAAAACTGGCATGCTGATTTCTTTCATCTTCTCAACTACACGATCAACAATTGAGCGAGCATGCCTGTTAGATGTGCCAGTACAAAAAATCATGTGATCAGTGATTGAAGTCAATTCTCTTACATCGATTGCATCGATATCTATAGCCTTCATATCGTCCAATACATCTTTTGCTAAATCTAATATGAGATCGTCTTTCATACTGATTTCCTTTGTGGATTGGTAATCATGTATAAAAGCCTTCCAATTTCATCCCAAGAATCACCGGCTGCTGCTCCCTTAATCACTTTGTCAGTAGAACATGCTTGCCCTAGAATTGATTCCATGTATCCGTGATTCACTCGATTAAGAAAATTACCGATGAGCTGCTGCTTACTCTTCCAGATCTTAGCTCGATCCATGCTTTGCTTGACAGAATTGCCGCAAGAAATGTCTAGACTCATATTGAATAAATTTTTAATCTCCCAATTAATGACCCTCATAACCTCAAAAGGCTGCATTCCTTCTTTTTGAAGGCGTCTAAAGATGTTGAATGTCCGGGTGCTATTGGAAGAAATAGCTGCATCAGTCAGCTGAAAAAGATCGAAATGAGCTCCATCAGCCACGCAGTCATTGATATCATTAAGAGAAACGTGTTGATCAATCTCCATCAGCATAAGTCGGTCAATAGATTGCATTGCAGAAAAAAGATTTCCTTCAGTCAGTGCTACAAAGATATCCAATGCATCCTTATCAATATATAGACCCTTATCTCGGAGCCTCTTTGAAATCCACCCAGACATCTGAGAGGGATAGACTTTCTTGCATTCGATAACTTGGGCCTTAGAGGAAAATGTCTTGAACCATTTTGTATTGACTACAGCTTTTTCTAATTTTCCGCAGATCAATATTAATAGGTGTTCATCCGTTATCATTTCCATTAATTCCAATAATGCTGCAGAACCACTTTTTCCAGGTCTGCCCGAAGGAAGATTGATCTCTATAATCTTTTTTTCAGCAAAAAGTGATGGACTTTTCAATTCTGCAAAAACCCCATCCCAATTTGATCTTGCATCAAAGTAGAATCTGGAGCGCTCTGTGAAACCCTCAGCATAAGCATTGCTTCGAATATCATCTTGGGCCTCAAGTATTAGTAAGTCTTCAGCTCCGTGAATTAAGTACATCTGTTGGAGTATTTTTCCTTCATTATGGTTAGGCATTTTGATCAATCATTCTGAGCTTATTTACTAATGAAAGCATATGAGAATTTAAAGTAATTAATCATTCGACTTTAATTATCTCTGGAATTTCCTAGGATTTGAAATTTTTCTGGAACCGGATCATGTCCACCCTTAAAAAAAGGATTACATCTCAAGATTCTTAGCACCATGAGAATGAATCCTTTGATTGAACCATGACGATCAATTGCCTCGATTGAATATTGAGAGCATGTAGGAAAATACCTACAAGAATTTGGGAGATAAGGAGAAATAAACTTTTGATAGGAAATAATAATCTGTCTCATGAGAAAGTCCCTAGATCATCAAGCTAGCATCTTTCTTTATTCTTTCGATCATTAAATTCAGACCATTATTTCTTGTTGGACTCAGATGCTCATTTAAACCAATCATAAAAATAAACTTAGGTTCTGCTGTAACAATCTCTGATGGTATCTGATTGTCATATATTCTCAATAAAAGTGCGATAAGGCCTGCAACAATTGCAGAGTCACTCGTTGCCTTGCATCTGAACAAACCATCCTCCATTGAGGTAACAAACCAGACGCTAGATTGACATCCATGCACTTTATTATCATCAATCATTTGGTCTTCTGGAAAATCCTTAAGTTTTTTCCCTAAATCAATGATGTACTCATACTTTTCCATCCAAGTATCAAAAATATCAAATTCCTCGGAGATCGATTTTTGAATTTTTTCCAAAGATTCCATCAATTATTGCTTTTTCCAAATAGGGCCATCGGGGCCATCTTCTATTGATACACCAAGTGACTCGATCTCCTGCCTAATCTGATCGGCCTTTTCAAAATCTTTGTCCGATCTAGCTGCCTCTCTTTCATTTAAAAGTCGATCAACAAGTGCTTCGTTTACATCAATATTTTCAAACCATTTTTCAGCATCTTCATTCATCAAACCCAATAAATTTGCAGACCCAATGAGGGTCGATGCAAGCTGTTTGGATTCATTTTCTGATTTTGCATTATTTACTCTTTTTGCAATGGCAAATAGCTCACTCAAGGCCTTGGGTGTATTGATGTCATCTGCAAGTGCATTGATCATCTCTTCTGTTGGTTCTCCTGGCGAAACTTTGCCTAGCCTCCTGATGGAACCATATAAGCGATCGAGCTTCTTCTCAGAATCGGTGATAAGAGCATCATTCCAATTTATAGGCTTTCGATAGTGAGTTGTTAAAAATGCCATACGAATAACCTCTGTTCCAATTTCTTTTAGAAGATCCCGAATAAGCAAAAGATTCCCCTCAGATTTTGACATCTTTACGTTATCAAAATCGATCATCCCATTGTGAATCCAATAGTTTGCTAAGGGCTTTCCTGAATGAGAGCACATGCTCTGAGCACATTCATTTTCATGGTGTGGAAACAAAAGATCGCTTCCGCCTCCGTGAATATCTAATGTTTTTCCTAGATATTTTTTTGCCATCGCAGAGCATTCGAGGTGCCACCCAGGCCTTCCAAAACCCCAAGGACTAACCCAACCAGGAGTATCCCCAGTAGATGGCTTCCATAAAACAAAGTCCTTCTGATTCTTTTTTATTTCTGATGGTTTTATTCGTGTCCCTGAAATCTGATCCTCTTCTGACCGATTGGAGAGGAAGCCATAATCATCAAATGTATCTATGCTAAAAAAAACATGTCCTTGACTCTCATAAGCATGGCTTTTATCAATCAAACCCTGAATCATTTCAATCATTTCAGCAATGTGATCTGTCGCCAATGGTTCTATATCCGGATCTCTTACCCCTAAAGCATTCATATCCTCTTGATAAATTTTCGTATACCGCTGAGTAATCTCAGATATTTGAACACCTTCCTCTTCTGCTGCCTGATAAATCTTGTCGTCAAGATCAGTTATATTTCTGACATATATGAGCTGGTATTCTCTTCTCAAGAGATTTGCCAAGACATCAAATATTACAGGGCCCCTCGCATTTCCAATATGTGGAAAACTATACACCGTGGGCCCACACACATACATTGTGACCTTCTTAGGGTCAATGGGAACAAACAGCTCCTTACTCTTTGTGATTGAATTATAAAGATTGATCTTCATTTTTGGTTTTTATTGCATTTATGAAAGTTATAATACCTAATGTTTTAATAAGATTCTGTGGTCATTAGTGGATTCAATAAAAGATGTTTCAAGAAAGAGTCAGTATCGAAGAAGTAGAAGAAGGAATTGGATTAGCTCCAAAGTTTGATGCAAATGGTTTAATTCCAGTTGTCACTTCAGATATGGAATCTGGAGAGCTCTTGATGCACGGGTACATGAATCAAGAGGCACTGGAGAAAACAATCGTAACTGGTCAGATGCACTACTTCAGCAGAAGCAGAAAAGTTATCTGGCACAAAGGTGCAACCAGCGGTTTCTATCAGAATGTGGATGAACTGATGATTGATGATGATCAAGATGCAATCTGGGCTAAGGTGAAGGTGATGGGTGGAGCAAGCTGCCATGTCGGATATCGGAGTTGCTTTTATCGAAAAATTATTTCCGAGGAAAAGAAGGTTCATCTTGAATTCACGGACAATGAAAAAGTTTTTGATCCTGAAGAGATCTATGGCGATGCTCCAAATCCAACTAAGTTATAAATGTCCATAGTCGATACAATTAGTTATGAACTCTGGGATAAGGACCCAGAAGCCTTTGCCGATCAATTGGGAAAAAATCATAAACGTACTGGATTTTGTGGGATACAAGATCATCCCATACCTGAGCAAATGGTATCTGATTCAATAGAGATGTTTGAAGAGTTCTTTGCCTTGTCGCAAGACATTAAAATGAAATACTTTATTAAAGATATTGGAGGAGCTAGAGGTTATACGCCATATAAAATTGAAACGGCAAAAGGTGCTAAACATGCAGACCTAAAAGAGTTTTGGCAAACAGGTAGAAATCTCAAGGCCAATCACCCCTATACAAAGTATATGTTTGAAAACATAGTTGCCGAAGAAGTTCCTGAATTTAAAACAAAAATCACTGAGCTTTTTGATGTTTTTGATAGTTTTGGTCAACAACTTATGCAACCGATAGCCATGTATTTAGGTCTGGAGAATAATTACTTTGAGTCACATATTAATGAAGGCAATAGTGTTTTAAGAACCATACATTATCCTCCTGTGGATGAAGACATAGGCGAAAGATCTGGTGCTCACGGTGATATTAACCTGATCACACTCCTTATTGGAGGGAATAAACCTGGCTTAGAAATTTTGGTTGATGACAACTGGTACCCAATTGATACGCCACAGAGCACTGTGGTTTGCAATGTGGGAGATATGCTAGAACGATTCACCAACAATCGATTGCCATCAGTGTTGCACCGAGTTACGACTCCATCAGATGCTGTGAAAGGTTCATCCCGTTATTCTATCCCTTTCTTTTTGCATCCCAATCCTGATTGGTTCATTGAAACACTGTCCTCATGCATAGACGATGATTACCCGGATTTATATCCAGAAGGAATTATGGCTGATGATTTCTTACAGCAGCGTTTATATGAAATTAAATTGCTGTAAACTATTTTGATGGATATTCTTCAGATCATTGTAGGTGGAATCACACTAATTCTTCTGGGTGCTATTTTTTCAAGAAATTTTAGAAAGATAAATCCTCTATACCTTTTCAATGCAATAGCTCTTCAGTTCTTACTCTCTTTTTTACTCATCAAAGTACCGCCAATTACAAATGCCTTCAATTCTCTGTCAAAAGGAGTGTTGGCGCTAAAAGAGGCCACTGATAAGGGTACGGGTTTTGTGTTTGGCTATCTTGCAGAAGGCGCGCCAAAGCCATTTGAGGTCATAGATCCAGCATTTGCCAATATTTTTATCTTCTCTGGATTGATGTTGATTATAGTTGTTTCTGCTCTTTCAGCAATTTTTTGGCACTGGAGAATTCTCCCAATTATTATCAAAGCAATAGCTATGCTTTTCAAAAAACCACTCAACGTGGGAGGACCTGTGGGCTTGAGCTCAACTGCAAACATCATCTTTGGACAAGTTGAAGCACCACTATTGATCAGACCCTATCTGAGCAAAATGTCAAAGCATGAGTTATTGGTGCTGATGACAGTTGGAATGTCAACAATCTCAGGCGGCGTAATGGTGGTTTTTGTAACAATGCTGTCAGGCCTTTATTCAGAGAACCTTATAGGTCATTTTTTAACTGCATCGATTATCTCTGTTCCTGCAGCAATCATGTATGCAAATATCATGCTGCCGAGTGATTTAAAAACTGAAGATGAGAGTGAGATTGAACAATCCAAACTTTATAGAGGCACTATGGATGCCCTGACCAGTGGAACTCAAGATGGTCTTCAAATCACACTTAATATAGCTGCATTACTCCTCGTATTGATCACAATAGTCAATCTTGTTAACACGGGTCTCGAGGCTCTTCTGCCTCAAGTGAGCGGAGAGTCAATCACTCTTGAAAGAATTGCAGGTTGGATCTTTGCGCCAATTGCTTGGTGCATGGGCATACCATCTTCTGAAATACAACTTGCAGGATCCCTTCTCGGTGTGAAATTTATACTCAATGAATTTGTTGCATATATCAATCTATCGTCTATTGATCCATCGGCACTTTCAGAAAAAAGCAGGGTTATTATGCTTTATGCTCTATGCGGATTTGCAAACTTATCAAGTGTTGGAATTCTGCTCAGCGGGATCGGGACAATGATTCCAGAAAGGAAGGGAGATCTTATTTCAGTAAGCGGCAAAGCACTGATTGGAGCTACCTTAGCTTCCTGCTTTACTGGATTGATCGTAGGAATTATCTCCTAACTAAGAACCAATGGCTCCGCTATAAAAGCATTTTCGACAGAGCGATAGATATCTTTCGTTGCCTCCGATTTCAACCTGATTGCCAGATCTCATTATTGTGCCATCTTCGCTAACACGAACGATCATGGTTGCTTTGCTTCCGCAATGACAAACAGCGCGAAGCTCTGTTAATCTATCTGCCCAAGCTAGCAGATATTTACTTCCTTCAAACAATTCACCTTGAAAGTCCGTTCTGATCCCAAAAGCCATGACAGTAATCTTCATTTCATCGACAATTTTTCCTAATTGCTCAACCTGATCTTTGGTAAGGAATTGTGCCTCATCAATCAGTATACAACTCAATTCATTCTTCTCATTTTCATGATGAACCATCTTCAGAATATTGTCTGATTCAGAATAAGTATGAGCTGGAGATCTTAAACCAACTCTTGATACCACTTCTGATTCTCCATAACGATCGTCCTTTGATGAGGTAAAAATCATCGTCTCAAGACCTCTTTCACGATAACCATGGCTTGCTTGCAATAATGCTGTTGATTTCCCTGCATTCATTGTGGAATAAATAAAATGAAGCGATGCCATCACAATACCTCGTTCATTCTGAGCAATATTTTCTCAACAAGTTTTTCGGCAAGCGAATCTTTGATGAATTTTGATTCATTTGCTTTACCCAATATTTGATTCCTATTGAAACTATAGTCACCTTCTTCTTTGTATTGTGCGCTCTCAATGATGCTCTCATTTTGATGAATGAGAGTCCATGTTACTTCTAAATTAATTTCAAATTCTTTTGGGTAATTTGATGATGAGACTGTGATAACTCTGTCTTCGAAATCGTCATTGTTAATAATAATGATCGTATCAGCTAATGCTCTACTTTCAGATAATGAGATACCGCTCAACTTTATTCTCCTCTTAAGAGCTCTGTAAAAAGATGAATAGGGATCAGCTGTCTCAATATAAACATTGCCAGATTTGGTGGCTAAAGAAGATGTGTCTTGTAATTCATAACCACAAGACGATGCTATTAGGCAAAATAGAATGATCGATGATTTTTGAATATTTCCCACTAAACTACGATATTAACTAACTTTTCAGGTATGACGATAATTTTCTTGATTTCATTTCCTTCAATAAAACCCATAACCTTTTCATCAGATAATGCCATTGATTTTAATTCTTCCTCACTGATTGAAGCATCAACTTCCAACTTGGATCTCAATTTACCATTTACTTGTATCACAATCAGCGAGGTTTCACTTTTCAAAAGACTGGGGTCAAATTTTGGCCACTCAGCATCGATAATTGGCTGTTCATGATTAATATCTAACCAAAGCTGATGACAAATATGAGGAACAATCGGTGAGAGCAATAACAGTATGCTTTCAATTGCCTCCTTGATTACTTGAAGATCTAATTCGTCATTGACATTGAAAGTCGAAACTTCATTGACCAGCTCCATGACTGCTGCAATTGCGGTATTGAAAGTATATCTCCTTCCAATATCGTCTGTAACTTTTGAGATCGTTTGATGCGTTTTTCTTCTGAGCTTATTTTGATTTTCATTAAATCCATCATTGGTAGAAATTTCAGAAACATCTTTTATGGAGTCTTGATGAGTCTTTATGAGTTTCCATAACTTCTTTAAAAACCTATATGAGCCATTAATTGCTGTATCTGACCACTCCAAAGATTGTTCGGGTGGAGACGTAAACATCATGAATAAACGAACAGTATCTGCACCATAATTCTGAATCATCTCCTCTGGATCGACTGTGTTGCCTAAAGATTTTGACATCTTGGCGCCATCATTAAGAACCATGCCTTGAGTCAGTAGCCTTTTGAAGGGCTCATTCCCTTCAACAAGTCCCTCATCTCGAAGAAGCTTATGATAAAACCTTGCATAGAGAAGATGTAAGATTGCATGCTCAATTCCGCCGATGTATAGATCAACAGGAAGCCAATATTTAGCTCTTTCATCCAACATAGCTTTGTCAGAATCACTTGAGCAAAATCTTGCATAGTACCAGGAAGACTCCATGAAGGTATCGAATGTATCTGTTTCACGAACCAATGGGATGCCTCTATCATTTACCTCATAAAAATCACTCATTGTTTTCAGCGGGGAATGAACGCCATCAAATTCAACTTCCTCTGGCAATGAGACAGGAAGGTTTTCATCAGTTTCTGAGACAAGATCACCATCTTCATTTGTCAGCACTGGAATTGGGGCTCCCCAATAGCGTTGTCTAGAAACCAACCAATCTCTCAAGCGATAATTAATGACTTTATTGGCAGCACTTTCATCAGAGAGTATTTCTCCAATTTGATCTTTTGCGTCAGCTGAATTGATTCCATCATATTTTTCAGAATTAAAAAGAATTCCTTCTTCAGTATAGGCTTCTTCATTGAAATCATGGCTTGAATCTTTCTCAGTAGGCTTTATCACTGGATGAATGGTTAAATCGTATTTTTTTGCAAAATCATGATCTCTTTGATCATGGGCTGGTACAGACATGATCGAGCCTGTTCCATAGGTCATCAGTACAAAATTTGCGGTCCAGACTGGAATCTCTTCACCATTAATTGGATTGATAGCATTGAACCCAAGGGCAACGCCCTTCTTTTCCATCTTCTCTAAAGCTTCCTCAGATACCGCTTGTGATTTCGTATCTTCTAAAAAATTATGAACATTCTCATCTGAAATTGCTATTTCTTGAACGATAGGATGCTCTGGAGCCAATGCAAGATATGTGGCGCCAAAAAGTGTATCTGTTCTTGTGGTGTAAACACTCACACTTGTATCTAAGTTTGGAATTTTAAATTCTATTTCATAACCTTCCGACCGGCCAATCCAATTCCTTTGCATTACTTTGACTTGTTCTGGCCAGTCTAGATCATCTAATCCTTCAAGAAGTTCTTCGCAGTAATCCGTTATCCTGAGAAACCACTGAGGCATATTTCTTCGTTCTATGGTTGCTCCTGATCGCCAACCCTTCCCATCAATCACCTGCTCATTTGCAAGCACCGTATTCTCGACAGGATCCCAATTTACTATGGCATCGCTTCGATATGCAATTCCCTTCTCAAACAAACGTGTAAACATCCATTGTTCCCATTTGTAGTAATCAGGATCACAAGTTGCAAGCTCTCTGCTCCAGTCATAGCCAAAACCAAGCATCTGTAATTGATGCTTCATGTAATCGATGTTCTGTCTAGTCCACTTTGATGGAGGCATGTTATTTTTTATTGCTGCGCCTTCAGCAGGCAAACCAAAAGCATCCCATCCCATTGGCTGTAGAACATTTTTACCTTGCATTCTTTGGTATCTAGATACGACATCGCCAATTGTATAATTTCTAACATGGCCCATGTGCAATCGTCCACTCGGGTAAGGAAACATGCAAAGGCAGTAATATTTTTCCTTTTTCTGGTCTTCAATTGATTCAAACACCCGCTGATCCGCCCAAAAACTCTGGGCTGATTCTTCTATTTCTCTTGGGTTATATTTTGAATCGATCATTTTAATTTTTAAGACGAAGCATACCTATTATTAACCCCATTGTCATAAGGAAAATACTGAGAATTAATGAAAAAGCATCTCCCCATAGCATATAGGGAGTCCGACCTTCCATAGAATAGAAATTACCTGTTATCACAGCATATTGATGGGGTCTTGAGGTTTCATTTATATTGCCTTTAGGGTCAATGATTGCACTAATTCCTGTATTGGTTGACCGAAGAAGATATCTTCCACTCTCTATTGCCCTCATTCTAGACATTTGGAAATGCTGTGCAGATGCAATTGACTTTCCAAACCATGCATTATTTGTGACGTTTATTAATACATCTGATTCTGGGAAAAAATCTAGTAAGTCAGACCCAAAAATATCTTCGTAACAAATAGAGGGGGCCATTGTAAGGTTACCTAAATTAAAGGGTTTTTGATTGCGTTCCCCCATTGTGATATCTCTGCTTGGTAGATTCATAGATCGCATCCAAGAACGAATCCCTTCTGTCACAGGAAAGTACTCACCAAAGGGAACTAAATGTCTCTTTTGATATATATTCTGCTCTTTACCTAGACTGATCATTGAATTATAAATTCGGCCATTTTGGTCCTGTGTATTGATCCCTAAAATTAACATCTGAATATCTTTCTCTGTCATTTGAATTTCAAGATACTCCAAGTAATCTTCAATGCTTCTCTTTAGTGATGGGATCGCCACCTCAGGCCAAATCACCAAATCGGTGCCATCTAAGCCCTGTAAACTAGATGCATATTGAGTAAGTGTATTTTCGAATTCACTTCTTAGCCATTTCTTATCCTGCTGGATGTTTCCCTGAACAAGTGCAACCTTATATGAGGATTCATTGGATCTCGATGTCCAATCAACTGCGCCAAGAATATAGCTGGAGATGCTTAAGACAAATATGATTGAGCTACCCAGTAATCTTTTTTTAAGGAAAATCAACAAAATTCCAGATGAGATCATGGCCATGACCATAGATACCAAGTAAATACCACCAATAGGTGCCCAGCTTGAAATAAGACTGCCACTCTCCATGTATCCTAAGCTGAACCAAGGAAAGCCTGTTAAAAAATATCCTCTTAAAAATTCTAGAAATATCCATAGCGAAGGAGCAACAAAGAGAAGGGAAATCCATTCGCTGCTAATTCTCCTATGTAGCTTTACGAAAACAAAACCAAATATAGAATGAAATATAGACAGATACACAGATAACAACGCTATGAGTAAAAGAGCGAGTACTTTAGGGGCTCCACTTACTATATGGATGCTAATATAGAGCCAATATAGTCCAGTGCAATAAAGGAAAAATCCAAAAAGGAAAAATAATAATGCTGCTTTCCTTTCATCAAGTTTCAATGCGAAATAAAATAAAATAGAGATACTAAGCAATCCAATGAGCTGATACCCAAATGGGTCAAAACCAAGTAAGTAGGCCAGTGATAGGATTATGGAACTAAAATATAATCTGGATCCTGATAATTGATGAATCAATCTGGGATAACCTCGATGCTTGATAATCTTCTATCATCAGCTTCTAGAATCCTGAAAGAAAAATTTTCAACCTTAATGATTTCCTCAACTTCAGGAAGCCTGCCTTGAATTTTTATTAACATTCCACCAAGTGTGTCGTAGTCTTCATCTAGAAATTCTGTCTCAAAATATTCATTAAAATCTTCGATTCTAATGAGAGCCTCAACTACGTATTTCTTATGCCCAATCTCCTTTATCATTGGTAAATCATGAGGATCATACTCATCCTCAATATCGCCCACAATTTGCTCCAACACATCTTCAATGGTAAGCAAGCCTGCGATTCTTCCATATTCATCTACGACAATTGCAATATGATTTCTGCTCTTTCTAAATTCTTTCAAGAGAATCTGTAATTGCTTGCTTTCAGGAATAAATGTTGCTGTCCTTAGGTAATTATTGAGTTTAAAGTCAGATTTATTTGCTTGCGAGAATCTTAAAAGGTCTTTTGCAAGCAGAATTCCAATCACTTCGTCTTTATTGTCTCCAATGACTGGGAATCTTGAGTGCCCAGAATCGATTATTATTTTAAGCATTTGATCAATGCTCATCTCATCCTCGAGAAGAATCATACTTGATCTCGGTATCATGATATCTCTGACCTGTAGATTAGACACCTCAATGACGCCTTCAATCATCTTAATCTCATCATTGCCTAATAAATTGCTCCATTTCTCTGAACGAATGAGTGAGTAAAAACCATCAGAATCATTCTTATTTTTTTTAAAGAAACTCTTAATGCTTTTAATTAAACTCATTACGTCATCAAACCTATTACTTTATAAGTGAGGTCATTCATCTCTTGTTCTTCCTGATCATCCTGATGGTCATATCCCATTAAATGAAGAAATCCATGAATTATCATATGTATAAAATGATCCTCTACCGTTTTTTTCAATTCATATGATTCCTTTTCAACTACTGGATAGCAAACAACAATGTCTCCTATTGATGGTGAATCAATTCCCAATTGATTTTCCTTTGCTGGATCGCCCTCAAAAGCAAGAACATTTGTTGGCGAATTCTTTTTTTTAAACTTTTTATTAATCACTGTCCCCTCTTCTCTTCCGACAATTCTTATATTGACAGAAATATTAAAATCATAAGCCCTATTTGACTGCTGATAAGCAAGCAATATCGCATTTTCTATAAGCTCGATTGATATACTTTTAGGAACACTATGAAGTGACTGTATCTCTATATGCGATGCGGAGATAGTCATTCGCTATCTTTATTTTTCTCATATGCTTCTACAATCTCTTGCACAATTCGATGTCTGACAACATCTTTATGCGAAAAGTGAACAGAAGCAATTTTATCAATATCGGATACAACATTTAGTGCATGCTCAAGGCCAGATTTTTTTTCGCTAGGGAGATCAATTTGAGTAATATCTCCATTGACAACGGATTTAGAGCCAAAACCCATTCTGGTCAAAAACATTTTCATTTGTTCCACAGTAGTATTTTGCGCTTCATCCAAAATAATGAAACTTTCATTCAAGGATCGCCCTCTCATAAAAGCCAAAGGTGCCAATTCAATGGTCCTTCTTTCTATCAAATTTGAGACTTGCTCATATCCCAACATTTCATAAAGTGAGTCATACATCGGTCTTAAATATGGATCAACTTTCTGTGATAAATCGCCTGGGAGAAACCCAAGATTTTCTCCAGCTTCAACTGCAGGCCTGACCAAAATGATTCTCTTTACATCTTGTCTTTGAAGAGACTCAATGGCTGCGGCGACTGCAAGATAAGTTTTACCAGTGCCGGCAGGTCCAATTCCAAATGTTACATCATGACTCCTAATCGATTGAATGTATTCAAGCTGATTGGGATTTCTAGTCTGTATTTCCCTTCGGGGTGTCTTTATGTATGTCGGTTCCTCAGAAGAGGTAAATGATTTTTCCTGATGGCTCATAATTTTCTTTATAACAAGATGAACTTTTTCTTTATCTATGCTTTCTTTGCTTGCAATGGAATGTAACTCCAAAAGTATGCTTTCTCCTATCGGTAGTTTTCTCTTTTGACCTTCAAGCAGGAATAAATTACCTCGATTTTTAATTTGTATATTTAGTTCATTTTCAATTGATCTAATATTGCTGTCAAATGTGCCTAATAGGTTTGCGAGTATTGAATTATCGATTGGGTGGATTTCAAATTCTAATGTTGATGTTTTCAATTGATCAACCTGGCTCTGAGTGAATTGGGCAATGCCTCTGTGACAGATAGATTCACAAAACTACCTATTAAATCATGTGGTCCATCAAAATTTACCCAACGGTTATTCTCGGTTCTGCCTGCAAGTTGATCAGTATTCTTCTTTGATTGCTTCTCTACTAAAACACTTTGCTTAGTTCCAATCATAGATTGACTTATCTTGTTTGAATTCTGACTAATTAAAGCCTGAAGTTTATTCAAGCGACTTAGCTTTTCTTCATAGGGAACATCATCAACCATATCAGCCGCAGGCGTATTAGGTCTGGGACTGAAAATAAAACTATATGATTGATCAAATCCAATCTTATTGATCAAATCGATAGTTTCCTCAAAATCTGCATCAGTTTCACCTGGAAATCCAACAATAAAATCCGAGGAAATACTAATATCTGGCCGTATTGATCTTAATTTTTCGATTCTATCTATATAGCGCTCAACCTTATGCTTTCTCTCCATTAGCTTTAAAATTCTGTCTGAGCCACTCTGCACAGGGAGATGAAGATAATTTGCAAGTTTTCTGTTTTCAAAGGAATTGATCAAATCATCAGTAAATTGAAGTGGATGAGATGTAGTAAACCTGATGCGGTCAACGCCATCAATATCTGCAACAAGATGAAGTAAGTCTGCAAGACACAATTTAATGCCATGAAAATCTTTTGCTCTGTATGCATTTACATTCTGACCAAGCAAATTGATTTCCCTTACTCCTCTGTCAGCCAATTTTTTAATTTCATTAAGAATCTGTTCTGGAGGTCTGCTTACTTCTAGACCTCTTGTATTAGGAACAACACAGAAACTACAAAATTTACTGCATCCCTCCATTATGGATACAAAAGCAGAAGGATTGATATTGATGGCATCTGGAAACTTTGAGAATTTCTCTATTTTAGGAAATGAAGTGTCAATGGAAGGCAAATTGGTTTTTACGGCATCATCATACATTTTTGGCAATCGATGCAAAGTCTGGGGTCCAAATACAATATCGACATATGGTGCCCTCTTGATAATATTCTCACCCTCTTGACTTGCAACACAGCCACCTACACCAATGATGAGCTCGGGTTTCTTTTTCTTGAGGGGTTTCCATCGACCAAGCTGATGAAAAACTTTTTCCTGTGGCTTTTCTCGAATGGAGCAAGTATTCAGCAGTATTAAGTCCGCCTCAGATGGATCTTTTGTTAGTTGCATATTCCGTTTTGTGCACATCATGTCTACCATTTTGGATGAATCATACTCATTCATCTGGCAGCCAAACGACTTAATAAAAACTTTTTTTGTCACAGAATTTTTAGCAATGATTTAGAAAGGTATATCATCATCAAATTCCTCATCACTGAAGTTTGAGTTTGAGTTTGATTTTGATGTTGATTGATCCATATTATTAGACTGACTTGAACCAGAGCTCATTCTCTCGCCAAGCATCTCTAATTGATTGCCTACAATCTCAGTTGTCCACCTTTCATTTCCATCTCTGTCCTCCCATTTTCTAGTCTGTAGTTTTCCTTCTACATAAACTTGGGAGCCTTTTCTGAGATATTGATCAGCTATCTCAGCCAATCTTCCAAAAAAGACCACTCTGTGCCATTCTGTCTTTTCTTGTCTTTCGCCTGTATCTCTGTCATTCCATGATTCAGATGTTGCAACACTAAAATTAGCAACCATATTTCCACTTGGCATAGATTTACTATCTGGGTCAGCTCCCAGATTTCCAACTATGATTACTTTATTAACGCCTCTAGCCATATTTATTTTCCTTAAAAAACTTTTTTTTATATTCCACGAATGATTGTATCAAAAAGCAGTTAGTTTCGCGCCATTAGAAAAAAAGATTTACAATGGTGGGTTGGTATTTTTTATGAGCAATATTGAAATTAAAGGTGCAAGAACGCACAACCTAAAGAATCTAGATGTTAATCTCCCTAGAGATAATCTGATTGTGATTACTGGGCTATCTGGATCTGGTAAATCATCACTGGCCTTTGACACCATTTATGCTGAAGGTCAGCGTCGGTATGTGGAATCCTTGTCTGCATATGCAAGACAATTCTTATCAATGATGGAGAAGCCAGAGGTTGATCTAATTGAAGGCTTATCTCCGGCAATCTCGATTGAGCAAAAAACTACTTCACATAATCCCAGATCGACAGTAGGAACAGTTACTGAAATCTATGATTACCTCAGACTTCTTTTTGCGAGAGTTGGGGATCCATATTGCCCTAATCATGATCGAAAACTGGGAATCCAGAATGTTAGTGAAATGGTTGATCAAATTATGAAGCTAGAAAATAATGTCCGAATGGCCATGGTTGCTCCTGTCATTAATAACAGAAAAGGAGAACATGTGGATCTGATCAAGAATATCAGATCAAGAGGTTTCATAAGGCTTAGAATAAATGGAGAAGTACATGATATAAATGAGCTTCCTCAGATTGATGCAAAAAAGAACAATACCGTCGAAGTTGTTGTTGATCGCTTTTCAGTAAAATCTGATATTGAAAATAGATTGAGTGAGTCTTTGGAAACCACCCTAGAACTATCGAATGGAATCGCTAAAATAATTTCCCTGGATGATTCATCAATAGATATTATCTTTTCAAATAAGTTCGCATGTCCTGAGTGCGGATACTCAATACCTGAGCTCGAGCCTCGAACCTTTTCATTTAATAATCCTGCTGGCGCTTGTGAAAAATGTGATGGCTTGGGTGTTGAGCACTTCTTTAGTCCAGATTTGGTAATAAAAAATGAGGATCTTAGTATTTCTGAGGGGGCTATACGTGGTTGGGATAGAAGGAATTTTTATTATTTCCACTTAATTAAAAACTTGTCTAAACATTATGGTTTCGATATCGATGTGCCTTATAAGAATATCAATCAAAAAATTAAAGAAATTCTTCTCAGTGGAAGCGGAGATGAAAAGATCGCGTTTGTTTATCCTGGTAGAGGTGGAAAAAGGATTAGAAAAAATCATGCGTTCGAAGGAGTTATTCCAAATCTTCAAAGAAGATACATAGAAACTGATTCGCAAAGAGTTAAAGACGCGCTTTCTAAATTTATGAGTACAAAACCATGTGGCAATTGTGATGGAACAAGACTGAATGAAAGCGCAAGAAACATTTTCCTAAAAAAAGAAAGAATTTCTGATCTTACTCAAATGAATATAGAGGAATTACTGGATTATTTCAAAAACTTAAAGCTAAGAGGCACAAAACAAGAAATTGCCAAAGGTGTAATCAAAGAAATCATTGATAGATTAGAGTTTCTATCTAATGTGGGCCTGAACTATCTTAACCTAGAAAGAAGTGCTGAAACTTTATCAGGTGGAGAATCTCAACGGATTAGATTAGCGAGTCAGATCGGCTCAGGTTTGGTTGGTGTAATGTATATACTCGATGAACCAACTATAGGTCTTCATCAAAGAGACAATCAAAGACTGATTAATACGCTCACAAAGTTGAGAGATCTTGGCAATACAGTAATTGTTGTTGAGCATGATGAAGAAGTCATTAGATCATCAAATCATGTTTTGGATCTTGGTCCAGGGGCAGGAAAAGATGGGGGCTTTATTGTAAGTGAGGGTTCTGTAAAAGATATTCTAAAAGAAAATAAGTCATTGACGGCTCAGTATCTAAATGGGTCAAAAGAAATAAAAATACCAAAGAAAAGATCGAGCTTTAACAAAAAGGAATGCCTCAAAGTTCTCAATGCTGAGAGGAATAATCTCAAATCTATAGATGTGGAAATACCTCTAAATATTTTAACCTGTATCACTGGAGTCTCTGGCTCTGGAAAATCAACACTAATTAATGGCACCTTAAAGCCACTTCTAAGGACTCAACTAGAAAATAAACCAAATGATCTCACAGGAAATGAGAGGCTTGAAGGTGCAGAGAAGTTGAAAAAAATAGTCAACATTAGCCAGAGTCCAATTGGAAGGACGCCTCGATCAAATCCAGCAACATATACTGGCCTATTCACACCTATTAGGGAATTGTTCTCAGGCACACAGGAAGCTCGTTCAAGAGGCTATAAGCCTGGAAGGTTCAGTTTTAATGTCAAAGGTGGCAGATGTGAAACATGCCAAGGTGGTGGACTTATAAAGGTTGAAATGAACTTTTTGGCAGATATTTATGTAACTTGCGATATATGCAAGGGTAAAAGGTTCAATCGTGAAACACTTGAAATCCTTTATAAAGGAAAAAATATATTTGAAGTTTTAGATATGACAATTGATGAGGCTGCTGCATTTTTTAAGAATGTACCGACCATTCATCATAAATTAAAAACACTGCTTGATGTTGGACTGGGATACATAAAACTAGGTCAGAATGCAGTGACTCTTTCTGGAGGAGAAGCTCAAAGAATAAAATTATCTAAAGAACTATCCAAAAGGGTTAATAAAAATACTCTGTATCTTCTTGATGAGCCTACAACAGGGCTCCATTTTCATGATGTAAATCAACTTCTAACTGTTCTACATAGGCTCAAAGATGAGGGTAATACCGTTATCATAATTGAACATAACCTAGATGTTATAAAAACTGCAGACTGGATCATTGATCTAGGGCCTGAGGGAGGAGAAAACGGGGGAACAATTGTTGTATCAGGTACGCCAGAATCTGTAGCGAAAAACAGGAAATCATTTACAGGCAAATATTTAAAAAAACAATTAGCTTAATGAACTCAAGCCAATTGCGCTTTTAATTTCATCTAAGTTAGATTTTGCCACCTCTCTTGCTCTCTCTGCTCCTTGCTGAAGAACTTTATCGAGATATGAGGGATCACCAATCAATTCATCATATTTCAATCTATGATTGGATAGCTGACCATCAAGCAGCTCATAAAGTTCATTTTTTGCATCGCCCCATGACATTCCTTCTTCGAGGCTCTTTTTCATTGAATTGATTTGTGGCTCTGATGCAAAACTCTTATAAATATCAAACAATAGAGAATCATCAGTAGATTTTGGCTCTCCTGGCTCTAATGAATTAGTTTTGATCTTCATAACATGCTTTCGAAGTGTTTTTGAATCACAGAAAAGTGGAATGATATTCCCATAACTTTTACTCATCTTCCTTCCATCTAAACCAGGCAAAATTGACGATTCATTATCAATGACACCTTCTGGTATTGTAAAAATCTCGCCGTAATGATGATTAAAGCGTTGCGCTATATCTCTTGTCATCTCAATATGCTGAATCTGATCTTGCCCTACAGGCACATGTGTGGCGTTGAACATAAGAATGTCTGCAGCCATTAAGACAGGGTAAGAAAAAAGTCCCATAGTAATTCCCTTATCTGGATCTACTTTCTCATTTTCATCAACAGCAGCCTTATATGCATGTGCTCTATTCATGAGGCCTTTTGCTGTAAAATTACTAAGAATCCAATTTAACTCTAATATTTCTGGAATATCTGATTGTCTATAAAAATAGGTGTGATCAATGTCGAGACCAGATGCTATCCATGTTGCTGCAACCTCTAAACATGATTGCCTCAATCTCTCACTATCTCTACTTTTTATCAATGCGTGGTAATCTGCTAGAAAGAAGAAAGAATCATGATCTTGCTCCTCTGAAGAAGCTATTGCAGGTCTTATTGCACCTACATAGTTTCCTAGATGTGGTGTACCGGTAGTGGTTATACCTGTAAGAATTTTTTTACTGTTCAAAATGTAAACTATTCTGATTGTTCATTTAACTGATTATCAAAATTATAGTCTACAAGTTGAATAACTGCCATTGGTGCAGTATCGCCATTTCGAATACCGCTTTTTAAGATTCTCAAATATCCACCAGGTCGATCCTTAAATCTTGGCCCGATTTCAGTGAAAAGTTTGCCCACAGCTTTCTTATCTCTTAGCAAATCAAAAGCACGCCTTCTTCTAGAAACTCCATCCTCTTTTGCTAGAGTTATAAGAGGTTCGACTGTCTTTCTAAGCTCTTTGGCTTTAGGCAAAGTAGTAGAAATAGACTCATGTTGAATCAAGGAAGCAGCCATATTTCTATACATTGCTTTGCGATGACTGCTTGTTCTTCCTAGCCTTCTTCCTGTCTTTCTATGTCTCATCTTAAACTCTCAGTGAATACAATAATTGTTTAGTCTACAACTGCCTCTTTTGGTGGCCAATTATCTAGCTCCATTCCAAGTGATAGCCCATGGCTTCCGAGAACTTCCTTGATCTCATTAAGAGATTTCTTACCCAAATTCGGAGTACGAAGTAGTTCAACTTCAGTTTTTTGAACAAGATCGCCGATATAATTAGCGTTTTCAGCTTTCAGACAATTTGCAGACCTTACAGTTAGCTCAAGCTCGTCCACAGGTCTAAGCATAATTGGATCAATCAGAACCTCTTCTTCCTCTTTCTTCTGCTCTTGTACTCTCGTCAAATTTGTAAATATACTGAGTTGATTTTGAAGAATTGCGCCCGCATACTTTATGGCTCTTTCTGGATCTATAGTTCCATCTGTTTCTAGATCAACAATTAGCTTATCTAAATCTGTTCTATTCTCTACTCTTGCAGCTTCAACTGAATATGTAACTGTTTTTATTGGGCTAAACGATGCATCAAGCTTTAGAAGCCCAATTGTTACATCTGCATCTTTGCTTTGAGTAGGAACTGGGCGATACCCTGTTCCCTTTTCAATCTTGATCTGCATCTTCAGTTCTTTCTTTGAGCTGATGGTCGCTATATGATGATCAGGATTCACGATCTCTGTGTCACCATCAACTTGAATGTCCCCGGCAGTTACAGTGCATGGCCCTTTCTTACTAATTACAAAATCTGCGGAATCTCTATCATGAATATTAACAGCAACACCTTTGAGGTTTAATAGAATCTCAACAACGTCCTCTTGCACGCCTTCTATGGTTGTATACTCATGTAAAACACCATCAATTTGAGCTTCTGTAATCGCATAACCCGGCAAACTAGAGAGGAGTACCCTCCTAATTGCATTACCCAATGTATAACCGAAACCTCTTTCAAAAGGCTCTATGGATACTCTTGAATGGAGCTCATTTTGAGACTCCAACTTAATGACCATTGGATTTAGAAGATCTAAGACAATTTCTTCTTTCTCAACTTCTTCCGTTTCAACGATCTCATCTAAGACTTCACTTTCATTTTCAGACATAAAAATCTCCCAAAAAAATTATTTTGAATAAAACTCAACTACGAGGTTTTCTTGAATATCAGGTAAAATATCTTCCCTTTCAGGTATTGAATTCACAATACCTTTCAGTTTCTTCTGATCAACGCTTAACCACTCACTGATACCTAGTTGTGATGAAATATTTACTGCATTTTTAACCCTAAGCTGATCTTTTCCCTTATCAGTAACCGAAACTTCATCGCTAGCATTGACTTGATATGATGGAATATTAATGACTTTTCCATTAACCATAATTGATTTATGGCTTACTAACTGTCTTGCTTCTGCTCTAGTCACTGCAAAACCCATTCTGTAGACCATATTATCTAGCCTGCCTTCAAGAAGTTTTAACAAATTTTCGCCTGTTGATCCTTTTAGCTTAGAAGCTTTTTTATAATAATTTCTGAACTGCTTTTCCATCACGCCATACATTCTTCTTAGTTTTTGCTTCTCTCTTAACTGATTGCCATAATCAGACAATCTCTCTCTTCTAGAACCTACCTTTGATCCTGGAATCGAATTAAGCTTACATTTGCTCTCGATTGGTTTGATCCCACTTTTTAGAAATAAATCTGTGCCTTCTCTTCTTGAAAGCTTGCATTTTGGTCCTAAATATCTAGCCATTAGTATTTACCTCTCTATACCCTTCTTTGTTTAGGTGGACGACAACCGTTATGTGGTAATGGCGTCACATCTTCTATGCTTACAACATTAAGGCCTATTGCATTCAGCGCTCTTAGTGCAGATTCCCTGCCAGGCCCCGGTCCTTTAACCTTCACAGAAATATCTTTTAATCCATATTCTTGAGCTTTTGTGCCAGCTCTCTCAGCTGCAACTTGTGCAGCAAATGGTGTACTCTTTCTTGAGCCTCTGAAACCAGACCCGCCTGCAGTAGCCCAAGCCAATGTGTTTCCCGATCTATCTGTAATGGTTATGATTGTGTTATTAAATGACGCATGAATGTGTGCAACACCTTCAATAACATTTCTCTTAGTTTTCTTTTTCTTTCCAACAGCCATATTTCTTCCTTAAGCTCTCATAGGCTTCTTGGGCCCTTTTCTGGTTCTAGCATTAGTTTTACTTTTCTGACCCCTAACTGGTAAGCCTCTTCTATGTCTAATGCCTCTATAGCAGCCTAGATCCATTAATCTTTTTATATTTGTTGATGTGTCTCTTCTGAGATCACCCTCTACGAGATGGTTCCCCAGTTCAGTCCTAATGCTCTCAAGCTCCTGTTCAGATAAATCCATAACTTTTGCATCGTGAGCAATACTGAGCTTATCGCAAATTGAAACAGCTAATGAATTTCCTACTCCATATACATAAGTTAGCGAAACTCTTACATGCTTATTGTCTGGTATATTGACTCCTGCTATTCTTGCCATGACTATCCTTGCCTCTGTTTATGTCTTGGGTCTTTACATATAACTCTGACAACGCCATTTCTTCTGATGACCTTGCAGTTTCTACAAATTTTCTTTACTGACGCTCTTACTTTCATCTCATTTTCCTACTATCTAAGTCGACCACCTCTTCCATAGTTTTTTAAGTTTGCCTTTTTCATGAGTCCCTCATATTGCTTAGACATCATTAATGCCTGTAACTGGGCCATGAAATCCATCGCCACAACCACTATGATCAAAAGCGATGTACCACCAAAGTAAAATGGCACTCTAAAGTAGAGAATCATGAACTCTGGAATCAAGCAGACGAGCATGATATACAATCCGCCCCAAAAAGTTAACCTTGTTAACACTTTATCTATATATTCTGAAGTTTGCCTTCCTGGTCTAATCCCTGGCATAAAAGCACCCGATCTTTGTAAATTATCGGCGGTATCTTTAGAATCAAAGACCAAAGAGGTATAAAAAAAGCAGAAAAACATGATCATGCCAGCATAAAGAAGAATATAGATTGGCTGCCCAGGAGCCAAACTTGCAGCTATATTTTGTAGCCAGTCAAAACCCTCTGATGTACCAAACCAGCTTGCTATTGTAGCTGGGAATAAAATGATACTAGAGGCAAATATCGGTGGGATAACTCCTGACATATTAATTTTAAAAGGTAGATGAGTGGACTGTCCTTGCATCATTCTCCTGCCCTGCTGTCTTTTAGCATAATTTACAGGAATTCTTCTTTGTCCTCTTTCAACATAAACTACAAAAGTTGTAACAGCCACAATCAGAATAAGAAGTATGAGAACAAGTGCAGATGAGATTTCACCCGTATTAGCTAATTCTAAAGTACCGCCTATTGCCGAAGGTAGGCCAGAAATAATGCTAGCTAAGATAATCATGGAGATCCCATTTCCAATCCCTCTTTCTGTAATCTGTTCTCCAAGCCACATTAGAAACATTGTGCCTGTTGTAAGTGTCACACAAGAAGTGAATAAAAAATTAAACCCTGGATCTACAACTACTCCCTGATTTTGCAATGCAATTGAGGCTCCAAAGGACTGAAAAGCAGCCAAAAAAACTGTTCCATATCTAGTGTATTGTGTAATTTTCCTTCTTCCCGACTCTCCTTCCTTTTTTAGCTCTTTAAGGGCAGGAGTGGTCGCACTGGCAAGTTGCATCACTATTGAACAAGAGATATATGGAAATATTCCAAGAGCGAATATACTCAATCTCTCAAGCGCACCACCTGAAAACATGTTGAACATGCTTAGAATCGTGCCAGATTGCTCTTCAAAAAAATTCTGTAAAGCGTTTGGATCTATGCCTGGAACAGGTATATATGTTCCAATTCTATATACAACCAATGCACCAATCAAAAAAAACAAGCGCTGTCTAAGCTCTGTAAACCTAGACATATCAGCAAATGATCCACCTGCAGTGTTGATAGTATTCGCCATAATTAATCCAGTATAGTTCCGCCAGCTTTTATTACTGCCTCTTGAGCACCCTTGGTCAATTTAATACCTTGTAATTTAACAGCTTTTTTAATTGAGCCAGATGCAATAACTTTAACTCTTTGGATATATCTTGGAACGATATTTGCATTCTTAAGGGCATCAATATCAATAACTTCAGCTTCAATCTTCTCAAGCTGATCCAATCTGAGTTCTGCAGAATCTTTTTGGTTGGATGTGAAACCTCTTTTTGGCACTCTCCTCTGAAGTGGCATTTGACCACCCTCAAAGCCTACTTTATGGAAACCACCTGATCTGGCTTTTTGTCCCTTGTGGCCTCTACCAGAAGTTTTTCCAAGACCAGAGGCATGCCCCTTTCCTTTTCTAATCTTCTTTGACTTTGAGCCTGGGTTAGGTTTTAGTTCATTCAATCTCATTTGACATCCTCAACTTCTAAAAGATAATGAACTTGATTAACCATTCCCATATTTTCAGGAGTTGCATCAATAATGACTTCTTGATTAATTTTTCTTAAACCAAGCCCTGAAAGTGATGCTGCATGTTTCTTAATTCTTCCGAAACGGCTTTTGATCAATTTGATTCTTACTTTATTTATTTTCTTAGCCATAATTTATGTAAATATCTTAGATACTGGTATTCCTCTTCTTTTTGCCACTCTCTGTGGTGAATGAATAGAATCCAGTGCATTAATTGTGGCTCTAACAAGATTGATTGGATTCCTTGATCCATAACTTTTTGCCAAAATATTTCTAATGCCGACACATTCGAAAACTGCCCTCATAGCACCACCTGCAATAATACCTGTACCATCAGCTGCAGGCTGCATGTAGACTTTTGTTGCTCCATGCCTACCATTTACCTCGTAATATATCGTGTCATCTTTCAATGAAACTTGGTGTAAATCTTTTCTCGCAGCCTGCATCGCTTTTTGAATAGCTAGAGGGACTTCCTTTGCTTTACCATACCCCATACCAATCTTACCCCTACCATCACCAACAACAGTGATTGCTGCAAAGCCAAATTGTCTTCCTCCTTTGACTACTTTTGCAACACGATTGACTGCAACCAATTTCTCTATTAGCTCATCAGCTTGTTTTTCTACATTCATATTCATATTTAAAAATCCAATCCATTTTCTCTGGCAGATTCAGCGAGAGCCTTAACTCTTCCATGATATAAAAATCCTGATCTATCAAATGCCACTTTATTAATTTTTGCTTTTTTTGCTTTCTCAGCAATTTCTTTTCCCACAGCTTTTGCTACCTCAATTTTTCCCTTCGTCTTATCTCCCAAGATTTTCTTAACCGCTGGGTCTAGACTTGAAGTTGCTGCTACTGTCTGATCATCAGGTGCTATTATTTGTGCGTAAATATGATTTGATGATCTATGCACACACAACCTATGGGCTTCGAGTTCTTTTATTTTAGCTCTAGCCTTTTTTGCCCTTCTTTTTCTTTTATCTATCTTTGAAATCATAACTTTATTCTTTAAACGGCTTTCTTAGTCTCTTTTAATGTTATTTGCTCACCTTTATACCTTACACCTTTACCTTTATAAGGCTCAGGTGGCCTAATGGCTCTTAGCTCAGCTGCAACTTGTCCAACTTTCTGCTTATCAATTCCAGCAATGGTGATCTCTGTTTGAGAAGGGGTTGATACTTCAATTCCCTCTGGGATCTCATAGTTAACAGGATGAGAAAAGCCTAGTGTTAAATTCAAGGTCTTACCTTGTGACTTGGCTCGATATCCCACACCAATTAGTTCAAGTTCTTTTACATACCCTTCAGTAACTCCAATAACCATATTTTGTATCAAACTTCTAAATGTCCCTGCAGCAGCTTTAGAAAAACGAGATTTGCCATCAGAGGATACACTTACTGAACCATCTTCTATCGCAACAGAGATATCATTGATTAAATCAAGCGATAGTTCCCCTTTAGGTCCTTTCACTCTGAATAGATTGTCAGAATCAACAATATTTGCTTCTACCGCTTCTGGTATAACTACAGGTTGTTTTTCTATTCTTGACATTTTATAACCTATTTAATTTAAGACACCACACACAAGACTTCTCCGCCTTGTCCAATTTCTCTTGCTTTTCTGTCACTCATAACCCCTGATGAGGTAGAAACAATTGCAACACCCAAGCCTCCCATAACTCGAGGAATTTCAGATGTTTGCTTATATATTCTTAACCCAGGTCTACTCACTCTATCTAGTTTTTCAATTACAGGTTTGCCGTCAAAATACTTCAACTCAATATTTAGATCACTCTTATTGTTTTCAGACTCTTCGCTACTAAACCCTTTGATATAGCCTTCCTCTAATAAAACTGATGCAATGCTTTCCTTAATTTTTGAATGAGGAATAGAAACACTTGAAGCGCTTATTTTATGAGCGTTTCTAATTCTTGTTAACATATCGGCAATTGGATCTGTCATTGTCATATCTATTTCCTCTTTCTTACCAACTTGCTTTATGCAGTCCTGGTATATTTCCTTTCATTGCTTCTTCTCTGAGCTTACTTCTTCCTAGTCCAAATTTTCTATAGTATCCCTTTGGCCTGCCTGTAATCGAGCAACGATTTCTTAGTCTTGATGGGCTCGCATTTCTTGGCAGTTTTTGTAACTTTATTCTTGCTTCGTTTCTCTCTTCTTGTGATGCATTGACATCTCGAAGGATAGCCTTTAGAGAAGCTCTTTTTTCAGCAAACTTTTCAACTGTTCTCATTCTCTTGAGTTCTCTCTCTACAATTGCTTTTCTCGTCATTCTTTTTCCTCAATTTCAGTTTCTTTATCTTTTATTTCAGATACTTCTTCTGATTTAGTCTCTGCATCTAATATCACGGCAGCTTCTTTTTCTTCTGGTTCATTCTTAGCATCAGCTGTATCAATTACTGCTTCAGCTCCAGCTTCAGGCTCTGCATCAGCTAATTCAATAACTTCTTCTACCTTTGACTCCTCAGTTGATTTTTTCTTTGGAGCATCTTTTAAAGGAAAGTTAAATTCTTTTAATAATGCTAATCCTTCCTCGTCATTCCTTGCACTTGTTGTAATACTTATATCTAAACCTCTTATCTTGTCTATTTTGTCATAATCAATTTCAGGGAAAATGATCTGCTCTTTTACTCCCAGACTATAGTTACCATTGCCATCAAAAGATTTACTATTCAGGCCCCTGAAGTCTCTTACACGGGGAAGCGCAACATTGATAAGCCTGTCCAAAAATTCATACATCCTTTCTCTTCTGAGTGTTACTTTGACTCCTATTGGCATTCCCTCTCTGATTTTAAATGAAGCAACTGATTTTCTTGCGCGAGTAATGAATGCTTTTTGTCCAGCTAGTTTCTCAAGATCAGCAACAGCCTTTTCGATTGTTTTCTTATCCTGTGCTGCTTCTCCAACACCCATATTCACAGTAATTTTTTTTATTTTTGGGACTTCCATAGCATTAGAAAGTCCGAGCTTCTTCTGAAGATTAGTCTTGATTTCTTGATTATATTTCTCTTTTAACCTTGCCATTTCTAAATGTCCACAACCTCATTATTTGACTTGAAAAACCTTACCTTTGTTCCATCCTCAAGCTTCTTAATACCCACTCTATCTGGTTGGTTAGTAATAGGGTTCATTAACATCACATTTGAGATATGAACTGGCATTTCTTTTTCTATGATTCCACCCTCTTGTCCAGTATTGGGGTTACCCTTTTGATGTTTCTTCACAATATTCACATTCTCAACAAGCACTTTAGAGTTCTTGAGTATGCTCAATACAGTGCCACTCCTTCCTTTATCCTTGCCTGAAAGTACTATTACTTGGTCGCCTTTTTTTATCTTTTTCAATTTAAAATTCCTATATAACTTCTGGAGCAAGGGAGATAATCTTCAGTTGCTTCTTTGCTCTTAATTCTCTTGTAACAGGTCCAAATACTCTTGTTCCAATAGGCTCTAATTTATTATCGAGAAGCACTGCAGCATTTCCATCAAATCTTATGAGTGAACCATCCGATCTTCTTACACCAGACTTGGTTCTTACAACCAATGCATCATAAACATCACCCTTCTTCACTTTACCTCTTGGAATCGCATCCTTGACGGTAACCTTGATGATGTCCCCGATTCTTGCATATCTCTTTTTTGAGCCGCCTAGCACTTTTATGCACAGAACTTTCCTAGCGCCACTATTATCTGCAATATTAAGCATTGTTTCAGTTTGAATCATCGATTACTCCGCTCTTTTAGACTCTATTATTTGATCCAAAACCCACGCTTTATTCTTTGATATAGGCTTACATTCTTTAATTGTCACTTTATCTCCCGACTTAGAAGCATTTTCTTCGTCATGAATCATGATCTTTGTAGTCTTGTATATATATTTGTTATAGAGAGGATGCTTCATCCTCCTTTGCACAGCGACAGTAGCCGACTTGTCCATTGAGTCACTGACAACAACGCCTGTAGTTCTTCTTGTATTTTTTTGATTATCAATTGCCATTATTTTGCTCACTCAAAACTGTTTTCAATCTAGCTATATCTTTTCTAATCTTTTTAAATTGACCTGAATTCGTGACTTGGCCAGTAACAAATTGAAGCCTTAACTTCATTTGCTCATCTAAAAGGTCATCAAGCATATTCTCTAAATCCTTTGCTCCCTTACTTCTTATATCCTTCATATCAATCATATGATTTGCCTACTTACAAACTTTGTGCTGATTGGTAGTTTTGCTGCAGCAAGTTTAAATGCTTCCTGAGCTAGACTTTCTTCTACGCCACTCATTTCATATAAAACTTTTCCAGGCTGAATTTGTGCGACCCAATATTCCACATTACCTTTACCTTTTCCTTGTCTTACTTCAAGTGGCTTTTTAGTGATTGGCTTATCAGGGAAAATCCTTATCCAGATCTTACCACCTCTTTTAATGTGCCTAGTCATCGCCCTTCTAGCCGCCTCGATTTGTCTTGCTGTAATCCTTCCTCGGCCAGTTGCTTTCAATCCATATTCACCAAATGAAACAGTACTTCCTCTCGAAGCAAGGCCTCGATTCTTCCCTTTCATTTGTTTTCTGTACTTTGTTCTCTTTGGTTGCAACATTTACTTTTCCTAATCTATTTACTTCGCGTCATCATCTTTAAAAATCCAAACTTTGACACCAATAATTCCATACGTAGTCATAGCTTCTGAAACACCGTAATCTATATTCGCTTTTAGGGTATGGAGCGGGACTCTTCCTTCTTGATACCATTCTGATCTAGCTATTTCAGCACCATTTAGCCTGCCTGCTACTTTCACCTTTATTCCATTTGCTCCCAATCTCATAGTATTCGTAACAGCTCTCTTCATAGCTCTTCTATAGAGCACTCTTCTCTCTAATTGTTGCGTTATTGAAGAAGCTACAAGCTTTGCATCTAATTCTGGCTTTTTAATTTCATTTATATTAAGCAGAACATTATTAATTGAAGTTTTCATTAAGCTAGCCACTTCTCTTCTTAAGCCTTCAATTCCTTCCCCTTTTTTTCCAATCACAATTCCTGGTCTAGCTGAAAATATAGTCACAGTAACATTATCGGAACTCCTCTCAATTTGAATATTGCTTACAGCAGCATCCTTAAGTTTTGTATTCAATAGCTCCCTAATCAAAAAATCTTGATGAACATTCTTTGAGAAACTTGATGAGTCAGAGAACCAGTTTGAAGACCACTTCTTACTAATACCTAACCTTATACCTATTGGATGTACTTTTTGTCCCATATTACTCGTCCGATAATTCAATTGTGATATGACTATTTCTTTTCAGAATTCTTGTTCCTCTACCTCTTGCTCTTGCTCTAAACCTTTTAAAGGTTGGAGCTTCGTTGACATAGACTTGTGATACTTTTAAATCATCTATGTCTAGTCCTAGATTGTTTTCAGCATTAGCAATAGCTGAGTCAAGAACCTTTGAAACAATCTTTGCTGCTTTCTGAGGAAGAAACTTCACTAACCTTATAGCTGCCAGAACATCAGAGCCTCTAATCATGTCGACGATCAATCTCGTCTTTTGAGGAGAAATCCTTGCATATCTTAATGTCGACTTTACTTTCATTTTCTTAACTCTTACTTAGTTTTACGATCGCCAGAATGTCCCCGAAATGTCCTTGTTGGGGCAAATTCACCTAATTTATGGCCAACCATATTCTCAGAAATTAATATTGGCACATGCTCTCTTCCATTGTGAACAGAGATAGTCATTCCTACCATTTCTGGTATGACCATGGATCTTCTAGACCATGTTTTAATTCTAGCCCTTCCGCCCTCTTCTAAAGCTTTCTGAACTTTATCCATCAAATGCAAATCTACAAAAGGTCCTTTTTTTATTGATCTAGGCATATTACTTTCTCTTCTTCCTTCTTCTAACTATAAATTTATCTGTCACTTTGTTAGATCTAGTTTTATATCCTTTTGTTGGAACACCCCATGGAGAAACAGGATCTCTGCCGCCAGAAGTTTTACCTTCACCTCCACCATGTGGATGGTCAACTGGATTCATTACAACGCCTCTTACAGTTGGCCTTACACCTCTCCATCTGCTTGCGCCTGCCTTACCAAGTTTCCTCAAGTTATGTTCTTGGTGACCGACCTCGCCTATTGTTGCTCTACAAGTAATTAGAACTTTTCTAACTTCTCCTGACTTCAAGCGGAGAGTAGCGTAATTCCCTTCTTTCGCTAAAACCTGAACACTTGCTCCTGCTGATCTAGCAATTTGGGCACCTTTTCCAGGCTTCATCTCAATGCAATGCACAATCGTTCCAACAGGAATATTATTGAGTGGGAGTGTATTCCCTGTTTTAATTGGAGTATTGTTTCCAGATGCAATCTTATCTCCCTCTTTGAGCCCTTTTGGTGCAATGATATATCTTCTCTCGCCATCCTTATAAAGAACAAGCGCTATGTGTGAAGAGCGATTAGGATCATACTCAATCCTTTCTACAACAGCTGATATATTGTCCTTATTTCTCTTAAAATCTATCTCTCTGTAAAGCCTTTTATGTCCTCCACCGATATGTCTTGTTGTCATTCGGCCATAATTATTCCTTCCTCCAGTCTTTCTCAAGCCAGTCGTTAGAGATCTATGAGGTCTTCCTTTATGAAGATTTTCTGTTTTAACAGTCTGAACAAATCTTCGACCTGGTGATGTTGGTTTTGACTTTATAACTGCCATTTCTTTATACGTCCGTATTTAAAATATCTAAGTTTTGCCCTTCAGCTAATTTGATATAAGCTTTTTTCCAGTTTTTTGTTTTGCCTGTTCTCATACCAAATCTTTTTTTCTTTCCATTTACAGAGACAGTTCTGACTGATGAAACTTTCACGTCAAAGAATTTCTCAACTGCTTTTTTGATTTGCTGCTTATTGGAATCAGGTCTAACTCTAAAAACAATTTGTCCTGAGTCTTGGCTGAGCATTGTAGTTTTTTCAGAAACATGAGGTGCTATGAGAACACTTCTTAGCTGATCATGTCTTATCTTTCGGCTCATGAGAACATCCCCTCGAGCTTATTAAATGCTTCCTGATCAATAACTATAGTTTCATGACTTAGTAGACTGATTGGATCGACATTCTCCACCCCAATAACCTTTATATGAGGAATATTTCTAAAAGATAGTTCCAAGTTGGATTCAAGTTCAGACACTATAATTAGAGCATTATTGAGTTCCAAAGAATTCAATACCTCAATTCCCAATTTAGTCTTTGGAGAATCAATCTTAATAGCATCTATCGCAGTAATTCTTTTTTCCTCAATCAGTGTTGAGAATATGGATTGCATAGCTTTCTTGTATGCTTTCTTGTTAATTTTTTTACTATAATTTCTATCTACAGTAGCAAAAGCCATTCCACCGCCAACCCAAAGTGGTCCTCTAGTTGTTCCGGCTCTAGCTCTACCTGTCCCTTTTTGTCTCCATGGCTTAGCGCCGCCGCCGCTGACTCTTGATCTATTCTTCTGACCTTTTGTGGCAGAACGGCCATTAGATCTATAGGCGGTAACTAATTCATGAATAAGTCCGTCATTGATTTCTGTCTTAAAAATAGAATCACTGATATCAATACTCTTGACTGTGCTATTTTCCTGATTTATTAAATCTATTTTCATTATGCCTTCTCTTCTTTAGAGCTCTCATCGGCATCTACTTCTGGGGTTTCTTCTGTTTGTGGAGCCTCTTCTGCTTGGGCTTCTACTTCTGGGGTTTCTTCTGTTTGTGGAGCCTCTTCTGCTTGGGCTTCTACTTCTGGGGTTTCTTCTGTTTGC